>OHWS01000523.1_pt1 | contig 13576 bp, 10 predicted proteins | sample 1579751 | NCBI WGS metagenome assembly OHWS01 (sample SAMEA3882517, study PRJEB24775) | human gut metagenome | biome: human-associated habitat; feature: intestine environment; material: feces | place: Netherlands | collected 2009/2010
AGCCACGCTGCGCACGCGGAAAGCAGCGTTGAAGGTGTTGGTGCGGGGGCGCAGGTGGGTCATGGTGCGCAGGTAGTCCATGCCCATCTTCTTTTTCTGCAGCGGATAGTCGCCGCCGCAGGGGCCGAGCACGGTGATTTCATCCGCATTGATCTCAAAGGGCTGCTTGGCGCCCGGGGTCACAACAACGCTGCCGGTGACCTCAAAGCTTGTGTACAGACCGCACTTGGCGATCTCGGCATAATTGGCGAGCTTGTCGGCCTGAAAAACGATCTGGACAGGCTTATAGCAGCTGCCGTCGGACAGCGAGATAAAGCCGATATTTTTAGAATCGCGCACAGTCTTGGCCCAGCCGCAGACGGTGACCTTGGTGCCGTCTGCAGGGGTGGCCTTGTACAGCGATGCAAGTTCCGTTCTCTGCATGGATAGTCCACTCCTCTTTATATATATGAATGTTCCTATTGTAACAGGTATTTTATAAAAAGTAAAGAGCCGATATTTGCAGAGTTGCAGAGTTGCTGGGTTGCAGGGGTTGTAGGGGCCGGGCATGCCCGGCCCGGAGGTATCCCGCGGGCAGGCGTTTATGGGAAGGTGCAGGGCCGGACATGTCCGGCCCCTACCGCGCGGCGATGATGTTACGTTTGCGATGCCATGAAGGTCTGTGGGGCGTCGGGGACGCCGATTCCTACCGTAGGGGCGGATTCCATATCCGCCCGTGGGAGTGTGCGGCGGCGCAAGCTGCCCGGAAGGGATGAATCCCGCCCCTGATTGAAATTGTAATGAGAGATTTACCCTCCCAGCACCGCCGCCAGCGCCTTGGCGGCGTACTCTCCGGCGCGGAGGGCCTCGTCCAGCGTGTTTGCGTGGCCGCCGATCTCTATTAAAAGACTGCCTGTCGTCAAATCCTGATTGTAAAACCGATACCCGCACAGCACAGGGCGGGTCAGGCCCGGGTAGGCACTTTCCATAGCGGTCTCCCATTCGGCGGCAAAACGCAGATTGAGCCGCCAGTTAGGCAGGGCAATGCTGCTGCCGTTGCCGCACCCGGCAATGACCATGACCTGCGCCGTGCTCTCGCCGTCGATCTCGCACACGGGCTTGACCCGCGTGCCGTCGCTGTCCTCGATGGCATCGCGGTGGACATCCAGCACGACCTTTATAGAAGGGTAGCGCTCCAGATACGTCTGCACGCCCGCGCGGCTGCGCTTATAGCTGTCGGTGTAGCCGGGCGCGTCGTAGAGCGTTTCATCGTGCAGCGTGCGGATGCCCGCCGCGTTGAGCACCTGCGCCATTTTCTCTCCGACGGCGCACATATTCAGCGCCGTGCTTTTGCTGCGGGCCGTGTAGCCGGGGTCAAACACGGGGTCCGGCCAGGTCTGGTAGCTCTCGGTGGCGTGGGTGTGCATGATGAGCACCTGCGGCAGGGCACTGTTCTTTTCAACGGCAAACGGTAAATTTTGCGTCGTCACAGCGGCGCGCAGGTCAGCGTCGGGGTGCTCGGTGCTGTTTCGGATGCTGCCTGCGGCCAGTGCCACATAGCCGTCGCCGCTGCCCTGCTTGAGCGTCACGCTGCGGATGCGGCCCGCGTCGTCCAGCTCCGGCGCGGCGCTGGGCAGCGGCGTGGAAGCGGGGGACGGCTCCGGCGTGGACGTCGCCGCAGCCGTCGGGGCCGGGGAGGGCGTCGCCGTGGGCACGGGCGTGGGGCGGCGGTCCGGCTTCTGGGGCTTGTAGGCGGCCCGGGCGGCATCCGCTGGCCAGGCGATGGCCGAAGCCGCCGCGGGGTCCTGCAAAAACAGCGCCCCGCGCACGATCCACGCCCGCCCGGGGCAGAGCGCACACGCGGCCAGAACCGCCGCCGCACTGCCCGCAAATGCGGCCCCGCACAGCGCAGCCGCCGCCCACCGGCGCAGCTTTTGCATGGCACACACCCCCTTGTACAAGAATTTTATGCGATTTTTTTGGTTTCTATGAAGTTTTTTTCAAAAAGCCCTTGCAACTTTGCAAAAAGTGTGGTAGGATAACTTGTACTGTTATGGGGAACCAAGGAGGTGGAACGAATGCCTAATATTAAATCTCAGAAGGATCGTGTTGTTCAGGCCAAGAAAGAGGCTCTGCACAACAAGGTCGTCAAGTCCAACCTGAAAACAGTGGTCAAGAAGGCAAACGCTGCCATCGACAGCAATGCTGCTGACAAGGAGACCGTCGTTAAGGTTGCTGTCTCTGCCATCGACTCTGCTAAGAGCAAGGGTGTTATCCATAAGAACACCGCTGCCCGCAAGATCAGCCGCATGGCTAAGCGCGCCAACAAGGCTGCTGCTCAGTAATTGATCGCATGAACAATGCCCGCCGTGGGAACACGGCGGGCATTTTCATTTTTTAAGTAGTAGGGGAGGGATTCATCCCTCCCGGGGCGTTTGGTGCTGCCGGTAGGTACACGGGAGGCATGAATGCCTCCCCTACAAGCTGCCGGTAGGGGCCGCACATGTGCGGCCCTGCACCTCGCGAAATCGCCCTATTTATGGGAAGCCTGCGGGCCGGGCATGCCCGGCCCCTACAGCGCTACTGCGTCAGCTCCTGCTCCATCAGCAGCTTTTTCAGCGGCAATAGCGCCGCGGGCTCAGCGCTGAAGGTGCGGATGCCGAGCTTTAAATAGGCCGGCATGGCATCCACGGCGGCCACGGTGATACCGCAGAGGTAGACTTGTGCGCCGCGCTCCTGCGCCTGCTCCAGAATGCCGCTGACAAGGCGCAGCACGGCGGGGTTCGTCAGCTGGTTCACGGCGGCGGTGGGGTTCTGCACAAGGCCCAGCGTGTAGCGGGTCAGGTCCTCAATATCCACAGCCATCAGCTGCGCGCCGTGCTCCATCATATCCCCGGCCATGACCGCGGCGGACGGCATGTCCACAACGCAGCCCAGCATCATCGGGCCGGTCTCGCAGCCCTCGGCCAGCAGCTCGTCGCGGCAGGTGTTGACCTCCTTCACGCAGCGATCCCAGTCGGCCACATCTTTTATCATCGGGAACACGACCCGCAGGTCGCCGTCCGTGGCGGCGCGCAGCAGCGCCCGGATCTGCGGCTTGAACAGCCGGTTGCCGCGCAGGCGGTCCTGCGTCTCCCCGGCCCAGGGGGCGTCGTCGTCGGCGCGGGTATCGCAGGTGCGCAGCAGCACGGGCACACCCTCGGCGCTTTTCAGCAGCTCGCGCAGACGGGTGGTCTGCACCTCGTCGCTCTGGTCGTACAGAATCGCGGTCTCGGTGCGCACAAGGCCGATGCCCGCCGCGCCGCGCGTATGGGGCACGTCGCTGTCGCTGATGTTGCAGGTCGGCATCAGGCGGAAGGCCGTGCCGTCCTTCGTCAGGCAGGGCAGGGCGGCCACGGGGTCGGGCTTCTGGCCGTGCAGGCGGCTCAATGCAATTTTACAGTCCGCCTGGGCTATCTGCGCACCGTCCGGCTCCACAATAAGCGTGCCGTTGTCGGCGTCAAGGATCGCACGGTGGCCCACGGCCATGGCCGCAGTGCCGCCGCCCAGCTGTACCACCGCCGGGATGCCCATGCTGCGGGCCATGATGGCGGCATGGCTGACCGTGCTGTCCTGGTCGCTGGCCAGGCCCAGCACCATGCGGCGGTCCAGACTGAACAAGTCACTGGGGAAGAAGCGGTCTGCCACCAGGATGCTGGGGCGCTTCAGATGCAGGCGGCGGCGCGGGCGTCCGTCCAGAATATCCACCACGCGGCGGCAGACGTCGCAGACATCGACGCTGCGCTCCCGGATGTACTCATCATCGACGTTTTTCAGGCGGCCCGCAAAAATCTGCTCGGCGCGCTCGACGGCGGCAGCCCCGCCCGCACCGGCGGCGATATAGTCACCGATCTCGTTCGTAAAGGACTCGTCCTCCAGCAGGGCGATCTGGAACAGCAGAATGTCCGCGTCCGGCCCCTTGGCGCGCTGGCTCAAACGGCGCAGCTCATCCTTGGCCAGCACGACGGCGACGTCGTAGAGGGCACGCTCCCGGAACGGGTCGCAGACGATGCGGTGCAGGCCGGTGGTGCCGTGGTCGATCTGCTCAACCGGGCCGACCACAATGCCGGTGGACGCCGGTACGCCGGTATAGGTGTGCATAGGATGCCTCCTTTTTTCTTCTTGGCCCCCTCTGGGAAGGGGCTCCCGCAGGGTCGGATGAGGGGCGGGTTCGCCGCAGACACCCGTTAAAGGCTTACCGCCCGGCCCCTACAGCGCGATACTTTGGCAAACGCGGGCGGAGCCCCAAGGGGGAAGCCTTTTTACAAAATCGGCAGCTCGCCCAGGGTCTTGCTGACCAGGGCGGTCACGAATTCCTCGGGCACGGCGGCGGCGATGGCACGCTCGGTCACGAGGGTGTTGTCCCTGCCGTCCAGCAGGGCGGGGAAGCGGTCTGCCGGGTCCTTGTCAAAGCTGCCCATGAAGGTCGCGGCCAGCAGCTTCGGCGTGTAGGGCACGTCCTCGGGCACGCCGACGCGCTCGGCGGCCAGCTCCAGCGGGGCCAGTGCGCCGCGGGTGGGCGCACTCGGGTTCGGTGCATAGGGTGCCGGGTAGTTTGCGCGCAGCCGCGCGTTTTTCTCCACAAGGTCAATTTCCGGTGCGCGGGCGCAGACCTCGGCCAGCAGCTTTTGGTATTGCTCGGCAAAGCGAGCCAGAAATTCCTCATTGTCGGGCAGCATGGCGTAGGCCGTGCCGCCGCAGCGGCCAAACAGCCGCAGCGTGTCAAAGTAGCCCAGCGCGATGTTGCGCCCGGCGCGGGCGGGGTCAAAGTCCAGCGTCGGGCCCAAATCCCAATGGCTGCGCACGATGCGCGTCGGCAGGCCGGTGGTGTTGGGGCGTACAATGCCGATGCCGTCCACATCGACGCCGAGCAGCTCCGCTGCGCCCATTTTTGCGGCCAGATCCAGCGGCATATTGTCGCGCCAGCCGCCGTCAATGTACTTTACACCGTCAATTTCCCGCGGGCGCAGGGCCGGGAAGCAGGCACTGGACGCCAGCATATAGTCCTTTAACTGCCCTTCGGGGATGTCCTCGATGGGGCACTGCACGCTGCGCAGGCTGCCCAGCTCGGTCATGACAAGGCCGAAGTGGATAGGCGATGTGCGCACGGCGTCCTCATCGATCAGACGGTCGATCATCTCGGCCAGCGGTTCAACGTTCAGTCCGCCGCTGCGGATGATGTCGAGGAAGAACGTGTGCAGCTCCTCGGGCTTGAGCGTTGCGGGGACTTCGAGAACATCGTGAATTTCCAGGCTGCGCCACAGGTCCTCGGCCTCCTGGATCTTGCCCATCGTGAACAGGCAGCCGTTCAGCGTGCCGACGCTTGCGCCCGTGATGATGTCAGGTGTCCAGTCCAGCTCCTGCAGAGCGCGCCAGACGCCGATCTGATAGCTGCCCTTGGCCCCGCCGCCAGCCAGCACCAGCGCACGTTTTCCGGTATGTTCCATCGGAAAAAAGCCCTCCTGTTTTGTAGTTTTATTCATTATAGCATTTTCTGTTTTAAGTTGCCATAGCAAACCGGGTCACAATCTGCGGAAATTGCGCAGTTTTTTCTAATTTTATAAGGTGCTTGCAAGTGGCAGAAAAAAAGAGTAAGATAAAAATCAATGTGGCGACGCCCGGTAGGGGCCGCACATGTGCGGCCCGCAGCTTTACGGCGGGCGTTCGTCTGCCATACACGCGCGGGCCGGGCATGCCCGGCCCCTACAGCGCAGTCACTCTTAGAAGAAGGAGCAAAAGCCTATGTCTACCAAACCGATCCTCGTTGTCATGGCCGCCGGTATGGGAAGCCGCTACGGCGGACTCAAACAGATCGACCCCGTCGGCCCGTCCGGCGAGGCCATCCTCGACTACAGCCTGTACGATGCCCGCCGCGCCGGGTTCAAGACCGTCGTCTTTATCATCAAGCACGAGATTGAGCAGGCGTTTAAAGAGGCCGTCGGTGCCCGTGCCGTGCGCGCCGGGTTCGAGGTCCGCTACGCCTACCAGCAGCTGGAAAAGCTGCCCGAGGGCTTCACCGTGCCGGAGGGCCGCGTCAAGCCCTGGGGCACCGCCCATGCCATTCTCGTGGCCGAGGAGGCCATCGGCGACGCGCCGTTTGCGGTCATCAACGCCGACGACTACTACGGCCCGCAGGGCTTCAAGCTCATCTACGACTACCTGAGCACCCACGCCGACGGGGATCGCTACGCCTGGGCCATGGTCGGCTTCCTGCTGGGCAACACGGTCAGCGCCAACGGCAGTGTCAGCCGCGGCGTCTGCGTGACCGACGAGAGCCGCAACCTCGTCAGCGTGACCGAGCGCACCTGCATCGAGCCCTACGCCGACGGCATCCATTACAGCGAGGACGGCGGCAAGAGCTGGGCCGACCTGCCCGCCGACTGTGTTGTCTCGATGAACCTGTGGGGCTTCACCCCCGCCTACGTGCAGGAGGCCAAGGCCGGTTTTGCCGCGTTCCTGCAGGCCAGCCTGCCCGTCAACCCGATGAAGTGCGAATATTACCTGCCCACCGTCGTGACGAACGCGCTGGAGGCCGGTAAGGCGGATGTCCATGTGCTGACCAGTGCCGACAAATGGCACGGCATCACCTACCGCGAGGACAAGCCCGAGCTGGTCGAAGCCCTGAAAAAGATGAGCGAGGATGGGCTGTACCCGGTGGATAGGCTGTTCTGAAAATCGTATAAAAATGCGGCCTCCTGCGCGGAGACCGCATTTTTGTTTTGCGAAGGGGGGGATTTATCCCTCCCGTGGAGTGGATGGCAGCCGCGCACTTCCCCGGAGCGGTCAAGACCGCTCCCTACAAAGCACCCGTGAACGGCGATCCGCGCAAAAAACAGCAAAAAAATACCTTTAATATTTTACAAATGTTCGGGTTGTAATTGCCCTCTGCGTCGGGTATAATAAGGTTAGCGTTATTGCTTTGTATGCACGCCCGCTGCGGCGTTTTTCACGAAAGCTGCGTTGCAGCGCAGCATTTGCAAAAGGAGAACTACTATGATGAAGAAAACCACCTTCGGCGCCGTTCTGGCATTCCTGTTTGCCGCTGCCGGTGCCCTGACCGCCGCCGCTCTCTATCTCTACCACCGTGAAAAGGAGCTGGACGAGTACGAGCGCCTGCTGTTCAGCGACGACTACGAGGATGACGATTACGACGACGAGGATTCCACCACCTACGAGAACATCCCCTCCACCCCCGCAGAGGAGAAGGAGTAACTGATCCTCAAGGTTTCCCCCGCGGGGGAAGCCTTTCTGCCACCACAACCCGGCTGGGCACCGACCTGACGGCGTCCGGCTTTTTGGCAATGCCATACTGCCACGGAGAAAACACAATATGCGTAAACTGCTGCTTTGGCTTGTGATGGTCGCCGTTATGATTGCCGCCATCCTGGGCGGAACGGCGGCTTTTCTTTACAGCCGCACCGGGACGGATGCCCTGCCGCAGGAGGCCGTCACCTTCGGTGAGCAGACCCTCGAGCCCAACGGCTGGAGCTGGGTCATCCCGGTGCTGGGCGATAAGGTCAACAAGACCTACGAAAGCCCGACGAACCTGACCGTGCAGAAGCTGGGCACCTTCACCGATACCGTGCCGCAGCTCGTCCTGCCCGACTGGGTCACCGCTGCCGAGCTTCAGATCACCGCGCCCGACGGCACGGTCTGGACCGGCGCACTGGCCGACTGCAATACCTATACCTATACACAAAACGGAGACTATCAGATCATCGTGACCGCGCACCACAGCAGTGCGGACAACCCCGGCGACCCCGTGGGCTGGTACGCCTACCGCGCCGGCTACACGATGGCGATGAACCCCAAGGTCACCCTGAGCACCGAGCGCGCGCCGCAGGGCAGTATCGTGGCTGTGCAGCTGTCCGGCATTCTGGACGGCGAGCCGAGCCTGGAGACCGATCTGGGCACCGTCTGGTTCCGCAAGACCGCCAGCGGCTACATGGGCTATATTCCCGTGACCTACAACGCCGAGGGCGGCGACCATACGCTGCACCTGACCTGCGGGAGCCTAGAAAAGGACATTACCCTGACCGTCACCCGCACCATGTATGATACGGTCACCGTCCCCGCCGAGGAGGACACCGGCGGCGGGGAGGAGTTCCGCAACGCTATATGGCCGCTGTATACAACGGGCAGCTCCGCCAAGCTCTGGAATGGCCGCTTTGAGGCCCCCAGCGCGGGCGCTGTCGCCATGGAGTACGGTGTCACCCAGATGGTGGACGGCCAGCGCAGCGGCCAGGCCACCGGCCTGACCTATGCCGCCGCGGACGGCGAGACCGTCACCGCCCCGCAGGCAGGCAACGTTGTCTTTGCGGGCACACTGACCCTGACCGGCGGCACGGTGGTCATCGACCACGGCTGCGGCGTAAAGAGCTACCTGTACGGGCTGGAGACTGTCGGCGTGGAGCGCGGGCAGAGTGTGTCCGCCGGTGACCCGCTGGGCACCGCCGGGACGGCCCACAACCTGATCTACGAGCTGCGCATCGGCAGCAAATCCACTGACCCGCAGACCGCGCTGGACGGAAACAGTGGTCTGCAATTCCGCGAGGCTGAATAAAATAGCTGCACACGGCACACCCGGCCTGCCGTGCCGCTGCCGTTTTGCCGGGCATCCATAAAGGTCCCTAAAAGAGTGAGTGTGAGTATGGAAGAAGATAAGAAATCCACTGCGGTACAGCCGGAGGAGGCCCCCAAGCCGAAGCCCCGGCGCCGCAAGGCAGCCAGCCCCCAGCCTGCCGCCGACACGCCCCCTGCGCCGACGGGAAGCGCCGAGCCGCCCGCCGCAGACGGGCAGAACACAAAAAAGCCTGCCGCGTCCCCCAAGAAGCCGCGGGCCAAGAAAAACACAAAGATAACAAAAACCGCAAAGTCCAAGACGCCGAAGGCTGCTAAGACGGCGAAAAAAGCCCCGGCTGGCGAAACCCCGGAGCGCAAGGCCCCCACACAGGAGAGTCCCGTTCCCGCCGCGCCGGAACTTGCCGAGCCCAAATCCGAAAGCAAGCCCGAACCGCCGGAGACCCCCGCCCGGGAGGACGCTGCCGCACCCACCGTGCCCGACGTCCCGAGTACCCCGGAGCTGCCCGAGCCTGCGGAAAGGGCCGAGCCCGCCGTGACGGAGCCCGAACCGACAGCGGACGCCCCTGCCGCCGACGATACGCCTGCGGCAGAAGCGCCCCCCGAGGCCGCCGCGGCAGACACAGCCGTCACCGACACGCCCGAGCAAACCGGGGACGTCCCCGCGGCGGACGCTGCCGAGCCGTCCTGCCTTGTTTTCAGCGATGACCTTGCCAACGATAAAGCCCTTGCCGCTGAGGCCGCACGCATGGCGAACATCTCCCGCACGGCGCAGCTTTCGATTGCGCAGATCATGGCCGGGCTGGAGGAGAACCCCACGCCGTCTGCCGGACCTGCCCCGGCTCCCGAGGCACCGCAGCATGACAGCGCCGCCGACGACGAGGACGACGAGCCGCAGGATACGATCCCGCAGGCCCTCGGGCGCGGTGTGTTCGGCATGTTCAAGTGGCTGCTCCTCGTTGTGCTGTTCGTGCTCATCATCGCAGGCGGCGGCGTGGCATGGCTTTACCGCAGCGCCACGCCTGACATGCTGCCCGAAGTCAAGGTCACCTTTGACGGCCAGGAGCTCGCTCCCACGGCCTACAAGTGGCACGTGCCGGTGGTCGGCAGCTTTTTCAGGCGCACCTACGCCGAAACGCTCAATTCCTCTCCCGTTGTGCTCGAGGATGCCATATCCGACGCATCGCCGGATATTATCGTGACGCCGTCCGACTACAGCACCCAGCTGACCATCACCGACGCCGACAAGGAGACCGTGTACGAGGGCAGCGTCACCGGCTTCCGCAGTTATCTGTTTGCGGAGAACGGCACGTTTGACGCCAAACTCGTCGTCACCGCGTCTGACAGCGCCGCCGAGGACAGCTCCAGCGTCACCGGCACCGAGACCTGGCAGTTCCGCTTCACCGTCGGCATCAAGCCGTCCGTCACGCTCTGCACACCGACGGTGCAGCAGGGCAGCGTGGCCGCCGTGCGTGTCGGCAGCACCATGAGCCAGACCGAACCGACGCTGACGGGCCCGCTGGAAAGCACAGGCTTCGTCAGGGCCGCCAACGGCTGGATCTGCTACCTGCCCATCCCGTGGAACGCCGAGACCGGAAACACCGAGCTGACCGTGACTGCCGACGGCTATACCGAGACGCTGACGCTGTCGGTCCGCGCGGCCTCCTACTCCTACAAGGATTACAGCGCCAAGTCCCAGCTGATGTCGCCCTACATCGGCGCGGACGACGCCCCCGATGCCGTCCGCAAGCTGCTGACGACTGACAGCGGCGAGATCCAGTGGGCCGTGGGCGGCTTTGTGCAGCCGTTCCTGGACAGCTTTGACACGCCGCTGCTCTACGGCATGACCGAGTACGTGGGCCGTTCCTACAGCGAGCGCAGCACGAACTACGGCTACGGCGGGCGCACCTCGACAAATGTCGTCATCAAGCCGAAGAAATCGAAGGATTCTATGATCGTGCCCGCCAGCGGCCATGTGCTGCTGGCCGAGGACCTTGGCGGCAGCTACGGCTACACCGTCGTCATCGACCACGGCGCGGGCCTCAGGAGCATCTTCTACGGCCTGACCGCACTGGACGTCGAGGCCGGGGACGATGTCAAGCAGGGCCAGCTGCTGGGCACCAGCGGCAGGACCGTTGTGGCCGAGCTGCGCATCGGCACCGTGCCCATCAACCCGCTCCTCGTCTGGCGCGGCCAGTGCGACGGGCTGAAATATTATTGAGTAAAAAGGCATCCATCTTTTAGGAAAAGGTGGGTGCCTTTTTTTGCGTGCCGTGGCTTCCCCCTCGGGGGAAGGCAAAAGGCACAGGTACACGCGCCCCGGCATAGTATGGCGCAAATCAAACCGAGGTGAGCGCCTATGCCGAAAACATTTTGCGTGGTCGGGCACGATGCCCGCCAGCAGGCGGCGGCGCGCGTGCTGCGCCGTGCGGGTTACGGCGTGACCGCCGCCGACAATGCCGCCGCAGCCGATTACATTTTGCTGCCCATGTCCCAGGGCCGCGTCAGTGACGAGGTCGCCCGCGCACTGCAGGGTGCGGGGCAGGGGACGCTGATCTTAGCAGGCCGCCCCGGGATGCCGGTGCGGATGGCCGCGCGGGAGGCCGGGCTGCCGCTGATCGATTATTTTCTGCGGCCCGAGCTGGAATGCCTGAACGCCGTGCCCACTGCCGAGGGCTGTCTTGAGCTGCTGCTCCGCCTGCGGGAGCGCACGATCTGGGAGAGCGGCTTTCTCGTGCTGGGCTATGGCCGCGTCGGGCGTGCCGTGGCACGGCGGCTGGTGCTGCTGGGCGGGCGCGTCACCGTGGCCGCCCGCAGCCCCGAGCAGCGCGCCAATGCCCGCTGTGCCGGGTGCCGCGCCGCGCCCCTGACGGCCCTGCCCACACTGCTGCCCGGCTTTGACGCCGTCATCAACACGATCCCCGCGCCGGTGCTGCCCCGGGCCCTTCTGCAGCAGCTGCCGGGCGGGGCGCTCATCATTGACCTGGCCAGTCTGCCCGGCGGCACCGACTTTGCCGCCGCCGAGGAACTGGGTCTGCACGCCGAGCACGCCCTGGCCCTGCCGGGCCGCTGTGCACCGCAGACAGCCGGGGCGCTGATTGCACAGACCGTGCTGGCGATCCTGGAAGAACGCGATCCCGACGAAAGGAGCACCGCCCCATGACCACCCAATCCAAACGCACCGTCGCCTTTGCGCTGTGCGGCAGCTTTTGCAGCTTTGCTGCGGTGCTGCCCCAGCTGCGTGTCCTGACTGCCCGCGGGTGGGACGTCCTGCCTGTTTTGAGTGCCAGCGCCGCCGGGCTGGATACCCGCTTCGGCACCGCGTCGGCCCTGCGGCAGACCTTATATGAAGTGACCGGCCACAGACCGCTGACGACCCTGCAGGCCGTTGAGCCGCTCGGCCCGCAGCGGCTTGCCGAGGCGCTCATCATCGCCCCGGCCACCGGCACCACGATGGCGCTGCTGGCCGCAGGCATCAGTTCGACTCCCGTGACGCTGGCCGCAAAAAGCCTTTTGCGCGGCGGGCGGCCCATTATTATCGCGCCGTCCACGAACGATGGGCTTTCGGGCAGTGCCCCGGCGCTGGGCCAGCTTTTGCAGCGGCGCAGCTACTATTTTGTGCCCTTCGGCCAGGACGACAGCTACAAAAAGCCGTGCAGCCTGAAAAGCGATTTCACGCTCCTGCCTGACACATTAGAGGCCGCGCTGCGCGGCGTGCAGATCCAGCCGCTGCTGCTGTAATAAGCAGGAGGGAACGCGGCATATAACGGGGTAGAGATACCCCTTGCCTTCCCCCTTGGGGGAAGGTCGCCCCGCAGGGCCGGATGAGGGGAGCGTATGCGGCGGCGGTCCGTTGACTGACAATGCCGCCCGGTAGGGGCCGGCATGCCCGGCCTGCGCGTGTAAGGCAGCCGGCTGTCTGCCGGAAGTCTGCGGGCCGCCTATATACGGCCCCTGCCGCGCATCCTCCCGCTTTCTGGCAATATCATTGGTTTAGGAGGCCCCACTCATGCAGACGATCACCATCCACGGCAGACGCACCCTGCACGGCAGCATCCGGCCTGCCGCCGCCAAAAACAGCACCCTGCCGCTGCTGGCGGCGACGCTGCTCTGCGACGGTCCCTGCCGCCTGCGGGACGTCCCGCGTCTGGCCGACGTGGACACCAGCCTGGCGCTGCTGGACGCTGTCGGAGCCCGGGTGCGGCGCTGCGGGACGGACCTCTGCACCCGTCCCGCGGACCGTCTCTGCGGTGACATCCCGGAGCATCTGGCCGGGGCCATGCGCAGCTCGGTATTTTATCTCGCGCCGCTGCTCTGCCGCGTCGGCTATGTGCGCCTGCCGCTGCCCGGGGGCTGCCGCCTCGGCCCGCGGCCCGTGGACATCCACCTGGCCGGGCTGGCCGCCATGGGGGCCGAGGTCGAATTGGAGGGCATCGCCGTCACGCTGCGGCGCACAGGGCCGCTGCATGGGGTGGATTTTACACTGCGGCTGCCCAGCGTCGGGGCCACAATGACCCTGCTGATGGCCGCCTGCTGCGCCACGGGGCAGACCGTGCTGCGCGGCGCTGCGCAGGAGCCGGAGATCGGCGACATGATCGCGTTTCTGTCTGCCTGTGGGGCGGATATTCAGGGCGCGGGCACGCCGATGCTGACCGTGCAGGGCGGCAGACCGCTGGGCGGAGCCTTTCACCGCCCGCTGCCGGACCGCATCGCCGCCGCGACCTACGCCGCCGCACTGGCGTGCGCGGGCGGACAGATCGAAATTGCGGGCTGCGACCCGGCCAGCTATGACTCGTTCCTGCGCTTTCTGACCGGGACCGGCGTACAGGTCAGCCGGGCCGGAGACTGCGTGCGGCTGGCCCGTGACCCTGCCGTGCCGCTGCGGGGCGGGGCACACCTGCGGGCCGACGCCTGGCCCGCCTTTGCCACCGACACTGCGCCGCTGGCCGCCGCCGTGCTGCTGACGGCAGCGGGGGAG
>OHWS01000524.1_pt1 | contig 13541 bp, 10 predicted proteins | sample 1579751 | NCBI WGS metagenome assembly OHWS01 (sample SAMEA3882517, study PRJEB24775) | human gut metagenome | biome: human-associated habitat; feature: intestine environment; material: feces | place: Netherlands | collected 2009/2010
TGTACATAGAGTTGTATCTTTCCTTCGAAGATACCGTCGTTGGTTTCGATGGTCAGTTTACGGATATTCACGTTGAGCTGGCGGGAGATGACTTGAGTTACTTCGTTCAGCAATCCCATGCTGTCTATACCTTTTATATATATGGTGACGAGGAACGACAAATCCTTGTGAGTGTCCCACTCGGTGGCGATGATACGGTTTCCGTAGCTACTCTTAAGGCGGGTGGCAACGGGGCATTGGCGCTTGTGGATGACAACACGGTTTTGCTCGTCGATGTATCCCAGTACGTCGTCACCCGGAATGGGATGGCAACAGTCGGCCATAATATAGTTCTTTGAGATGGTCTCTTCCGTCAGCTTCAGAATCTGCTTAGTGTTGATTTTCTCTTGCGGTGTTTTCTCTTCCGGTTGTTCTTTGGCATCCTTGTTGTCCTTGTTACCGAAGGAGAAGGTCAGGAACTTCTTCCAGTTGCTGTTCTGCTTTTCCTTGAACACGTTCTTGTCGGCATCGCCCAGCACAACCCGTTTGTTGCCGATGGCAACGAGCAGCTCGTCGCGGGTGTGGAAGCCGTGCAGCCTGGTCAGCTTGTCCAGAGCAGCATCATCCATACGTATATCCTCGTTTTTGAAGAATTCGTTCAGTATGGTTTCACCTTCTTTCTGATAGGCTTTCGCCTCTTTGCGCAGGATGGCGGCAATCTTGGCGCGGGCGCGGGCAGTGGTGGCATACACTTCCCACTCCGGCTGTACGCGTTGCGATTTGGAGGTCAATATCTCTACCTGGTCACCGCTTTGCAGCTTGTGGCTTAGGGGAACCAGTTTGTGGTTTACCTTGGCGCCGATGCAGTGGCTGCCGATGTCGGTATGCAAGGAGAAGGCAAAGTCCAGTGCCGTAGAGTTCTGCGGCATGGTCTTGAGGTCGCCTTTCGGGGTGAAGACGAAAATTTCCGATGCAAACAAGTTCAGTTTGATGGTATCGAGAAAATCGATGGCGTCCGGTTGTGGGTCGTCCAGAATTTCCTTGATGGTACGCAACCATTTCTCCAGTTCGCCTTCATCTTCGCTGCCTCCGCCTTCTTTGTATTTCCAGTGGGCGGCAAAGCCTTGTTCGGCAACGTCATTCATGCGTTCACTGCGGATTTGTACTTCAATCCATTGCCCGTTGTTACCCATAAGGGTGACGTGCAGGGCTTGGTAGCCGTTGGCTTTGGGATGGCTCACCCAGTCGCGCAGGCGGTCAGGGTGGGGCTTGTATATCTTGGATATGGAGACGTAAATGTCGAAGCAGTCGTTTAGCTCTTCCTCTATATTGCGGGGCTCGAAGATGATGCGGACAGCAAGCAAATCATAGATTTCCTCGAAGGGGACATGCTTGGTCTGCATTTTGTTCCAGATGGAGTAGATGGACTTTACACGGGCAAGGATACGGTATTTCAGTCCCATTTTGTCCAGTTGCGCCCGTATCGGAGCGGTGAACTCATTGAATACCTTGTCGCGCTCCACGGCGGTGGCTTCCAGTTTCTCTTCTATCTCGTGGTACTCTTCCGGATGTTCGTACTTGAAGCTCAGGTTTTCCAGTTCTGTCTTGATTTTGTACAAGCCGAGGCGGTTGGCGAGCGGGGCATAAATATAGAGTGTTTCGCCTGCAATCTTGAACTGCTTGTTGGGCAGCATGGAGCCGAGTGTACGCATGTTATGCAGACGGTCGGCTATCTTGATGAGGATAACCCGGATATCGTCGGACATAGTGAGCAGCAGCTTCTTGAAGTTCTCTGCCTGCGCCGAGGCACGGTCGCCGAAGATACCGCCGGAAATCTTTGTCAGCCCGTCTACAATCTGGGCGATTTTGGGACCGAAGATGTTTTCAATATCCTCTACGGTGTAGTCGGTGTCCTCCACCACATCATGCAGCAATGCCGAGCATATGGAAGTAGACCCCAGTCCTATCTCATTACAGACAATCTTTGCCACAGCAATGGGGTGCATGATGTAGGGCTCGCCGGAACGACGCTTAATGCCCTTATGCGCCTGGTTGGCAAAGTTGAATGCTTTGGTTATTATTTCGACGCGCTTGCGGTGCTTGGTGGCCAAATAGTCGTTCAACAGTTCTTGGAATGCCTGTTCGATCATTTCCTCTTCGGCTTTTTCCTTTTCCTTCTGACTTATATTTTCTTCCATATACTGCTTTCTCCTTTCTTCACTTCACTTTTTGCAAAAATAAGCAATTTTCAACACCGGGCAAGCGTTTATGTCTTTATTTATAAATCTTCAAGCGCTTTCCTGCGGAGATTCTGGTACTGCGCAATCCATTCCAACTTTTTAACTGATTGACAGTGACGCCGTATTTCCGTCCAATGCTGCCGAGATTCTCGCCACTGCGTATCTTGTGGTAGGTGACATTCCCCGTAGCGGTACTGCTTTTGCTGCTACGTGCTGCCGAGCGTGTATTGGAAACGGCCACGACTCTGCGGTTCTTGAACAGCTCGTTACTGCGGTGGGCATAGATGGTGTCTTGCTTGTCAATGAAGGCACTGATGTAGTTGATGGGGAGGCGTAGCGTCTGCGGCTTGCTCTCTCCGGGGATGATGCTTTTCTTGAATTGGGGATTCAGGCTCTTTATCTGGTCCAGGCTGATGCCGCATAGGTCGGAAATCTGCTCGAAATGAAGGTTACGGCTTACTTGCACCGTATCGGTTGCTTCCGGAATGTCGGTTTCCATGGGGCAGATGTTGTGCTTGCAGTAGTAGGTCATTACGTAGTTGGCGGCAATGAAGGCGGGCACGTAGCCGCGTGTCTCTTTGGGCAGATAGTTGTAGATTTCCCAATAATCGGTTTTCCCTCCCGAGCGGCGGATGGCTTTGTTGATGGTGCCCGGACCGCAGTTGTAGGCGGCAATCACCAGGTTCCAGTCTTTGTAAATGTCATACATGTCCTTCAGGTAACGTGCTGCCGCCCAGGTAGCTTTTATCGGGTCGCGGCGCTCGTCTACGAGGCTATTGCTTTCCAGTCCGTATATCTTTCCGGTGGCGAGCATAAACTGCCATAGTCCGCAGGCTCCCGCGCGGGATACGGCAGAAGGGTTGAGAGCGGATTCTATGATGGGCAGGTATTTCAGCTCGAGCGGCAGGCCGTAGGCATCCAGCGCTTCTTCGAAGATGGGCATATAGAAGTTGCAGGCGCTCAGCATGAAGGCAACCTGGTTGCGCAGACGTCCGGCATACATGTCGATGAACTTGCGCACAATCTCGTTGTATGGCATTTCCATGACGGTCGGCATGCGCGACAACCGGTCTATGTATACAGAGTCACTGAACATCGGGTTTACGGTAGAGGTGCTGCAGTCTTTTCCCAAGTCTATGTAATTCTTGGCTTTCCAGTCATTGAGCAGGCTGTCCAGCGGATAGGTCATGCTTTTGGGCAGCTCGATGGATTCCTGGCGTTCCGTGCCGTTTTCGCGGATAAGCACTTCCACGCTTTCTTGCGCATGCATGGCCGGAGCGGTGAAGAGGGCGCAAAACAGAAGCGAGGAACCGAGAATAATTCTTTTCATATATATGGCCTTGTGTGTCATTAGGTAATAATTTATGCTTTAATTTTCGTTTTTAGAATCGGAAACTGCATTGCACGCCGACGTTCTTATTAGAGGAACCAGTCATCTGGCTGTTGATTATGGCAGGTTCCACTTTCATGCTGAGGTCGGGGGTGATGTCGAAATTGGACAGTTCGGCATCCACATAGGCATCGATGACGGACAGCAGGTATACTCCGATGAAAGCGAAGATACTTAAATCGCGGTATCTGCGATAGGTGTCCTTGCGCTTGCGCAACAGCTCTTTCAACTGGGTTTCGGAAATCTTGTATCCGGGCGGCAGCAGGTCAGTGATGCTGCTGGACTGCATATTGCCGTTCATCGCGTCTTTATATGCGGTGGAGTAGTCCTTGTACATTTTGCTGTTCCACGTCAAGGCATAGGCACATCCGGCAAAGCCGCCGTAGAATATGGGCAATTTCCAGTATTTCCGGTTGTAGATTTGTCCGCCGCCGGGAATTACGAGCGCCAGCCAGGTGGCTTTTGTAGGGTTGGGAACCCATATTTTCTGATCGATTTCTTTTTTGAGGCTGTCTGCCGGCACTTCCGATTCTTTCAGGACGGGAGCGGAAGTCATTTCCAGCAGCTTTTTCTTGTTCTCGGCGGCAATGCTGTCGGCAGTGGCAATGCTGTCTGCCGGGACAACGGCCTGGAGAGGCGGCACTTCTTCCATAGTCCGGTTCAGGCTGTCGGCCTGCATCCGCGCTGCTTGCCGTACGGCGGCAAGAGAGTCTGCCTGCAGCCTGTGTATCCTCTTTGCGGCGGCACGCGGGCGGCTCTGACCATACATAGCAATCCCTGCCGTCTGCATCAGGCAAAGCAGCAGGGCGATACTGATTTGATATATTCTTCTCTTCTTTGTCATTTATTTTTTCAGCGTATCGAGAATACCGATGATACGTTCCAGTTCTTCTTCGTTACTGAACGGGATACTGATTTTTCCTTTGCCTTTTTCGGAGCAGGTCAACTGTACTTTGGTGCTGAAGAAACTGGAAAGCTGCTGCTTCAGCATATTGAACTCTTCGGGCAGTTTGGCGCGCTTGGGGGCTATCTTGCGGCCGCCGCTTTTCACGGCTTCTCCTTCGCTCAGGGATTTCACGATTTCCTCTACTTTGCGTACGGAATAACCTTGTTCGAGTATCTCTTCAAAAATCTTCACTTGCAGTTTGGGGTCTCCCAGCGTTACCAGTGCACGGGCGTGCCCCATGTCTATCTGCTTGTTTTGCAATCCCATCTGGACGGGAGCCGGCAGTTTCAGCAGGCGCAGGTAGTTGGCAATGGTGGTACGCTTCTTGCCTATGCGTTCGCTGAGGCGTTCCTGCGTCAGTCCGTATTGTTCCAGCAGGTGCTGGTAGGCAAGCGCTATTTCCACGGAGTTCAGGTCTTCGCGCTGTATGTTTTCGATGAGTGCCATTTCCATGACATTCTCGTCGTCGGCCGTGCGGATATAGGCGGGGATGCTCGTCAGCCCTGCCATTTGCGAGGCGCGGAAGCGGCGTTCACCGGCAATAATCTGGTATTCATCATCGGACAGCTTACGCAGGGTGATAGGCTGGATGATACCAATCTCTGCAATAGAATCGGCAAGCTCCTGCAACGCTGTCTGGTCGAACTCGCGGCGGGGCTGATTGGGGTTGACGGCAATCTTCGACAATTCTATTTCATTGATAGAGGAAGAGCCTTCGGTCTGCACCTCATCCATGGAGAGCAGGGCGTCCAGCCCACGTCCTAATGCATTTCTTTTCTGTACCATCTATTCTTTTCTGTTTTACGATTTACTGTTTACTATGTTTGCCATGCGGGCGGTTAGTCCTCGTTGTGGCTGATTAACTCTTTTGCCAGTGCGATGTGGTTTTTGGCTCCGGTGGAGTCCGCATCGTACAGGATTGTGGGGAGTCCGTAGCTGGGGGCTTCGCTCAGTTTTACATTGCGCTGGATGACGGTGTTGAACACCAGTTCCTGGAAGTGGCGTTTCACCTCGTCGTATATCTGGTTGGCCTGGCGCAGCCGCGAGTCATACATGGTCAGCAGGAATCCCTCGATTTCGAGTGCGGGGTTCAGCTTGGACTTGATGATTTTGATGGTGTTCAGCAATTTGCTGATACCTTCCAGTGCAAAGTATTCGGCCTGTACGGGAATGATAACCGAGTCGGCGGCCGTGAGCGCGTTGATTGTAATCAATCCTAACGACGGTGAGCAGTCTATCAGGATATAATCAAACTCTTCCCGTAGCGGGGCGAGTACCTCTTTCAGTATCTTTTCCCGGTTTTTAAGATTGAGCATTTCTATTTCGGCGCCTACCAGGTTGATGTGGGAGGAAATAACTTTCAATGTATCAATCTCCGTGTCGTGGATAGCGTCGCGCACATCGGCGCGGTCTATAATACATTCATAGATAGTACATTCTGCCTGCTTGATGTCTACGCCCAACCCTGACGAGGCGTTTGCCTGCGGGTCTGCGTCTACGACAAGCACTTTCTTTTCAAGTGTGGCGAGAGAAGCTGCGAGGTTTATGGTTGTTGTTGTTTTTCCTACACCACCTTTTTGATTTGCCAAAGCAATTATTTTTCCCATAATTTCAATGTTTATTGGCAGCGAAATAAGTGATAATTCCGTATAGCACCTACTAAAAAAGAGAAAGATTGCAAAAACGGTTGATAAGTCACCCTTTTTGTTAATAACTCCCGGATGCCTTTACCGTTCCGTTGCCTGAAGACGTGTGTCTCAGGCACTCTTTTTCCTGATTAGTGGGGCAAATATACGTATTTATCTTGAAAAGAAACAGCTTTTTTGTCTCACTTGCAGAAGATTAAGATTTCTAAAGCAATGAGATGGCAGGCGGCGGGATGTTCGGGTGATAAGCTGCCGCGGCTGCCGTGTCCGGGGAAATGCGTGCCGTTTCTCCGGAGTTTACAATAGTTTGTCCGAATTAAACTCGGAGTTTATTCCTATTAAACTTCGGGTTCATTAGGATTAAACCTGAAGTTTAATGGGGATAAACTTATGTTAAAGCAGTGCCGATGCAAACTCCCATGCGAAGTATCCGCACAACACGCATTTCAGTACCGTGCCGAAGAGGAAGCCGAACAGGGAACCCAGTCCCGACTTCAGAGCCTGCCGGGTTTCCCTGCCGCCGAAAAGTTCGCCGATAAAAGCCCCTAAAAACGGACCGAGTACAATGCCCCAGGGCATGAAGAACAGCCCGATGAGGGTTCCGGCAAGGCATCCGCGTGTTCCCCAGCGCGTTCCGCCGCTGTATTTGCTGCCCAGCATGGGGACGAAATAGTCGAGCACCTGTACGATAGCGACAATCAGCAGCCACAGCAACAGTTGGGTGGCAGAGTACTGCACCTTGTCGGTGAAGTGCAGCAGCAACAAACCGGCATAGGCCACGGGCGGACCGGGAATTACGGGCAGGAAACAGCCTGCCAGTCCAGTTATCAGGCAGAGGATACCCATCAGAATGAGAAAGACGTCTAACATATCTTTTTGTGTATTGGTGGTTAATATGTGGTTCTCTTTTGCTAAATTTGTAGCAAAATTAAAAAGAAATATGGAAAATCAGAGACCTTTGATATTGATTTCCAATGACGACGGTATCATTGCGAAAGGAATCAGCGAGTTGATAAAGTTTCTCCGCCCGCTGGGGGAGATTGTGGTAATGGCGCCGGATGCGCCGCGTTCGGGTAATGCGTGTGCGCTTACCGTGACAGAACCGATTCATTATCAGTTGCTTCGCAAGGATGTGGGACTGACGGTCTATAAGTGTTCCGGTACGCCCGCCGATTGCGTCAAGCTGGCATTCCATACGGTGCTGGACCGCAAACCCGACCTTGTGGTGGGCGGCATTAATCACGGCGATAACTCCTCGGTCAATGTGCATTATTCCGGAACAATGGGGGTGGTTATCGAAGGCTGCCTGAAAGGTGTTCCCTCTATCGGCTTTTCACTGTGCAACCACATGCCGGACGCCGATTTTGAGCCGGCGGGAGAGTATATCCGCGAGATTGCCCGCAAGGTTCTGGAAAAAGGCTTGCCGCCGTTGACCTGCCTCAATGTCAACTTCCCCGATACCAAAGAGTTGAAAGGGGTGAAAATCTGCGAACAGGCAAAAGGGCAGTGGACCAACGAGTGGGAGAACTTCGCCCACAGAGGCGATGCGCACTACTATTGGCTGACCGGAGAGTTTGAGGAGTCGGAAAAGGAGAATGAAAAGAGCGACCATTGGGCGCTTGCCAACGGTTATGTAGCGGTGACTCCGACCACGGTGGATGTAACCGCCTATGGCCTGATGGACGAATTGAAGACCTGGTCCTGACGGATTGCACAGGATATTGAAACATAGGCGCTTATGAAGTATTATCTGATTGTGGGCGAGGCCTCGGGCGACCTGCATGCGTCGCACCTGATGACTGCCTTGAAGGCGGAAGACCCGCAGGCCGAGTTCCGCTTTTTCGGCGGTGACCTGATGGCGGCTGTGGGCGGAACGTTGGTGAAGCATTATAAGGAACTGGCGTATATGGGCTTCATTCCCGTCTTGTTGCACCTGCGTACCATCTTTGCCAATATGAAGCGTTGCAAGGAAGACATTGCAGCCTGGCAGCCGGATGTTCTTATTTTGGTGGATTATCCGGGGTTCAACCTGAATATCGCCAAGTTTGTCCATGCCCGTACGCAAATACCGGTGTTCTATTATATTTCTCCCAAGATATGGGCCTGGAAAGAGCACCGTATCAGGAATATCAAACGGGATGTGGACGAACTCTTCTCCATTCTTCCGTTCGAGGTGGAGTTCTTCGAGGGCAAGCACCATTATCCCATACATTATGTAGGCAATCCGACGGTGGATGAAGTCACTGCCTTCCAAGTCGCTTATTCGGAAACTGCAGATGAGTTCAAACGGGCCAACGGCCTTTCGCCGAAGCCTGTCATTGCCTTGCTGGCTGGCAGCCGCAAGCAGGAGATTAAGGATAATTTGCCGGATATGATTCGGGCGGCCGCTTCATTTCCGGAGTATCAGTTGGTGCTGGCGGGAGCGCCGGGTATCGCTCCGGAGTATTATAAGGAGTATGTGGGCAATGCGGACGTGAAGATAATCTTTAACCGTACTTATCCTTTGCTCCGGCATGCGGAAGCGGCATTGGTTACTTCGGGCACGGCAACGCTGGAAACGGCATTGTTCCGGGTTCCGCAGGCGGTGTGCTATCATACGCCGATAGGGAAGGTTATCGCTTTCCTGAAACGGCATGTTCTGAAAGTCAGGTACATATCTCTGGTAAACCTGATTGCCGACCGTGAGGTGGTGAAGGAACTGGTGGCCGATACCATGACGGTGGAGCAGATACGTGCGGAGCTTCAACGTATCTTATACGATGAGGCGTACCGCCGGCAGATGCTCGACGGTTACGAATATATGGCATCCCGCCTGGGCGAGGCGGGAGCACCTGTGCATGCAGCCCGTGAAATGGTGGCTTTGCTTAAGAAACGTTTTAAAAAGTAGGACGATATTTAATTTCTTGTTAAAAGGAATAAAGCCGGTGCAGTAAATGCCCGGCTTTTGTATTTTCTATACAGAAAGAAATAAACAAAAGAACTTTGATTATGAGAAAGCTACATTGGTTATTTATGGCAGTTTGTCTGGCTGTGATGCCGGTACTGCAATCCTGTGATGACGATGAGGGGTATTCGATCGGTGATTTCACTCCGCCGCTGTGGGCTACGGTGCGTGTTACCGGCAATGCTTTTTATTTGGACTGTGATGTGTGGGGAACGCTCTGGCCTGTGAATACAGACTTGTGGTGGTACGAGCCGGTTGACGGAAAGCGTGTGATTACCATGTTCAATCCTTTGTCCGATGAGTTTGACGGTTACGACCATGCTGTGAAGATCCTGAGTTTGCAGGATGTGCTGACGAAAGAGGTCGAGACGCTGACTCCCGAGACCGAGGAAGAGTTCGGCAATGACCCTGTCCTGATATTTGAAGGTGATATAAGCATCAGCGGGGGATATATGAATATCATATTTATGCAGAATCTGCCTTCCGGCACTAAACATCGTATCAGCCTGGTACGTCCGCAAGATGATGCGGAGTTGTATGGAGAAGACGGTTATATACATTTGGCTCTCCGCTATAACGACTATGACGATTTGACGGGGTTGCGCAAGCCCGGTGCGGTGTCCTATAATCTGAACAGTCTCAACGTGACCTCTGAAACCAAAGGTATCAAGCTGAAAATTAATTTGGAAAAGAATGGCGAGGTGGAACTGACGTTCGACCTGGTGGTTACCGGTGATAATACGAAGAATATACAGAACCTTGATTTGTCGGAGATGCAATTGAAGTAAGCGTTTCCTTATACCGTATATATAGGCCAAAGGGCATAGAGGTTACAGTATCTTTCCTCTATGCCCTTTGGCTTATATTCGTTTAAGATTTCCTGTCAAATCATTGTCATTACATACAGGTAGACTACCGCTGCGGGAATCGCCATGAGAGCGCTGTCGAACCGGTCGAGCATTCCGCCGTGTCCCGGAAGGATGTTGCCGGAATCCTTGATGCCCAGTTGGCGCTTCATCAGCGATTCGGTGAGGTCGCCCCAAGTGCCGAAAATCACTACGGTGACCGCCAGTCCTGCCCATTGCCATGTAGACATGAATGGGAAGAAATGGGCAAATACAAAGGATGAGGCGATGGAGAAAACCGCGCCGCCTATGCTGCCTTCCCATGATTTCTTAGGCGAAATGCGCTCGAACAGGCGATGTTTTCCTATCAGAGAGCCCACACAGTAAGCACCCGTATCGCTCAGCCAGATGAATACGAATATGGAAAGCGGCAGGATGGGGTTATAGGTTACGCTGCTCGTTTCAGGTGAATTCTGGAAAGCGAGTACATTCAGCAATGCGAAAGGCAAGGCTACATATAGCTGGCTCAGCATTGCATACGCCCAATTGCCGATGGGGTTCTCCTTTTTCAGGTATAACTCCGTAATCATCAAATAGAGCAATAAGCCCAGATAGGGAAGGAATACGCGCGCATCGATGGCGGATGTGCAGAATCCCATGAGTGCAAGAAACAGATAGGCTCCGCCTAAAGCGGTAATCGTCTTGTTGATGCTGACTCCGCCGTTCCTGTTTACCAGATGGGCAAACTCGTGTACGCTCAATGCGCCGATGATAGTGAATAGAATCCCGAATGAGAGGGGGCTGTAAAAGATACAGCCCACCAGTATAACTACAAATAGTGCACCTGTAACAGCACGTTGTATGAAATTATTTTTCAAGGTGTTTTCGTTTTAATTGTTCGAGCCGGTGTTATGGCTTTCTTCTTCTTTTACCTCTTTTTCCGCTTCCTTTGCCTTGGCAGCCTCTTTTTCTTCGGCTTCTTTCAGCTCCCTGGAAGTTTTGCTTGCGCTGATAATCTCTTCGGAACGGGAAGCCCACGGACGCTTGCCGAAGATTTCTTCCACATCTTCTGCAAAGATTACTTCCTTGTCTATCAACAGTTGGGCCAGCTTGTTGTGCCCTTCTTTATTGTCGGATAGTATCTTCTTGGCACGCTCGTACTGTTCGTTTACCATACGCTTCACCTCTTCGTCTATCAGTTCGGCGGTTTTCTCGCTGTACGGACGGTTGAACGAGTATTCGTCGTTATTGTAATAACAGAGATTCGGCAGTTTGTCGCTCATGCCCAAATAGGCAATCATGCCGTATGCCTGCTTGGTTACACGCTCAAGGTCGTTCATGGCGCCGGTAGAGATTCTTCCGATGAACAGATCTTCTGCGGCGCGTCCGCCCAAAGTGGCGCACATCTCGTCCAGCATCTGTTCCTTTGTGGTAATCTGGCGTTCTTCGGGCAGGTACCAGGCTGCTCCCAAAGCACGTCCGCGTGGAACGATGGTTACCTTAATCAGCGGGTTGGCATATTCCAACAGCCAGGAGATGCTGGCGTGTCCGGCCTCGTGTATGGCAATGGAACGGCGCTCTTCTTCGGTTGTGATTTTGGTTTTCTTCTCCAGACCGCCTACGATACGGTCTACCGCATCCAGGAAGTCCTGTTTCTCTACAAATTTCTTTCCATGACGGGCGGCAATCAGGGCGGCTTCGTTGCAGACATTGGCGATGTCGGCGCCGGAGAATCCCGGAGTCTGGCGTGCCAGTAACTCTACATCCACTGTATTGTCTATCTTGATGGGGCGCAGGTGTACGCCGAATACTTCTTTTCGTTCATTCAGGTCGGGCAAGTCGACGTGTATCTGGCGGTCGAAACGTCCGGCGCGCAGCAGTGCCTTGTCCAATACATCCACACGGTTGGTTGCGGCAAGGATGATGACACCGCTGTTGGAACCGAACCCGTCCATTTCCGTCAGCAGTTGGTTCAAGGTGTTTTCGCGTTCATCGTTACCGCCCATGGCGGCAGCTTTTCCACGGGCGCGTCCCACGGCATCGATTTCATCGATGAATACGATGCAAGGCGCTTTCTCTTTGGCTTGACGGAACAGGTCGCGGACGCGGGAAGCACCTACGCCGACAAACATTTCCACAAAGTCGGAACCGGCCAGTGAGAAGAACGGTACGTTGGCTTCTCCTGCCACAGCCTTTGCAAGCAGGGTCTTACCTGTTCCCGGAGGGCCTACGAGCAATGCACCCTTGGGTATCTTACCACCCAGGTCTGTATACTTCTGGGGTTGTTTCAGGAATTCTACGATTTCCTCTACTTCCTGCTTGGCCTCTGCAAGTCCGGCAACGTCCTTGAAAGTAACCTTTACCGGAGAGTTCTTTTCAAACAGTTGGGCTTTGGATTTGCCGACACTGAAGATGCCGCTGCCGCCACCCATGCCGCCACCGCTGCTCCAACGGCGGGACAGGAATATCCAGAAGCCGATAAGGAATGCAAACGGCAATATCTGCCAGAGGATTGCACCGAAGTAATTGTGTTTCTTTTCGTAGCTGATAGAACCGTCGAAACGTGTCTCGTCCTTTTCTTTCTGCAGGAAGTCGCCCAAGCTTTCGCGTGAGGGAGCTTCTGTTGTAATCAGGGGATTCTTGCCCACACGGCTTGAATCTGCTTTGAATACATTGGGCACATATTGCGGCTTGACGTATGCCTCTACGGAGTTGTCGTCATAACCGGTCACTTTGCTTATATAGCCGTTGCGCACATACTCCTGAAATTCATCATAAGGGATGTTTTTACTGGCCGAACCGCTTTCATTGGTGAGGTACAGTCCCAGCAACATCATGGCTATAATCATATACAACCAGTTCAAGTTGAACTTGGGCATATTGGTTTTTGTGGGCTTTTTATTGGTGTTATTGTCCATAAGTCTAAATTAATCGAGATCGGGAATTTGGGTTAGTTTGGCATCTGCCCATAAGTGTTCCAAGTTGTAGAATTCACGCGCTTCCGGCTGGAAAACGTGAACCAGTACATCAGAGTAGTCCATGGCTACCCACTCGGCATTGCGCAGACCGTCTATCGCAAAAGGTTTGCTGTTCGCTCCTTTGCGGGTGAAGTCTTTAACGGACTCCACTATGGCGCTTACTTGGCTTGGGGAGTTTCCTTGACAGATGACAAAATAATTACATATTGTGTCGTCTATCCGGGTAAGGTCTGCTATGACGATTTTTTTTCCTTTTTTATCTTGAATACCTTCTGTTATCTGTTGAATCAGTTTCTTCGTTTCGTTCATTATACATTATTATATTAAAACAGTTGACAAATATACGTTGATTTCTCATATCAAACACGCAAAAGAGGAAAACTCTTTCAATTTTTGATTTTTTTTAGTTATATAATCCTTTGGATTACGGTATCTTATCAGTTTTTTGCGAAAAAAATACTCGTTTTTGTTTTGATTTATAGAAATCTTTGTATCTTTGCAACCGCAAAACGGAAATAATAACAATTGGGCTATGGTGTAATGGTAACACAACAGATTCTGGTCCTGTCATTC
>OHWS01000534.1_pt1 | contig 13417 bp, 8 predicted proteins | sample 1579751 | NCBI WGS metagenome assembly OHWS01 (sample SAMEA3882517, study PRJEB24775) | human gut metagenome | biome: human-associated habitat; feature: intestine environment; material: feces | place: Netherlands | collected 2009/2010
CGCCCAGTGCAACGGCTGGGACTACAAAAACGACCCTGACCGTGTGGAGGACAGCCGCAATCTGCATCGCAGCAAATTCAACTGGGAGGACGCAAAGCAGCGCACCCAAAAAGGCACGCTGCAAAACCAGTTGTGGCAGGGCATGGAGCAGCTGCGCCAAATGCGGGCAGACCCCTGCTTTGCCCCGGATGCGTGGGTGACCACATGGGACAGCCACAACCCCGGTGTGCTGGCGCTGGTACGCAAGCGCGGCGAGGAAACGCTGGTGGGACTGTTCAACTTTACCGAGTACCCGGCAGGGGCCGGTCTTGACGCTTTGGGCGGCAGCTACCGTTCCGCAGACGGTCAGCCCGTCTGGCTGGCAGATGTAGAACTGGAACCGTATCAGGCACTGCTCGTGAAGAATGTATAAGCCTTGAGGCAGACAGATATCCCCGTTCGGCTGCACCATCCATGCAGGTGGTTATGGAATGATTGTCAGGCATTTTACGTTTATGCCTTTTACGCTAGGGCGGGCGTGGGAGTGAATCCGTTCTGATTCACTTTGGCAGTCCTCGTGCGTATTTCGTACAATCTTTCAGAATTGGTCTAATTAGAAGTTTTCATCCTTTCCGTGTTGTATCGTTATTCTGTGTAACCCTTTTGCATGCACTTTCCGGCGAGAAAAAAGAGCCTGGAGAACCTTACCGATTTGGTAAGGCCCTCCGGGCTCTTTTTACTCCAGTCATTATCAGTCGGTCAATAGTAAGCGCAAATTACTTACGAGACGTGCACAATTCACGGCGACAAGCCACCTATGACGGATTTCATCAGCAGGGCTTGCTCATCATCCAAACCTGCAATCCGTTGTCTGCGGCGCTCGTAAAGTGATATTCTCTCCCTCACTTCCCGCTTTCAGGGAAGATGATTTTGTTGACAAAGAAGAAAATGACCATAGACACGCCGCCATTCAAAACCGTCGTGCCGATGTTATAAATAAAGTCCGGCACAAGCAGACCGGCCACGGCCACCCACACGCAGTTGATGGAGTTGACGATGCAGGTGATGACGCAGAAAGCCAGCACATACCACGCGATTTGCTTGCCTAAATTGCCCTTGCTGCGGAACACGAAATTGCGCTGGATCGGGAAGTTGATGCATTCACCAATCACCATAGCAATCATGTAAGCGCAAAAGTACGGCAGACCGCCGTGGGCGGCATCGTAGCCGAGGATGTTCCACTTGAAGGTTTCCCCAAACAGGGTCACATCCACGCCGGGCCAGCCGAAATCCACCACCGGCAGACTGCTGAACGCAGCGGGCAGAAATTGCAGCAGCAGATACTTGAACACGGTAATCAGATTCGACACGATGACGAACAAACCGCCCTCGCGCACCCACTTGGCTGCGGCAGGGTGTTTAGCCGCAAAATTATTCCAAAACTGCATAATGCAACCTCCATCAAGCGCCGCGCAGACGCTTTTCCATCTGCGCATTCAGCACCACATTCTTAATCGCTTCATAAATCACCCGCACAAGACCCAGGATCCAGAAGCCCTGCAATTCCATGACAATGCCGTCCACCATGCCCATGCTGATGGCGCCGTTCGTCATCTTTGCCAAGGCGCGAAGGGGCATATTGTACTGGAACAAGATGTTCAGGTCCGGCTTGCCGCGTTTATAGCTGACATCCAGCAGGATCGTCAGCACAAGCCAGACAAGCCAGCCCAGCGGGCTGCGTGCGTGGTTCAGTTCGCCCAAGGTCAGATTGCGGTCAATTTTGGTTTTTCCGTTCGGGATGGGATGCCCCAACAGCTTTTCAAAGTCCGCATCGGAAACGTGCAGCACATCGCCCTTATAATAGCAATCCAAGTCCCTATCCTCATACGGATGCACGGTAACCGTTCCATGCACGGAGATTTTCTCGCACAGCCGGATGTCCTCCACGCTTGCGCCGACAAGCAGCTCATACTCGCCGCCCTCGATTTCCCAGCGGTTAGCCTTGACATTCCAGAAACGGAACGCCTTATCGTCCAGCGTAATGGTGATGCGCTGTTTCTCACCGGGGGCAAGCGTTACGCGGGCAAAGCCTTTCAGTTCCTTTGCAGGGCGGAAAAGCTCACCATTCTTTTTAGCAATATACAGCTGCACAATTTCCGTTCCTGCCACACTGCCGGTGTTCGTTACGGTAAGGCTGACCCCCTGTTCATCGGCGACCATATCGCTGTACGCAAACGTCGTGTAGCTCATGCCATAGCCAAACGGGAAGCGCACAGCTTTTTCCGCCGTGGTAAAGTAGCGGTAGCCGATGTACAGCCCCTCGCGGTACTCCACAGTCTTGCGGCGGGTGGCAAAATCGGCGGCGCTGGGTACGTCGGCGTAGGTCAACGGCCATGTTTCTGCCAGCTTGCCGCAGGGATTGACCTTGCCGGTCAGTGCATCCGCAACGGCGCCCGCCCCCGCCTGACCGCCTAAGGCGGCGTACAACAGGGCTTGGCAGTTGTCCAGCCACGGCGTTTCGACTACGCTGCCGCTGTACAATACCACGACAATTTTCGGGTTGACAGCCGCCACAGCCTGCAGCAGATCCACCTGATTTTGCGCAAGGCGCAGATTGCTGCGGTCAAGACCCTCACTCTCGGCGATTTCATCCAGACCCATGCACAAAATAACTGTATCTGCCTGTGTCGCCAGTTCGCAGGCGGATTTCTGCAAAGCAGCATCCGGCTTACCGTGGCGGTCAAAGCCTTGCTGATACCCGATGACGTTCAACTCGGAGTCGATCAGCTTATCCAGCAGCACATCCACCTGTGTCGAGTTCACCATGCTGGAGCCTGCGCCCTGGTAGCGCGGATTCTTGGCAAAGTCGCCGATGACAGCCACCTTGCTACCCGCCGCCAACGGCAGCAAAGAGCCCTCGTTTTTCAGCAGCACAAGGCTTTCCGCGGCGGCGCGGCGGGCAAGCGCATGATGAGCTGCCGCATCAAACTCGCGCGGGGCAGCGTCCAGCGCAGCCTTGGTATCAAACACCAGCGGCAGCAACTCTGACAAGCGGGCGTCGATGTCGGATTCAGAGATTTTCCCGCTTTCCACCGCCGCCAGCAGTTCGCGCACGCTGTCCCCGCCGGGCGCGGGCATTTCCAGCGTGGAGCCGTTTTTCACACCCAGCGCGTGGTCGTTGCTTCCGCCCCAGTCGGTGATGACCGCGCCGTCAAAGCCCCACTCACCGCGCAAAATCTCCATGAGCAGGTGCTTATTCTCGTTGGCATACGTACCGTTCACAAGATTGTACGACGACATAATGCTGCGGGGATGCCCCTCTTTGACGGCAATTTCAAACCCGGTCAGGTAGATTTCCCGCAGGGTGCGCTCGTCCACGATGGAATCCGAAGCCATACGCCGCGTTTCCTGACTGTTGACGGCAAAGTGCTTCGGGCAGGCGGCTACGCCCTTGGACTGGATGCCGCGAATATATCCCGCCGCCAGCTTGCCCGCGAGATACGGATCCTCGGAGAAATACTCAAAGCTGCGCCCGCACAGCGGGTTGCGCTTCATGTTAAGCCCCGGTCCCAACACCACCGACACTTCCTGCGCAGCGGCTTCCTCGCCCAAGGCTGCGCCGATTTCCTCGCCCAGCGCGGCATCCCAGCTGTTTGCAACAGCCGACGCCGTGGGGAAGCAGGTGGCGGGAACACTGGGGTTCAGCCCCAAGTGGTCGCTCTCCCCCGCCTGCTTGCGCAAGCCGTGGGGACCGTCCGACAGCCAGATCTGCGGGATGCCGTGTTCGGGCATACCCCGCGTTTTGAAGGTTTCCGCGCCGGAAAGCAGTGCGCATTTTTCTTCCAAGGTCAATTTTTTCAGCAAAAGTTCTGTATTTTGCATATATCTTTCCCTTCTCATAAGAAAAGCCGCATCCAACGCCTGCAAGCAGACATCAGACGCGGCTTTTATTCAGCAAGTACCGTTATGTTTTATCAGGGGCAATGGACGCTTACTCTGCCGCCAGCGTGACCACAGCCTCGTTGATGGAGTAGGTGGTGCTGGAGCCCCAGCCGGAGACGATTTCGTCGTGGGCGGGGATGGTCAGCTGCTTGCTGCCGTCCTCACCCTCGGTGATGGGCACCGTCAGGGCATCGCTGCCGTTCAGGGTCATGGTAAGGGCATCGTCCTGCGCATCCACCAGCGTACCGGTGATGGAGGCAGAGCCGTCGGCGGCAGTCAGCGTGCAGACCTTGTGGGAGTAATCCACCAGCAGCACGGCATCCGTTGCGGTGGGCGTCTCGCCCTGCACCAGCTCATAGCTGCCCGTGTACTGCTCGGTGACCAGATCCTCGACCTGCACTTCAAACGTAGCGGTTGCACCCAGGAAGGAGGCCGTCACGGTCTTGGTGCCAGTGGTGTCGCTGTCGTAACCGGTGAAGGTCAAGCGACCGCCCCAGATGGACTCCTCTGCACCGTTGGCGCGGGTAGCCGTCACAACCAGCTCGCCCGGGTTGAAGGTGTCACCCGTGTAGAAGGTGCGCAGGTTGGAGGCATCGATCGTCAGGCTCTTGGCAGGGGCATAGGGCTGACCGTAGATGTTGATGTTGCGGGTAATACTACCGCCCCAAACGCCATAGCTCAGGCTGGCTTCCATGCTGTATGCGCCGTGGTCGGTGTCAAAGACGAAGACATCCGCATCTGCGCCGCCATCCACATCGGTGGGGCGCACAGTGCCGTCGGCGTCCTGATTGCCCAGCAGATGAATGACGAAGTTCTTCTCGCCGTTTTCATCGTAGTTGTACCAGTAGCCGTAAACATGGGAGATAGAGTCGCTGCCCACGGAGGTGCTGGGACCGCTGAAGGAACCCCACATCGAACCGTCGGTGTAGCAGTACATATCCAGACAGGCCGGATCCACGATGGTGCTGAAGCCCTCGGTGTACTGACCCTCGAAGAAGTAGGCAACTTCCCCGTTCGGCTCCTTGGCTTCCCAGGTTTCCTGCGGGATGGCAACCAGGTCATCCAGCGTCTTGGAAACATACTCGTTATCGTTGTAGTTCATAACGGGACCATCGGCAGAAGTCTGCGCCGCATCGGGGGCAACCTCCGCATTGTCGGCCGAGGGCAGGCTGCTGCTCTGCAGGGAGAAACCGCCCACGCAGACCGCAGCGACCACGACCACCGCACCGGCGGCAGCAAACTGTTTGCCGGTGGCTTTTGCCTCGCCGGTTTTCGTCTGCTTGCAGAAGCAGGCAATCACGCTGAGCAGGCAGGCAATAAACGTGCCGACCATATAGAACACGCACAGACCGGCGTTGCCGCCCGCAAAGGTAACGTGGTTGATGACATCGGCAAATACGAAATACAACTGCACAACGACAAGATACAGGGCAATGTTATAAATGACTGCCTGAATCAGCGCGCTGAACGGAACGGAAACAAAGAAGAAAACGAGCGAAGCGGCAGCACCGACCAGCAGCACCACGCCGGCCATCGTGCCGGAGTGACCCAGAGGGGCGGCTGTGGCCTGTGTGAGCAGGAATACAATGCCGGTGATCAGCGCGACCAGCGCTGCGGCAAGGCAGAACCAGCTGCCCAGCCCTTTATTTTTCAAGCCTTTATTCATCAGGTTCCACCTCCATCAATTCTTTTTGGCGGCACGATTCTTCCGCTTTTCCTCGGAGAAAACGTCCGTGTAGGTATGCAGCACATACATCACGACAGCGGCAACGGCCAGTGCGCAGAACACAACATCGAGGGCGCGCAGGGTCGTCTGCCACCACGGGGCTGCGTCGGAAACGACAACGTCCTCCGCGCCGGAGCCGCCCATAGAGGACTGCAGCATGATGTAGTACAGATAATGGTTGGAGTCGATGACCTTCTGCAGCAGGTCGCCGTCATCGGTGCTGGTGATCAGCTTCTCGATTTCGTTCGGGCGGGCGGTATCCAGGCAGAAGATGTTGTTGCCCGCCATCAGCATTTCGGGGGCGGAGGAATACTCGGACGCAGTCAGCGCATCGTCGATGATGTAGCCGCCGTAGTTCCACTCGTCGCGCAGGATGTGCTGGATGCCCTGGTTGGCGGCAGCGTACATAACGCCGATACGGTTGTAAGCGGTCATAACGCCGAGAGAATCGCCCTCAGCCAGAGAACCCTCAAAGGCGCGCATATAGATCTCGCGGATGGCCTGCTCGTTCGCAAAGGTGGAAATGCCCTGACGACCGGCTTCCTGCTCGTTCAGGAAGAAGTGCTTGACCGTACCGATCAGACCCTTGTTGCGCATACCGTGGGAAACGGCCTTGGCAGCATAGTAGCTGAGAACGCCGTCCTCGGAGAAATACTCAGAGGTACGACCGGAGTAGGGAGAACGCAGGGTGTCCGCGCCGGGCGCGTAGGCGATGGGGATGGACGCATACAGCGCATCCTCGCCGTACATCTCGCCAAAGCGGGTCTGTACATCGTGGTTCCAGGTTGCGCCGACGATGGGCAGCGTAGCCCAGCCGGTGCAATTGCGGCGGTCGCCGTACTTAAACTGACCGTTCATGCCCTCGGGACCATCGACGATGGTGCAGCCGGGCTTGTTGACGGCCTTGACAGCCTTGATGCCCTTGGAGTCGCCCATGTTGATGAGCAGATCGCTCAGCGTCAGCTGAGAAAGGAAGTCGTTCCACTTCGGGTCATCGAAGGCAACGCCGATCATATCGCTGAAGTTGATCTTCTCATCCAGCTCCACGCCGAGGTTGAAGTCGGAAACGCTCTTGGCATCGGCTGCCTTGACGTAGGTCTGCATATTCAGACCGTTGTACAGCTTATCGTTGACCGTCAGGGTCTCCAGCGTGGTGGGGTAGGTCGTATCCCACGCGCTGCGGGACAGGTAGGTGATTTTTTCATCATCGTTCGCCCAGTAGTTCACATCGGCGTCGTCGAAGGTGTTCGTGACTTCCACGTCGCTGTTGTAACGGGAGTTGCGGTACTTTTGGGTGTCGACCTCGGTGTTGGGGGCGGTCCAGGTGGCCACGGCGGCGGTGTTGCCGGTGACGACATTGCCGTCCTGATCGATCAGCTTGCCCGCAACGGCGTCACCGCACTTAGCGGCCAGCACATTGTTCAGTGCCTCGTGTGCGCCGTTGCCGACGGCGAAGTAGTAATCGCCCGCATCGAGGATGTAGCCCTTTGCGCCGTTGGCGTCATAGGACGCGAGGAAGTAGCCGGGCACATCGACCGTGACAGTCTCGGATGCACCTGCGGCCACGTCGATTTTGTCATAGCCCAGCAGCTGGATCGAGGACTTTTCGACGTTGTTCTGCTTGTCGTAGTCGGTGTAGGGGGACTGTCCGTACAGCTCCACCGTAGCCTTGCCGTCCCTGTCGCCGGTATTGTTCACCGTGACGGTCGCCGTGAAAGTGTCGGTGTCGCTGTTGTAGTCCAGTTTGTCAAGGCTGTACTCATAGTTCGTGTAGGACAGACCGTAGCCGAAGGGGAAGCAGACCTCCTCGGCGTAGTTCCAGCCGTCGGTCGAGGCTTTGGTGCCAACCGTGGAATCGGCGTTGCCCTGACCGAGGATGGTGTCCTCGTAGCGGGTCTCGTAGTAGCGGTAGCCGACGTAGATGCCTTCGTTATAGCTGACAAAGCTGTCGCCTGCCGCGCGGGGCGTTTTGCTGCCGTAGTTGTAGGCGTGCAGACCGAAGTTCTCGGCACTGGGCGCGGACAGGGAGTTGGCGGCAAAGGTGGCGGTGGTGTGACCGGAGGGGTTGACCTCACCGGTCACAACGCGGATGGCGCCGGGCATACCGTAGAAGCCGGGGTTGCCGACCCACAGCACAGCGTCAACATTGTACTCGTCCAGCCAGTCCATCTCCATCGCAAAGACGGAGTTCAGCAGGACGACGGTTTTCTTGAATTTGCCGGAGTCCTTGATTTGCTGGAAGATTGCCTTCTCGTTGTCGTCCAGCTCCAGCATACGCTTGCCCTTGTCGTTGACCATTGCAAGGTCGTTGCCCTCGGTGGCAAAGCGGGACAGCGTAACAAACGCGACATCGCCGTAGGACGCAAACGAGTCGGTAACGCTGCCGGTGAACAGCGCCGGGTCATATTCTCCCACGCTGGAAACGCTTCTTTCTTTCGGCGCTTCGGCGGAAGCGTAGGCGTCCAGCACGGTTTGGTTCACGTTGAAGCCGGCATCCTGCAGGGCGTCAACGGGGGTTTTCTGGTAATCCGGGTTTGTGGAGGAACCGCCTGCGGTGCTGCGGAACACCGGGTCGATGCTGCCGCGGCCAAAGACCGTGACGTTGCGCTCAGACTCGGAAAGCGGCAGGGCATTGTTGCGGTTGTAGAGCAGCACGCTGCCCTCTTCTTCTTCCTGCTCACAGAACTGATAAGCGGCTTCGATGTACTTTTCGTAGCTTGCGTCAGACAGGGTGCCGTCAGCGGAGAACTCCGTGCCGCCGTAAGATGCGCCAGCGCCTTCGATGCCGAGTGCATGGTTGACTTCGCCTTCCTGCTGGAACGCAATAGTCGTTCCGGTCAGGACAAGGTTGGCCACCAGCACAGCCGCGCCGGACAAGCCCAGCCAACGGCGGGACTTGCTTGAGGTTTCCTTTTGTGCCATAGGTTTTTCTCCTTCCTAAACTGTCACAGATGAATGATACGATGCGCTTGCTGCCAAGGGCTGCGCACTTCCCTTTTGCAGAAACCGTTCATATCTTTTTCACAAAGCTATCATAAAGGGAAGCGTTGACCGGGTCAATGGAGTTGGCGCAAACGTCAAAAAACACGGCACAAATGACAAAGAAGAAAAGCGACCGCCTTTCGGCAGTCGCTTTTGGGTTATGCTGTTTCTTTTTGGCTTTTCCCGCAGGGGAAGGTGACCACCAGGTAAAAAATCGAGTCCTCCACAAAGCAGTCTGCCGTGCCGCCGTACAGCTCGGCAATGCTTTTGATACTTTTTATGCCGTAGCCATGCTCCTCGGTATTCTGCTTGGTTGTGACGATAGCGCCGTCCCGCAGCGTCGGCGGTGCGGGGGTGTAGTTCTGCACGCGGATAACCGCCATGTCACGGCAGCGGCTGATGTCCAGTGTGATGACCCGCTTAGACGCATCGTTTACCTGCGTCAGACACTCAATGGCATTGTCCAGCGCATTGCCCAGCAGGGAGTAAATGTGGTAGTGCTTCATATCCTCCAGACAGCTGCCGTCTGCCGAGCAGACCAGCTGAATCCCTGCCTGCCCGCAGAGTGCCGACTTTTGGGTCAGTGTGATGTCCAGCGCCTTATTCCCGGTGAGATAGCGCAGGTTCAGGTTGTCCATCTCTTCTTCCAGACGGGCGCGTTCCTCATCTGTGGCGCGGGAATACTGCTGTTTCAGGTCATGGTAGCGGATGTTGATTTTTTCCATGTCTTTTTTTGCCTGCTCATACTGCTGCTTGTCACATTCCAGCAGCTGCGCCAGCGTTTCATTCTCGTGTTCCAGACTCTTGATGCTGCAATTTGAAAATTCCAGCGCCAGAATCGTGATGGCAAACAGGATGCAGAACGCATTCAGCGCCAGATAGGCGGTCAGGTAGGACTCTGCGCTGCTGTCCAGGACATCCTCCAGCACAACACTCAGGTAGACCGCGGCAATCAGGAAAAAGCCGGAGTAAAGCACGGTCTTGACATTGTCAAACAGCAGGCGCCCGCGCCGGATGCGCAGGGTGAACAGCAGGTAGATGACCAGACAGACCACAAGGTTGCTGAAAAGCAGAATGACAAAGTTAACGCGCCCGTCTGTGCGCCCATGCTGAATCAGCCACATAATAGGCATATACGCCAGCTTACTGGCAATGTGCTGCACCGCGTAGGCACAGGTTGTATAAAACAGAGCGTGCAGCGGGCTGCAGTCAAAGCTGAACCATATCAGAGCAAACAGCAGCGTCGTATACAGCAGCAATTTTGCCCAAAGCGGCAGGAATGTCAGGGTGTCCGTCAGCGCAAGAAAGACCCATACACCCGCCGCCAACCGCGGAACGAAGCAGCTGCGGCGCTGCCCCCACGGGACAAACAGGCAGGCACATAGAATCATACCCAGCTGGATTTGCTGGTTCAGTATCCAATTTATGACCGGCACGGGTCTTCCCACTCCTTTTTTGCCATATATCGGGAGAATGCTTCGGTGAAGGCGTCCTTGTAGGTGCGCCCGATGGGCAGTGCCGCCCCGCCGATATAGACATTCATACGGCTTACCGCCGTGATACAGCGCAGGTTCACAAGATAACTGGCGCTGCAACGCACAAAGCCGTAGGGCGTCAGCTGCGCCGCGATTTCCTGCATCGAACCGCGGTTTTTGATGATCTCGGTCTTACCGTCCCCGCCGCACAGGTTGTACAGCAGGTCGTGCTGGCGCACCTCCACATAGGCGATTTCCGCTGCATCCAGCAGCCGCGTCACGGTGCCGTCCTTGACGACAATGTGCGGCGGCGCAGTCTTTTGACCGGCGCGCTTTTGCAGCACCTTCAGCGCCCGCGTCAGATACATATGGAAGGAGTACCACTGTATCGGCTTCACAATAAAGCCCAGCGCACCGACACTGTACCCGTTCAGCGCGAATTGCTGCAAATTCGTGCAAAAAATGAGGATGACGTCTTGATCTGTCTCCCGGATTTTTTCGGCCAGTTCCATGCCGGACATCTGCGGCATATCAATGTCCAGATATAAAATGTCAAAATCACGCTCTTGCGCCGCCAGATAGACTGCCGCACAGTCGAACTCCTGTACGTTCAGTTCTGTGCCGTTCTCCGCGCCAAACCGCGCCAATGCCTGTTTCAGTTGGTCTCTTTCTTGTTTTTCATCGTCCACAATGCCGATTCGGATCATCGTGCGTTCCTCCCCCCGCGCAAAGATCTATACAAGTATGATATACCCCCGAACGCAGCCGCGTCAACCTTTTACGAGCGAATCGTCCAATTTTCCCAAGATGTTTTCGGAATACTGCGTGCTGCGCATGGAAGATTCTTGACCACTACGGTGGCAAAGGAATAAAAAAGCAGCAGATACATCGGCAAAATAACAGCACAGCCCCCGCCGGAAACTCATAGAGCTTGGCGGGGGCTGTGCTATTTTAATCAGCCAATATTTAAATCAGGCCCATCAGGCTGGGCAGGCCCAGAGACAGAGCCGGGATGTAGGTGACGGCCAGCAGGGCGGCAACCAGTGCCACAAAGTAAGGGATCAGCTTGGACGTGACCTGCTCGATGGAGACATGGCCGATGCCGCAGCCGACGAACAGAACCGAGCCGACCGGCGGGGTGATGTTGCCCAGACACATATTGAAGATCAGCATAACGCCGAACTGGATCTCCGTCATGCCAAAGCTGGTGGCGATGGGCAGGAAGATCGGGGTGAAAATCAGGATGGCCGGGGTGATGTCCATGAACATGCCGATGACCAGCAGGATGATGTTCATGAGCAGGAAGATGATGTACTTGTTGTCAGTCAGGCTCATCAGGCCGTTGGAGATGGCTGCCGGGATGCCGGAGTAGGCCATAACGAAGGACATGGCGGAGGAGGCAGAAATCAGGAACAGGATGATGCCGGACGTTTTGGCGGAGTTGAGCAGGATGCCAAGGAAGCCTTTGAAGTCGATGCTCTTATAGATGATGGAAAGAATCAGGCAGTAGAGAACCGCGACACCTGCGCCCTCAGTGGCGGTGAAAATACCGGAGACGATGCCGCCGATGACAATGACGATCAGCAGCAGAGACGGCACGGCGTCCCAGACGGTCTTGGCAATGCTCTGGCTGTGGTCAATGCCGGTGGCTTTCATGCCGGCCTTTTTTGCGCCGATGAACGCAACGACCATGCAGCACAGGCCCATCAGGATGCCGGGAATGTAACCGGCCATGAACAGCGTGGAGATGGAGACACCGCCCGCGACGGTGGAGTAGACAATGAAGGCAGACGTCGGGGGAATCAGCAGGCCGGTGGGGGCGGAGGCAATGTTGGCGGCGGCGGAGTAGGCGGGGTCGTAGCCGTTTTCTTCCTCAATGGGGCTGATGCAGCCGCCCATGGCGGATGCGGCAGCAACGGAGGAGCCGGACAGCGCGCCGAACAGCATGTTGCCCAGGATGTTGGCCTGCGCCATGGAGCCGGGGATCTTGCCGACGAACAGCTGGGCGAAGTTGACCAGGCGCTTGGCAATACCGCCGTTGTTCATGATGTTGCCGGCCAGAATGAACAGGGGCACAGCAAGCAGCGAGAAGCTCTCCACGCCGGAGTTCATCTTCTGCATCGTGATAAAGGTGATCTGGTCCCAGGACAGGGTGGACATGGCGGTCACGATAGACGACGCCACAATGCTGATGGAGATAGGCACGCCGAGGAACAGCAGCACGCCGAACACGGCGAACAGGATAACGGTGGTCATGGTGATACTCATTTGTCTGCACCCTCCTTGGATTCAACTTTTTCGCCGGTGACGTCCTCATAGATGTTGATGATCTGCGCCAGGACGATGAACACGCCGGAAATCGGGGCGATGGAGTAAACCAGGCTGCGGGGAATACCCAGCAGGGCCGAGAACTCGCGGCTGGCAGAGACAGCCAGCTTAAAGCCGCCGATAGTGAATACGAAGATGGCCATCAGCAGAATCAGACCATCGATGACCACCAGCAGGGCGGTGTGCGCCTTGCCGGTGAATTTGTCGCGGATGAGGGTCAGGGACATGTGCTCCCGGGTGGAGAAGGCGTAGGCCGCGCCGATGAAGCCGGTCCAGATCAAGCTGTAGCGGACAAGCTCCTCGGTGAAAGCCACGGGGCTGTTGAGGATATAGCGGGAGAAAACCTGAATCAGAACCAGCACCGTCATAAAGGTAAGCAGTACGGCGCAGGCAATGCTCAAAATTTTGTCCATCCAGAATTTGATGGCAGCAAAGGTGTTTTTCATGGCTTACTCCTCCCCTCTTGCGGCTTCGATGGTATCCAGCAGCGTCTTGACGCCGGGATACTCTTCTTCGTAGGCTTCGATCATGGGCTGGGTTGCCTCGCGGAAGGCTTCCTTGTCGACGTCATAGACGAACTCAACGCCCATCGTCTCCTGTGCTTCCTTGACGGCCTCCTCCACAGCGGTGTCCCACATGACCTTGTGGGCATCGGTGGAATCGTGGGCGGCCTCCAGAATGATTTCCTGATCCTCGGGGCTGATGGTCTCCCAGACCTTCTCACTCATGATGAGGACGTCGGGGATCATGGCGTGCTGGTCCACCGAGTAGACCTTGCAGACCTCGCCGTGCTTGCCGGTGGTCAGGGCGGTCTCGTTGTTCTCGGTGCCGTCAATGATGCCGGTCTGCAGCGAGGTGTAAACGTCGCCGTAGGACATGGCGACGGGAATGCCGCCCAGATAGCTCATCATGTCGGTCTGGCTCTTCATATCCTGCACGCGGATCTTCAGGCCCTTCAGGTCAGCCGGGGTGCGGATGGCTTTGT
>OHWS01000543.1_pt1 | contig 13327 bp, 10 predicted proteins | sample 1579751 | NCBI WGS metagenome assembly OHWS01 (sample SAMEA3882517, study PRJEB24775) | human gut metagenome | biome: human-associated habitat; feature: intestine environment; material: feces | place: Netherlands | collected 2009/2010
GTATCGGCACTTAGAATTATGCGGTATTGCCCATAATCTCTGAACCATTGGAATCCGCAGCTCTGCATTTCTATCCAAACATCTGCGTTCGTTTGCGGCAATTTATTCCGCGCAGCCGATATCCTGCGCAATTTCCTGCACGGATTCCTTGTCGAATTCACCCAGCGGCAGGATCAGCCGTGCCAGAATTTCCTGTGGCAGAACTTCCAGCAGGGCGGTCTGGTCGCACTCTGCGTGCTCTGGGGCGCACAGGCGGCACTCATCGGCGTCTTGCTCCACGCGGGCATAATGGCCGGTGGAGATAAAACGGCAGTCGAGCTTATCAGCCGTCTGCATCAGCAGCTGGAACTTCAGCAGTTCGTCCGCGGCAGTGTCCGCTGCTTCAACCACGTGCAGGGTTACATCCAGCGCCTTGGCGGCGTTCTGCGCGGTCTCCACGGCATCATCGGCCATCCCGGCAAAATGCACCAGTGCGGCCTGTACGGCAAAGCCCTGCTCCTGCAAAATGCGCACAGTAACGGCAGCGTCCATGCCGCCGTTCAGCCCAACAAGAACCTTATCCTGCTTTTCAAATGTATTAAAACCCAATGCTCCGTCCATAATATCCTCCTGTATCAGCGATGCGCAGTGCGTCAGGCCTGCTTTCCGCCGTATTTTTTGCTTTGCTCCACGGCCAAGCGGTCGCAACGCTCGTTTTCGGGGTGGCCTGCGTGGCCTTTCAGCCAGTGGTAGTGGATCACATGCTTCTCGCTTTCTTCCAGCAGCGGTGCCCAAAGGTCGGGGTTCAAGGCGGGGGATTTGTCTGCCTTTTTCCAGCCGCGCTTGCGCCAGCCCTTGGCCCAGCCCTTTTCCAGCCCGTTGATCACATACTGGCTGTCGCTGTACAGGTCAATGTCACAGGGCTCTTTCAGCTGGCGCAGGGCTTCCAGCAGGCCGGTCAGCTCCATGCGATTGTTGGTGGTTCCGGCCTCGCCGCCGGAAATCTCTTTCTCATACACCTTTTCTCCGGTACGGAAGCGCAGGATCGCGCCCCAACCGCCGGGGCCGGGGTTGCCGCTGCAGGCACCGTCGGTATAAATTTCGATGTGTTTCATGTTACCCTCGTTTTGCTGCGGCAATACTGGAATCAGGGCGTGCCGGAAAATGGCATCCTTTTCTTTGCTTTTCGCTGTACCTTATCGGCCAGCTGCAATGCCCGGAACCCTGCCGTTTTACTATAAAAATAATTATACGCGATTTTGCCCAGCCCTGCAAGCTTTTGTGTAATTTGTCCATAAATGCGTCCGGCATACTATTTGACAATGCCCTCGCTGCGCCTTATAATAGATTTAATTGCAATGTCGTAGTTTGATTCAGGACCCGGTTGCAGCCTTTCGGCTGAACTCTTCGCGTCCAACCTTGATTCAGTAAATCGGCACAGTGCCGTACAAATTTTACATGCGACAAAACATCACGTCCGGGGTACGGTGCTTACCGTGTGTGTAACCACCAACCCTGGCCGAATACAATATGGAGGTTATGCAATGGAAGATCACAACAACGAAAAACGCCCCCGCCAGCAGGGCCGCAGCAATTACACCCGCCGTGCCCCGCGCGCAAATAATAATAACCAGAACCGCAAACCCGGTGCGCCTGCCCCTGCGGCCAGCGCCCCGCAGGCAGCAGCGGAAAAACCACAGCCCCAGCACCGCAAGCCGCAGCGCCGCCGTGCCCCGCAGCCCCAGCAGGCTGCAGCGAGCAATGCGGTGAATGCAGCAGCTCCGGCCCCGGTGCAGCGCCCCCGCAGCCCGCAGCGCCGCAGCTATAAGCAGCATTATTATGATGCTTCCACCCCGGCTGTTCCCATGCACATCTGCCCGCTGGGCGGCCTGGGCGAAGTTGGCAAAAACATCACCCTGTATGAATGCCAGGGCGATATGATCCTGGTGGATTGCGGCCTGGTGTTCCCGGATTCCGATATGTTCGGCGTGGACCTTGTCATTCCGGATTTCACCTATGTATTGGAAAATAAGGACCGCATCAAGGGCCTGTTCATTACCCATGGCCACGAAGACCATATCGGCAGCCTGCCGTATCTGCTCAAAAAGTTCAACGTGCCCATTTACACTGCACGTTTGACCATTGGCCTGATCAAAAACAAGCTGGAGGAACACGGTCTTGCCTCCAGTGCAGAGTTCCATGAGATCCGTCCCCGCCAGAAAGTGCGCCTTGGCTGCTTTACGGTGGAGCCCATCCATGTCAACCACTCCATCCCGGATTCTCTGGCGTTTGCCATTGACTGCCCGGCAGGCATCGTGCTGCATACCGGCGACTTCAAGATCGACTACACGCCGCTTTCCGGCGATGCCGTTACCGACCTTTCCACCATTGCGGAGTATGGCCGCCGCGGCGTGCTGGCTTTGCTGGCGGATTCTACCAACGCGGAGCGCCCCGGCTTTACGGCAACCGAGCAGACTGTGGCCGAAGGGGTGCGCAGCCTGTTTGCCCGCGCCAAAAACCGCCGCATTATCGTGGCAACCTTTGCTTCCAACATCTACCGTATCCAGCAGATCATTGACCTGGCCATTGAGTATGGCCGCAAGGTGGCCGTCAATGGCCGCAGCATGGTTTCCAACACCGAAATGGCGCGGGAGCTGGGGTATCTGCATGCGCCGGATAATGTGCTGATCGATATCGAGGAGATCAACAAATACCCGCCGGAAAAGGTTGTCCTTATCACCACCGGCAGCCAGGGCGAACCGCTGTCCGCTCTGTCCCGTATGGCGCAGGCCAGCCACCGTACCGTCAAGGTCGGCCCCACTGACTTTATCATTATCTCGGCCCGCCCCATCCCCGGCAACGAAAAGACCGTGACCAAGGTGGTCAACGGCCTTCTGGCCCTGGGCGCAGAGGTCATTTACGAAAACATGTACGATACCCATGTTTCCGGTCACGCCTGCCAGGAAGAGCAGAAGCTGATGCTGACCCTTGCCCACCCGCAGTATTTCCTGCCGGTTCACGGCGAGTTCAAGCAGCTCAAGCGCCACGCCGAAACGGCGGAGCACCTGGGCTATATCCCCAAGCAGAATATTTATATTGCTGAAAATGGCCAGAACATCCGCCTTTCCCGCGATGGCATGACCGTGGAGAACACCGTTACCGCTGGCGCCGTCATGGTGGATGGCTACGGCGTGGGCGATGTGGGCAATGTGGTCCTGCGTGACCGCCACCACCTGTCGGAGGACGGTATCATCATCGTTACCGCAGCCGTGGATGGCAGCACCGGCCAGCTGCTTTCCGGCCCGGACCTGGTTTCCCGCGGCTTTGTCTATGTGCGGGAAAGCGAGGAGCTGATGGACGGTGCCCGCGTGCAGGTTGAAATGGCCCTTGACTGCAGTATGGCGGATAACATGCACGACTGGGCCAGCGTGAAATCCCGCGTGCGGGAGGCGCTTTCCAGCTATATCTACCGCAAAACCAAGCGCAGCCCCATGATTCTGCCCATTCTGATGGAAGTTTGATCCAAACCATATCTGACCGTGACCGCCTGCCCCACATTGCAGGCACCGAGGAACGATGATGAAAAACAAGCTGAGACGTGATATCTTTGTCATTATCTTTTTGCTGCTCGTTGCGTGCATCGCTCTGGCTGTGCCGCTGGCGTTCAGCAACCCGCGCTGGCTGCTGGCACCGGCGCTGCTTGTAGTGTTTGCGTTGGTGGTGGCGGTGCTTGGCATCCGCCGGCTGCGGCGCTTTGTGGCCGATATGCTGTGCGGGACCAACTTTGAGGGCAGCAAGACCCAGTATTCGCTGGCGGATTTTTCCATCCCCACTGCCCTGATTACCGAAGGTTCCGTGGTGTGGTATAATCCGGCCTTCCGGGAGCAGATCCTGGCGGGGCAGGATGCCCTGCTGGCTGCACCGGACCGCCTGATGACCGGCATTGACCTTTCCGTCTGTGCCCGCGCCCACGGCCAGGACCTGACCATTGACGAAAACCGCTACACGGCCTATGCCACAACCAGCCGCAGCAGCAAAACGGGCACATTGCTGTTTTTGGTCAACGATACGTTCTACAAAAACACGCTGGATGAATACACTGCCAGCCGCCCGGCTTACCTGATCATTGGGGTGGACAGCTATGACGAGCTGTTCAACGATATGAAGGACTCCGAGCAGGCGCACGAGCTGGAGGCCATCAACACCCTGCTGGAAGAATACATCGGCCGCACGACCGGTTTCCTGCGCAAGGTGTCCAACAGCCGCTATATTGCGGTGGTGGAAGAGCGGGATATCCGCTGGATGATGGAAGAACGCTTTGATATTCTGGATAAAGTGCGTGCGTTGCACCCCGGCGGAATGCTCACCCTTTCCATCGGCGTAGGCCATGGCGGCGCTACTATGCAGGAATGCCAGGAGATGGCCCGCGAAAGCATTGATATTGCCTTGGGCCGCGGCGGCGACCAGGCTGCCGTGAAAACAGTCGATGGCTTTGAGTTCTTCGGCGGCATTTCCCATGGTGTCGAAAAGCGCAGCCATGTGCGCAGCCGCATCATTGCCAACGCCCTGGCAGACCAGATCCGCCAGAGCGACAGCGTCATCATCATGGGCCACCGCCAGAGCGATTTGGATGCCATCGGCTCCGCCATCGGTTTGCTGCGCATGTGCAAAATGTGCGATGTGCCTTCGGTCATCGCAGTGCGCAGCAAGGCAACGCTGGCGGGCCAGCTGCTGGATGTATTCAACAAAGCAGGGGAGAACCACAACTTTATTGAGCCGGAAGAAACCTATAAGCTCATCACCCCCAAAACCCTGCTGATCGTAACCGATACATACCAAAAGCGCCTGCTGGAAGACCAAAAGATTTACGAAAAATGCAGCCGCGTGGTTGTTATCGACCATCACCGCATGGCGGTAGGGCATATTGATAACCCGATCCTTTTGTATCATGAACCCTTTGCTTCCAGCGCCAGCGAGCTGGTGTGTGAACTGCTGCAATTCATGCCCGCCCAAAACAACATCACTCAGTTGGAAGCCCAGGCGCTGCTGTCTGGCATCATGCTGGATACCCGCAGTTTTGCGCTGCATGTCGGCGTGCGTACCTTTGAGGCTGCCGCCTGGCTGCGCAGCCGCGGGGCCGAAACCGCCGCGACCAAGCGCCTGTTCAATATTTCCAAAGAAGAATACGAAGCCCGCGCCGCTATTGTGGAGGGCGCTTACCTCTACAAAGGCTGCGCTATCGCCACTTCGGATGAGCTTGACCCCGCCATGAGTGTGGTTCTGCCCATGGCAGCCAATGACCTGCTGACCATCAACGGCGTGGATGCCAGCTTTGTGGCAATCGCCAAAAACGGCGGTGTCAACATCTCCGCCCGCAGCATGGGTGCGCTGAACGTACAGGTCATTCTGGAGCCCTTGGGCGGCGGCGGCCACCTGACGATGGCCGGTGCCCAGCTGCGTGATTGTACCGTAAAAGAAGCCGAAGCCCGCATCCGCGCGCAGATCGACGAATACCGCGCCAACCAGGAATGCCAGGAAGAACTGGTGGGTGCAGTTTAACAAATTAAATTATCAGCGAATCCCTGCCAATGGCAGAAAATTATATCAATTACTACATAGAGAGGGGAACCACCACGATGAAAGTTATTCTCAAACAGGATGTCAAGAGCATTGGTAAAAAGGATGAAATCCATGAAGTGTCGGACGGTTACGCCCGCAACTTCCTGTTCCCGCGCGGTCTGGCTGCAGTGGCCGATGCTGACGCTGTGAACACCGCCCGCACCAAGAGCGAAGCCAAAGCCCACCATGAAGCCGAAGCTAAGGCTGCTGCTGAAGAACTGGCTGCCAAGATCAAGGGCCAGATCGTTTCTGTCAAGGTCAAGGGGGGCGCTTCCGGCAAGCTGCACGGCAAAGTGACCGCAAAGGAAGTTGCCGAACAGTTGTACAAGCTGACCGGCACCGAAATCGACAAGAAAAAAATCGAAATGCCCGCCAGCATCAAGGAGTTTGGCAGTTATGATGCCAAAGTCCGCCTGCATGTGGGTGTTGTGGCCGCGTTCAAGGTCAAGGTCGAGGAGGCTCCGCTGTAATTGGCAGGGGGTCTTGTAATTACATTCCAACAAAAACGGCAGGGAGGTGCCTGAATGGCAAACAATGAATTAAGCTTGTCCAGCCTGGGCATTCAGCTGCCGTATAACATGCAGGCGGAACAAAGCGTGCTTGGCGCAGCGCTGATGGATGAAACCATCCTGAACCGCCTGATCACCGAGATGGACCCCGATATGTTCTATTCGGAGCAGAACCGGGCCGTCTATGAGGAAATGCGCCGCCTGTTCAGCGAAAGCGAAGCGGTGGACGTTATCACTCTGGTGGACTCTCTGGCTCAGAACGGTGTGTTCAAGGGCGCAGATGATGCCAAAGTGTACATTACCCGCATTGCGGAAACCGTCCCGGCGATTTCCAACGTTGATTCTTACATCAAGATCGTCAAGGAAAAATATCAAACCCGCCGTCTGATCGAAGCAGCCCGCGATATCCTGCAGCAGTCCAGCGAGGAATCCGATTCTGACCTGCTGCTGGAAAGCGCCGAGCAAAAGCTGTACGATATCCGCAACGGCCAGGACCGCTCCGGCGTTAAAACCATTCAGGAGTCTATCCTGGAAGTTATTGATACCATGCAAAAGCTGTCCGGTGCGGACCGCGATAAATTTGCCGGTATCCCCACAGGCTTCAACTATCTGGATAATATCCTGACCGGCCTTGGCCGTTCGGACCTGATTATTCTGGCGGCCCGCCCCGGTATGGGCAAAACCAGTTTTGCGCTGAACATTGCTACCAATGTGGCCCGCCTGCAAAAGATACCGACCGTCATTTTCAGCTTGGAAATGACCTGCGAACAGCTGACCGACCGCATCCTTTCCAGCACCGCAGGCATTGACAGCCAGGCATTCCGCACCGGCCGCCTGAACAACTCCGACTGGAACGACTTTGCCAATGCAACGTCACTGTTGTATAACGTTCCCATTTACATGGATGATTCCTCCGGTATTTCGGTGCCGGAAATCAAGGCAAAAATCCGCCAGATCAACCAGGACCCCAAACGGGATAAGATCGGTCTGGTCATCATCGACTATTTGCAGTTGATGCAGTCCGCCAAGCGCACCGAAAGCCGCGTGCAGGAAATCAGCGATATCACCCGGAACCTGAAAATTATGGCCAAGGAACTGAACGTTCCTGTCATTGCGCTGTCCCAGCTTTCCCGTGCTGCCGAAAAAACAGCGGGTCGCTCGGACCACCGCCCCCAGCTTTCAGACCTGCGTGATTCCGGCTCTATCGAACAGGATGCGGACGTGGTGCTCTTCCTGTACCGCGCTGCCTATTACAATTCCCAGAACGGCGAAACCGAACAGGCGAACGAAAACGAAGCCGAATGTATCGTGGCCAAAAACCGCCATGGCGAAACCAGTGTGGTCCGCCTTGGCTGGGATGGCGCCCATACCCGGTTCAGCAATCTGGACGAGATCCATGAACAGTACTGACGCAGACAATTCATTACAAAACCCAGTAAACACGATGGAACAAACCTTGCTGGCCTATTGCCGCCGGCAGGGTTTGTTTCGGTTGGGGGACCGTGTCATCGTTGCCTGCTCCGGCGGGGCGGATTCGATGGCGCTGCTCTGTTTTCTGCTGCGCTGCAAAGCGGAACTTGGCATCACCGTCATGGCGGCCCATGTGGACCACGGAATCCGGGGCGAAGCTGCCCATGCGGATGCCCGCTTTGTGGCGGAGTTCTGCCGCACGCATCATGTGCCGTTCTTTTTGTACGATGCCGCTGCCAGCGGGGTGCAGATTCCCCCAAACCCCAGCGAGAACTGGGCACGCAGCCTGCGCTATACCTGGTTTGATGCGCTGGCCGCACAGCAGCATGCCTGCATTGCCACAGCGCATACGTTATCTGACCAGGCGGAAACGGTGTTGTTCCGCATGGCGCGCGGTACCGGCCTGCACGGCATGGCGGGTATTCCGGCGGTACGGGGCGTGTACCGCCGGCCATTTTTGTGCCTGACAAGGAGCGATACCACGGCATACTGCGCCGCCCTTGGGCAACACTATGTTCAGGACGAAAGCAATTTCAGCGATGCCTATGCCCGCAACCGTATCCGCCATTATGCTGTTCCGGCGCTGCAAACCATCAATCCGGCGGCAGAGCGGGCCGTGGGGCGGCTGTGCAACCAGCTGCAGGAGCTGAACATCTGGCTGGAAAACCTGGCCGAAAAACTGCTGGCGCAGGCTGCCTGCGGGGGCGGGTACAGCATCCCGATTCTTGCCGCGGCGGATGCCCCGGTGCTGGCTGCTGCCCTGCGCATGCTGGCAGCCCGCGCGCGTGACCCTGAAGAAAAATATGTGCAGGCTCTTGCGGCCATTGTTCGGCAGGGCAGCGGTGCGGTACAGCTGACGCCGGATGCCTGCTGGACCGCGGCAAACGGCATTTTGTACTGCCGCTCAGTGCTAAAAATGCAGCCGGAAGCCATTCCCGCGCCGCACCAGCTGCTAAAAACCGGCGTTTACTGCCTGCCAGGGGGCTATGAGCTGGAGATTCAACAACTAAATTATGAAGTTTTTTTGAAAAATCCATCATTTTTGAAAAAAGACTACACCTATTGTGCAGATTATGCTAAAATAAATAAGAATATTTTTGTGAGGACCCGCCAACCCGGCGATACGTTCCGCCCGGCGGGACGTCACGTTGGCAAAACGCTCAAAAAATATCTGAATGAGGCAAAAGTTCCTGTGGCTGAACGGACGCTGATGCCGCTGCTGGCCTGCGGCAGCCAGGTGCTTTGGCTGTGGGGGGCAGGCTTTGCGGACGGTTTGTCCCCGGATGATGGGACAAAGCAGATCCTGTTGATTCGGCAAAGCCGCCAGCCTGCGGCCCCGGAGCAGGAGCAAGATCATAATATTGGAGGAACAGATCATGCATGATATGAACAATGATATCGCCAAGGTTTTGATTTCGGAAGAGCAGCTGCAGGCCAAGGTGGCTGAATTGGGGGCACAGATCAGCCGCGATTACGAGGGCAAAGATTTGTTGCTGGTGTCTATCCTGAAAGGCTCCGTGGTGTTCATGGCCGATTTGATGCGCGCCATCACGGAACCCTGCAGCATTGACTTTATGGTGGTTTCCAGCTATGGCGGTGCCAACACCACTTCTACGGGCCTTGTCAAGATCGTCAAGGACCTGGATCAGGATCTTTCCGGCAAGGATGTTCTGATCGTGGAGGATATTCTGGATACTGGCGTCACGTTGTCTCACTTGGTGCCCATGCTGAAATTGCGCCGCCCCAACAGCGTGCGCCTGTGCACCATCCTCAGCAAGCCCAGCCGCCGCAAGGTGGATATTGAGCCGGACTACTGCGGTTTTGAAGTGCCCGATGAATTTGTTGTGGGCTATGGCCTTGACTATGACGAAAAGTACCGCAACCTGCCGTATGTCGGCGTGTTAAAACCGGAAGTATATTCCAAATAAAATTCTGTCTTGGCAGAATAACCAATCGCCCGCCGTTTTGGCGGATTTTGACAGGGAGTTGATTTTTTGCAGCACAAACCGCGTTTCAGCGGCATTATCATTGCCGCTGTCCTGATGGTGGCAGCACTCGTGATGATCTCCAGCTATTCCAGCCTGTTTGCCTCAAGCAAGAGCACCATGATGTTGTCCGAAGCCATGGGGTACTTTGAATCCAATCAGGTCACCTACTTTAACCTGGACCTGAACACCGGCGTTATCGAGATGAGCGTGAAAGAAGGTGAACATCCGCTGCCGGAATCCGGCACGTCCAGCGAAACATCCAACGGCCTGCTTGCAGAAATTTACGGCGATGGCACCGATGCTTACGCCCCCAAGAACGGCGGGGCAGCGGTCATTACCTACAAGCTGCCATATCCTTCTTATTTCCTGCAATTCTACCTCAAGGATTATATCGACCAGTATAATGCAGCCAACCCGGATGCGCCCATGCAGTACGATATGGTCGCCGTTAAGACCAACGTGCCCTGGTTTGAGATCATCCTGTACGCCTTTATGATCGGCAGCGTGGTGCTGCTCTTCATGTCCATGTACCGCGGCGGTGCCGGTGGCGGCGGCCTGATGAATGTTGGCCGTGCCAAGGTCAAGGACCAGCAGGAAGGCCAGCGCAAGGCAACCTTTGCCGATGTTGCCGGTGCGGATGAAGAAAAGGCTGAACTCCAGGAAGTGGTTCAGTTCCTGAAAGCACCGGAAAAGTTCAACTCCCTGGGGGCGCGCATTCCCCACGGCGTTCTGCTTGTCGGCCCTCCGGGCACCGGCAAAACGCTGCTGGCCCGCGCTGTGGCCGGTGAGGCCGGTGTGCCGTTCTTCTCCATCGCTGGCAGTGAGTTTGTGGAGATGTTCGTCGGCATGGGCGCGTCCAAGGTGCGCGACCTGTTCAAGCAGGCGGGTGAAAAAGCGCCATGCATCGTCTTTATTGATGAGATCGATACGATCGGCAAGAAGCGTGACGGAGGCTCCAACCTTGGCGGCAACGACGAGCGCGAGCAGACGCTGAACCAGCTGCTGACCGAGATGGACGGCTTTGACGCCACGAAGGGCGTCGTCATCCTGGCGGCGACGAACCGCCCGGAATCCCTGGACCCTGCGCTGACCCGCCCGGGCCGTTTTGACCGCCGCGTGCCCGTCGAGCTGCCCGATCTGAAGGGCCGCGAGAGCATCCTGCGCCTGCACGCTAAGAAAGTCAAGCTCGGCCCCGACTGTGACTTTGGTGTTGTGGCCCGCATGACGCCCGGTGCGTCCGGCGCCGAGCTGGCTAACATCGTGAACGAGGCCGCGCTCTGCGCCGTGCGCCATCACCGCAAGGCCGTGACCCAGTTCGACCTGCAGGAGGCCGTGGACACGATCCTGGCCGGTGCGCAGAAGAAGAACAAGATCCTCAACAATAAGGAAAAGTGCATCGTCTCCTACCATGAGGTCGGCCACGCGCTGGTGGCGGCCTTGCAGACGAACAGCGCCCCCGTGCAGAAAATTACCATTGTGCCGCGCACGTCCGGTGCGCTGGGCTTCACCATGCAGGTGGAGGACGGCGACCACACGCTGATGACGAAAGAGGAGATCCTCAACAAGATCGCGACGCTGACCGGCGGACGTGCGGCGGAGGAGCTGATCTTCCACTCCATCACGACGGGCGCGTCGAACGATATTGAGCAGGCCACCAAGCTGGCCCGCGCACTGGTCACCCGCTACGGCATGACCGAGGATTTCGATATGGTCGCGCTGGAGACTGTGAACAACGCCTACCTGGGCGGCGACGCGAGCCTGGCCTGCAGCGAGCAGACGGCGGCTCAGGTCGATGCCAAGGTCGTGGAGATCGTGCAGGCCGAGCACCGGAAAGCGTACCAGCTGTTGGCCGACAACAAGCGCAAGCTGGACGAAATTGCCCAGTATCTGTACGAAAAAGAGACGATCTCCGGCGAGGAGTTTATGCGCATTTTGAACGCACAGCCGCAGTTACCGGCGGGGCCTTCGGCAGATTCCACAAATCAGGCGCAATAAATTTGTGCGGTTGTTGCTGGTTTGCCCCTTGACGGAACCGCTGTGGGCTTGTATGATAAGAACACAAAACTTCCCAGTGAGAGGGGGAAAACGGAATGACCTTTGAAGAATTGCAGGATCTGCTGGCAGAGCAGTTCAGCTGCGACACGGGCGATTTGAGCCGCGGCACAGCGCTGGCTGACCTGGGCGCCGACCATGAGGATATGATCGAGCTGGCGTGGGCACTGGGCGAGGCAATCGGCGAGGAGATCGACGAGAGTGAGCTGAGCGAGGATTTCACCATCGGTGAGCTGTGGCGTTTTGTGCGTGACAAGGAAGAAAACGCACAGGAGTAAAACAAACGAAGGGCCTGCCTTTTGGGGCAGGCCTTTTTGGTATGCAAGCAAGATGGTAGGGGCCGGGCATGCCCGGCCCGCGGCATAACGGTAAAATGCCGCCCATGGGAAAGTGCAGGGCCGGGCATGCCCGGCCCCTACAGGACGGGCGACACGGAAAGCGGGAATCATGAAAAACACAAAAACCAAGCGCATGCTGGCGGTGGCGGCGCTGCTGGCCGTGGGGCTGGCGCTGATGCTCTACTACGCGGCGCACAAGCAGGGCTACCATGTGGACGAGCTGTACACCTATGAGCTGGCAAACTATCCCGGCGGGTTCTACGCGCTGGAGGACGGCTATATGGACACCTGGCACGACGGCAGCTTTTACAGCGCGGTCCTGACGCCGGGCCGCCTGTTTGACTATACCATCCCGTGGAACAACCAGAAGATCGATGTCCACCCGCCGCTCTACTATTGCCTGATCTATACGGCGGAGTCGCTGTTCCCGCAGCTGGGTCTGCCGTGGGTGGGGCTGCTGCCGAACTTTGTCTGCATCCTGGCGGGCGCGGCGGTGCTGTACTGCACGGCGAAGCGGCTGATCAGGCGGTTCTGGCCCGCGTGGACGGCGGCGGCCTGCTGGCTGCTCTGCGTCGGCGTGCAGGGCATGGCGGTGTTCACCCGGATGTACAGCCTGATGATGCTGGAGGGCATCGTGCTTTTGTACTGCCATGTGGTTTTGTGGCAGGCGCTGCAGGCGGGGCAAAAGCCGCCGCGGGCGGTCTGGCCGGGTCTGTTTGCGGTCACAATGGCCGGGGCGCTGACGCAGTATTTCTTTTTGGTGTTCTGCTTTTTCGTCTGCGGGCTGTTCGGCGTCTGGCTGCTGGCTGCGCGGCGGTTCAAGACGGCAGGCGGCTATGTGATCGCCGAGTTTGCCGCGCTGGCTGCGGCGTATGCGGCCTTCCCCACGATGAAGGCCCATATCTTCTCCGGCTCCCGCGGAAAAGAGGCGTTTGCGAGCGTCTTTGACCTGTCCGCGCTGGCGGAGTGGGGCAGGAGCATCGGCACGGTGGTGCAGCTGCTGGCGGCCCAGTTCGGCGGGCTCTGGCTGTGGGCCGTGGTTGTGGCTGCCGCGGTGGTGGTGCTGTGGCGGCGCGGCTGCCGTCTGCGCGGCAAGGGCCTGTTTGCCGCCGGGCTGCTGCTGGCGTCGGCGGGGTACGTGGCGCTGATCGATAAGGCCGCGCCGTTTGAGGCGGACCGCTACTATGTGGTGATCTACGCCGCTGTGGTGCTGGCTGTGGCTGTGGTGCTGGCCAGGCTGGCCCCGCGGCACGAGACCCTGCTGCTGCTGGCACTGGTGCCGATCCTTGTGGCGCACCGGACCGACCCCAACGCCTACCTGTATGAGGACGCCGCCCCGCGCAAGGCTGCGCTGGCCGACACCGAGAGGCTG
>OHWS01000547.1_pt1 | contig 13257 bp, 8 predicted proteins | sample 1579751 | NCBI WGS metagenome assembly OHWS01 (sample SAMEA3882517, study PRJEB24775) | human gut metagenome | biome: human-associated habitat; feature: intestine environment; material: feces | place: Netherlands | collected 2009/2010
TTCTCATGTTTCATCCGCATAGAAGCCACTATTCCGGCAAATAGCTGTACGTCGTATTTGCGTTCGGGGTCATATCCCGTCATCAGATTGGTAAGGTTCAGCATATAGTCAAGGCTTCCGCTTGCCATATCATATTCCAAGGTTTTCCCTTTCCGGTCTGTGGACAGAGGTCCGTAATCCGCTGCTAAACGGAGCGATGACAATGGGGTGAAAATGCGTCCTGCACTTATCGTGGCCATGTAGTCGAAGTAGCGTTTCGGTTCGTACCGTTTCATTTGTATGGGAACGGAGAAACCGATTGCGCCGCTTACAAAGAAAGAAGGCTTAAACAAATCACGGTTTAAAGAGCGTGCCATACGGTTTTCTTCATCGGTACGCTGTATCTCTATACCTATATTGATACTGTACAGATTGTCTGTGAACTTTTTGGCTACGTATCTGCCTTCTTCCTTTTCATTGGTCTTTAATGAATAGGATGCCAGACTGGTGCGTGGCTCTGCAAATAAAGAAACATCGCCCCAAAGCCGGTATTTAAATTGCAAGCCGCCTGTAAATCCCGTATATCCGCCTTTTGCGGGCCGATAACCATTTTCTTTTTGAATATATCCCAGTTCACCGCCCGCCAATACATTGACGGAGAATTTGGGATTGAGTTGCCTGCCGTTAAAAAAATAAGTGGCATCCAGCATACCTTCCAGGCGTCCCCCGGCGTATGCGGACATCTCATAAAACTCTTCACCGGCCGAACTCGCCGAAGAAGCGATTACTTTCTTATGCCAGGTATCGGCCGATTTGAATGCCGACAGCCGTAAGCCGAATGCCGGTATCAGCCATTTGCCGGCAGACAGGCTGATGTGCGGGCCGATGGAGTTTGTCAGTCCCATTTCACTTGTCAGGCGGGAAGCTTGAAACTGCCCGCCGGCAGCGATGCTGAGAAAGGTATTGTCCAAAAAATGATTGCCTTCCAGTATGCGCATTTTGCCGAAAGGCTTCCATGCTTTCAGGCGGTAGTTCATTCCTACGGTCGCACCGTAGGTCATGTCATATTTATGCCAGTTCTTTTGAAAGGAATGGTCTATGCCGTCACTCATAATGGTGAAGCGGGGTTCCAGATAAAAGTCCACGTGTGCGGTAGGGTGCAGTTTCAGTTGGAAACCTAAATGCAGGTCGGCCACATGTTCCACTCTGCCTGCCAGTGCAGATAATTGATAGCCGACTCCCGCTACGGTCAGGAACTCGAAGATACGTCCGGGATTGTAGCCGTTGACGTAGGATGATACATTCAGCAGATAATCCGCCTGCAGTCCGAAACGCAATAGGGTTTCGTTGTCTATTTTGCGCGAGAAGTTACCCGCCAGCAATGAGGCACGCAGGGCATGGGAGGGGGCGAACTGCCAATTGGCGGCGATACCGCCCACGGGACCGGTGTTGAAATCCGTGTTTCCGCGCGGAATCATTTTGTCCATGCCGCCAAACAAGGAGATATACACATTGTTTTTCCATAGTGTGTCGAAAGGCACTGCATCCGGATGCTGGTAACGTCTTTGGAACATCTGCCGGGTAGCATCGAATCCTATGCCGACGGTATCTTTAGGATGCGTTGCCGGAGAAGGATTATTGCCCGTTTGCTGTTGGGCAAAGGCAACAGGTATCAGTGTGTGCAGTACAATCAATATAATCAGTGGTTTCTTCATGATGCTTAACTCTCCATATCCGTTTAATAAAGTTTCCAGTCGCCCTGGTCGTAATATTCCATAAATTCCTTACTGATTTCACCGTCGTTAACGGCTATTTTGTAGTATTTCTCATCCAGTTTGACGATTTCTTCCAACTTCTTGCAGGCTTCGTCAAAGTCGAGGGCGTTATCGTAGCTCCATTCATACAGTTTCTTTTCCCGGATGTAAATCACCAGTTTCATGTATTTAGTCATGGCCGTTTCAGGCAGTTCTTCCAATGCTTTCTGTGCTTCTTTGTTGTAATTGTCCGTCTCCATAGCCATGCACATTACAATATTATTGAGCGGTGACGACTCCTTTACCAATTTGAATACTTTTTTACGTTCCTCGCCCTCCTTTACGGTGGCTGCACCCCGGTAGTCGTAGTATCCGCCCAGACAGTTGGCAAATGCCTTTATCATCTGGAAGCGTTCGGTATCCGGAAGTTTGTCGGCAAGGATGCTGGCCTCTTCAAAGTTATAGGCGCGTATGTACATTGCGAGCTGGTTGGCAACGATTGTTTCGGGGTTTACCTCAGTCTTGGTTATGCTGATGCCGTCATTGAAAGAGTCCACCATGTTCACTTTCCGCTTAAGGTCAATCAGGGGTTTCAGTATCTCTACGTCGAAAGTATCCCTGCGTAGCAGTGCTATTGCAAGGTTGTTTGCCGCCAGAATCCACGGCTTTTCTTTCCCTTTCGTGTCGTAGGCCATTGTTTCCCTGTAAGCGCGCCGATAGAGTTTCTCCGCTTCTTCCGGGGCTTTTATCATCCGGAACAAATGCCAGTACTCGTATCGGGTAAACGATTTTTTGCCGTCGGCGTATTGAGGGTCGTGCAAGTATTTGTCCAATATTTCATCCGGATTCAGTTCACGGAATATTTCATGTTTGTATTCGTACTGTACGGTGCGTAGTTTGGGCAGCCGTTCTTTGATGATGCTGGAGTAGTAGGGCAGACGCGATACGGCGGCAAACTGCGCATCCGGATTCTTATATTTCCCGGTGATTTCCCTTATCTCCCGCGCTTCCGCAGTGAGGCTGTCCCGTTCCAGTAAATCGGCTACTTCATTCCAAGTGGCAACACGGGTTTCCGTAGGATGTTTGTATACCCGGCTCCATTTGGCGGCAGGTATTACCGAAGTGATTTTCCGTAGGGCGAAAGCAGTTCGTTGCTTGGCAAGCGCAAGGTTGCTGGCATAGCGTCCTTCGGGAGACGATACGCCGGTTATCTTAAATTCTTTCAGTGTGGTGCCCTCACCGTTTACGATGTTCATCAGGTCTTCCTGCAACTTGTTCATCTGCACTGTGTTGGCAGAGTCGGCAGGATCCAGTTCAGCCTTGCCCACAAGGAATGTCAGCGAAATATTGCCTGCCGTATTCCGGCGTTCGCGCCGGGGCGTTTCCTTGTATTTATCGGGGTCTAATTCAAAATCGGGGAACGAGAACTCCAGAAACTGCAACGGGCGTTTTATTTTGCAGGTAGTCATTTTCCATTCCGCTTCGTATGTAGGGTGGGTATAGTCTGCTATAATAACTTTGGACAATACACTGTAAATGCGTCTGGGGTCGGGTACGGGTACCGAGTCGTTGATGTCCAGGTTGAAGCGTGTGGCATCCAGTTGGCGGCGGGTATTGATATAGGGAGCCAGTTTGTCGTTCCTGATGTCGTAGGCCATGCGGCGGTCTTGCGTCAGTCCGTATTCGGGGCCGTCCATAACTGTCGGGTCCATGTAGCTCACTATCTCTTCGGTGGTACAGTCCATGATATAAGGTTGCATGATGAGCCGGCGGTTGGGCGCGCCGTAATTGCTGGGAATGGCTACCGAGTTGTTTACAATCAGTTTGTTGCCCACTATTTTCCCGGCTACGGGCCGGGGTTGCGGGTTTGGGTTTTCTGCCACAACTTCCACCTCCTCAAGAGCGATGCCGCCGTCGATGTTGGCGTTTATCTCCTGTTTGTAATTCACCTCGCGCAGTTCGTTTTTCATTTGCACGTTAAAGATTAGCGCGCCGTTTTCCGCTACACGTATTTCATAGTATCCGTCGGCGCCCGCCACAGCATCGGCGTCGAAGAGCAATGTTCCGCCACCGCCGGTTTCAAGCGCTTTCAGGGCATCGCGTGCCGAGGCCACGGTATTGAAAGCAAAAATACGCACGGTCTCTCCCATGGGGAAGGGGCGCGGCTTTTTTTCACCTTCGGGCAGGTTCAGCACTTTGCCGGACACGATAGTGATTTGTTGCGCTATGCTTGATGCGGAAGATAAAATCATAGCAATGCAAACGGCTGATGTTATGATGAAATTTTTCATGGCGGTTATTCTTTATTTGAAGATATAGGATATGGAGACACCTATTTTGATAGGCAGCAGTTTGTAACCGTTGGCGTTGGCTTGTGCCGTTCCGTCGGTGTAGTCCTCTATGTTATCGTTTTTGTAGTATTGTTTTTGCTTGAAGTACACGGCGCCGAATCCGCCGTAAAACTCTACGTTGAGACGTCGGTTCAGGTTCAGCGCATAGCCGAAGGTAATCCCGGCGCCGGCAGCATCGCCCTGATAGATGCGGTCTCCCCATGTGATGTCGTAGGACACGCCGAGAGCGGCTATTCCCACAAATTCCCGTGTCATGGGGCGTCCGTTAAACCAATAGCGGTATTCGGGCAGAAGACCTATCATTTTGGCTTTGTTGCCGTAGATGTTGACTGCGCCGAAAGCCGAGATGTCGATACTGCTCCGTTCGCCCACAACGAATTCGCAGCCGATGTTGGGAGCCATGGCGGCAAGCATCAGGCCGTTGGTCTTTACTGCCAGTTGCTGGGCGTGCAGGGTAGGGAAACTGCAAAGTAGCAGCAGAAAGAAGATGCTGCTTAAAGAGAGTGTATGGTGATTGGTTTTCGGCATATCGGTTTTTAGCGTTTTGTTGGTTGGGATTTGTAAGTTCCGTTCTATTGAAATGTATGTTCCGTACCCTTGTTCCAGTCGTTTACGGAAGCTTTTGCAGCCATGTTTTGCGTATATAGGATGTTGAGGGTGGTTATGCTGCCGGCTTCCAGTACGATTAGCGGGGGAGTGTTTGCACCAGCATCGGCTTCGTCGAACACTACGATGTCTTTCTCGCTTCCGTCCGGCTCTTTTATGCTGAATGTCAAGCGGCGGAGCGCACTGATAGTCTCATGCCCGTATGGCAGCAGCAGATAATCCTTTTGAATGCCGGGTGTTCCGGGGATAAGGTTGAGCGGGGATGCTTCGTTCCGGTAATCGGAGCTGACGGATGTACCGGTGTCCGGATTGTCGGATGTGATGTCGCCTGTTTGCAGGTCCATTGTCCCTGTTTGTCCCTCACGGGTGGTAAAACCGATGCTTTGCAACACCGGGTATGAGTCCGCCGTATATTCGGGGCGGTCGGTGGATATGTTGAGGCGTAGCCGTGCCAAGGCATGTTTCAAGGAGACGGCAATGCCTGCTGCGGTTGCAGCCGCTTTCTTGCTGCCTTTGGTTTCACCGGTGTAAAGGTAGTCTGTGGCGTCCTTTGCTTCCAGAGCGGCGGTAACGGGAATGGATACTTTACCGTTTTCATCTGCAGCGGCTGTTGCCGTATAAGGGTAATAACCGTACAGATAGAGCGTGTCCTGCCGGGCAGGGTAGTACACTTTTGTTCCTTCCGGCTGCAAATTCAGTTGTCCGCCCTCTGCATATCGATAGGGAAGATTCTGCAAGTATGGGGTGCTGAAATTACTGTCTCTCATCAGGAATATACCTATTTCATCTCCTGTATTCAGGGCCGTGCCTTCAATGACGCTCCGGCCGACGGTAGTCTCTACGGTGCATACCGATGCCCTCAGCCGCACTTCCACAGCCCTCTCCCCGTCATCGGGAAGAGGAACTGTGGCAGTGTCTGTGTCGCATCCTGCCAATAACAGGAATGCGAGGCCGAACAGGTACGATATGTTTTTCTTTTTACTCATTACACTTTTTCTGTTTTTATGCGGGCGCTTTCCGCCTTTACTCTATGGGTACGTCTACGGAGTCACCGCCCGGTTTCCAGGTAGTTAAAGTGGCGGTAGCGTTGATTTGTTGGGTGGCGTAGATGCCGATACGTACGTTGTAGTAATAGCCGGCATAGAACAAATTGTCACTTTTGCCTGAATCGAGGGCGGGAGCGGGGGCATTGACGGGGATGTCGCGTACAATCAGGTCTTGCGGCACTCCACTGGCATCGGGAGCCATGATGGTGACATCCATCAGGAATTGTTCCATGTCCGGTTTCACCATCAGATAGCCTTGTATCAGCGGGTTAGCGCTTGACACGCCGTTAAGCGTATATTGTCCGCCTTCGTATTTCTGGACATAAATGTCTTTGGGAACTTCGACGGTTCCGTCGGCATTGTCGTCTGTAAAAGTAATATTGCCTTTGCCGTCGTCGGTGGCTTCCCGCATAAGCAGGGAACCGTTGTCGGTAAAGGTCAGTTTCCCGGTCAGAACGTTGAGGGTGGCCGTTGTGCCGTGGCTTTTAATGGTGATATTCTTCACTTTCATGTTTTGGACGGCTGTTCTGTCCTCTTCGGACTGCTCGGTGGCGGGAATCACGGAGAAACGCAACTGTGCCAGTTGGTGCTCGAAGTTGATGTTGGGTATCCACGGATAGTCCTGTAACTTTTCAGAGGCTGCCTGGTTCAGTTCGTGGTGATACTTCAACTGGCGGATGTATTGGGCTTTATAGCCGGTCAGGGAAGCGTCGTTCTTTACATCCTTTTTCAGGTAAATGCTGTTTGGCGCTATCTCTCCGGCGGTGGCATTGTTCCAGATGATGTCCTGCGAGCCGTCGAAGCGGGCGAATGTTATTTCCGGCTTTGCGGCACTTATGGTTTGGCCTTCCTGATAAGGGGCGTAGCCGTAGAAGCTATAGTCGTATTTCTTCTGCATCGGGTAGTAGTACACACCGTTTGCGGCATTGCCTTTATATAATGTGATTTTCTGTGCCAGGTCATTCTCCAAACCGTCCGGCTTTACGTCGGAGCCGTCTTGCTTGGGCCAGGCGGTTACTGCTGCCTGTATATTGTTCAGCAGAATTCCGTAGTTCTCCGTATCGCCCCATGCTGCGGTTCTGTTGGCATCGGTAATGGCGGTGCTGGTGGTAGCGTCATTGGTGGCAAGGGCGAAAATGCCCAATCGGGTAGTAGCACCGCTGGTCTCATCGTATAGCTTATCCAGCGGTGCGCGTGTTACGCCTACGCTGGCTCCTATACGTGTCTCTATTCCACCCAATTGGATGATTAGCCGTCCGTCCGGCGATTCGAAGTCGTTGTCGCTGACCGGTTGCTCTATTACGATATCCTCGTTTTGCGAGCAGGCTGTCATGCAAAGGGCGGCTGCCAGCATCCATAAATTCTTTTTCATGATTGTAGTGAGTAATTGGTTAAACATATCGTTGCTCTCCTATGTTCCTCGGTATGGTACTTCCGGTACCATGCTTTGGTATTCCTTGTACCAACGTTTGGTAGCTTCCGTACCAACAGTTGGTAGCTCCTGTACCACGCTTTGGTATTTCAAGTACCAACGGTTGGTAGTTCTCGTACCGCCCGTTGGTAGTTGGATTGTCCTCAGGAGTTATTTCCCGATAGAGGAGCCGGTTCTTATTTTCCGTCTTCGATATCGGTTTCAATGTCACCACCGTCTTCCCATGCGGTCAGCACTGCGGTAACCTCTATCTTTTCGAAGCCATAGATTGTAATGTATACGTTGTAAGAAGCACCGGCCTTGAATTCTTTCACATCTTTTGAAATCTTGGACTGATCGATGATTAAGGGAGTATCCAGCTTCTCAACTTCTTTGTATGTAATCTTGTTTCGTCTTTTGTATCTTCTACGTATTGTTTAAGGTCTATGGACAAGCTGATGTTTCCGTTAGGGAAAAACATAACAGGTTCACCCACTTGAGTTCCTTTAGCGTCGGGGTCACCTTCTGCCGGAATATTTTCATGACCATAAGGATACTTGGGCACTACCGGAGTGATTAAACCTTTGTCCGGGTCTAACTTGTTTTTGTTATCAGCATCTTTACTGCATACAACAAAAGGAGCGGTGGAGGCTCCGTTTCTTGCGGAAGTCGTAGTAGCCAGATCCATGTCGACAACATTTACCATGTCTTTCAAGGTAATCTTAGTAACTTGCATACCGAGTGTCTTATCTTGGCCGTCAGTGCTTTTGCGTTCCACCCAATTGCTGGCTTCATATTTATAGCCGGCTGCGCTTTCACTGCCTGCCCTTACAAAAAACTTCAAACGAGCCAGCTGATGGTTGAATTTCAGGACAGGAACAATACCTTTACGGGCTGTACGGGCGCCGAACTGGTATTTCATAAGTTCCGTCCACTCGCCGCTTAGCGTGGTAGCTATGTCTTTATATAAACTTTGGTCATTGGAAGCATCGTTCTCGGCCATATCTATGGTACTGGCTGCCAATAGGTCTTGAGTACCGTTGATTGTTACATTCTTCACTTTCTTCTCATCTGCCGTAATGGTTGCATCATCGTGGGTTGCATCGTCAACATGATAACCGTAGAATGTATAGGTGCCGTTGGTCGGGTAGTATTTGTATTGAATCACGCCGTTGTCGGTATCTTCTACATAATTGTTATAGATCCTGATTGCACCGTTATTGCCTTCGGTTGCTTTGGGGGCTCTGAACTGGAGAGTTGCGTTATCGAGAATCGGAGTTTTTGCTCCTTCAGCTCCTTCTTCTGCTTCTAAGCCGGTGGCTCTGTCTACCATGTGGATATACAGTCGTTGGCTGTTCCACTTGTTGTTTTCGCCTTCTACATCGCCCACAGAGCCGGTTCCTCTGCTGAGAGCCGTAACCGTGGGTACGTCCACGCCTAATGCAATCACTGCCTTGTCATTGTTGTCGTCCGGATTACCGATACTCGGATCATTATCCTTTGAACAGCTGCTCATTACTGCGAGCGCCATTGCTGCATAGAAAAATTGCTTTTTCATACTTCATTGAATTTTTAATTAATAAAAGAAAATATATAAATCTCTGTCTGTTTCAATTTTATTCTTCTCCTATCTCTATATCTCCACCGTTTACCCACGAGGCAGCCTGTACATTCAGCTTTATATCCTGCGGACCGTATATATAGGCGCTGATGTTATATTCGCGTCCGCCCATAAACCCACTGGAGAGGTAAGCGCCGTTTTCATCTTTATTGTACACGGCATCCTTTAAGTCGTAGCTGAAAGTCGTGATATAGGGTTCACTCCCGGTTGCGTCGGGATAATATACCGTATTTATAAGGAGCGTGGCATTGTTGCCCGGCGGCAGCAGGAAAACCCCGCCGTCTGTTGCCGGACGCTGGTTTACTTCCTTGTCCGCATCTTCTTCCCTTACTTGCATCGGATAGAGTGATTTTCCTTCTTCATCGGTCCATGCTATTTCTTTTCCCTCTGCATCACGCGCCGGTAATTTCCCCCGTTCTCCGTCTGTGGGGAAATGGACGCCTACGTTTGCAGGGTCGGACGAGGCTACAGTGAAAACGCCTTTGTTGACGCATTCTATCCATACACCCGTGATGTAAACGATGTCTTTCGTGCTTTTACTGGCAGGATAGAATTTTAACTTGACGTATGAAAGCTGATGCTTCATGCGGATTATGGGCCAGATGTTGCGGCGTGCCGTGTACGTGCCGTAATAGCAGCTGCGCATGAGCTGGCGTTCGTCGGCGCCGAGCTGTTTCAGACGGGCAGCCTGTTCGCTGTAGTCGGCAGCTATCTTTCGCCCGTTTTCCACGTCTTCTATCAGCGCTTTGAGGTCGGCGGCAGCGGCGCACATCAGGTCTTGCGAGCCGTCTACGGTGACATCGAAGCAGATACGGTCTGCTTCGCGCTTCACTTCGCCCACTTGCGCATTGTCGTAGTAATAAGCAAAGAAGTTGAAGGCGTCGAATTCTTCCTGCAAATTGTAATAGGGGATGTAACCGGAACTTTTCCAGTTAATGAACGAGCCGTTTCCTGCATAAGCCGCCCGTTTGCCGTGGAGTTTGCATTGCTCGGCGGTGAGTCCCAGTGCCGTGCATTCTTCGGCGGAGATTTCGTCCAGACTGCCGTCGATGAGGCAATAGCGCCGGTCGGCATCTTCGGCCCGGCGATGGGCATAGGTCATTCCGTTGGGATTGTCGCGCCGGAATGCGTATACGAAGAAAGTGCCGTCGGCTATGCGTTTGCTGAAGTTTGTTTCGTCTGTGGGATCCAGCACTCCCGCACCGCGTGTCAACACATTATATATAGGGTCGCTGAATGCTACCATGACGGGCAGTTGCGTCTGGTCGCCCTGGTTGTCCTGATGATTGGGGTCATAGAGCGACTCGTCGCCGGTGTACAGATTACCGCAACCGGTAACAAGCAGCAGTATGCACCATAACGGCAGAATAAGTTTGTGCCGGTGTCTCCGCTTTTGCATGCTATTGCTATATGTCAGGCGTTTCATCTTTATATCTCTATTATTATGTCATCGTCCGGATTGGTGGGATCGTGCGGTTGCCATCCCATGCCGGTATCGTTGGGTACTATCTGGTCGGCCTTTATTACTAAAGGCGTTGTGATTTCGATGTTTACATCTTCTTTGCTGTAACGCAGGTATATTTTGCCGTCGCGCACTTCAATGAGTTGTGCTGCGGTCAGTTCGTCATAGGGATTGATGGCGCCGTAGATGTAGCGGCTGTTTTTCACGGGATTGCCTTCCTCATCCAATACCGGTGCACCGGAAGAATCCAGTTGGGGAGTAGATACCTGCAAGGCAACTTGCAGGATGCCCGGTCCGTTGAGATGTCCTTTTGCCGCGCTGGGGATGACGCCGAGGGTGTGGAAATGGACCACGCATCGGTAAGTACCCTCTCCGGTTTGCGTAAACTCGTCCGGTTGTACCTGATGTGCCATCCGGTAGAGGCGGGTGGTGTCCAGACAGGCGTCGGCGATGTTGAAGCGTCCGCAAGCGCCGGACAATTCGATGATGGGCGCCGCGAGGTCTTCTCTTTTTATGTTTCCTTCGGTGCGGATATTGAAGACGATATTGATACGCTGGCTGATGCGTTGCATATCAAAATCCAGGATGGTCGGTTGTCCGGTTTGGATGTTTATGTTCTTTTGCACCGCATAGAATATGGGCGACTTTATTTCCTGCAGGTATTCGTCGTCAGGATTGAAATCGGGCAGGTCATTGCCCTCTACGATGTCGGGCTTTTCATTGCCCATACTGCTGATTTGCAGATAAAGGTCTTTCACGCTTACCTTATTGTCGTGGATGTAATTGTCCAGATTTTCTATGCTGATGATAGGAGTAGGGGACTGCTCCGTATCGCCTGTCTGTGCCGGAACATCCGCATACTGCTCGTTGATGATAAAAATGTTGTATTCACCTCCGCGCAAGTAAAAAGAAGAAGCGGTTTCTTCCGGACTCTCTATTGAGTTATCTTCCGAATTTTCTTTTGTATTTGAAGCTGTCCGGGTGTCGGAAGACGTTTCCTGTTGCGTTATATTATTGTTTGTGGCAGGGTCTATGGATGTATTGATGATGCCGCGGGTGCGCCAGGTGTTTATGATACGGCTTGCTACGATGTGCATTTCTGCCGGAATCTCATCTTTGCTGATGTCGCCCCAGTTGAGCCGTACACGCATGTCGGTGATGTGCGGATGTTCCGCTTCTGGACAGAGGTCTACCGAGGTGCAGGCACAGATGCAGCACAGCAGGCTGAGGGCAAGGTATGTCAGTGTCTTGTTCTTCATCCTTTATCCTCCTTTTCATCTTCTTCTTCACCGGAAGCATCTCCCTTTTCTTTGTTGGCGGCTTCCGCTTCCGGCTTTCCGTCTTTTTTCCGGTTTTTCCCGGAGTCTTTATCTTTCTTCTCTTTCTTTTCTTTGGTATGCAGTTTGGCTTTCCTGGCATTGGCTGCACGTTTGCCACGTTTGGCAGAATCTTGTGTTTCGGCTTTCTGCTTCCATTGGTCTTCACGTACTTTCAGTGCCTTGCGTATGGCTTTTTCCTGCTCGGAAGTGAGTGTATCGCTAAGTTGTATGCCCAAAGAATCGGCTACCTGTTTGCGCAGTTTGTCGGCAGCTTCTTTCAAAGCGAGTTCCTTGCGCTCTTGCTGCATCAGCTTCCATTGTTTCAGCTCTTCTTTGGTAAGCAGGCTGTCCGGGCGGCTGAAGCCTTGTTTCCGTACCGCATTGTTGATGGAGTCGATGCGTTCGCGCATCTTATTTATCTTTTCATTAAGTGCCTGGCGGGCGAAGTCGCGTATCTGTACACGGCGGTACACCGATTCCTTATACTTGCTGCCTGCCGACATGAACCGGTAAACGAAAGCCACGCGTAAATCCGTTATCAGAGGGAACGGCACGATGTGCCCGCTTTTGCATTTCTCTGCTATGCGCGGGTAACAGTCACTTTCCGCATCGTGCGTATAAACATCGTATGAGGTGTAAAGCAGTCCGGCGGAACCTCCCAGCTCCAGGTCTATGTAATTGTTGCGGTAGCCGTAAAGCGGAGCGGTATATCCCACGCTGATGCCGGCCCCGTAGGCGTTACCCTGCTTGCCTTCCTTACCGATTTTAAAGTTGTAGCTGGCGGCGTTGACATATACGCCCCAGTAGTAAGCGCGTTCCTGGCGCGGATTCTTGCGCTGGGTGGTGAATACGGTTTCCTTGAGACGTGTCATCAGATTGGCATCTTTGGTGACGCCGCCTCTTTTACGGGTGCGAAAATACTGACGCCACTCTACCCGTGCATCGAATACATTGAAAATAAGGGATGGGGTGTACTTTTGCGAGGTGTTCCAGTTCCACTTTATATTGGCACCGATTGTACGTTTGTTCCGGATGGTATTGCCCAAGTCAAATTCTACGCCAATATTAGGAACGGTCAATAACCAGTCAACAGCATTTGTCTTGATACCCCAACGGTCTTTGAAAGATATTAATTCGGCTTTCGCATCGTCTTTCTTGCCGCGTTGCACCTGGGCATATGTGTTATTCAAAGTTATTGATATAAGAAAACACACTACAAGTTTTCTGGATAAAAAAAAGTAGTGCTTTTTTTTATACTCTTGTGATAAAATCACTTTCTTTTTAATATTATTTGTTTGTTTGCGATGTCAAAGATATATATTGTTTGTATAAAAACAAAACTTGTCATTAACTTTCTTTTATTTATCAGACCTTTTTTAATGTAATATATCTAAATAGCGTTTTGATTGGATAATTTTTCAATGCTTCTCTGTAATTCGGGTAGGTATGGTATAAAAAAAAGGTGTAAGTTTTTCCCAACGGGACTTACACCTTCTTATCTGAAAAAATAATTATTATTTTCCTTTATGCCTGTTCGCGCGTTTCCTGCGGATTTCGGCTTTCATTTTCGCCGCACCGGAACCATGCAGGCCGGTGATATAGGTCTTTTTCTTGGCTTTGGTCTTGATTTTGTTTTCTTCTTTAGGCTTCTCTTTCTTACCTTTGAAAACAATACCGCCCATCATTGCTTCTTCTATACTCACGTTGT
>OHWS01000549.1_pt1 | contig 13224 bp, 12 predicted proteins | sample 1579751 | NCBI WGS metagenome assembly OHWS01 (sample SAMEA3882517, study PRJEB24775) | human gut metagenome | biome: human-associated habitat; feature: intestine environment; material: feces | place: Netherlands | collected 2009/2010
GATGACGTTCACCTCGTCGGCAAGGCCCCCATCGTCTTCCCTCCACAGGATGGCGTCGCCGGGGTCGCCCAGCGCGGTCCCGGTAAAAATGACCACTCCGTCCTGCTCAATTTTTACGCCCGGGTCGCTCATGCCCTCGGCTTTCGATTCGAGCCGATAGTGCCGCGTCTCTCCGTCCATCGTGAAATCCACTTCCGCACCGTTTTCCGTCTGAGCAACCTGCATGGTGTAGGCGGCATACGCATCCTTGCCCGAAAAGCTGCCGTCGGCCTGACGATACAAAAAGGCATCCCGCAGCCAGACGCCCGGGCGGAGGGCGGCCCAGAGATAGAGCACAGCGAGAAGCAGCGCGGTAAGAACGCAGAGCAGGCAGCTCATCTTTTTCTCCATGGTCAGGCTCCTTTCATTTCAGCCCAGTTCGATTACTTTCCACCCCAGCTCCCGGATGGCTTCCCGGTCATGGGTAGCCAACAAAACAGCCCGTTCGCCGCGGCGCTCTTTCAGGAGCGCTGCGGCTTTTTTCATGGTCTCCGGGTCCATGCCGGTGAAGGGTTCGTCCAGCAGCAGGGTCTGCACGGGCTGGCACAGCAGCGCCCGCAGCAGCGCCGTGCGCCGCTGCTGCCCGCCGGAAAGCCGTGCCACTGGCAGGGCCAGTTCCGCCTGCGTAAAGCCGAGGGTCTGCAATTCCGCTTGTGCCTGCGCTGGGTTCACCCCGCCCACCAGGCAGATATTGCCCACCGCAGTCAGCTGGGGGCAAAGGCGGCTTTCCTGAAAGACCGCACCAATATTTCCCACGCCCTGCACGGTGCCGGAATCCGGTGTTTCCAGCCCCATCAGGATACGTAGCAGGGTGGTTTTTCCGCAGCCGGAGGGTCCCATCAGCACCAGCGGACCGTTTACCGTCAGGTTCAGATCCCGCAAAACCGGAATACTGCCAAAGGCTTTGTTCAGGTGTTTTACCTTGATCATCCTTCCACCTCCCCGCAAAGGGCACGCTTGGCGCGGCGTAGCGCCCAGGCCGCCAGCGTGCTGAGCGTGGCCGACAGCAGCACGATCACCAGCGTCCAGGCGAACACTTCCGGCGTGGAAATGGTAATCTTAGCGCGGTAAAGCGCATCGCCCACGCTGTGGTCCGGCAAACCGATGACTTCCGCCGAAACGCCGCTTTTCCAGCACATGCCCATGGCGGCGATGCAGCTCTCGCAGAAAGACGGGAAAATGCCGGGCAGCCAGATGTACCGCAGCCGCGCGGTGAGCGGCAGGCGGTAGACCTTCGCCATTTCCAGCAGCTTCGGGTCGGTGTCGGCAATGCCGCCCAGCACGCCCGCATAGACGACGGGCAGCACATGGGTAAAGCTGACGATGACCGACAGGTTCGCACTGCGCACCCAGAGCAGCGCCAGAATGACAAAGCTGGCGACGGGCATGGCGCGGATCAGCTGCATGGCAGGGTCAATGAACACCCGTACCCAGTACCAACGTGCGCCCGCTGCGCCAAGAAGCAGGCCCCCTGCTGCTGCCAGCAGGAAGCCCGCCATTATGCGCAGCGCACTGAACACGATACGCTGCCAGAATGCAGCTGTGGGCGCCAGCTGTGCCAGCGCCCCCAATGTCTGCAGGGGCGTAGCCAGAAACAGCCCGCCGTGTCCCAGCCCCATGGCGGCAAGCTGCCAAATCAGAATCCACACAAGGATGGCGGCAGCCTTTTGCCACAGCGGCGTTTGCTGGGGCGGATGCTTGCATCCGCCCACAGCAACAGCGGCGGGTCGATGCAAGCATCGACCTCTGCGGGGGGATTTAGCCTGCATAGTAGAAGTCGTCGGCAGGCAGGGTGCCGCCCACGCTGGCGGGGTCGGCGGCGTACAGAACCTTGAAGTAGGTCTCGAGGTCGGTCTTCATCTCGTCGCCGGTCTCAAAAACAATGTTGCACTGCGGCAGGGCCTTCTGGGCCAGCGCAGCCTTGGCGACAACGCCGTACTGCTCGCAGAGGGCTGCGGTGCCCTCGAGGTCAGAGTTTGCGGCCTCGACGCTGGCAGCATAGCCATCCATGAAGGCGGCAAAAGCCTCAGGGTCGTTCTCAACGGCATCCTTGCGGACGACCAGAACGCCGGTGACCAGCTTGGAGCCGGCGACCTTCTGCCATTCCTCGTTCATGTCAAGCGCAACGCGCAGACCCTCGACCTGGGACATGGCGCTGGTGACGAAGGGCTGAGGCAGCATGGCGATGGTGGCTTCGCCCGCCTGGACCTTGCTCAGGGCCTCGGTGGCCTCGCTGCAATACTCGATGGTAACGTCGCTGTCGGGGTCAACGCCGTTCTCGGTCAGGACGTAGCGCAGAACGTACTCGGGGGTAGCGCCCTTGCCGGTGGTGACGATGGTCTGGCCCTTCAGATCCCCGACAGAGTTGACGGTCTCTCCGTTCTCGACGATGTAGAGCACGCCCAGCGTGTTGATGCAGGCAACTTCCACTGCACCGTTCGTCTTGTTGTAGAGCGTGGCGGCGAGGTTGGCGGGCACAGCGGCGGCGTCCAAATCTCCCTTGACCAGCAGCGGCACGATTTCATCGGCAGCGCCGTACATCGTGAAGTTGTAGTTGGAGGCGACCTCGTCGCTCATCAGGTTGACGAGACCCATCGTCGTGGGGCCCTTCAGGCCCGCGATGCGCAGGGCGGCCTCGGATGCGTCGGCGGTTTCTTCAGTAGCGGGGGCCTCGGTGACGGCGGGGGTTGACTCGACGGCGGATTCTGCGGCAGATTCAGCGGCAGACTCGCTCACAGTCGCAGCCGCGCCGCAGCCTGCCAGAGAGACGCACAAAGCAAACGCCGTTACAGCGGCGAAAATACGTTTCAGTTTCATAAAAATCTTATCCTCCTTGTTGCTTTTGCGGCCCTACTATACTATAATAAATGTGAATTGTCTGTTGCCCGTGCAACAGATACCCTTTTCAACCGTTTGCAAGGAGCTGTATGGACTACACACCCTACTACGAAACGATGCGCCGCACAAGCCTTTTGCGCGGCATGACGGACGCCGAGCTGGACACGCTGATGACCTGCTTTGCGCCGCGGGTGCGCCGCTACGCCAAAGGCGAGCTGCTGCTGATGGCGGGCTACGAGACCCACGAAGTCGGCCTTGTGCTGGAAGGTGCTATCACGGCAAGCAAACCGCTGGCCGACGGCTCTACCGTCGTCATGGCCCGTATGGGGCCGGGCGGCGTCTTTGCCGACGTGCTGGCGGGCGGGCGCAGCCGCAGCCCCGTCAATGTCTCCGCCGCCGAGGCCTGTCTGGCACTGTATCTTCCCTGCGAGGCACTGCTGCGCCCCTGCGCCGCGCTGCACAGCGCACACCTAAAGCTGCTGCAGAACTGGCTGGAGACCATCAGCGACAAATATTTTGCGCTGGACCGCCGTTTGGAGCTGATTTGCTGCAAGAGCCTGCGCGGACGCATCTGCATGTGGCTGCTGGAACAGCGTGAGCGGTGCGGCGCGGATACGTTTTCCACCGCCATGACCCGCACTGAGCTGGCCGCGTTTTTGAACTGTGACCGCAGCGCGCTCTCCCGCGAGCTGAGCCGGATGCAGGAGGAGGGGCTGATCGAGCTGTTCCGCGGCAGCTTTAAGCTGCCCGACCCCGAGCGGCTGCACGCCGCCTGCCCGCAATTTTAACATATTGAGGTTATTTGTATGAACAACCGTACCGACCCGATTTTGTACATCGTCATCCCCTGCTACAATGAGCAGGAGGTTTTACCCATCACTGCGCCGATGTTTTTGCAGAAAATTAACGATTTGGCCGCCGCGGGCAAGATCAGCCCGGAAAGCCGCGTGCTGTTTGTGAACGACGGCTCGAAGGACCGGACGTGGGAAATTATCTGTGACCTGGCTGCGCGTGACCCGCACTATGCAGGCATCTGCCAGAGCCGCAACCGCGGCCACCAGAATGCTGTGCTGGCGGGCCTGATGGAGGCCAAAAGCCGCTGCGACATTACGATTTCCATCGACTGCGACGGGCAGGACGACATCAACGCGATGGACGCCATGGTGGACGCCTACCGCGACGGCTGCGACGTCGTGTACGGCGTGCGCAGCAAGCGCGAGACAGACACGTTTTTTAAACGCTTTACCGCGGAGAGCTTCTATAAAATCCTCAACGCCATGGGCGCGGAGGTCGTCTTTAACCACGCGGACTACCGCCTGATGAGCGCCCGCGTGTTGGAGGAGTTTGCCCGGTTCAGGGAGGTCAACCTGTTCCTGCGCGGCATGGTGCCACTGGTCGGCTTCAAGTCCACCTGCGTGACCTACGAGCGCCACGAGCGCATCGCGGGCGAGAGCCACTATCCCCTGTCCAAAATGCTGGCACTGGCGTTTGACGGCATCACAAGCCTGTCCATCAAACCCATCCGATTCATCACAGGCTTCGGCGTGTTTGTGGCGCTCGTCAGCTTTATCGGCGTGCTGTGGGCCGTCATCGAGGCCGCGCTCGGCCTGACCGTGTCCGGTTGGGCGTCGATGACAAGCATCATCTGCTTTGTGTCAGGCGTGCAGCTGATTTGTCTGGGCGTTATCGGGGAGTACATCGGTAAAATTTATCTGGAATCCAAGCACCGCCCGCGGTATATTATCAGCGATTCAACGCCGAACTTTGGCGAGATCAAGGAGGATGCGCAATGAGCCGACAGGTATGGAAGGGGTCTACCCTGCTGAACCCGGAGCCGCCCGTACTGGTCAGCTGCGGGGCTCCGGAGAAGCCGAACCTTATCACGGTGGGCTGGACCGGCACGATCTGCACCCAGCCGCCGATGCTGTCCATCAGCGTGCGGCCCGAGCGGTACAGCCACCATCTAATTAAGGAAAGCGGCGAGTTCGTCGTGAACCTGCCCACAGAGAGCCTTGTCCGCGCCATCGACTGGTGCGGTGTCAAGAGCGGGCGCGACGTGGACAAGTTCGCTGCCATGCACCTGACCGCTGTCCCTGCGGCCAAGGTCGGCACGGTGTTGGTGGAGGAAAGCCCCGTGAATCTGGAGTGCAAGGTCACGCAGGTCATTGCGCTGGGTTCGCATGATTTGTTTCTGGCCGAGTGCGTCGCCGTGGATGTGGACGAGCGGCTGCTGGACGAGAGCGGCAAGCTGTGCCTGAACAAGGCGAAGCTGATCGTCTACAGCCACGGGGATTATCTGGCGCTGGGAAGAAAGCTGGGCAGCTTTGGGTACAGCGTGCGGAAGAAGAAAAAGATCGTTAAAAAGTGATGCCTGCAGAGGGCGGCTGCCTTCCGCAAGGCCGCGGGCCGAGCAAGCCCGGCCCCTGAGCGGTAAAATAAAAGACGTGCCTCCCACAGAGCGTTTCTGTGGGAGGCACGCTTTTTACAATATTCCCTTGCTTTTCAGTATCCCGACCAGCACAACGATGACCAGTGCTGCAACACAGACGCCGATAAAGACATCAATGTATTTCAGCGGCACTTTGCGGAACTTCTCATAGAAATTCTCAAAGGCGTTCAGTTGGCTGTGATCCGGGCGGGAATCGGACTTTTGCGTTTCAGAGGTGGTTTTTTCTTCTTCCATATTACTTCTTGGCCAGGTACTTGCGCAGGTCAAGGGCAACGGCGATGACGATGACAAGGCCCTGTGCAATGTAGGTGTAAGCGGGGTCGACGCCGAGGAACTGCAGGCAAATCTTCAGGACTTCAAAGACCAGAACGCCGACCAGAACGCCGGAGACCTTGCCGACGCCGCCGTTGGTGGAAACGCCGCCGATGGTGCAGGCTGCGATAGCTTCCAGCTCATAGCCGTTGCCGGTGTTGGTGGAAGCGCCGCCGGCCTTTGCGCCGACGAGGAAGCCGCCGAGAGCATACATGCAGGAGGCCAGGATGTAGATGCGGATCAGGGACGCGGTGACGTTGACACCGGCAACCTGAGCGGCGTTCTCGTTGCCGCCGATGGCGTACATGTACTTGCCGTGACGGGTCTTATTGTACAGGAACCAGAAGAAGATGCCGACGATCAGCGCAAAGATGGCCAGGAACGGGATGGGGCCCAGCGTGCCGCTGGCAACGGTCAGGTAGCTCTGCTTGTAACCGCCCATGGGCTGGTTGTTGGTGATGACGGAGCACAGGCCGTAAACGATGGTCTGCATGCCCAGCGTAGCGATGAAAGGAGGAACCTTCAGGAATGCGATAATGCAGCCGTTGATGGCACCGAAGCAGGCCATGATCGCCATGACGATCAGCAGGGCCACGGGCCACGGAATATCGGGCAGCCAGGGCAGCATGCGGGCAGAGTAGTCAACGCTCTGCAGCAGCATGGCGGAGAAGCAGGCGGCCAGGCCGACCTGGCGGCCGGCGGACAGGTCAGTGCCCTTGGTAATCAGGCATCCCGAAACGCCGCAGGCGATGATGAAACGCGGGGCGACGTTCAGCAGCAGGTTTTTGCCGTTTGTCTCGGTAAAGAAGTTCTGGGTCGTGCAGCCGACGAAGAGGGCCAGCAAAATGATCAGAATAATGATCGCGTTATTGGACAGGAATTTTTTAAAGTCGAATTTTTTCTCCATTTTCGGATCTCCTCCTTATTCAAACTGGGTAGCCAGCGTCATGATGTTCTCCTGATTCGCCTTATCACCGTCGATAAAGCCGGTGCAGCGGCCATCGCACATGACCATGATGCGGTCAGACATGCCGATCAGCTCGCTCATTTCGGAGGAGATCATGATGATGCTCTTGCCCTGTTTGGCCATCTCGGCGATGATGCAGTAAATTTCATACTTTGCACCGACGTCGATACCGCGGGTCGGCTCGTCCATGATGAAAACATCGGGGTCGTTGGCCAGCCAGCGGGCAATCAGCACCTTCTGCTGGTTACCGCCGGACAGCGATTGAATCTGCGTTTTGGAGGACGGCGTCTTGATGGACAGCTTGGCGACATTATCCTGCACGAGCTTTTCGATTTTGTTGTCGTCCAGCATGATGCCGCCGATCAGATACTTGTTCAGCGATGCAATGGAGACGTTATCCGCAATGGAAAGCACACCCAGAATACCGGTGGCGCGGCGGTCCTCGGTCAGCATGGCGATGCCGTTTTTGATGGCGTCCTGCGGCTGGTTGATTGTCAGTTCCTTGCCCTTATAGGTGATGGTGCCCGACGTGTGGCAGCGCAGACCGAACAGACCCTCCATCAGCTCGGTGCGCTGGGCACCGACCAGACCCGCAACGCCGAGGATCTCGCCCTTGCGGACGTTGAAGTTGACGTGACGGAAGCTCTTGGGGTTGATGGACGTGAAGTCCTTGACCTCAAACACGACCTCACCGGGCGTATTCGAGCGTGGCGGGTAGAGGTTCGACAGCTCACGTCCGACCATCTTGGTGATGATCATATCGGTGGTCAGCTCCTTGGCCTCCCAGGTGCCGATGTACTGGCCGTCGCGCATGATCGTGACTTCGTCGCTGATGCGAAGAATTTCATCCATCTTGTGGCTGATGTAGACGATGGAGACGCCCTTGGCGCGCAGCTCGTTCACGATGGTGAACAGTGCCTCGACCTCAGCTGCCGTCAGCGAGGAGGTCGGCTCGTCGAGGATCAGCACCTTGCAGTCTGCGGAGACCGCCTTGGCGATCTCAACCAGCTGCATCTGGGAAACGCTCAAGGTTCCGAGCTTTGCGTGCGGATCATAATTCAGATGGACTTCCTTCAGGACCTTGGCCGCATCCTCATACATTTTGTCATGGTCGATAACGGTGACGGGTCCGTATTTCTTGGTGGGATAGCGCCCGACGTAGATATTCTCGCCGATGGAACGCTCCGGGATGGGCTGCAGCTCCTGGTGCACCATCGCAATGCCGCGGTTCAGTGCATCCAGAGGTCCCTTGATCTGGACCTCCTGTCCCTCATAAATGACCTTGCCTTCGTCCATGTGGTAGATACCAAACATGCACTTCATCAAGGTAGACTTGCCCGCGCCGTTCTCTCCCATCAGCGCATGGACGGTGCCGGGTTTCAATTTCAGCTGTGCGTGATTCAGTGCCTTGACGCCGGGGAACGTCTTGACGACATCACACATCTCCAAGCGGTACTCTGACAATTCGCTGGCCCCCTTTAATCTTTTGTAACCTTTTCACGAAAAAAGGGTGCGTGCGCCTGCGCACACGCACCCCGATTGTTCTGGTTTAAGCTGTGGCTTTTGTCAAATTACTGGAAGTCCTTGACGTTGTCAGGGGTAACCTTGACGTAGTCAACGTAGACGCTCTGGTGGTCGGCCTCGAAGGTCTTGCCGCCCAGCAGCTCTTCCATGCACTCAACAGCCTGGGTAGCCTGGCCCTTGGCGTCGTTCAGAACGGTACCGGTCATGTTGCCCTTGGCAACTTCGTTCTTGGCAGCGTCCAGAGCGTCAACACCGACGAGGTAGATGTCCTTGTTGACGGTACGGCCGGCAGCCTGAATAGCCTGCAGAGCACCGATAGCCATATCATCGTTGTTGCAGAAAACAACTTCGATCTGATCGCCGTACTTGGCAAGGTCGTTCTGGCAGATTTCCTGGCCCTTGTTACGGTCCCAGTCACCGCGCTGCAGGTCAAGCTGCTCAACCTCAACGCCGGCATCGGTCAGAGCCTTGACGGAGTACTCGGTACGTAGCTGAGCATCGATATTCTCGGGGTCGCCCTGAATCATGATGTAGGAAACCTTGCCGTCGCCGTTGATGTCGCCCTTGTTCTCGGTGTCGAGGATCAGCTCGCCCTGGAAGGTGCCGGACTGAGCAGCGTCGCAGCCGACGTAGACCAGCTTGTCATAAGCGGACATCTGATCGGCGGTGGGCTCACGGTTGATCAGGACGGTGGGAACATCGGCACCCTTGACGGTGGAGATGATCTGGTCGGCAGCGGAGGTCATAACGGGGTTGATGATCAGTGCGTCAACGCCCTGGGTGATGAAGGTGTTGATCTGCTCGTTCTGCTTGGCCTGGTCGTTGTTGCCGTCGACGATGGTGACTTCGTAGCCCTTGCCCTCGAGGATCTCCTGCAGAGCATTACGGTAGGTGGTCATGAAGGCATCGTCGAACTTGTAGATGCAGACGCCGACCTTACCGCCCTGAGTGGCCTCGGTAACGCTCTCGGCTGCGGACTCAGCAGCAGACTCTGCAGCAGAGGTGGACTCTGCGGGAGCCGTGGACTCCGAAGCAGCGGTGGAAGTGGAGGCGGAACCGCCGCAGGCGGCGAGAGAGACGGCCATGCAACCTGCAAGGGCCAGAGCAGCAAACTTTTTCATAATGAGTTTCTCCTTCTTTTTTAGATATGCAGTAGATTTTCGGGCGGGTCGCTTGTAGAGGAGCGAACCCTGTTGACAGTTATTATAATACTCGGGGACGGATGAAAAAACAAGGTGAAATTTCACCGACCATGGGGTGGAAATTTTCACCGTTTAGGGCAGTTTTGCCAGTCGAAAGCGTTTGTTTTTGTGCAGAATGCGCAGTAAAAGTGACAAAAGGGTGTTTGTTGTTTTCATTTTGTAAGATTTTTGCAGGTGATGGAAAAATAAAAAAGCCCCTTCTCCGGCGTGGGAGAAGGGCTTTGGCGGTAGGTTCGTAGGGGCCGGGCTTCGGGGGTCACCCAAACGGGAACAGGGCCTTTTGCTTATCCATGGCAAACATATTTTCCCGGGTGATGGTGCGGGTGGCGGTGATGTTCGATTTTTCGACGCTGCTCCCCTGCCCGGCCAGCAGCTTATAGGCGCTTTCGACGCCGAAATAGCCCATGCCGTAGGTGTTCTGCACGATCAGCGCGTCCACCGCACCGGTCTGCAGGGCGTCAATCGTCTCGATGTTCGAGTCGAACGCCGCGAGCCAGAGGTCGTCGGCGCGCTGCATCTGCTGGACAGCCTGCGCCGCGCCGACGGCAGTCGTCTCGCTGAGGGCGATCAGCACGTTGATCTCCGGGTGGGTGCGCAGCATGGCCAGCGTGTCCGCGCGGGCACTGGCGGCGTTGGGGTGTGTTGACACGGCGGCAGTGATCTTGGCGCGTCCGCTTTCCGCAAAAGCATCGCGCGCACCCTGCTCCCGGTCCCGCCCGTTGGCACCGTTGACCTCATAGTTGATAAGCCCGACGCAGAGCGCCCCTTCCATGCCGTCCAGTGCGCTCTGGGCCACCATCCGGCCTGCGCCGTAGTTGTCCGCGCCGATGTAGGCCGCAACGTTGTCAGAGTTCACCGCAGAATCCACGCTGATGACCGTCACGCCCGCCGCGGCGGCGGCATCAATGGCGGCGGCGTTGGCCTCATAATCAATGGCGGAGAAAACGATAGCCTGTGCGCCGTCCTCAACGGCATCGGCAATCAGCTGGTTCTGCGCCGCATAGTCCTCCTCATCGTCGGGGGCCGTTATGGTCAATTGCAGGTTATATTCCGTGGCGGCGGCCTCTGCCCCGGTAAAGACGGCGTCCCAGAACTCGGAATCCCGATTGTTTTTGGCTACGAGCGCGACCCTGTAGCGGGTCGTTGTGCTGTCCGCGGGCTGTATGGCACAGCCTACCAGCAGCACGGCCAGGGCCGCGGGCAGCAGACGTTTAATGGTTTTTGTCATAGTCGCCCTCCCTGTCCTCCGGCACGCGCGGGGTGCGGATCGTCACCGTTGTGCCCTCGTAGGGGGCACTTTCAATGGAGATACCGTAGTCCGCGCCAAAGTAGATGCGCAGACGGTCATTGACATTCTTGACTCCGATGCCGGTGCGGTCACTCGGCTCATTCTGCAAGAGGGCCGCGACCTGCTCCGGCTCCATGCCGATGCCGTCGTCCGCGACGATGAGCAGAATATCATCACCGTCGGGCTTTACGGTGATTTCAATGTGGCCGGAATCGACCATCAGATCCAGCCCGTGAACAATGGCGTTCTCGATGATGGGCTGCAGCGTGATCTTGTTGCACAGGCAGTGCAGGCAGCTCTCGTCCACCGTAAAGTGGTAGGTAAACTGGTTTTTGTAGCGGTATTTTTGAATTTGCAGATACGCCTCGGCATGCTGCAGCTCCTTTTCGATTGGGATCAGCTCATGCCCGCGGCTGATGCTGATGCGGAACAGCCGCGCCAGTGCATGGACCATCTGGACGGCATCGGCGTTTTTGCCGCGCTCACACATCCAGGCGATGGAATCCAGCGTATTGTAGAGAAAATGCGGGTTGATCTGCATCTGTAGATTTCGCAGCTGGCTCATCTGCTTTTCCCGTAAGATCTGTGTCTGACGCTCCTGCAGCTCAGAGATCTCCTCCAGCGTGAGGTTGAAGGTCGCACCAATGGTGGAAAACTCTTGCAGCATTCCGCTTGTATCCACCCGGACGCTCAAATCTCCCTGTCCGGCTTGGTGCATGATCTGTGAAATCCGATCAATGGGTTCCACAATTTGTAATCGGGCAAAACGGTACAGCAGAAAGAGTGCAGCCAGCAGCAAGAGCGGAATCACCATCATCAACAAGCTGAGCCAGACGATGCCATTTGTAAGACCGGTGCGCACCAGCCTGACCCGGAGTTCAAAGCCGGTGCGCCCGATTTTAGCCGAAAAGCAGTTTTCCGGGCCGGCCTCCACTCCTGCAATCCGTTTGTTGTTCAGGTAGAGGCTGGTCTCCGCATACTGGCTACTATCCTCTGCAAAAGGAACCGTCATCAGTTTCACTGGATCCAGCAAAAAGCCGAAGTAGGCATCGTTCATCTGGTAGCTGTACAGAAGATACTGAGCGGCCTCATCTGTGTAATACTGCCATGTGCCGGTGGGGTAGTCGTCCAGATCTTGGCAGATCGTCTCAATAGCATGATTCACCTGTTGACGTTCCATAAGACTTTGGCCCTCTCCGCGAACCATTAGGACTGCCCCATGTGCAAGAGGACACAGAAATTCTGCACTCATGCTAGGATACTCGATCACGTCCACTGCCATCCGCCGAAAGACCCTTGTTGTGGCAAACACACGCTCTGTCTCGGATGTCAGATACTGCATATAAATGGTATCGTTATCCACTGTCGTAAAGGTCTGCACATTCATTTCGATGGCGTTCAGATTTGTTTCCAACTGATCCGCATAGTTCTGCAGCGCCGCCTGATCCAGCTGGGTCACCTGGCGGTTCAGATTGTATATACTCAGCCCGCAGCAGATGAGCATCAGGAACATCAGAACCAGAACCGGGATACTGTAGAACCAGAAAAGCTTCTGATGGACGGATGGTCGTTTCATAGGCACAACTTCCTCCGGAAGCACCACAAAGGCCCGGCAATCTTGTCTGCCAGACCTTTGCGCTACCACATTGATTATTCTTTCACGCCGCCGATCACGATTCCTTTGACAAAATAGCGTTCAAAGCATGGGAACACCGCCAAAACCGGGATGGCAACTGCCGATGCAATGGCCATACGGACACCCGATGTGGGCAGATTGCTGACCGCAGCCATCATCTCACCAGCCGCTTCACTGTTGTTTTTCAGGAACTGGATGTTTGCAAGCATATCGTTCAGGACATTCTGAATATTATAATACCGCGTATCAGTCAGATAGTACAGACCATTGTTCCAGTCGTTCCAGTATGCCATGAAGATGAACATGCCCAACGTTGCGATGATGGGCAGTGAGATTGGAATTACGATCCGCCGAAAAACCTGAAACTCCGTAGCACCATCAATGAGGGCCGCCTCGATCAGTGGTTTGGGGATACTGTTGCTGAAGAAGTTCCGTGCCAGCATGACGTTGAAGGCATTCATCAACAGGCCGGGAATCAGGAGGGCCCAATAGGTATTCTTGATGTGGAACACCTCGGTGTAGACCAGATAGGTAGCCACTAGGCCGCCGTTGAATAGCATGGTGAACAACACCAGGAAGTTCAGAATCTTCCGGCCCGGCAGATTCTCGCGGGAGAGGGTATAGGCCAGCATCAAGGTAATTGCCAAGCTGATGGCCGTTCCCATTACTGCGATGATAATGGTAGTCAGATAGGCGCGTCCGATGATGGCACGGTTTCCCCACAGATATTCATAAGCGGCCAGGCTGAACTCCGAAGGAATGAAAGAATAGCCGTTCCGGGTAATAGATTCCTCGCTGGAAATGGACGAAGTGAACATCAGCACAAAGGGCAGAATGGCCGAAAGTGACAACAGCGCCAGCACAACGTAGGAGACGACCGTCACCCCGGAAACATGTTTTTTCTTTTTTGTTGTAGTATCCATACTCAGAACAGGCTCCCTTCCATATTTCTCTTTTTCACCAGCCAGT
>OHWS01000557.1_pt1 | contig 13085 bp, 9 predicted proteins | sample 1579751 | NCBI WGS metagenome assembly OHWS01 (sample SAMEA3882517, study PRJEB24775) | human gut metagenome | biome: human-associated habitat; feature: intestine environment; material: feces | place: Netherlands | collected 2009/2010
CAGATTTTTCAGCAAATGCTCCCGCACATTTTTGTACTCCGGGCCGATCAACCCCAAGCGCAGCAAAAACGTGCGGAACGTAAAGGCAGGGTTATCGCCGACCGGCGTTTTGTGCGCCAGCGTTTTCTGTTGGTTGATCGCCTGCGCCGAGATTGCCATCGCCAGCACGATGTTGGCCTTGACTTCGCCCGCGTGCAGCGTAGCGTTGAACAGCCGAAACTCGACCGTGCCGTGGTAGAACACCGAATGCAGATTGACGGCATGGTACCGCGATAAGTCGTAGTGATCGTTGCTGCCGTCATTCCCCTGATACCAGCGGCTTTTCAGCATCTCCATGCTTGCGTCCTTCGGCAGCTTGCGGATCGTCTGCAGCACAGGTTCTTCCACGCGTCTGCACCAGCGCCGGGTTCGGCTTTCATCCACCTTCAGCGCCGCAAACAGAATGTCCTCTTTCGAGTACATGATCGACAGCAGGTTCTTCAGGCTTTTCGGTGTGTGCCTGGCTGCATCAATATGAACGTGCATCCCGCAGGAGTCATTGACAAAAGCACTTGCATGGCGCAAAGCGCGCACGACCTCCTGCAGCTTTTCCATCTCGGCGTATTCGAGCTTGGGGGAGTTCATCTCGACCCTGTACTCTCGCCCAGCGGGAACCTGCCGGCCATTGCTTCGGCGAAAGGCATGGATGCTCCCATCCGAAACGATTTTCCAGTCTTTGCCCTCGCGGTCGGTCACGCGGTAACCATCATAGGTGCCGCCGTAGTGTGTTATGCTTGTACCGAACAGCTCCGCCAGCGTCCGTGCCGCCTGTTGTCGGGTCAGGCCGGTCATCTCGATCTCACAGCCGAAATACTGATCCCGAAAATCCAGCGCCATTTATCCGCCGCACAGCTCTGCGTCTATCGCCGCCAGCCGTTTGCCGATCGCCTCGACCACATTCACAGTCACGCCGTTGCCGGCCTGCCGGTAGGCTTGCCTTTCGGACGAAACAACGAGTATTTTATCGATGCGGTCATCTGCCCAGCCCTGCAAACGCAGACACTCGCGCGGCGTCAGGCGGCGGATGCGGCCGCCCTGCAAAACGCCGGAGACTTCGCCCTTGTGGCGGTGAATCCCATTGTCCTGGCGTGTTGTCAGGCAGCGGGCATTTTCCGTGAGCTTCGGGTCAGCGTTCAGGTCTACAAAGCACAGTGTGCCTTGTTTGCCGCAGGCCGTCAGCGTGTGCGCGATGCCGTGCCCCACACGCCCGCGGCGGGTGTTGGATGTGGCGTAGCTCAGGTCGATGCTGTCGCCGACGCGGGCGGTCTGGTAGCCTTTTTTGGTCGCGCATTTGATCTGCGCGGCGGCTTCGGCTGGCCGGGGCTGTACAGCAGGAGCGCCTGCTCCCTCGGTGAAAGGAAATATTTTTCCTCGACATCGTTCATCAAGATATCCGATAAGGTACACGCGCTTTCTTGCCTGCGGTACACCGAAATCTGCGCTGTTAAGAACCTGCCATTCGACAAAATACCCCAGCTTTTCCATTTCGCGCAGGATGGCCGCAAATGTCCGCCCGCCGTCATGGTCGAGCAGGCCGGGAACATTTTCAGCCAGCCAGTACTTAGGGTGCCGGGCTTCAGCCAGTCGGGCAAGCTCAAAGAACAAGGTGCCCCTTGGGTCGTCGAATCCGCCGCGGCTTCCGGCAATGCTGAAGCTCTGGCAAGGAAATCCGCCGCAGAGCAGGTCGAAGTCGGGCAGGTCGGCGGGGTCTGCTTTTCGGATATCGTCAAGGAACCACTCTCCCTCCATGTCAAACAGGGCGCGGTAGCTGCGGTCGGCGTGTTTGTCGATCTCGCAGTGTCCCACGCAGACAAAATCGCCGGCACGGGTCAGCCCCTCGCGGAAGCCTCCAATGCCGGCGAACATATCTAAATAGCGAATGGTTTTAATATCACCCCCCAAAAAAAAGAAGAAAAAGCCTGCACGGTCGTTAAATGTCAACTGTACAGACTAAATGTATGATTCGGTTCTATGCGTCCGGATCAGCGCTATCCTCGCTTGGTGGAACTTCCTCGGATGCTTCGGTGCGTTCGGCGTTTTCAGTGATTTCCGCATTTACCATGCTCTTGTCTGGCTCCGCCTCATCGCCCAACGCGTTGCTTTCGTCGGACCGCTGCGCAGCCAAGGCTGCCTCGAATTCTTCGTCGGCGTCGGCCAGCGCGCTTTCGATCAGGCTGACAACAAATTCCTTTTGCGTCAGCTTGCGGTGATAGACCTGCTCGAAGCGGGCGAGATATTCCTTGATGCGCTGGAACAGTTCCTCGGATACCTGAAATGCCATGGTTCGTGTTGCCATGTGGACGCCTTCTTTCTGCTGCTCAAAAAAGTTGTGTACGGCCAGTTCAATGAATTGCGCGGTGGTGATGCCCTGTCGTTCCAGTTCCAGCCTGATCTGCTGGTGCAGGTCATCCGGCAGGGTGACGGTCAGTTTGCTCATGTTGACTCCTTTCAGTGTGCAGGTACACTTTTGGGAAGCAACCAAAGCATACCGCAAAGCAAGCGGCAAAGCTATCACCAGAACCAACGATATTTCATTGCGAATTGCATCTGAATGCAAGCAGAAGCAACAATCCGCACAGCCTGGTTTGAGCCCGCTTGATTACTGCATGGGAACCACTCCCCTCGATTTTGATTACAATGTTGCTAAAAAATCCAACGCCGCCTTTGGGATTCCTTTGCCGTCTTGTGGTGGCGGGGCGGCAAAAGCGATTTGCGCTTTTTCCAGTTCCTCCCGAACGGCCCTGCGCACCGTTTCCTCCAGCCGGTGTTCCTGCTCGCTTTGCAGCAGGGCGCGGACGATGAGCGCCTTGCGGTTTCCGTCCGGGGCGGCCTGCAAAAGCTGCCACGCGCGGCGGTCATCTTCGCAGCGCAGATTGGGGCGGAATACGAATTGCGGCCGCGGCGGCCGGTTCACCCCTCGCTCACACGGCCCGAAAGCTGCGCCAACGCGCGCTCGAATCCGACCGCGTTCACCTTGTCATCCGGCAGGAACATCGCGCGGCACAGGCCGTCTTTGGGGCCGACGTGGCGCTGCACGATCCCCGCGCCGCCGCCCAGCATGACCGTGGGCAGGGCGCGCAGGTCAAATCCCGCTTCGGTCACCAACGCGAACAGCCGTTCGGTGTAGGCGCGGCCTTGCTGCCGCACGATCTCACGCACAGAATCGCCCAGGGCGCAAGGCCCGCCCGCCAGCATCTGCTCAATCTGCGCGTCGGTCAGGGAAAGCCCTGTTTCGCGCCGCACCTGCTCACGCACAGCATCGATGCAGCGGATCATGCCGAATTCCAGGCTGTGCGCGGTCTCCGCCACGGGGCGGGCGTTGTCGATCCGCATGAGATCCACCGTCCATCCGCCGATGTCCATGAGCAGCAAGGACGGCTCATCCAGCAGCAGGTCGGGGTCTGTCAGCAGCGCGGCGTAGCCCTGCGGGAACAGTGCCACATCCTCAACGGCGATCTTGTATTCTGTGCCCTCGAATCGGAACAGGACCGGCTGGGAGCGGAGCAGGTATTGCCGAAATTTTGGCTTGTCCCGGCCAAAGCTTGTCAGCGGTAGCCCTGCTGCAATTTTAACCGAACTCTCGTTTGGTGCGCCGCGCATTTTGATTTCCTGTGCCAACGCCGCGAGCGTCAGCAGGTAGTAGGTGTCGTTCTCGGTCTTGTCGCAGCGCACCGGCTGGCGCCCCGTGCCGCAGACGTAAAACTGTCCGTCCACCTCCAGCACACTCTGCCGCGTGTACGGCTCGTGGCTGCCGTAGCAGGTCAGACCGGCTGGGAAGGAACAATGCCGCGTCTTGATGGCGTAGTATCCGTGGTCGATTCCGATGATCATGTTTTGCCTCTCTTTCGTTGTTGAGATGTCTTTTTTGCAATGCTTTTGCGGTGGAAAGGCTCCTATACAAAAACCGGCTGGGAAGAAATCGACGGCCTTGCAGTGAAACTTTCCTCCCAGCCGGTAAGTAAGAGTTAGGGGGAGAGTGTGAGAGGGGGAAAGAGGCCAAGCACCCGGCCATCGGCAATACCGGCAGCGGAGTGCAAAACCTGGCCCTAAAAATGGGTACACTTCTCCCGTGGCGTTTCGCCTTTTCAAAATCAGGGCGGCCCGCCCGCGCAAAGCAAATTTGCTTCCTTATCCACTCTCTTCCTTTTTATTTTTTCACCGCATCCACCAGTTTGGCTACCACCAAATAGCGTGTGTCGGATTCGCCGGTGCAGGTGGAGAGGGTCAGAATGTGGTCGGTCAGGTTCAGCGTTTCCCCGTTGTCCAGCGTATTGCGCGCGGCTGCCTTTGCCAGAATCTGCGCGAAGGCCGCATCATCCGGGTTCGGCTCGATGCAGTCCCGGTCATCCGCCGCACTGCACACCCCGGCGCTGACAACGCGGTAGGTCAGGGCAGCGTCGGGCAGCGAGAGATAAATGTAAGGATGTTCTTCGGCAAAGCTGTCCTGCTCGTAATTGTGCAGCGCCTTGAACCCGCCCTCATAGCCGTCCTCGAAGGTGTGGCCGTAGAGCACAAGGTTGCGGGAAAGGCTGGTGCTGTTCAAATCACACGCATAGTCGGCAAAAACGCAGCCGTGGACATCGGCATTGCCCGCGGTGTCGCGGCGCAGGTAATAGTCGTTGTCGGACGCCTGCTGCACCGGGGCATCGATGTTGGTGCCGGGCACGGTGATCCACGCGCCGGTTTCCGTGTTGTCCTCCTGCGCCAGACGCGGCTCCGGCTGGGACACCGTGACGGACAGCGCCCTTTCCACACGCTGTTCTGCCAGCGCTGTGCGGTTGTGCCAAAGGCAAAACAAAACGGCGCACAGGACAATGCCTGCCGCCGCACACCAAAGGAAAATTTTCCGCTTGTCTACGTTCTTCCTTTTGCTTTGCATCTGCTCACCTTCCCGATCACCTTTCCGGGATGCCCGTCTGCGGGAAGTATCTGACCAGCACCGTGGGCGCGCTTTCCTGCGCGGCGGTCAGCGTCCAGTCCACATAGCCGAGCAACCCCTGCAATTCCTCCGGCATATTCTGGTCAAGCGTCAGCGTCAGGTTCAGGTGGGCCGTGCCGGTTCCGCTGTAACGTCCCAGCGGCAAATCATTGCGCATGGTGTTGGTGTCGGTGTCCAGATTGCCCCACACGGGGCCGCTGTATAGGGTTTCGTTGTCCGGGCCAGTCACCGTAATCACAGCATATTGTTTGAGCAGCTTCCAGATTTTTTCCTCAGTTTCTGCACCCAGTTTGTTGTTGTCCGCCAATGCGGCGCGAAGCCACAGCGAACACGCGGCATCGGAATCGTTGCGGGCTGTATAGTCGATGGCAACCAACTGGCTGCGGGTCTCACCGGGGCAAAGATTCTGGAAATCCAAAAACAGCTGCCCGTCCGGGTATTCGATCAGCCCACCATTCTCATCGTAGGTAAAGCGAATATGCGCCGTCTGCGTCTTGGCCGCCACTGCGTCCGGTGTACGGCGGTAGGCCGACCAGGTGCGTCCCCACAGCGTGGGGCTGTCGCCGCTGGCCTGCAACAGCTCCATCGTCACCCCAATGTGCCCGGTGCGGCCCGCCAACTCGTTTGTCAGATTCGGGGAAACCGTGAAAGATTCAAACAGCGCCGTACTGCATTGGTTCGGTTCCACAATGTCGTTGTAGTACCAGTAGCCGTCCTCGCCCTGCGTCCAGTCGGCGGTGTTATAGGCGGGGAACACGCAATCGGTGGCGTCCATGTCTGCCGCTGTTTCGTCATCCCAATCAATCACCACTTTGGCCCGCACAAGGGAGCTGGCTGTGCCGGTATTTTTCACCCAGACGCACTTTTCGACCGTCTGCCCCGGCGTGATCGTCTGCCCCTGCTCGTATTTTTCCTCGACGATGCCCTGCACTGTGGCAGTGGAAATGTGGTTGGTCACGGTGCTTGACGTGCGCCAGCCCGCCAGCGTTCCGCCCGCGCACAGCGCCGCCGCCAGGGCCAGTGCTGCCGCGCCAAGCCCGATTTTTACCTGTTTTTTCAAATTATCGTCCTCCCATTCTTTATGAATTATCCTGCTTCGGGGTAATTTCATTCACGATCAGCGCGCAGTCGCGGTCCTCCGCCCAGCTTTGGCGCACATTCCGCGCCGTCACGCTGGCCGATGCGCGGCAGCCGGTCAGTTCCAGCACCGCACAGTCGGCTTTCGCCGTGCCGTTCTCAGCATCCTCAAACTGCACCAGTGCATGGCAGGCGGTCTGGCTCTCGATGACGGTGTAAACGCCGCCCGAAAGCCCCGTGAAGGTCACACTGGCGCAGACATCGCCGTTCTCGTCCGGCTCGGCATCGAGCGAAAGCTGCACACTCTGCCGCTGCACCCGGCCCTTGGCGTCCGTCAGCGTGAACGTAAACACCGGCGCGCCGTGCGCGGCCAGCAGATCGGATGCGGGCAGCTTCTTGGTCACGGTGATCTTGCCCGGCTCGACGTTCGTTGTCACTTCATCGGTCGGCAGAGTAATTTTATCCTCGCGGTACTGCACCGACGCCCTGTTGCTCACGGAGTTGCCCATGACAACCGATTGCACCCGCACCGTGAAGGAAACTCTTGCTTCCGACTGCGTGGGAATTTCCAGCGTCCATACAATCTTTCCGTTGTTTTCCGCGCCGTTCTCCGTGATGGAATTTTCCACCAACTCGGTTCCTTCGGGGATTGCATCGGTGATCGTCACGGTCTTTGCCACGTCGGCCGGATTGCAGCACGTCACGGTGTACACCAGCGTATCCCCGGCCCGCACCGTGCCGCCATTCAGGTCGTTTCCCGCTTCATCCGTCACGGTCTTGGTCGGCGCGTCTACCGGCACATACACCGCCTTGACGGTGTGGTCAGCGTCGATGTCCGCAAACTCAATATTCTGCGGGTATTTTTTCGCCAGATTGTTCTGCATTTTTTCGGCATCCTCGTCCAGATAGATGCCACTCAAAAGGTAATTGCCGCTTGCCAGCGGGGCATATGTCACTGCTCGGCTCTCTCCCAAAGGTACTTCGCTTTCCGTTTTGGTCTGGGTCGTCCCGTCGCTTTCGCTCGTTATGTTGTCGGATACCGCCTGCCCAATGTCCGGCGTCCCGTTCACCGCAATGGCCTTCAGGGTAAAATTGATCCTCTTCCACTGTGCGGTAAAGGTCGTGTCATAGTCGTTGGCGTAGGAAGTTCCCGCAGCCAGCAGACCGTCTGTCAGGGCGGTTTCGCCGTTCCAACTCTGCGTGGCCTTCCAGCCAAGGAAGCGGTAGCCCTCCTTCTGCGGTTCGGCCTGCACGGTGTAACCCTGGCCGTTGTGCTTGGTTTCGGAAAAGCCGTTCTGCGCGCCGTTCAGCGTTCCGCCGTCCAGATCGTAGGTCATGGCAGCCTGCCAGCCCGCATAATACGAAAGAACGGCAGGCTCCGCTGTTACGGTTTTGTGGTTGCCATAGCTGCCCAAAATGCTGCCGCCGTCGTCGTTTATCGTAATATCCTGCAAGGCTGCGCCGCCTTGCAGTGTCGTCACGCCGTCCGCGTAGGTTTTGGCGTCCAGCAGCCAATCCGCAAAGCAGTGGGTCTGCACGGCGGCGCTGTGCCCGGCATTCGCTGAACAAATGTAGTAGGGCGCGGTATCGTCCACATCGGTCGGTGCCGTCACATCCGCCGTGATGCCGTAGAACTTGCGCACTGTGCCCAGCAGTTCCCCGCTGTCGATGCCGTCCACGGTCAGCGCGGTGCCCGCCGCAGCGTCGTGATTGTAATAATAGCGATAATTCGATTTGTAGGACAACCAAACATCATGCGCGTCGGAGTTTTTCATGCCGAAATAGGCGTCCTCAATAGCGGTATAGTATACGTTGGTGTCAATTCCGTTCTCCGGGTGCTGCTCCGCCGTCTGGGCGTTGTTGGATTCCCGGCTATTTTCCCAATCCAGCACCGCCGTGTCCGACTGGATGATCGTCCGCCCCAGCCACGGGTTCTCGCAGGTCACGCCAAGCTGTTCCCGTGTTCCGCCGTTCCAGGTGACAACGTCCGCATCCTGTTTCAGATGGATGCTGTCACCGGCGGGAATCTGCAATGTTGAATCGGTGCGGAACACATCGACGCCGTCCAGCATCACCGCGATGCGCAGGCCGGAATTTTGCAGGGTTTTGTCGGCGGAAGTTTTCACTTCGACGCCGTCCTTGAGTGTCGTGTCTGTTCCGCTTCCCGCGTAGATTTCCGCGTGTTCCGCGCCGTTTTCGGTAAAACTGCCGCCGGATACCGTTGCCTTGGTTCCACCTTTCAGGTACAGCCCGCTGTGGCCGTTTTCGTGCGATGTGACCGGCGCGGTCAGTTCAAGCGTTGCCGTCTGGTCCAGCGATTCATTTTTCATCGCGCTGATGCCGGAATAGCTGTTGCCGTAGCAGTTCAGGTGATCGCCCTGCACAGTGCCGCCGTCCGTGTGGACGCCGTCCGCGGCGTTATTGTACACGGCGGTCGTTTCGTCGCCGTTCGCGGAATCCGCGGCCTTGCCGATCCACAGTTGCCCCTGGGTGTAAACGCCGTTGATCCCGTTTGCGTAGATATGGTTCCAGCCGTACAAATAAGTCTTGCTGTCAGGGTAGCACTGCACGCCGTTGCCCGCATTGTTCAAAATACCGCAATGGCTGATTTTCATCGTGCCTGCGCCTTGTACGTCCAAGCCGGGGAAGGTGTTGGAAGCGGTGTCCCCGTCTGTCGTCAGGAGATTGGCGGTGTTGTAGCCGTTGTTCTCCACCTGGCAGCCGGTCAGGGTCATAACGCTGTTCGAGCGCACATTTGCGCCCGTCCAGCCGTTGCCCCAGAAGAAGCAGTTTTCCGCGCTGGCGGAGCTGTCGGCTTCGGGGATGTCAAAGCCGGAGGTTTTGTTCCACACAAAAGAGCTGGCCGCTGCCTGCACATGGGAACCGGCGGCACAGGTCAGCCCACCGCCGCCAAGGCCCTGTGAGCGCACATTGCCGGAAAGAACAGCCGAACCGTTCTCAAAGCGATACAGCGCGGTTCCGTCGCCCGCATATTCGCCATTGTTGAACACCAGCGAGCCATTGATCTCGGCCTGGCCGGGGTTCAGCAGAATACCGTTGTCGTTTCCGTAACCCACGGTACAGTTTTGCAGGCTGATTTTGCTGTCTGTGCCTTCGGTGTAAACGACGTTCTCGCAGTTGTTATTGCCATTGAGGAAGACGTTCTCAATTTCCAGCGTCGTGCCGCCGGAAATATAAATCATAACGTTGTCATGGTCGGTCTGTACACCGCTGGCGTCGCCCATCCGCAGGCTGGCGTTTTGGGTGTAGGTGTAGCCCTGCGCAACGGTTTCACTGCCCACGCCGACGGTGTTGGTGTATTGGGCACTCCCGGTGCCGACCAGACGCAGATTTTTGCTGACGGACAGCACCTCGTCCAGTGGGATGGTGATCTCGCCGGAAAGATAGATCGTAGCGCCATTTGCGGCAGAGGCGACAGCGGATTTCAGCTCTGTCCAGCTTGTGACGGCATCTTGGGCGGAGGTACCGGATGCGTCGTAGAGAGAGACTTCCTCAACGGCGAGATCATTGGAAAAGGCGCTTACTTCAGCGGGAATTTCCGCGTTGGAATCGCTGTCGGTTTCTTTATTTTCCGTCAGTTCGCTTGATTCGGCACTTTCCGGCGTTGCGTCGGAAAGCGCCGTGCTTTCATCCTGTGTCGATACAGGCGTTGGTGTCGGGGTAGTTGATGCTTGGTTTTCCGCCTGATCCTTTGTGCTGTCACCTTCCGCAATATCCGCTTCAGCGATGCCGCTCCACTCGTCAGCAACAAATTTTCCCTGCGTTCCTTGTGCCAGCACGGCAGTCGCCATACCGAACAACAGCAAAGCGGCCAGCCCTGCTGCCGCCAAAGACAGCAGCGGTTTGTTCTTTTCTTTCGCTTTTCTCATGCAAAACTCCTTTTTGTGTCATTCAGAATTTTGACCGGATATCCCATCCAGGGCAGGCACAACTGCACCCTCCCAACGATGTTCTCCGCCGTGACAGGTGTATCTGCCACGTTGTTTGTCAGTCCCTGCGTCGTGACCGTCCGAGCCGCCTGGTCGATGGCGACGATTCTGTGCGTTACCGTGCCGCCCGCTGTCTTGTAGGTAATGTCCTGCCCGACTTTCAGTTCGTCAAACGACATCGGCACAACGACAAGCAAGCTGCCCACGGGCAATACAGGCTCCATGGAGCCTGTCAGCACGGCGTAACAGCGGATACCGCTGACGGAAATCAGCACGGCGGCAGCAATCGCGGCGGCAAAGATCAGCGGCCCTGCCGCTTTCATCGGTTTTTTCACCACGTTCCGCCCTCCTGAACCGCTTCAAAGTAGACGCTGAGGGTGTAATGATTCAGCGCCGTAGCGTCCGCGCTCTCGCTGTATGTCACAGTATCGAACAGCGCGTCATTGCGGCAATCTTCTCCCGGCTGCAAAGTTTTGGCGTAATACCAGAAATCCTCCGTTTCGTCGTAGCGCCAGTTTTCGGTGTTGTAGTTGAGGGTACAGGCATCCTGTGCCGCGCTATCTGAGAAAATCACGCGGGCGCGAAGACGCAGCGGAAGGTTGCCGGTGTTCACCACATACGGGCGCTTCATGAACGAATTGCCCGGCTGCACCGGAACATCCGGGTTCTGAATGTCCTCTTTCGGGTCAAATGTCACCTCACCGACCGTGAGGGTGTTGGTGCGCGATGCTTGGGCAATAAAATAAGCGCCTGTGACGCCGACCAGACAAACTGTCAGGGCCAGCGCCGCAAGCGCGGCGAACAAGATATTCTTTTTTGCTTTGCTCAAGATTCAGCAACCTCCTTTCCCATGACGGCGGCCCACACATCCTGCGGGGTGTTGGCGTCGGCCACATAGTCGCTTTGGATGGCGGTCAAGCGGCAAATAATATCTACCGCCGTGCCCTGCGGCAAATCGCCCTCCACCACGTTCGCATAGGTCACGCAGTCAAACAGCGGCGGCGTCTGTGCGCCGGGCGCAATGGCGGATTCATACGCATAGATGAATGTGTGGGTTTCCTCCGTTTCAGTTTCTTCCAGCAGGCTCCAGCCGTCGTTGGGCTGAAAACTGACCAGATCGACCGTGTGCGGTTCGCCGCCATTGTCCAGAACGCCCGCCCCGCTGGTCGGCTCCTGATTTGTTTCGTCGCTTCCGTCTGCTTTGGCGGTTTCTGCAATCGTATAAGTTCTCACGCTGGCGCGGGGAATCTCGACTTGCAGGTACATATAGGCTGCGGTCGTACTCTCCGCCGCGTTGCAGGCCGTGGGGTCTTTGGCCACCGTCTTGCCAGGGTACAGCACCTTCGCTTCATCCGGCAGCTTGTCCCACTCTGGCTCGGTCAGTTCTGCCTCCAGCTGACCGACCGCGAACGTGTTGACGGTTTGCGGCGTCTGGTGCGTCAGGTAAGCCCCCGTCCCGGCCACTGCGCCCAAAACGGCAATCGTTGTGACAGCGCATAGGGCAATGATGTGTTTTTGTTTCATGGCATTCTCCTTTTTGGCTTGATTGTATGGCGAAAAACATAAAATCGTTTTATACGGCAAGCAAAGGCATCACCCCCCCCCAAAAAAAAATGAAGTAAAGAAAAAGGCGAGCGGCTTCCCTTACGAGAGCTTGGCGCTAGCCTTCGACTTTCTGGCACGGTATAATCAACTTGATTTTGTCGCTTTTTGAGTTATAATTAAAAATAAAGAGCTAGGGAGGCTCTGATTAAATCTGGTGTGCGGCACGGCGGATGGCGTGCGATAGACGGCGTGATATGCGCCAAGCCCTCAGGGCACGATTTATTCAGAGGTTTCCTAGTAGTCGTAAAAGTGCAATGAAGGGAGTCCAAATGGCAAATCGCCCAAAATTAACAATAGAGGATCAAGTGGCGTATATGAAAAACAAAGGGATTACCTTTGACCACTGTTCTGAAAAAGATGCCGTGCGTTTTTTGCAGGAAAGCACATACTTCTTTAAGGTTAAAGCGTTCGATAAAAATTACATTGCTCATCCAAAGACCGGGCATTATTATAATTTGGACTTTTCTTATCTCATGGAGCTTTCAACCTTAGATATGCGCTTGCGAAGGCTTATTTTACACGCAACTTTAGATATTGAACATTTCCTAAAAGTACAACTGATTCGAGATGTAAGTTCAAATCCGGTTGAGGATGGCTATCAAATTGTCGAAAAGTTCTTTTCTGAAAATTCCAGCGTAAAAAATTCCATCAGTGAAAAATCGAAGAATTCCATGTGCAAGGATCTTGTGGAAAAGCTGGAAAGTGAAAATTATGCGATTTGGAATTTGATTGAAGTCCTCTCCTTTGGTGACTTTGTGCGGCTCTATACCTTGTATGATAGGGAGTATGGGAATCACAATAAAGGGCTCATTCAATGCCTTTATGCCGTAAGGTGCCTCCGGAATGCAGCTGCCCATAACAACTGCTTATTAAATAGTTTAAGGTTGCCCTATACGCGTAAGATTCACTCCTACTATTCCATCAGCCGCGCTGTGAGTCAAATTCCCAACGGACCAAAGACAACATCCCGCGAAAAAAAGCTGGCCAATCCGGTGATTCATGATTTTGTCGCAATGCTGTATGTATACAAGAAAATTGTATCTTCGCCCCGCACAGCAGAGCATTTCACAAAGGAATTGCACGATTTATTCGACATTCGTATGAAACGGCATAGCAACTATTTCGAATCAAATGAGTGCATATCATCTGCCTATCACTTTATGAAAACTGTGATTAATGATTGGTTTCCATCAGGCCAGGAGTTATGAATCTATATTTGTGGTTGAAAAATCCATTGACATCCCGATTGGAATTGAGGTATCCTATTAAGGATGAACAAAAACAGGTCACTGTTTTTAGAGGGCTGGTGCACGCACCAGCCCTTATTTTTATCCTTATCTAAGCATAGCTGAGTCCCTTGGTAAAATATTATAAAGGCAGCGCCGCAATAAGCGTATTGTTACCCTTATAAAAAGGCGGATTTCCATAGCTTCGTTGGCTGGTCAAACATTAACCTCATATCGTTGGCCTGCAGG
>OHWS01000560.1_pt1 | contig 13026 bp, 9 predicted proteins | sample 1579751 | NCBI WGS metagenome assembly OHWS01 (sample SAMEA3882517, study PRJEB24775) | human gut metagenome | biome: human-associated habitat; feature: intestine environment; material: feces | place: Netherlands | collected 2009/2010
CCGCTGAGCGCACCCGCACGGTGTTCAGCCTGTGGATGCCCTACGGCTGTGAAACCGCACAGCTGCAGTTTACCGCAGACTGCGGCAAAAACCAGGTCATCTACATTACCGGCGCACAGATCGTACCCACCCACGCGTGGGCGTATGTGCGGCTGCTGACGGGGCTTGTGTTCTGCGCCGTACTGGACTGGATGATCCTGTTGCTGACCCGCCGGGTCAAATTTCCCATCCATACCCTGCGCGGGCGGTATATCGCCATGGCGCTGGTGGGCATCGGCGTGTTTGCCTGCCTGCCGCTGGGGCTCGGCTACCTGACGTACGGGCACGACCTTTCCATCCACCTTTCCCGCATTGAGGGGCTGAAAGCCGGGCTGCTGGCCGGGCAGTTCCCCGTGCGCATGGACCCGGCCATCATCAACGAAAAAGGCTATCCGTTCAGCCTGATGTACTCCGATGTGTTCCTGTACCCGGCTGCGGTGCTGCGCATCCTGGGTTTCAGCCTGCAAACCAGCTACAAAGTTTACGTTGCATCCATCACAGCGGCCACCGTGGGCATTACGTTTTATGCCCTGCGCAAAATGTTCCGCAGTGATTGTGCCGCGCTGCTTGGCACCGCGTTGTACACCCTTTCGTTCTACCGGCTGACCAACGTGTTTGTGCGCGCCGCAGTGGGCGAATATACCGCCATGGCGTTCCTGCCGCTGGTCGTGTACGGGCTGTGGCGGATTTATCGCCAATCCCCTGCCGATGGCAAAAAGGCCGAGCCCTGGTGCTGGCTGCCCTTTGCCCTGGGCTTTACCGGCCTGCTGCAGAGCCATCTGCTGACAACCGAACTTGCGGTGTTCTTTACCGCCGCCTTCTGCCTGCTGTATTTCAAAAAGACCTTCACCCGCCCGGTGCTGCCCGCTCTGTGCAAAGCCGCCGGGGCCGCCATTATGTGGAACCTGTGGTTTATGGTGCCGCTGCTGCAATACATGGTGCAGGGGGTGTGCCGCATCAGCGGCAAGTATGATGCCGCCTACCTGTACGACAGCTCCGTTTACCTGGGCCAGATGTTTTTGATGTTCGGCCAAAGCAGCGGCGTGGCGGAGAGCATCCAGAGCGGCATTGCGGGCGAAATGCCGCAGACGCTGGGCCTGGCACTGGCCGCGGGTGCATTCTTCTTCCTGCTGGCTGTGCTGGACCCCGCCGTGCGCAAAAGCAGCCGCGATTCCGCGCGCATTGGCAGCCTGACACTGGGCTTTGGCCTGCTGGCCGCCTGGTGCGCCAGCGACCTTTGCCCCTGGTACGCGCTGTTCCGTTGCGAACCATTGCAGGCGCTGAGCAAGACTCTGGGGAAGCTGCAGTTTGCCTGGCGGTTCTTCACCCCGGCCACCATGCTGCTGGTCGTGTGCGCCTGCTGTGTGGTGGTACTGTACCGCAAAGTCCGGCCCGAAGCCGCCAAGGCAATGGCCGCCGCCCTGCTGGCGCTGACCATCATCCCCGCCGGGTACCTGATGTATGACAAATGCACCACCAGCGAAGCCGTTACCTACATGAGCCTTGCCGCGGTGGATGACCTGCCCGGTCAGGTGGGTGGCGGCGAATACCTGCCCACCGAGGACACCACCACCGATGACAGCGTCTGGGGCCGCCTGACCCCCGAAGCGGACGACGGCGTAGAGTTGACAGAGTACACCAAAAACGGCCTGACCATTCAGCTGGCGGTGCAGAACACCGGCGATACCGAAGCATCCATCCGGCTGCCGCTATTCTACTACCCCGGCTACCATATGACCGCTGCAGACGGAGCCGCACTGACCCACAAGAACGGTTACCTGACTGTTACCCTGGCTCCCGGCTGGCAGGGCAGCGTACAGGTGCGCTGGACTGGAATGTGGTTCTGGCGCGCGGCGGACTGCATCAGCCTGCTGGGCATTGCAGCCACTGTTGTGCTGTACCGCAAAAGCCAAAAGAACGCAGCACACGTTTAAGGCAATACCGGGCTTGTCGCCCCCAAGCGGGGTTGGCGGCCCGGTTTATTTTATTAGGCCGCATTGAGGGTTGGATGGCTCCATCCCCCAATACAAGCATTTTCCCTAAAACATCAAGGCAAACGCCAATCCGGTTTGTCATTTCTGCCAGTTGCTTTTTTTGCGTTTGGCCCGTATAATAAGCACATAAACAGCAAGGGCGCTGCGAACACAAATCCTGTTCGCAGTGCCTTTTGTTTTATAAAAAGTCCGACTTATTTGCGTGATGATACCACAGAGGAAAAGGAGTTCGGTAAGTATGGCAGCAACCGTTATGGAACTGTACGGCAGCAAAGTCTTCAACGAGCACGAAATGCGTGAGCGTCTGCCCAGCTCGACCTACAAGAGCCTCAAGGCGACGATTGAGAAGGGCCAGCCGCTGGACCTTGAGGTCGCCAACGTCGTGGCCAGCGTCATGAAGCGCTGGGCCATTGAGCAGGGCGCCACCCACTACACCCACTGGTTCCAGCCTCTGACCGGCATCACCAGTGAGAAGCATGACGGCTTTGTCAGCCCCCAGCCGGACGGCACCGCCATCATGGAGTTTTCCGGCAAGGAGCTCATCAAAGGCGAACCAGATGCTTCCTCCTTCCCTTCCGGCGGCCTGCGCGCCACCTGTGAAGCCCGCGGCTACACCGCATGGGACCCCACCAGCTATGCTTTTGTAAAAGATGACGTGCTGTGCATCCCCACTGCATTCTGCTCTTACACCGGCGAAGCACTGGATAAAAAGACCCCGCTGCTGCGTTCCATGCAGGCCATCAGCGACCAGGCCTGCAAGGTACTGCACCTGTTCGGCAAGGATGTTGAGCGCGTTGCCACCACCGTTGGCCCGGAGCAGGAGTACTTCCTGATCCGCAAAGAGGATTACAACAAGCGCCTGGACCTGGTTCTGACCGGCCGCACCCTGTTTGGCTCTGCACCGTCCAAGGGCCAGGAACTGGAAGAGCACTACTTTGGTGTGATCCGCCCCATTGTCTCCGACTTTATGAAGGATCTGGACACCGAGCTGTGGAAGCTGGGCATCCCCGCAAAGACCAAGCACAACGAAGTTGCCCCCTGCCAGCATGAGCTCGCCCCCATTTACGATACCACCAACGTTGCCATCGACCACAACCTTCTGACCATGGAAATGATGAAGAAGATTGCCGATAAGCACGGCTTGGTCTGCCTGCAGCACGAAAAGCCGTTCGAGGGCGTTAACGGTTCCGGCAAGCACAACAACTGGTCCCTCAGCACCAAGAGCGAAAACCTGCTGGATCCCGGCGATACCCCGATGGAAAATCTGCAGTTCATGGTCTTCCTGACCGCCGTTATCAAGGCAGTCGATGAATACGCTGACCTGCTGCGTACCTCTGTTGCCACCCCCGGCAATGACCACCGCCTGGGCGCTAACGAGGCACCCCCGGCCATCATCTCCATCTTTGTCGGCGAAGAGCTGGAAGCTGTTATCGATGCTGTCTGCACCGACAGCCCCTATGCCGGCCCTGTTAAGATGAAGATGGACCTTGGCGTTGATGTTCTGCCCAAGTTCAGCAAGGACACCACCGACCGCAACCGTACCTCTCCCTTCGCTTTCACCGGCAACAAGTTCGAGTTCCGTATGCCCGGCTCTGCCGAGAACCTGAGCGACTGCAACACCATCCTGAACACCGCTGTCGCCAAGGAGCTGAAGGGCTACGCCGACGAACTGGAAGGTGCTGAGGACTTTACCAGTGCAGCCATCGCTCTGATCAAGCGCACCATCCGCGACCATCGCCGCGTCATCTTCAACGGCAACGGCTATACCGCCGAGTGGGAGGCCGAGGCAGCCAAGCGCGGTCTGCCCAACAAGAAGAATACCCCCGCTGCTCTGCCCGCACTGGTCGAGCCCAAGAACATCCAGCTGATGGAGGAGTTCGGCGTGCTGACCAAGGTGGAGATGGAAAGCCGCTACGAGGTCGAGATGGAGCACTACTCCAAGATTATCAACATTGAGGCTCTGACCATGCTGGAGATGGCCCGCAAGCAGCTGCTGCCCGCCATCAACGCCTACATGAGCGAGGTTGCCAATACCGCCGCCTCCAAGCTGGCTGTCAGCGAGCACATCAGCGTGCGCAGCGAGACCAAGACTTTGGAAAAGCTTTCTTCTGACGCCGATGCCATGAGCGATGCCATCGACACCCTGCAGGATGCCGTGAATGCCGCCAAGGCACTGCCCACCGAGAGCGAGAAGGCCGTTGCCTTCCACGATAACGTTCTCCCGGTGATGGACGCCCTGCGCGCCGCTGCCGACGATGCCGAGACTATCTGCGGCGAGGATTACTGGCCTCTGCCCAGCTACAGCAAGATGCTTTACTACGTCTGATAATCTCCTGACAGCGTAAAAAAATAAGCATCCGCCGGCTGCCGGATCAATTAGCCATTCTCCTTTTCCTATTTCTTACACCAGCCCAAAGACCTGCTCCCTTTTTGAGGGCAGGCCTTTGGGCGTTTTATTTGAAATGCAGTTTTTGTAAGGGGGTTATTTATGAGCTATTCCACCCAACAGGATATTCTGGATTTCGTGGAGGACAACAACGTCAAATTTGTGCGCTTTGCCTTCTGTGATATTTTTGGCACCCAGAAGAACATTGCCGTGCTGGCTAGCAATCTGTCCAAGGCGCTGGAAGAGGGCGTGTGCTTTGACGGCAGTTCCATTGCGGGCTTTATGCACGTTGAGGAAAGCGACCTTGTACTGCGGCCGGATCTTTCCACCGTGACCATCCTGCCGTGGCGTCCCACCGAGGGCCGAGTGATGCAGTTCTTCTGCGATGTGGAAAAGCCGGACGGCGCAGCCTTTAGCGGCAACTGCCGTGGCTTTTTGCGGGATGTGAACCGCAAATTCAAAAAGCTGGGGCTTACCTGCAACGTGGGTACCGAGTGCGAGTTTTATCTGTTTGAAAAGGACGACCGTGGCCACCCTACCTGCATTCCCATTGACTTCGGCGGATATTTTGACGTTGCGCCGCTGGATGCGGGTGAAAATCTGCGCCGGGATATCTGCCTGACCATGGAGCAGATGGGTATGGCACCCCAGCACAGCCACCACGAAAGCGGCAACGGCCAGAACGAGATCGACTGCCGCTACGCTGGGCCGCTGAAAACCGCCGACAACGTGATGACCTTTAAGCAGATCGTCCGTGCCATTGCCATGCGCAATGGTCTGCACGCCAGCTTTCTGCCCAAACCCCTGCCCCAGCAGGCCGGCAGCGGGCTGCACATCAACCTCTCGCTTTACATGGACGGCAAAAACCTGTTTGAGGGCGATATTGCCCCGGACAGCGTAGCAGGCAGCTTTATGGCCGGTGTGCTGGCCCACAGCCGAGAACTGACCGCGTTCACCAATCCCCTGCCCAACAGCTACCAGCGCTTTGGCTGTGACGAAGCGCCCCGCTATGTGAGCTGGAGCCGTCAGAACCGCAGCCAGCTGGTGCGCATTCCCATGGTCAAGGGCGACAACTGCCGCATGGAGCTGCGCAGCCCGGACCCCGCCTGCAATCCGTATCTGGCCATTGGCCTGATCCTTGCCGCCGGATTGGACGGCATTGAGCAGCACATGGTCTTGCAGCCGCCGGTGAACCGCAACCTGTTCGATGCCGCCGAAGCCAAGGGACTGGGGCTTGAGACCCTGCCCGCCACCCTTGAGGAGGCGGTGCAGGTGGCCGAGGAGAGCGAGTTCTTGCGCCGGGTGCTGCCAGAGGGGCTTTCTAAACGCTATTTCTCGGAGGAGCTCAAGCGCTGCGCCGCACTGCGGAGTGCGCCTGACCGGGCCGAGCACGAGCGCGTCTACTATTTTAACGCCATCTGATCCCTGCCAGCGCAGGAGAAAGGAGTGCGGAATGGGACGCGCACTGATCGTAAGCGCCGGTGCCAACTCCAACGAATATATTGCCGCGCGGCTGTCCGAGATGGGTTACAGCCGCCCGGTGATCATTCCCAGCGGAGCCGAGGCACGGCGCAGAATGTCGGAATCTGATTTTGAGTTGATCGTGGTCAACGCTCCCCTGCCCGATGAGTTCGGGCACGAATTGTGCATCACCGCTGTGGAGCAGACTGATGCCGGTGTGGTCTTTCTGGTAAAGGCCGCACAGGCTGAGCAATTGCTTGCCCCCCTGAACGAGCAGGGGGTGCTGCTGCTGAGCAAACCCTTCACCACCCCGTTGTTTTTGCAGGCCATGCACATGGCGGCTGCCAGCAACCACCGCTTGCAGCGTCTGCGGCAGGAGAACGCCCGCCTGCAGGACAAGATCGGGCAGCTGCGGCTGGTCAGCCGGGCAAAGTGCTGTCTGGTAGAGCACGCCCACATGACCGAGGCCGAAGCGCACCGCTACCTTGAAAAACAGGCTATGGACACCCGCCGCGACCGCGCCGAGGTGGCGCAGGAGGTGCTGGAGGAATACGCTGACAGAAGCGAATAAAAAGCAGGGCTTCGCCCCGCACCCGCAGGGAAAGGGGTGCGCCGGGAGCGTGCCTTTTATGGGAAAGTTTTATTCTACAACAAAGGAAGGTATATTTTTATGGCAAAATTTATTTTTGTGACCGGCGGCGTGGTCTCCGGTCTGGGCAAGGGCATTACCGCTGCATCTCTGGGTCGGCTTTTGAAGTGCCGCGGCCTAAAGGTGGCCAGCCAGAAGCTGGACCCCTATGTGAACGTGGACCCGGGCACCATGAGCCCGCTGCAGCACGGCGAGGTGTTCGTGACTGATGACGGAACCGAAACCGACCTGGATCTGGGTCATTATGAGCGCTTTATTGATGAAAACCTGAACAAGTACTCGAACCTGACGACGGGCAAGGTCTATTGGAACGTGCTGAACAAGGAACGCCAGGGCGCTTATCTGGGCCAGACGGTGCAGATCATTCCCCACATTACCAACGAAATCAAGAGCTATATCTACAATCTTGCCAAAAGCACCGAAGCCGATGTTGTCATCACCGAAATCGGCGGTACCACCGGTGATATTGAGAGCCAGCCTTTCCTGGAGGCCATCCGCCAGGTTGGCATTGAGCAGGGCATGGAAAACTGCTGCTACATCCATGTGGTTCTGGTGCCCTATATTTCCGGCTCGGACGAATATAAATCCAAGCCCGCCCAGCATTCCTGCAAGGAACTGCAGGGCATGGGCATCGCCCCCAACGTCATCGTGCTGCGTGCCGATGGCCGCGTTGGCAGCGATATCAAGCGCAAGATCAGCATGTTCTGCAATGTGCGCCCTGATTGCGTGATTGAAAACCTGACCATGCCCAGCCTGTACGAGTGCCCGCTGATGCTGGAATCCGCCGGTCTGACGAACGTCGTGGCCCGCCAGCTGCACCTGCAGACCCCGCCGAGCGATCTGACCGAGTGGAAGGCGCTCATCAGCCGCATTGCGACCCGCAGCAAGACCTGCACGATTGCGCTGGTCGGCAAGTATGTCAAGCTGCACGACGCTTATTTGAGCGTCATGGAGAGCCTGTACCACGCGGGCTTTGAGAACGAGAGCAAGGTCGAGATCAAGTGGGTCGACAGTGAGCATCTCGTCGACCAGGACTGCTGCGCCGACGAGCTGGGCGACGCGGACGGCATCATTGTGCCGGGCGGCTTTGGTGACCGCGGCATCGAGGGCATGATCCAGGCTGCGCAGTACGCGCGTGAGAACCACGTGCCCTACTTCGGCATCTGCCTGGGCATGCAGATCATGGTCATGGAGTACGCCCGCAACGTGCTGGGCTACGCCGACGCCAATTCCAGCGAATTTACGCCCGAGGGCCAGCACAACGTCATTGACCTGATGCCGGACCAGCAGGGCGTTGAGACGAAGGGCGGCACGATGCGTCTGGGCAAGTATCCCTGCGTCATCACGCCGGGCACGAAGATGGCTGACTGCTACGGCACGACGGAGATCGACGAGCGCCACCGCCACCGCTATGAGTTCAACAACGAGTTCCGCGCCGAGTTCGAGGAGAAGGGTCTGGTCATCGCCGGTACCAGCCCGGACGGACGCCTTGTGGAGGCTGTGGAGATCCCGGGCCGCGATTTCCATCTGGGCGCGCAGTTCCACCCCGAGTTCAAGAGCCGCCCGAACCGTGCGCACCCCCTGTTCAAGGGCTTCATCGCCGCCGCGCTGAAGTTCCAGAGCGAGCACACCCCGACCGGCCATCCCGCGGTACTGGGAGAGTAAAATACAGTATAAGCCGAGGAACTCGTCCCTTAGTGACGGGCTCCTTTTTGCGGCCCTTACCGCTCCGCCATTTGTTTGTTTACAACTCTTTCACATCTGTAACGCATTATTCCCGCGCGGCTATTCGTATTAGTATACAGAAGGCGGCAGGGACAAAATCTCCACAATATCCTGTCGAAAACGCAGCTGCGAATTGTGCGGATTGTCGCTTGTTTTGTGCGCCGCGTGCGGCGTATAATAGTACATCATCGAAAGGGTGTAAATGTATGCGTAACTGGTGTTCGCGCCATCCGGTCTGGTTCATGGCGCTCTATGCTTTGTTTTACTTATCGTTTTTTGCGCTGCTGGAGCGCACGATCCAGACACCGGATCTGTGGGTACACTGCCGGCTGGACGATTTGATCCCGTTCTGCAAATATGCCATTGTACCGTATATTTTGTGGTTTCCGTGGATCCCGTTTACGCTGTTTTACCTGCTGTATAAGGCCCCGCGGGAGGATTTCTGGCGGCTGTGCATTCCGCTGTTCACCGGCATGACGATGACGCTTCTGTTCTATGCCATTGTGCCTAACGGTCTGGCCCTGCGCCCGAAGTACGTGCCGGGCACCGACATTTTTGCGCAGCTTGTGCGGATGATCTACCGCAGCGACACGCCGATGAACGTCTGCCCGTCCATCCATGTGTTCAACTCGGTCACGCTGATGCTGGCGTACTACCGCAGTGCAATCTTTGATGCCCCGCGCCGCCGCTGGATGCGCCCCGCCGCCATGGTGCTGTGTGTGTCGATCTCGCTGTCCACGATACTGCTCAAGCAGCACAGTGTCATTGACGTGGTGTTTGGTCTGCTGCTGGCGCTGTTGCTGGATTATGCCGCCACCGTTTTGCAGAGAAGCCCGGTGCAGCGCCGCGAGCGCCGCGTACCGGAGAGGCTGTAATAAAGAGTACGTAGGTTCTTTCTTTGCAAAGAAAGAACCAAAGAAATTCCAAATGCCCAAATAAAAAACGTCCTGTCTGCGCAATGTTGCAGGCAGGACGTTTTTAGTTACAGCGCATATACAAGGATGCCGACCAAAATCATCGCCAGTGCGGCGAGCTTTTTAGGGTTCATCTTCTCGTGGAAGATCGTAACGCCGAAAATCGTGACGTAAATATAGCCTGTTGCTTCCAGTACAGGCCCGACGTTGAGCGGTACGCCCTTGTAGGCCAGCATCGTTAAGAGCGTGCAGCCCACAAAGAGGGCATAGCCTAAAATCACCCGCCAGTCGGTGTACTCGGCCAAGACCGACTTGTGCTCCCGCAGCGCGGCCTTCTTCAAAAGCACCTGCGAGACCGCGGAGAGGAACGTGCTGCACAGATACAGCAACACATAGGGCAGCTGTGCCTGACTCATTTGCCGCCCTCCCCCTCATTGTCGGCCCGTACAAAAAGCACGATGCCGCATATAATGATGACCGCACCGATGACCTGGCGCGGCGTGACGGCCTCACCAAAAACGGCCAGACCCAGCAGAATGCCCCACACCACAGTGACGGCCTTGTTCGCGTAGGCCGTCGTCAGCGGCAGATGCTTGATGACCTGCTGCCAGCCCACCGCATAGGTGACAAGCGCCAGCAGCATCAGGCCGTACAGCACGATAAACGCCGCGCTCAAAAACGGCTGCTGCGCGGCCAGCTTGCTGCACACGCTGCTGCCCGCATAGATGCCCAGGATCACATGCAGCAGCAGGAACCATTTCGCCTGCTTCATGCGTCGTTCTCCTCATGCCGGATGACCTCGCGCTCGACGTACTGGGGCGCTGCGTTGGCGCACATGTAGATGCGGCCCACGTACTCGCCCATAATGCCCAGTACGACCAGGATCATGCCGCCGAGCAGCAGCAGCAGCGCCGTGGTGGACGCCCACCCGATGGGGGCCGCCGCGCGGGTAAAGTGGTCGATGATGATATAGATAAAGTAGAGAAAGCCCGCCATGGCAAACAGCGTGCCGATGTAGGTCGCAATGCGCAGCGGCTTGACGGAAAACGACGTAAAGCCGTTCATCCAGAGATTCAGCAGCTTGCTCAGCGTGTAGCCGCTGCGGCCCTCCTCACGGGCGCGGTGGTGCACCGGCACGTTGCAGATGCGCTTGGTGGAGCGCAGCACCAGCCCGATGACGTAGGGGTAGCAGTGCTCATAGCGCAGCATCTCGTCCACAATGAAGCGGCGCGCCGCAAAGTAGCTGTTGACGACAAGCTCCGGCGGCTTGCCCAGCATGATCTCGGTCATTTTGCTGTTGACCCAACTGCCCAGGTTGCGCCAGCCGGCCTGACGCTTCGTGTCATAGCTGGCGTAGACGACGTCATAGCCCTCGTCAATTTTTGCCAGCAGCTTGCCGACCTCGTCCGCCGGGGTCTGGCCGTCGTCGTCTAGGCAGACGACGATGTCGCCGCTGCACTTGTGAAAGCCCGCCATCAGCGCCGCATGCTGGCCGAAGTTTTTCGCCAGATCGACGCCCACGACGTGGCTGTCCGCCGCCACAAGGCTGCGGATCGTGCCGAAGGTATCATCCGGCGAGCAGTCGTTCACCAGAATGACCTCGTAGTCATACTGCGGCAGGGTCTGCATGGTGGCGGCGATCTCCGCCACCACGCCGCCCACCGTATGCTGGGAGCGGTAGCACGGGATCACGTAAGATATTTTCTGCATAGCTGTGTACTTCCTTCTGCGCTCACGGGCGCTTATAGATCACCAGATCCTCGGTGGAGACGACCTGCTGCCAGTTTTCGGCCAGCAGACGGGCGGCAACGCGGGTGTCGTGGCCGCACATGACATAGCGGGAATAGATCGGGTTTTCGGCATCCCACAGGTAGCTGTTTTTGTCAAATTCAATGCCCATGCCGTCAGGCACGGCGTAGAGGTAGCCGTGGAACACCCCGTCGTCATAGGCGTAGGCCAGCGTGTGGTCCCAGGGGTCGGCCCCGGCGTCCTGCACGCTGGCGGTCAGGGCGGCCTCGACGGTCTGCATCTGGGCGGCCATTTCGGCGTTTTTCTCGGGCAGGCTGCCGCGCTGGAAGTTCATCGGCAGCAGCAGGGCGACGAGCACCGGCAGCCAGACGGCGGCGGGCGCGGCGTCCTCGACAACGACGGCCCCCAGCAGCAGGATGGCCAGCAGCATCATGTGGCGCGGGTCGATGTTGTACATGAACAGCAGCACCAGCGCAATGACCGCGCTGCAAAACAGCGCACAGCCCTTGAGCACCAGCGGGCGGCCTTTGTGCTTATCCCAGACAAGGCAGACCATCGCTACGAGGACAACGGCCAAAAACGTCACACAGCCGCCGCCGATGTAGGTCGTCTCACCGTGGAGTGTGGGCAGAATATCGTCCCGCCAGGCCGCGTGCAACAGGGCCGCGGCGCGGGCGCACTCATAGCGGACTGCCGCCACGGGATGGAGCTGCAATAACAGACGGATGCCGTCAAAGTCCATGCCGCCGTCGCTGAAATAGGGCGCAGCGAGCTTGGCCATGGCGAACAGCGAAACCGCGAACCCGCCCGCCGCCGTGCCCAAACAGGCCGCGCGGCGGCGCTTATTCTGCCAGACCGCCGTGAGCGGGAACACCCAGAACAGCAGCGCGTAGGGGCGGAAGATCGTTTCCACCGCGCAGGCCGCGGCACAGGCAATCAGCCAGCCAGTCTTGCCGCTGCGGTGCAGGGCCGCCGCCGTGCCGACGATGAGGAGCGCCAGCATGTAGTGCATGGCCTCCGACGCGCCGCTGACACAGGAGCGAAGCGGCAGCATGATGCTGAACAGTGCGCCGCACAGTGCGATGCACTGCCAGTAATTCAGCCGCGCGCAGCGGGCAAACACCGCGATGCCCACGGCAATCAGCAGCAAATTGCACCACAGCACGACGTTTACGCTGGCACCGAACAGCAGACCCGGCAGCGCGTAGGCCCAAATCAGCAGCGGGCCCCAGGTACCGTAGCGGCCAATATCCGCGGTGGATTCCTGATAGCCGAAGTACCCCTGCGGGCCGCCGTGGGTCAGCACGCTGACGACCTGGCGGTTATAGAGCGCCTCGTCGTTGTTCATCGTGGTAGGCAGCCAGACCTCGTTCAGCGGCGTGCGGTAGCACAAAAAGTAAAAGCCCGCAAGGAACACGACTGCCCCCAACACGCAGAGCAGCGCATTGGGGGTCTTTTGCAGGCAGGTTCGGATTTTCTGCATCGGTTTTTTCACGTCAGTTCTCCGCCAGCTTGGCCATAAAGACGACGTCGCGGTAGGCTCCGTCCAGCAGCTCCATATCGCGGAAAACACCCTCCTGCACAAAGCCGGCCTTTTCATAGCTGCGGCGGGCGGCGGCATTTTCGGCCAGCACGCGCAGACTGATGCGGTGCAGATGCAGCGTATCAACGCCGAATTGTGTGAACAGGCGGGCCGTCTCGGTGCCAAGGCCCTTGCCGCGGGCGCTTTCCTCACCGATGAAGATGCCGTACTCGGCGCTGCGGTTGTGGTTGTCAATATCGCGGTAATAGACCGACCCGACGGGCTTGCCGTCGGCGTTGTCGAGGATGATATACTGCACGACCTGGCCGGTGGCGACCTTCGTCGCCAGCCAGCTGCGGTGCATCTCCGGCGTGAAGGTCTGGCGGAAGATGAAGTTCTGCACGACAGACGGCGTGTTGCGCCACTTGACGATAAGGTCCGTGTCGGCGTCGGTGATGGGGCGCAGCGTGACCGCCGTGCCGGTTAAAGTGGGGAGGGTGGGGGTGTTCATGGGTTTACCTCGTTGTTTTGGGCAGACGGCCCGGGCGGATATGGAATCCGCCCCTACGGACCTTTATCAGCCCATC
>OHWS01000575.1_pt1 | contig 12878 bp, 10 predicted proteins | sample 1579751 | NCBI WGS metagenome assembly OHWS01 (sample SAMEA3882517, study PRJEB24775) | human gut metagenome | biome: human-associated habitat; feature: intestine environment; material: feces | place: Netherlands | collected 2009/2010
GGCTTTCTGCTTCTCAATGATGAAATCGTTACGCTCCAGATGCTCCTTGCTAGTAACAGCCTTTGACTGCCCACGCTCCATCAGGAGAATGTCTGATGCCAAACTCTGCATTTCCGTCATATCCTCGTCATTGAGCTTTCGGCTTTTACCTGTATCGTGGTTCATCCAGTCGAAAACGATATGTGCATGGTAATTCGGCTTGAACCACTTTTCACCGACTTGGAAACTCTCCCTATCCCCGGCTTCTGGTTGTCCACTAAGCCAGTGCCCCTCGTCCTTATGCAGAAAAATTTGCAGCGGTGTGATACCCCAACGTCTTTGACACTCATCACCGAATTTACATACGTCTGCCAATGTCGTATCCGGTCTGATGAGCAGTACTCCCTCACGGATTGGCGAGCATCCAGCCACTTTTATAATCTTCCCGTTCTTTCCCTTGCGCTCACGCTCCTTTTCCTGCATCGCTCGTCCGGTCTTTTCCTTGACCATCCGTTTGATGTTTTCATAGTGCGCCTGCAGGTCAGGACTGCCGAAGCTCGGGTTTATCCACTGCTCGTTATTGGAAGTCAGTTCGGGTACAATGTAGATTCTGGACTCGCCGATATTGCGCATATACTCGGCCGTTCTCCGGTTATGAGCCCCGCTTGATGTAACTCTGCAGGGCTTGATATGTATGCTTGACTTTGTTGCCATATTCCTAAATTTTGATTCGGATTGTTGATAAAATATTCTGTTGTCCGCTCATAACCGTACAGGGTTCTTAGGGGTGTAACCCATAAGCGGAGATTGCAAAGAGAGGGTCACTCTTTGCTCGGGGGTCTCAGGGGAGAAACGCCCTGAGTGGGTCATTAGGGCAAAGCCCTAATCCCCTCGGGAGAGCCCACAACTACGTAAGCGAAGCGTGTAGTTATAGTGGGCTATAACCGAAAGCCGTTTTTCTTTTTCGGTGACTGGATGCTCACCCCTTTGACGGATTGGACTTGCCTTTTTCTTTCAACCTGTTTCTGTAAGTATTCGTTCAAGTCCTTGCATCCTCTGTAAATCTGCGAAGCGTCCCGGATGTATCGGTCTCTGCCGTATTCCTTGCGGATTTGTTGGAGGGCTTCCATGCCTGCATGGTCGTTGTCGAAAAAGCAGTGGATGCGTTCGTAATTGCCCAACGGATAGAGAGCCTTGTTTACATTCGATACGGAGTTCAATACGATGTAGTCCTGCCCGTCCAATTCCGGATAATTCGGGCAGCTCTCTTGTCTCAATGTCAAAAAGGAGAGGTAGTCCATGAACCCCTCGAACACATAACCGGTATTCCTCGCTTTCCCAGACTGTCTGATGTGGGAGATTTCCTTTGGGGCGATGCAGCCCTTGAAATAGCGGTTGCGAACCTCAAATCCACCCGAGCCATTTGGAAAGGCGATGGCAAAGTACCACTTGCCGTTGTGGGTGAAACGTGCTTCACTACATTCTCTTTTCGCCAGTTCTATGTTAATTCCTCTACCTTGTAAGTAGGCAAGCAGGGCAGAAGATGACAACGGAACTATTTCCAACTGTTGGAAGCTCGGCTCGGAAGAGCTTTGCTTGCCAAAAGAGAAAGATACCGGGCGCACGTGCGGTGTCTGCTCCGCTATCCGTTTTAAGATGTAAGGTACATGGTCGGTAGCGTACAGGTGTGCAGCCAGTTCTATGATGCCGCCACCTTTACCCAAACCGAAGTCATACCATTGTTCTCGTTCGGTATTCACTTTGAACGATGCTTCACTCTCTTCCCGAAACGGTGATTTATACCACAGATTGATACCTTGTTGCTTGACGGGTGAATAACCCAAACAGTGCAGGTAATCCGCTATCCTGATTTGCTTGGCTGTCTGTATATCCATAAAATGATTGTTTTAGTAGTTGGTGAATTGATTTATTTTTCTTTTCGCCCGTACCATTTTAAGAAGTACGGTCTATATAACCACTTCACTAAATTCTCGTATATATAGAATACGGTAATAAAGTGAAGCGATTTTGTTCCATACCCCAACCGCTTCACTATATTCATAATATATACACCCCGAGAATAAAGTGAAGTGATTGCAGGGAAATGGGCTAATAGTGGAAGTCGGGCATGAATGTGTATTTTCTGCCGTTCTCTTGCACTATCATCCGTTTGTTGCGAAGCATGGTGATGAGCGGTACTGCCTTTTGATGGTTCAGTTTTACACCTATTGACGTATAGCTTTTGATTAAAGCATCTTCCAGTTCCTTGTAACCGTATTCCTCTTTCAGCCCGAAAACGGCTTCCAATGCGATGCGGTGCTGCTGTTCGGTGATATGCCTGTAAGGGTCGAACTTTTCTTCCTCGGGTCTTCCCGGTTTCTTGCTTTCTGTTTTGTAACCCTCTATGAGTTCGGGCAAGGCATTGTCGTTGATGCGAAAGGCAAAAGGCTCGAAATCCATTGCCCGGATGTGCATGGCTGAAACACTGCTTATATCCCCGTTGCTCTTGTCCTTTTCCACCAGCAATACGGTTTCCGCCTTATTGTTTAACTCCGTGCCGATATGCCCTCTCGCATTCTCATCCCCTTTGTTCTGATGCAGTATCGTATGGATGTGTATCTGCCTGTCGTCCGTCCACTGCATCAGTTTGGATATGATGCGTGTGGATTCGCCGGGGCTGTTGATGTCATATACCATGTCACGGATGCCGTCTATGATAGCCTGTTCAACAATCCTGATACGCTGTTCAGGCGTGTATTTCCTCAAAGCGAGAAATTCAAGGTTTTCGCTGTCCCTGTCATCGGGCAAGCCAGCCATCCGTAAAATGCGTTTCATGACTTTCAGGCAATGATAAGGGCTTTGCTCCGTATCAACATAAAGCACTTTCCGCTTCCCGTCGGAGAGCTCTGCCACATACCGCAACACAGTGCCATTCTTCAATGTAGCGGCTACGATAGCCGATACATTGAATGTCTTTTTACTTTTGGCTTTGCCGATGGATGCGCTGAAATTGCCCAATGTCCCAATGACAGAGCCATGCACTTTGAGGATTTCAGGGGCTTTCTCATAACTTTTCGACAGGCTCAAACGAGAGGCTTGCCAAAGGATTATGGCTTCTTCTGCCGATATATCCTTAGTTTCTCTTATATAGTCCATTGCCATGCCTCCCATTATTTCCGTCCTCCTGTTTTCTTTCCAGCCAGTTCAAGGGCAAGCTCTACATCCACGATAATCTTACGTCCTATCTGGGTGATTGCCTTGTCAATCTTTCCGCTTTTCTTGATGCGGTTAGCGGTGGGCAGACTGCACCCGAACAGTTTGGCTATACCAAGTATTCCGTACACATATTTTCGTTCTGTATCCGTTACTGGCTGGGGCTGCACTTCCGAATGACCGGAAGCGTGCTTGCTAAGGTAAATGAACTCTTCGCCTGTCATCTGCCAGACGGGTTTTGATAATAACTCTTGAAGATTTGTCATCGTCCAATCTATTTAGTCGTTAAACAATCAGCCCTGCGCACTGGCTGCTATTTCTGTTCTCGAACGATGCAAAATTAGGTATGGCTGTAAGTGGTAAGGATGTGGATGATATAAATAGGATGTTGCGCTATCTTATTAAATATCAGACAATAAAAATACCACTCAAAAATTAATTTGAGTGGTAAAAGTGGTAATTTCGTGGAGTATCAGGATATATCACGAATTATCAGAATATGCTTTCCATTTCTTTGGCGAATTTTTGGTTGCTGTCACTCGGAAAATCGGAAACTGGCTCTTTGTATTTTGACCGATAATAACTCTCGTCAATATCCAGCAGTTTTAATATTTGGCTCCTCCATTCATCCCTGTATTGCTTGGATAGTTTCTCGCTCATCAGGAATATCAGGTAACACACCCGTATCTTTTCCCTTGCCTTGATTTTTAGTTTGTTCTTGCAGGGGTACAGGTTTATATTGGCATAGAAGTCCGCTATGGTAATGGCTTCAAACTGTTCCCCGACACAGGTTTCATAAATAGGCGAAAGCGGCTTCATGTCAAAATATTCATGCTGTTCCTCCGGTGTATTATGTACTTCTTCTGGCGCATTTTGCTCGACTAATTCCTCCGGTCGTTTTTCTTCCACATCATCAGGAAGGTATTTTTTCAGGACTTCCATAAAAAGAAGACTTAGGCGGTAAACATCACCGGAAAGGTTTTCGATATATTGAAAAGCCTCTTTCCTGTCTTGCTTTTGCAGATCATAGAGTTTATCCAATTCTTTCTTTTCCTTGTCGTATTCAGCCTTGCAGCGTTCATATTCCTTTTCTGCCTGTATTTCTTCTTCGTCCGTATGCTCCCGAAAACCAATGAAATCATACCTGTGGTATGCGTCATTCAAAGGTTCGTGCAACTTGGTGGTAATCTCCAACTGGTCTCTAATTGCAGAATTACGCCTGTCTGCGTAGTGAAAACATACACGCTTTATGATGTCATCATTCAGTGGTTTTGTTTCATAAGCCCGTATATTCTTTCCTATTTCGATTTTCAGACTATTGAGAATCAATGTGTATTGTTCTTTCTGCTTGTCAAGTATCAGTTCAAGGATAGCGGCTTCAAAAGCCTTTGTATCATTATGCTGCCTGTAAAAATCGGTGATGAATTTTTGCTTGTCAAAAGAAAAAGCATAATTGGTCACCCAATCATTATATATCCTGTTGAGTTCTCCATATAGGGGAATCAGTTTGTTAATCTCTCCTGCCATAGATTTCAATTTTGGGGATTATTGTCCTTGTCAAGGAAAGATGTCAGTTCTTCTTCCACCTCTTCCACGCTTGGCAAGGCTGATTTCAGGTTTTCGGGTATAGCCTTGCTCAACTGGTAATCACTGATACCTATCGGCTGGTCGTAGCCTGTCAATGCGTATTGTGCTACCACCTCATCTTTTCCCTTACACAGCAACAACCCGATAGTCTTGTTGTCATTCTCTCCCCTCAGTTTGTCATCCACCACATTGATGTAGAAATTCAACTGTCCTGCATACTCCGGCTTGAATGGGGTAGCCTTTAGCTCTATAACAATGTATGCGTGTAGCGGAATTGAATATAGAATCAAGTCGGCAAAGAAATCACTGTTGCCAATTTGAAAATGCTTCTGCCGGGCGACAAAGGCGAATCCGTTGCCCATTTCCAACAAATAACGGGCAACGTGTTTTACCAGTTGTTCCTCTATATCCCTTTCATCTGCCTTTTCTTTTGCTCCTGCCAAATCAAATATATACGGGTCTTTCAACAGATAATTGGCAAGGTCACTTTGTGGTGCCGGAAGTGTGGCTGTGAAATTGTTTACCTTGTTGTTGCTGATTTGTCTGTTATATAGGTTGGTTTCAATTTGTATTTTAAGCACATTGCTGCTCCAGCCCATTTCTACAGACTGTTTCATGTACCAATATCTCACACCTAACGGCAACGAACTGTCAAGTATAACCATTTGGCTTGCCCAGTTTATTCTGGCAACAGGGGAGGTCAAGAAAAATTTTTCTATCTCCTTAATCTCCATTCTGTAAATGGCAGAAACAGTTTTCGCCACATCCTGAATTTGCGCAGGAGCTTCCTGCGTAAATTCTAAGGACTGACAATCAGCGGATTGTATTTGCGCAGTAAGTTCCTGCGTAAATTGTCCGTTGTTTAGTTTCAGGACTTCATCTGTAACATTCTGTATGCTTGGAACAGACAGTCTTGCATCTGTATCAATGAAGCTGCGTAGTACGTTCAGCGGATATGACCGTGCAAATTGGCACATATAGGTAAGGTTGCGCTCCGAATAGCCTTTCTTTTCAGGATAATTGAAACGGATAGCCTTAGCCAGTTGCTTGATGATTTTGCTTCCCCAGCCTTGCAAGTTTTGATGATACAGGATATAGTTGCCCATTTTCCAGTAATGGAACAGCATTTGCGCATTGGCTGCGGTAATCAGCCGGACTTGCGCCTGTTCTATTTCCGAACCGACAGCATGAACAAATGCGTCAAAGTCCGTTTTTCCTATATGATATTCTCTGTTATTTTCCATTCTAATGTTTATTGTTGTCGCAAATATAATTCAAATAGCTGATAATCTATGAAACTGATTGATACTTTTATAGTTGGTTAAACTTGTTCATGGCATTAGCCTTAATATCATCTGCTATGTCAATATAGGGTTTCATGGCTTTATAGTCACTATGCCCCGTCCATTTCATTACGACCTGTGCCGGAATACCGAGAGCCAGCGCATTACAGATGAATGTTCTTCTTCCTGCATGAGTGGTTAACAGTGCGTATTTGGGTGTGACTTCATCTATACGTTCATTCCCTTTATAATAAGTTTCCCGTACAGGTTCGTTGATTTCAGCCAGTTCCCCCAGTTCTTTCAAATAATCGTTCATCTTCTGATTGCTGATAACAGGCAGTGCCATGTGGTTTTCAAAATGGACTTCCTTGTATTTTTCAAGTATGGCTTTGCTGTGGTCGTTCAGTTCAATTATCAGGCTGTCTGCCGTTTTGACAGTGGTAACTTCGATGTGGTCGGACTTCACATCGCTTCTTTTCAGGTTGCGAACATCTGAATATCGCAGGCTTGTGAAGCAACAGAACAGAAAAACGTCCCTGACACGCTCCAGATATTGTTTGTCTTTCGGTATCTGATAATCTTTCAGTCTGTTCAATTCGTCCCAAGTCAGGAATATCACCTTTTTAGAGGTGGTTTTCAATTTGGGCTTGAAAGTGTCGTATGCTATATTCTGATGATGTCCTTTCTTGAAGCTCCAGCGCAGGAACCATTTTAGGAATCCCATCTGTTTGCCGATGGTGCTGTTCCTCATATCCTTTTTGTCACGCAGGAAATTCACATACTCGTTCAATCCGAACTCGTTGAAGTATTCAAAGGTTACATCTTCCTTGAACTCTTTGAGGTGGTTTTTCACTGCTGAAAATTTTTCGTAGGTGGATGCCGTCCAGTTATTCTGATTGCCACACTCCTTCACAAACTCATCGAACACCTCCCAAAAGCTTATCTGTGTTTCTTCCTGCTGCTCTTCGCTGGTATCTTTCATCCGCAGGTTGAACGCATCCTTTAGCTGTTGGGTGGTCGGCATGGTTTCCTGTACCTCAAACTCCTTGAACACGTTTTGAATCTCGGCATAATATTTCAGCAAGTCCGCATTGATTTCGGATGCACTTTGCTTTAGTTTGTTGGTGCATCCGTTCTTCACTCGTTGCTTGTCGGCATCCCATTTGGCTACGTCAATCCGGTAGCCTGTTGTAAACTCGATGCGTTGGCTTGCGTATATGACACGCATACGGATAGGCACGTTCTCTACGATTGGCACACCGTTCTTCTTCCGGCTCTCCAATGCAAAAATGATGTTACGTTTGATATTCATAATTGGGTGCGTTTGAAATTCTACACCCAAATATACACCCAATATTTGGAATAGCAAAAGATATTCAGAAAGATTTAGATTTACTCTGCACTTTAGATAGTATATGATTATCAGTGATTTGCAATTTTATGATATTTCTTGAAAGTGTAGGTTCGAGAGCCTCTCTCTCCGCCAATAAGAAGTGTAAATCAAGCATTTGCGAGGTTTACATTTTTTTTATGTTCAAAACCAAAATCTTTATCTACTTTTATAGGGGCAACGTAAAAACGGGTCAATGTAATAACTCAAGAGATTCGTCGACTAAAACATAGAGTTTCTCTAACCTATACAGAAAGAACTACACACTTACCTAAAAACGAAAAACATCAAATATAAAAACAGGCAGTCTGCCCCACTTGTTAAATTCCTGACATTTCGTTATATTTGCGCTCAAAGATTATAACAATTAACATACCTATATTTAACAAAATGAAGAAATGTTTATTCACAGCTGCCTTCGCTCTGGCATTGGGAGGAAGCAGCATGGCACAAAGTACCAATCCATTTCTATCAGAATCGTATGGTACTCCGTATGAAATTGCTCCATTCGAAAAAATTACTATCGACAACTACCGTGAAGCGTTCCTGAAAGGAATGGAAGAACAGAAACAGGAAATCAATGCTATTATCCGAAATCGCGCAGTACCCGACTTCGAAAACACTATCGTTGCACTCGACCGCAGTGGAGAACTGCTTACTAAAGTAGAATATGTTTTCGGACCTATCGCTAGTAGCAACTCAACCGAAGAGACTCGCGCTTTGGAAAAAGAACTGTCTCCATTATTTTCTGCACACAGCGATGATATTTACTTGAATCCATTGCTTTTTGCAAAAGTGAAAGAAGTTTACGACAATCAGAAAAAATTTGGATTAGATAAAGAACAGACCAAACTACTGGAAAATGTGTACAAGCGTTTTATCCGTGGCGGCGCTGGATTAAATGATGAGCAGAAAGCCGAATTACGTAAGCTGAACAGTGAAATATCACTGCTGGAACTTACATTCAGCCAAAACCTGATGCACGAAACCAATAACACATTTGTTACAGTCGACAAGCTGGAAGAACTGGAAGGACTTCCAGAAGCAAATATCGAAGCTGCCGCTAAAATGGCAGAAGAAAACGGACAGAAAGGAAAATGGATGTTCAATATGCAGCGTCCAAGCTGTAACCCTGTTCTACAATACTGTAAAAACCGTGAATTGCGTCATCGCGTATATGATGCATATTACAATCGAGGAAATCAGAACAACCAGTATGACAATAAAGAAATATCTCGCAAACTGGTTACCTTACGCTTACAAAAAGCTAAGCTGATGGGATATGAAGATTATGCTTCTCTTGCCCTCGACAATCGTATGGCAAAAAACGAACAGAATGTATACCGCTTGCTCAACCAGGTATGGACTCCTGCTGTAGAAAAAGCTAAAGAAGAGCTGAATGATATACGTGCTGAAATAAAGAAAGATGGCTATAACTTCGAGCCGGAAGGATGGGACTATATGTACTATCTTAATAAAGCTAAACAAGCCAAATATGCTATCGATGAAGATAAAGTTTCAGAATACCTTGAAATCAACAATGTACTGAAAGGTATCTTCTATGTAGCAAACAAACTTTATGGCTTGACTTTCAGAGAATGTACAGATAAATTCCCTGTGTATGAAAAAACAGCTCAGTCATGGGAAGTGATCGATAAAGATGGTAAAGTACTTGCCCTCTTCTACAGCGACTATTACCCGCGTGACGGTAAAGGAGCCGGAGCCTGGTGTACAGGTTTCAGAGATCAGAGCTATAACGGCAATGAACGTGTTCTGCCAGTGGTTGTAAACGTATGCAACATGACAACTGCAAGCGGTGACAAACCTGCTTTGCAAAGCATTGACAATGTAACAACTATGTTCCATGAATTTGGACATGCCTTGCACAGTTTCATGTGCGACGTACACTACCCGGGAGTTTCCAATGTTGAACGCGACTTTGTAGAACTTCCTTCGCAAATAAATGAACACTGGGCATTCGAGCCGGAAGTGCTGAACATCTACGCCAAACACTACAAAACAGGCGAAGTAATACCAATGGAACTGATAAAGAAAATAGAAGAAAGCGCTAAATACGGTCAGGGTTTTGCTACAGTAGAATATCTGGCTGCTTCGCTTACAGATATGGACTTACATACACTGAAAGAAGTTCCTTCTGACCTGAATGTTATGGAGTTCGAATCTCAAAAACTGAAAGAACGCGGAATTCCTTCACAAATCTATCCACGCTACCGTGTTACCAATTTCAGTCACACAATGGGAGGTGGATATACAGCCGGATATTACAGCTATATGTGGGCTGAAGTATTAGACTGTGACGCATTTCAGGCTTTCAAGGAAACAGGTAACATTTTCAACAAAGAAATGGCAGACAAATTCCGTAAATATATCCTGACACCGGGTGGCATCGACGATGGAATGACTATGTATAAGAATTTCCGTGGCCGCGAACCTAAGATAGATGCATTGCTTAAAAATCGTGGTTTACTGAAAGAAGAACCTCAAACACTAATCAATGGAGATATCGAAAAAAGATAAGTATCTCTAAGATATAAGTAAAAAATCGCTTCGGAGCATCTTAACATAAAGAATCCGAAGCGATTTTTTCATTTTTATTCATTCCATGTATAACCTTTATACATCCAATTCTTTTAACAACAAAAAAGTGTCAACATTCTGATTCCACCCGAAAATTTGCCCAATATCCCTTAAATTTTATCCTATTTAAAAGAAAATATGAGCAAAAATTTTTGTGTTTCTCTTCAATCCACTATATTTGTATACAATTTTGGTACAAAATGACGGAAGAAGACAAAAAGCTATTGAATACTTTCGAAGGGAAACTGAGGCATTTTATGTATTTATATGAAGAACAACAAAAAGAAAATGCATCTCTCCGTCAACTTCTTGCTGAAAAAGAAGTTGAAATAGCCGAACTTCAAAATAGCCGAAAAGAATTGGAAGCCATGTATACCAACTTGAAAACAGCTCGCATAATCAGTATCAACGACAATGAACTCCGAGATACCAAACAACGATTGGCGAAGCTTGTGCGTGAAGTCGACAAATGTATCGCTTTGCTGAATGAATAATTAAAACGGTGAAAAGAGCATGACGGACGACCAAATGAAAATACATCTGCTGATTGACAACGAACGATATCCGCTCATCATTAAACGCGAAGAGGAACAACTATATCGGGATGCAGCCAAACAGATTGATTATAAACTAAACAAATACCGCAATAAGTTCCCTAATTTCAATACTGAGAAGTATTGGGTTATGACAGCCCTGGAACTGGCTTTTGAAAATATGTCTATGAAAGACCGTAATGATACCACGCCTTATCTGGAAAAGCTGAAACAACTGGAACAAGATATAGACGAGTGTATCGGTAAAAAGAGTGAGTAAGCGTTTAGTAAACGGAAGATAGAAAACATTTGCGCACAAGCTTGACGTCAGGAAAACAGCCTGACAGAAAGTTTGTGCGTTTTTTATTTATATTTTAAACTACTTATAATGTTGACATTAGTAATATTAACGGTTATCGCCTTTCTGATTGGAGGGGCACTTTCATATTGCTTTTTCAAGTATGGCTTGAAAGCGCGATATGATAAAATTATAAAGGAAGCGGAAACAGAAGCTGAGGTTATAAAGAAAAACAAACTTCTGGAAGTAAAAGAGAAATTCCTGAATAAAAAGGCTGATCTGGAAAAGGAAGTTGCTCTTCGTAATCAAAAAATTCAACAGGCAGAAAACAAGCTGAAACAGCGCGAAATGGTGCTGAACCAGAAAGATGAAGAGTTGCAGCGTAAACGCAACGAGAATGAAGCCATCAAGGAAAATCTGGACGCACAGCTGGTTATCATTGAAAAGAAGAAAGAAGAATTAGATCAGTTACAATCACAGGAACGTGAGAAACTGGAAGCACTTTCAGGACTTTCTGCTGAAGAAGCAAAGGAACGTCTGGTAGAATCGTTGAAGGAAGAAGCCAAAACTCAGGCTCAATCTTACATCAATGACATTATGGATGATGCTAAGCTTACAGCAAACCGTGAAGCTAAACGCATCGTTATTCAGTCTATCCAGCGAGTTGCTACAGAAACTGCTATTGAAAACTCTGTAACGGTATTCCATATCGAATCAGATGAAATAAAAGGACGTATCATTGGTCGTGAAGGCCGTAACATCCGCGCGCTGGAAGCAGCAACCGGAGTAGAAATCGTTGTAGACGACACACCTGAAGCAATCGTATTGTCTGCATTCGACCCTGTCCGCCGTGAAATTGCACGTCTAGCCTTACATCAGTTGGTTACCGACGGACGTATTCATCCGGCACGCATCGAAGAAGTTGTTGCAAAAGTGCGTAAGCAAGTAGAAGATGAAATCATCGAAACAGGTAAACGTACTACAATCGACTTGGGTATTCATGGCCTGCATCCTGAACTGATCCGTATCATCGGTAAGATGAAATATCGTTCTTCTTATGGACAGAATCTGTTGCAGCATGCACGCGAAACAGCCAACCTGTGTGCTGTCATGGCTTCGGAACTGGGACTTAATCCGAAAAAAGCTAAACGTGCCGGATTGTTGCACGATATAGGTAAAGTACCTGATGAAGAACCAGAACTACCACACGCATTACTTGGTATGAAGCTGGCTGAAAAATATAAGGAAAAACCTGATATCTGCAATGCTATCGGAGCTCACCACGATGAAGTAGAAATGACCAGCTTGCTGGCTCCTATCGTACAGGTATGTGATGCTATCTCTGGTGCACGTCCGGGAGCACGCCGCGAAATCGTAGAGGCTTACATCAAGCGTTTGAACGATTTGGAACAGCTTGCAATGTCTTATCCGGGTGTTACAAAAACTTACGCTATTCAGGCAGGTCGCGAGTTGCGCGTAATCGTTGGTGCAGACAAGATAGACGACAAACAAACAGAAAGCTTGTCTACTGAAATAGCTAAGAAGATTCAGGATGAAATGACTTATCCGGGACAGGTTAAGATTACAGTTATCCGTGAAACTCGTGCGGTTAGCTTCGCAAAATAAACAGCAAATAATCGAAAATGAAAATAAGCTCCGGTTCAGTCAAACCGGAGTCAACAATAAAAACAAGTACGGCAGCCTTCCTCTATTGGAAAGCTGCCGTACTTGTTTTTGAGCTACCAAAAGCTGTTTTCTAATTTCATTTCTGCTCTGATTGGGAAAGATTGAAAACAACTTTTGAAATTTCAAATATGCTTTTTTTACTTTTATATCCTTTACAAGAAAATAAGCACGTAAAAAAGGGAATGGTAGACATCCTACATGAAGGAAAGCTGGTATCAAAAACCCTCTTAATTTCCAACAAAGAACATCAGTATTGAGGGACATTCAGTAAATAGTATAAAATTAGCCAACTAATTCATACACAAAGTGTT
>OHWS01000583.1_pt1 | contig 12783 bp, 23 predicted proteins | sample 1579751 | NCBI WGS metagenome assembly OHWS01 (sample SAMEA3882517, study PRJEB24775) | human gut metagenome | biome: human-associated habitat; feature: intestine environment; material: feces | place: Netherlands | collected 2009/2010
AATATCTCTTAATGATACCACGTTTTATACATGTGATCGCTGCCGGAGAGAGCATAATGGATGTCTTCGGGAGGGAAGTGAAGATGCAAATGGCTTGACATATGGTTTAAAACAAAATATGGGATTGAATTAACCTGCAACAATGATGGGAGTATCTTATGGGCTAAAAAATTTTGTGAGTAAAAGGCAAAGAAATTTAACTTTCCTTTGGAGGTGAAAGATAATGAATAATAATTGTGAATTATGTGGTGGAAAATATGATTTTAGAATGGTTCAAATTGAGAAATATTTAGATATGACAGGAATTGCTTTTTCAGGAAGTAAAAAACAAGTCAATAATGATAATCGCTTTAGATTTTGTCCTAAGTGTGGAAGAGAATTAACTAAAGAAGATTTTGGTGGAGTTGATTTTGGTGATAAGCCGGATATGAGAGAATCAATAAGAGATTATATTGATAAACTTTGTGCAAAAATCAAAAGGTGTGAAACTGAAATTGCCAACACAAAAAATGTTGGCTACGAAGCCCGCATGATGGCAAGACTGGACGCGCTGATAGAAGTGAGAAATGACTTATTGGAAAGGCTGAGTGAATAATATGATAGTATTTGTGATTATCAGTATAATTACCTTATTATCTGGAGTTTTATATACTTTCTTTTGGATGTGTAATGTTTATGTTTGTTAAAATTATGATGCTGTAACGTTAAGAAATTGGAGCTGAGAAATTATGAGAATATCTAAAAACATACAAGAAAAAATGCATAAATTAGCACAACTGACCTCACAAGCGGCTGTGCTTGATAAAGAAATCAATGATTATTTTGAAAGTAAAGGATATGATATTGATGGACTTCGCAGTGGAGATGGAACAACACTCGATGAATTAAATTATGGCAATGATGTTACAGAGATTTTTGTTAATGACTTTGAAAATGGAAAGTATGAATATTGCCGGGATAAAGGGTAGTGGACAACCAAGTTTTTTTTACGGAAAGGAATAATGAAAATGACGATTAAAGATATTTTAACAGTAACTGGTGGAAGAACAAAAGTAGTCATTCTTAGTACAGATGAGAAAGAAAAGTATATAGCTTTATGGTATGGAAATGTAGATGATATTGATTTTGAACATGTACCATTTGGAAATTATGAAGTAGAACATGTGACGGTGATTAATGGAGAAGATGTTCTTCAATTACATTTTGAATATCCGGAATTAACAAAACAAGAAAGGGATGCAGCAGGCAAAGAAGCAGTTGGATATCCATATCCTACAGAATGGATTGAGAGACTATTTGTTAAATACAGAGATTGGAACTATATAAAAGAACTTCTTGTTACTAAAGACAAAGAGGAAATATACAATGAAATAAGAGTAGTTGATTACTAGAAATTGGCTTGAAATAAAGCAATTTGTTGGAAAGGCTGGGCGAAAATAATGGAATTAATTATAAACGAATTAGCAAATAAGGATCAGTATAATGCGGGGTTGAAACTGATTCGAGAGTATGGCTATCTTTATGTTTGTGGAAATCCTGATGTTAAATATTATTGCATGTGCAATGGATTATAAACGAGGTGCCGGTATGAAAGAAAATAAGAAACAATGGATACTTGGTTATATGTCGCAGCACAAAGATGAACCTGTTGATATTGTCGCAGAGAGCTTTGTAAATGCGTATGTAAATAAGTTTAATCCCAAAAGAGTAGAGTGGTATCCATATGGTGCGCCAAAGGTTCCTGAGCTTGGCAGGCTGCTTGCGGAATTGTATAAGGAAAACAAAGTTGGCAGATACCGACATTGTTGTAAGAATTGGCAGGACGGCTATCCAAAATGGTTTTATATATATTATCTGGCAGATTAATACAGGCAGTCGCATGGCTGTCTGTTTTTTATATAGAAAGCTATTCGTCATCCGTAAATCTATCATACTTATAATGTAAAAAAGTTCATTATTTTTGGACAAAATTCACTTTGTAAATATTATATATATAGAAAAACAATAATTAGACAGATAGGAGCGTGAATCATATGACAAAAAATCAGAGAGAAATGAATGTTGAACTGGCAGTGGAATTTATGAATGAAATTAAGGCAATAACCGCTTCAGCAGCAGAAGATGTGTCAGACTCAGAAAGTATGACAGAAGCTTGGAATAAAATTGATAAATTCTACAAAGACGTGGAGTCAATGCGAAACAGACAGAAGTGTACTGGTTCAAAATCCTTTTCAATATTACAGAATGATGTGGACGGTCACACAAAGTATTTGCAGGGCATTGATTTGCCAATTGTGGTTAATAGTGTGGTTGAAAATGGAAATTTTATTCCATCAAAGGTTTCTGAAATGCATATTGGTTCGGTAAACGGATGTCAGACATTAATAATCACACCGGAAGTACTTTCGCTGCCGGAACAGTAAACAGATAGGAGGGTGAGTAGTATGGAATGGAACATGAAAAACAACCCAACATTTAAGGATATATCGGCAAATAGAAGTTCGTATTTTTTGACGGTGCGCAGACACAGTGCGTTTGTAGCAAAGGACTACTACAATTCAAGACTGGACAAGTGGTTTAAAACGAGCGACTGTACAGAAGAAGTTCCGGTGGCAGCATGGATGCATTTACAGGTGTTTGATTATGACGTAATTAATAAGGAGTCGGAATTGATAAATCGACAGAGCAACAGAGCGACAGGGCGAAAGAGCAGTGGCTTAATAGATTATTTCGTTGACCTTATTACAAAAACAGATCCAATCAGCCCATATGTTGTGGTTCAGGAGTTTTCTCCTGATTTTGAAGTGAGTGCGGAAGTTAAAAATAAAGTAGGTGACTTCACTTTTAAATACATTTGAATTTGCGTGTAAAAAATATAATTAACCGTGAGACACTGCACAAGTGTGTAGTGTCAGTATTTGGATTATAAGATGCAAATAGTAGTGTAATAAATGAAGTAATATTGTGAAATGTCTACTGAGATAGATACGTGAAAGAGTTTCATCATTCAGGCAATTGCACTTCTGACTATAGAAAGTGGATGTATAAGAGATTCGGTGATGAATACGCAAGAGATTATCTGCTCGGCGAATAATAGGAGGAAATCATGTCATACAGAACATACGTTAATGATACACAGATTTTTGGCAATAATGAATGCTATCCAGAATGGATAAACTATATCAAGAGTAAGGGCATTGAGGTCGGAGAAAATGACAGCTATACCGGCGAACTTGATGACTTTATGGAGGCGCTTGATGTTGTTGAGTCCATTGTAATGAAACTTGAAGCAGAAAGACGTGAAAACAAGAAAAATGGCTTATCTTTCCATACGGAGAGTATATTCGACCTTGGCGAGATTTATGATGCAGTTGCCGCAAGCCCAGGCGATGAGAGCTTGCTGGATAAAGAAATTGAGTATGTAAATAATGCTTACATGTTCATGCCGTATGCCTTCTTAAAAGCCTGTGAAGACATTGTTGAATACATGGGGCTTTCTTTTGAAGCTCGGCATACAAGAATGTATAAGCTAAAAGACGGTTGTAAAATTAAAGTGGAGGCAAGATAACATACAAAAGGAGAGAAAATATGTCAGAAAATAATCAGTCAAAAAGATCAAGATGCAGATATTGTTTTCCGGCTATAGGCAAAAAATGCAATGAATTTCATTGTATAGTGGATGGATGGGAGAACGAAAATGTTAAAAACGTATCTCGTGAAGATTGCGAAAACTGCAGTAAATTTAGCAGCAGATATATAGAATATCCGATTATTGTAAATGAAATCGAATCAGAAGAAATTAAGCCATATACTCTTGGCTATGAATGCGGAACTCTCTGTGAAATCAGGCCTTGCGGAGAAGAGTATGAGAATAAGTCTTATCTTGGCATTTATCTTGGGGAGCTGCCTATAACTATAGCAACATCATATGATAAAGATACAGGCGTTCTTAAAAACAGAGCAGTCAATAATCCTGCAATCTTTGTGCCCGAACTTAAGAAAATTATATATGGGTGTGAAAGCTGGTGGCGTGAAATTGAATCAGCAGAGGATTTTGCCGGAATATCGGATAACGATATTGAGAATACATGGTATGTTAGCTTGCTGAAGAAGTTGAAAGAATAATAAGGTACAAAAATTAATGCAGACAGTTGCAATGCTGTCTGTATTTTTTTATATGGAAAGCTATAAGCCAAATATAAATCTAACATACTTATTATATATAAGGAAGGAGAACACTGGTTATGGATAAAGAAATTGTATACATAGCGGAACTGGATGCTGACGTAGATGATATAGTGGCAGCTCATTATTTGCACAATAAGGGCGTGCTAAAATGTGTAGTACTGGATCCTTACCCGAAAACAAAAGAAGGTCTTGAGAGAAAAGAGCGGCTTGAAAGTCTGGGCGTGACAGTGTTAAAGAAAATGCCGCCAGTTGCAAAGTATGTTTTTGTGGGTGGAGCATTGACACTTGTTGCAGATTATATCAGGATGCATCATATTGACTGGCTTGTCATGAATGGCGGATTTGTTGGCGCAAATATTGCGGCCTATGAGCTAGATAAATTCAAAGGTAAGCAGACTGTCAGGACATTTAACTTCAATTGCGATGTGAATGCTGCGGATGCAGTGTTAAAGGCAGATGAACGACATATTGGACACATAATGCTCGTTGGCAAAAACGTGTGTCATGATATAAGGAATACACGATCTGGTATATGGAATGGCGATGAATACAGAGAGCTGTTCAGCGAATACCATGTAAAAGATGAAAAAAGACTGCATGATATGCTTGCCTGCCATGAAGGAATTGCATACATCAATAGTGAAGATACATTCTGCGAATATGACACTGTAAAACCTTATAATGAAGGGCTTTGTGGGACAATGACAAAATGGGGCAGCACAAAGACAAGGGCAGCGCCATACAGGGAAGTATTAGCAGCAGTCGGATACAAATTAGAGATTGTGCCCGAGGTATAACGCAGATGGAAGCATATATATTAATTAGACGAAAGGAAAAATAAAATGTTCAACTCAAAACTGCACAAAAAGTATTATCCGGTCAAATCGTCAGCGGACATCGTTAGCATGAACACCGCCGACAAGAGAAAACTCATAAAATGGATTAGATACATCATTGCTGATGTGGATGTGTATAATGTCCAGAGTCGCAAACATGCCGAGACTGCCGGATGCAAGGAATGCTGGCGGATTAACTTTTATCCAGATAAGGAATATATTGACAGTGTGTGCCTCAAAATCGCAACCGAGCCATTGTCACTCACTGCCGAGGACATTCAGCTTGCGAATTTCGTGCTATATCGGCATAAGTATATAGGAATTATATCTGCATACTACTTTCCTATAGTAGCAACAGAATAGCGAACTTCATGGAGGATGAAATATGGAGCAAATAACGAGAGCACAAATACAAGAGAGCATAGATGCTTACGTGAAAACTTATATTACAGACGCTGAGTGGCATATCAGTCTTGTTGAAGATTTCATGCATTTGTTAACAGGCAATAGCTTTAATGTAACTGATTTGCAGGATTCGAGATGGATTAGAACTATAATTGATAATAATAAAGATAATGAATATGCAAAAAAAATATTAATGCGAAATATGCCGGAAAGATATATCTCTGGGTTATTCGATGTTATAATAAGGGAAACAAATCATGAAAGGTAAGCTTGCAAAGATTGCGCCCTCCTTTTTCTTAAAATGAAGAGGGAGGGACGTTTTTAGAAAGGAAACAACATGAAGATAATTATTATACAGGGTATGACTTGTTTAGGAAAAAGTACGCTATGCAAACAACTTGAAAAAGATCTCCCAAATTGTAAACACTTTTCCTTAGATGAGTATAAAGAAAACATATGGGACAAATTTGGATTTGATTCTGTTGAACAAAGAGAACATCAAAGTAAACTCGCAAGAGCATTATTTTACAGCGATATAAATGAAGCTGTAAAAAAAGCATTGTACGATTATATTTTAATTGATTATGCTTTTACTAATAAATATTGGAATGAGCTTTTAGAAAATTTAGCAAATTGGAATGGGTTAGTAAAAACTATTTACTTAAAACCTACCAATTTACAGGAACATAAAAAGATATGGGAAATTCGTAGCAGGGATTTTTCTGTCAGACACGCAGGACATGGCGCAACACACTATCATGATGGAATAGGTAATGGTTATGTGAATAAATATGAGACTAAGGTATTCAAAGAAATGCCTACTACTAATCAAACACTGAAAATTAACATTTCTTTTAATCCGTATTTAAGAAATGTATCATACAACTCCATTATAGCTTTTATTAAAAATTCTTCCATGATTTGAAAAAGTACAGTAGATGATAAAGAACTAATCCGGCAGCTCATGCAGTTCACGAATTTCGTGCTATATCGCCACAAGTATATAGGGATTATATCTGCATACTATTTTCCGGTGCTGCCGACAACAGAATAGCAAAAAAAGAGGATATGAAAAATCGTATCCTTTTTTATATTGCGTGTTTGACAATCACATGTAATGACATTATAATACACGTAGGCGCTATCAAAAACGGTAGGACGGTTGCCTCCAGTCAGAGAGCATAAGCTCTGTTTATATAGAAACCTTTCGAGGAATTTATGACATAGGAGGTTTTGCAAATGATAACAATATCATTACAGTCAGTTTATTATGCATTAGGCATTGCAAGTTTTTTATGCTCAGCCGCATTTAAGCTGGGCTATGAGATTGGTAAAAATGCAAGAAAATAACCGCCCTGGTCTGCAAACTAACAGCGGTTAAATTCATTTTTAACTACATTTAATTTCAGGCAGCCGTCTTATTAATGATGGCGCCTTTTTTATATACCTATATTATAGAAACAAATATGGATTTTGTCAATATCGTGTTGCGAAATAGCGGCAAGTCCCATAGTCTTTATATTTTTTTAAAGGCCTCGATTTCGAGTCCTTTAAAATCAGAATGGTATATACAGTATCTTACTTAGAATGTAACTGCCAATTACGCATAAAATGATAAAAAAGATACTGTTGGCAAGAGCTATAAGAGCATGCACTGCTTTTGTTACTTTTTTGCAGCAAAGAAGTTCGATAAAATAAGCCAACGCCATAGGGATTGAGAACCAAAAGCTAATTATTAATGCGGTACTAATATATTCGTTTCGTGTTATTATCATTCCTATTATGAATACAATTCCAAAATATATTAAACTATGGACAACTTTTTTCTTAATCATAAATTCTACTCCTCCCTTATCAGATTTTCAATCGCCGTAGCAGCACAGCCGACAGAGCTTTCATCATAAATTTCGCATTCCGCATAGATTATGTCTGCAATTCCTTTTGTCAGCCTGCCAATTTCTTCATTGAGCTGTGCGATTTTGTCAAGATTCTTATTTGACCGTTTCTTTGGTACCGCATCTCTTTCTGCAAGTATCTTTTTAATTTTGTCTATGTCTATATTATAATTGCTAACAATTTCAAATTCAATGCTTTCTCCTGTAACAGGCGAAGAGGAGATTGGTAGATAGCGTATATATTCTTCGAGTCCGCTGTATTGAAGGTTGTCATCATAGTCATAATCATAAGTTTCCTCAGCCTCAGTTAGTTCAAGGCAGAGCTGTGGCCAGACTTTTCCAGCGTCATCATCATAAGCATTGAAGAATACAATCCGGTCGGCCAGCTCGCTCAGTCTATAACTTTTAAGCATATTTCTGAAATCGTCTTCGTTTTCACCATTATGCAGGCTGAAAAATGCGTGCTGTCCGCAGGTGTATCTGTCTACTTTAATCATTTATGTCCTCGCTTTCTTCATTGACCTTTATTCATTAATATTATTGTTTAACCTCATCTCTAAAAATTTTGCGAACTCGCCAGATTCAATGCAATCCGGGCATATATTAAACCGGAAGGATGGTACACCGTTTACAAGAATTTGTGTATCTTTATATTCTTGTTTGCAGCATAAACATGTCCGGCTAATTTCTCGTTCTGCAATCATCATCATTTATATCCTCACTTTCTTCATTAACTTTCTTGATAATCTCTTTAATGAGATATTTCACTATCTCTGCCTGAGTATGCGGGTCATTGGCATACGTTCTGATTTCATCTGTTAAAAATGCCGGATTTACACTGTTCATATAAGTCTCTATCATCATCAGACGCTCATCAGCCTCATATGGAACAAACTTGGTTACATTCTGGAATCGTCTGAGCAGCGCCTTGTCAAGCAGATCCGCTCTGTTTGTTGCAGCAATCACAATCTGTCCGTCTACGAGGTCGTCAAGGGCCTGCATTAGGGAAATAGTGATGCGGGCGATTTCGCCGTCTGGTCCGCCACCACCTTTGCGAGCAAGACCTATACAGTCTATTTCATCAAGCATAAGTACGCATTTCATGCCCTTGCAAAAATCAAATACGCGCTGGATATTCTGCGAAGTCTTTCCCATATACGAGTCAATCAGATACGAGAAATTCAGATAAACATAAGGCAGCCCCAGCTTGTATGCAGTGTATTTTGCAAATTCTGTCTTTCCGGTGCCGGGTATTCCCGACAGGAGAGTACTGTTTGTGTATGGAATCCCATACTCAAGGAGTTTTGTCGTGGTATTCGCTGCCTTTACAATTCTGGTAAAGGCGTCTGCCTGCTGCCTGCCAAGATAATACCGGTTTTCGTTGAAATCTGAAACATCAATCATTTTAACGAGTCCTTTGATGTTCATTGGCACTTCCATAACATTATCTGAACCGTTTTCAAGTAGTTTCTTATAATATTGAACTTTGCTTTCATTTTTCTTTGTGTTGTCTTCAGTGCAGCAGCATATTGCATACTGCTTTGCATCCTGTATTCTGTTTTCTGCAATTGCCCTGATGCAGGCAAGCATGTTGTCACTCATTCCCATCGTTAGATTTCTCCTTTCACGACCTTTTCGTTTACATATGCTGTGAATTCCATGATTCTCTCGTAATCCGGCTCATCCGGCAGAGTAGTATTTTTCTTTGCGTATTCCAGCTTTTTCTCATATTCGCTGACTATTTCAAAGAACTCCGGCAGCGGTTTGTCATCAGCACCAAGATACTTTCCGGATCTGACGTCCATAAGCAGATCATGTTCCTTTTCGCGGTATGTAATAATTTTCTGCTGCTCCAGAATATCAATACACATCATATACAGTCTGAGCAGGTGCATTGAATGTTTTGCAATTTTATTATGAGCAGCAGCATTTTTATTTCTTTTTCCAACTTTTGCATAGTTCTTTACGGTTGCCTGAAGCTCATTCCACAGGCGGCAGTAATCTCTGAGCGGATAGTGGTGCAGATTTACGTCCATGAATATTTCTTTGTCAAAGTCTTTTTGCACGGCAGTATCAATGTACAGCTTAATGGCATCATTTGGATATGCAGAGTATTTTCCGGCAAAGTTTTCTTCCATGGATGATAATACGTGCAGAATATGTTCCTCAAGTTCCGCCTGTGGCATTTTGCCTGTTGAAAGCTGTTTTAATCCGTCCATCTGCTGTTTGGCATATTTACCAAATGAATTGATTGCTTTCTTTGACAGGAACATGTCGGCGTTGTCAATTAATTCCCTGCCAATGTCTGATACATAAAAATAATGTTCAGGCTTGCATCCAAGCATTTCAATAGTATTCGGATTGCAGTTTGCAAGCAGGAATATGAGTTTATTGAATGAATAAATTACTGTGTCTGTTGCGTTATCAGTAAACTGCTCAAAGTCCTCACCTATAAGCGCATCCATGTCTGTGAACTGTCTGAAGCTTCCACTAGCAAGAATGCCCAGTCTGCTGTTGACTGCGCATCCTCTTATGTCAATGTCGCTGTTTGTAGTTTCTGTTCCGTATGCATGGCTTCCACCTGTTGTTAGCAGGATGACATTGCTGCCAAGGTGCTTATCAGTTCTTAGAAAGCTGTATTCGTCTGAATTAAGTTTCGCTTTGATTTCGTTTATCTGCATGATTATTTCGTCTCCGTTTTCGTTTGTTTTTCTGACAGACTGACTTTTACTGTTTTTCCATCAATGCTGTAGAATAATCCACATGTCTGTCCGGGAATGACATTACTGTACGTCTTACTTAGGCAGTCTGCATGTATAATTCCTTTATCTGTCTTTGCATTAACAAAAAACTGTGATATTGAATACTGGATATCGTCTGCCGATTTCTGGCATTTTCCTGTAATAGTTAATTCTGCGCATCTGACTTTTGAAGGATTTGCAAATGCGCATAATCGTTTAACCACACGCACAAATGCTGTCAGTGTAACAAGCAGCAGGCAGCAGGCCATGAGAGCGAATACTATCATGGCTAAAACAATTCCGGTTGAACCGCTGTTTTGAGTATATTGGTTTATGTTATTTTGGACATGCCGCATATAGACTATAATCCATGTGGCAGCAGTACCCGCCAGAAGTCCTCCTGTAAGATACAGCGCGCCGCTCCACAAGCAGTATTGCCTTATTATTTTCTTTCTGCTGTCTGTATTAGCATTTTCATTAAGAGTTGTGTTGATTGCATTTTTTAGCATAATGCTTCTCCTTGTTATACGCTATACATTTTCTAGCTTCAATCGTTATACATCGTGAAACATTCCTTCGTTTCCTTACAATAAAATACCGCCCTGTCTCCACCGTTCACTGTCTTAAGCTTCTCAAACTGTTCCCTGCTTAGCTCAATTTCTACCGTTTTAGGCGCATACTTATCTGTTTTGGATCTGTCACGCGCCAGTTATTAAGGTCATATCCGTTGGTGCCATACTCACAGACCAGTTTGAAATCTTCATCAGGAATATCAAGTGTCTGTGATAATGACGGTGTTCCCATATCGTTAGTACCCATAACCTCTATTTCTGTATCGACTGGAACATATTCGTCTTCGATTGTGCATCCTGTAAACAGGGCAGCAGTAGTCAATGCAACTGCCAATAGTGTAATTTTCTTTGTCTTCATATAATTATTCTCCTTTGTTTTTTTATAAATATGATAGCTACTTTTTGGCTGGATGTTTGATAACTCTGTTTTCAACTCTGACTGAGTATCTCAGGTCATATTTTTCTTTCAATTGTTATTTCTCCCAGTCAATCTTTTCTAACTGCATAGCTGCTAATCTGTAAAAATCCCTGTATGTTATATCGTCATCATAATCAGGCAGAAAAATTGCTATTTTTTCATTTTTGACAGTATTATCCAATCCAAGAGTGTCATCTGCAAAAATATTATCAAGATATGGAACGGCTATACACATTTTTACGCTGAATGCTATCGCAGTGCCCTGTATGTACTTAACAGGGCAGAGGTCTTTTAGCCTGCAATATGCTTTTGTAAAAACTTCATCACCGTTTTTATTTAAAGTATCAAAACATTGAAATCCATTGATTTTAATTTCTTTGTACGGCAGATTTATCACATCTGCAAAGGTCAGATTTTCTGGTGAACGGATTCTTCTGAGGTATAAAATCATGCATATAAGCATTTGTCTCTCTGCCATGCTGCCAATGCCTTTGCAGTCTTCATATAAACAATCTGCCATTTCATAGACATCTTGATCAGAATGAACATACTTAAACGGATTATAATGACATGAAATATCTTTGTGCCAAAAATCCAGTATTTTTATTTCATATCCACATTTTCGGGCAATATCAATACTATTTTTCATGGCTGTCTCAGAATTTGCGACAACAACGAATGATTTTAACCGAGTATCTATTTCAGCAGGTGCTTTTATAATTTTCATAGTTATTCCTCCAAATTAATGTATATTGTGTTGTCCATTACAAACCAGTTCTTTACAGTCTCATGACCGTGATTGATGATTGCTTGTTGTGGATTTTTACAAATAAACTCATCGCCTGTGTATAGATTGGTGGTAATATGTATTTCTGTCCGGCTTTGCAGACTTTTAAGCAGTTCCCTGACTTTCATTGTTTTCTCCTCTCTATGCTTTTCTATATCCTCCGGCAGCTCATACAGTATGATTTTTCCAAATTCTGCTGCCACCCGGAAAAGTAAAACCTTTTCATTCTTATTCTTATTGATTTTTATTACATAATCACGACAGCCTCTTTTTTCATATTCCGCGGACATTACAAATAAAGGATTATTCGCATCTGTTATATTTACATATTCAATATCAACTCCAAAATCTATAATAGCTTTCGTGAGTTTTTCGAGGGTCATGGGAGTGCTTAAGTCAATGTGCAAACTCTCATGTATAGCTTCTGCCAGTTTTTGAATTGCTTCATGCGTATATTCTATGTTTAACATGCTTTCGGATCTCCTTTCTCTAAAGTCTCATAATAAAATATGATACTTTTGTCTGTTTCCTTAATCAGCCCGTATTCGACCGCCAGTCTGTAGCGGAAATCCTTTTGCAGATTAGGCATCATGACTTCTTTTAACCTCTGCTTGAACTGCTCAACAGTGAACGTAGATTTATAGAAATTGCACTGTCTGCATGCGGGCAGGAGATTACTCTCGTCATACATTTCTTCTTCCGACATCGTCTGTACAATATCATTATTGCGGTAGACACTTTCGACATGATCTATCTGCATATCTTTGTATTCCAGTTCGCATCCGCAGTATGCGCATCTGTGATTATATTTTTCATATAGCTTTTTGCGCGTTGCTGTGGGTATTGATTTGTGTTTGCTCATGATTTCTCCTTTAAAAGCATGTCTTTGCAACGAATATTAGTACAACAACAGTAACAGCAGTAGTAATAATAGTACCAAT
>OHWS01000586.1_pt1 | contig 12733 bp, 10 predicted proteins | sample 1579751 | NCBI WGS metagenome assembly OHWS01 (sample SAMEA3882517, study PRJEB24775) | human gut metagenome | biome: human-associated habitat; feature: intestine environment; material: feces | place: Netherlands | collected 2009/2010
CATAACAGGAGATAAAACAATTGTAGATGTTCCTGCTGGAAGAAACTTGTCAAATGTTAAGTTGCATGTATTAGTTGCAAATGGAGAGTTACAAGACTTCAATAATGGAGCTGACTATGACTGTAGAAAACCTATTGCACTATTTATTAATGGATATGATGGTAATTTATATCAAACTAAGTTGCATATTAAGTCAGCTCCGAAATTGACTTCTTTTATTATTAAAGGAATGACTATTCCTGCAACGGATATTCATGAAAGTTCATCAAAGATTATAGTACAGGTTCCTGAAGGAACAGATCTTACAAATTTGCAAGTGACTATGGAGTTTGCAAATGGAACTTTAAAAGATTTCCAGAATGGAGTAGAAAAGGATTATACAAATCCATGTAAATTTTCGTTGCTGGGAGTAGATGAGGAAACTGAATATGCGTATGAATTGATTATAACTACTGAACCGGTAGGTCCGGCTTCTATCAGTGCTATTACAGTAAATGGCGTACAATCAGATTCTATTTTAGTTGAAAATAATAAGGTTGTACCTTATATTCCGGCTTTGATGGACTTTACTTCTGTAGATGTTGAGTTGAAAGTTGGTTTTGGAAATGTTATTGATGAAAGCTTTACAGGCAAGGGCTTGAATTTAATGACGGGAAATAATAAAGTAAAAGTAACAGGAACTAATGGCATTGAAACCGAATTTGTAATAGGTGTTCCTCAATTGTCTATGAAACCTTTGTTTGCTAAATCTTATGGAGATTTAGGATTCAAAAATGATGACTTGTGTGCTGTCGGATTTAGTGGAAATTATTTGCTAGCTACTAATTATACATCTACAGCCAAAACCCCGATTTATTTTAATTTCGATGGAACTAATGCAGGTCAGGTTTCTGCTGATGGAGTTAATCCAACAGGCTATGGTTTCCGTAAGTTTGCAACAGATGAACAAGGTAAGATTTTGGCACTTTCTCTTGGTATGAGCGCAGGAGAACAATGGATTTATAAATGGGATGATGTACAAGGTAAGGGAGTAGAGTATATTTCTTTCTCAAAAACTAGTTTGGGAGTAGATTATAATCCTCGAGCTGCTGGTATTAGTGTGAATGGTTCATTGGATGGAAATGCTACTATTATAGTGACAATAGCACAAAGTACAGATGTCTTTATTTGGACTGTAACTGGAGGTAATCTGAATAAGACTCCTAAAAAATATTCATTCCCATATTCTGGTGCAAGTTATTATTGGACTGTATGTGCTATGCCTGCAAGCCAGAAAGGTTACTTAGGTTTTGTTACTAATGCTACAATGGATAAATCAGGTGTTGTTTGTATGAGTGATATGATGTCTGAAACTCAGCGTATATCTGGATTCTCTGTAACAGATGGAAAAACCATTTCTTATAAGGGACGTGATTATTTAGCTTTTGTTTCTCATAATAACAGTAAGGGTACTATGTGGATTTGTGATATCACTGGTGGCCAGAAAGAAGCTTATGAAAATCCGATATTTAAGAAGAATATGGAAGTTACAGGAGCTAATGGTAACCTTACAACTGATGCAGACTTTACAATAATCGATGGTAAATTGTATGTTGCATTTGCTTGTACAAATCTGGGATTGTATTTGTATGAAATTAAATAAGGCTATAAAAAATATTAGCTACTGAATAAAATCTCTGCAGATTTACTGTTTTATCTTGTAACTGTAATTTGCAGAGATTTTTTATAAATGTTGATTCTTTAAATTGATTATTATGAGCACAAAAATATTGGTATCAGTAATAGCTTGTCTGATTGCTTGTGGAAGTATTTCATGTAGCGAAAATACTTCAGATGAGAAAAGTAAAAATTCAGATCCTGTCAATACATTTTTTGATGATGAAAAATTTCCTGTGGATCAACCATGCTTTCAAGGTGCATATTATAGAAAAGCAGTTTCGAGTAAAGATGTATGGTTAGGAATAGGAGGTACTGTTGTTCTTCCAGAGATTATATTTGATGAAAATAGAAAAAATCCGGCTAAGCCAGGACAATATTTGGATAATCCTTCTGTATACTTAGGCGGTAATATGGGAGGACAGGAAACAGATATAGGTCTTACATGGGAAGTTGTGAAGGAAAATGGTGTAGTTTCTCAGGAAAGAAAAGCTTTTCGCCCATTTATGCGGCGTACCAGCCATCCTAGCGGACAATCTGCTAATTATTCCAATGCACCTGCCGAAGATAAATATTATTGGTATCCGGGTGAAGAGGTCAATATTTCGATTCAGATAGTAGAAAATGGTAAATTGAAGTTTATTGTAGAAGGTGCAGGAAAACGTTTTGAAACAGATTATGAATGTGCTGGATACAAACAAGGAAATATTGGTGAATTTAAAAGAGTAAATGCCATTGATCAGGTTGCTAACGAAGGTAAACCAGCTCAGGCTACTGGTACGATTGTTAAAGACAGTCAGTGGAAGGAAAGCTATTTATTCCGCTTGTATGAAGGTAATGTAGTAAACGCTCCTATGCATGAAGGACGTTTTACAGATATGAGATGCCCTGATGGAATGTATTTTTCAATTACAGCTTCTGATGAAGAAATGAAAAAAGGAAGTGAGTTGATTACTATAAATGGAAATGGATTTTAAATTATGAATAGGTATCTTACAGTTTTAATTTCTTGTTTGATTGTTCTGTTTAGCTCGTGTGCAACAGAATCTTCTGAAACTCCTCAAGAAGTAGATAAACCTTCAGATTATTTTTCAGGTGTATGGGTTACCAGCTCTGCCAGTAGTGTTCTAGACTCAAAAGAAAATATAGTAAAGGCTGTATCTGCTTGTAAAGAATATGGCATTAATAATATTTTCATGGTTGTGTGGAATAATGGGAGGACATATTATCCCAGTAAAGTAATGAAAGAACTGATTGGTATTGAGATTGTAGAAAAATACCAAGGTCGTGATCCTTTGAAAGAAATGATAGAAGAAGCGCATGCAAATGGCATTAAAGTACACGCTTGGTTTGAATATGGATTTGCTGCTTCTTATGGACAAAATGGAGGATTAATTTTAGCAAGAAAACCGGAATGGGGAGCAAAGGATGTCAATGGGAAACTTCTTGTTAAAAATGGCTTCGTATGGATGAACGCATTGCTTCCAGAAGTACAAGATTTTATGTTGTCATTGATAAAAGAAGTAGCAGACAACTATGATATAGACGGTGTACAAGGAGATGACCGATTGCCTGCTATGCCTTCTTCTGGAGGATATGATGAATATGTTTGTCAGTTATACAAACAGGAACATAACGGAATGGAGCCGCCTGCTGATGGAAAGAATGAGGCTTGGATGACATGGAGAGCTGATAAATTGACAGATTTTTTGAAAAAATTGTATACTGAGATTAAAACAATAGATTCTCAGATTATTGTTTCTAGTGCTCCAAGTGTATATCCTTGGGGAAAAAATGAGTATTTACAGGACTGGCCATCTTGGTTAGAAAAAGGTTATATTGATTGGGTTATTCCTCAACATTACCGTTATGATATAGATACTTATCAATCAACGTTAGTACAGCAATTATCATATGTACAGCCTAAAGACAGGAAGAAATTTATGCCTGCTATTTTGCTTCAAAACGGAGATTATAATCCAACAGAAGATTATTTGAAAAAAATGATAGAAGTAAATCGTAGGAATCAGGTGACAAATGAATGTTTCTGGTTTTATGAAGGGCTGGATAAATTTCCTTCATTTTTTCAAACTTATAGACAATAAATATTATGAATAAAATGAAAAGAGCATATTCGTTAGACGCTTTTCGAGGTTATGCTATTTTGACAATGTCGGGAACAATAGCTTCAGGTGTTTTGCCAGCATGGATGTATCATGCACAAGTTGGTCCTCGTTCTAATTTTTCTTTTGATCCTTCTATCTATGGTATTACTTGGGTAGATTTGGTTTTTCCTTTTTTCTTGTTTGCTATGGGAGCAGCTTTTCCTTTCTCCATTGGCAGCAAATATGAAAAAGGAACTCCTGCAATACATTTAATTTGGTCTAGTATTAAAAGAGGTATAAAACTAGCCTTTTTTGCTATTTTTATACAACATGTATATCCGTGGAATCTAGGTTTTGAAAGTACATATATATCTTGGTTGGTTGCTATAGCTTCTTTTTTCCTTATGTTCTTTATGTTTATGGATATTCCTGTAAAAAAAGATAAAATGGGGAAATTATCTGATTAAGTTATCAGCTTTTGTCATAGGAGGTGTTTTGTTATTGAATTTGCCTTATGCCAATCAAAAGACTTTTAGCTTGTCGTATAGTAATATCATTATTTTAGTTTTGGCAAATATGGCCGTATTTGCTTCTATCTGGTATATTCTGACAATGAAAAATCGTTTACTGCGAATAGGAATATTACCTTTTATTATGGCTGTATTTTTAGGAAGTTCTACTAGTGGCTCTTGGGTTTCCTGGATAATGGAATATTCTCCGGTTCCCTGGTTTTATAGCTTTTATTATTTAAAATATTTCTTTATTGTTATTCCTGGTACGATAGCAGGAGAGTATTTAAAAGAATGGCTTACTAAAAGAGATAACACACAGTCTGTAATTCCTTCTCGAAAACTATCTTATATGGTTGCATCTGTTTGTGTTTTGTTGATTGTATGCAATTTATATGGATTATATACTCGCCAGCTGGTTTTAAATTTATTTTTGACTCTTGCTTTATTGTTTGTATTATGGTTTCTGATGAAAAAAGAACAAGGAGTAGATATTACTTATTGGAATAAATTATTTCAAGCTGGTTGCTATTTATTGTTATTAGGCTTGTTTTTTGAAGCCTATCAGGGGGGCATCAGAAAAGATGATTCTACATATAGCTATTATTTTGTAACTTCAGGATTAGCTTTTATAGCCCTAATAGCATTTTCTATTTTCTGCGATGTTTATAGATGTAACAAGTTAGCACGTCCACTTGAAATGGCTGGACAGAATCCTATGATAGCTTATGTTGCTCCGCAATTAGTTGTGAATCCTATTATCGGCTTATTGGGTGCAAATTCTTTATTGGAACTTTTCAATCAGAATGCTTTCTTAGGATTTTTAAGAGGAGTCTTGATTACATCTTTAGCAATAATTGTAGCTGTTATATGTACAAGATTAAAATATTTTTGGAGGACATAAAGGCTTTTGCTTTACTGTTGGGAGCTTTACTTTACGTTCAGGCTAGTTTGTCACAAACGGCTTCAAATACTCTTTGGGGGGAAAGAACAATGTTTAGAATATGAATATCTTTCTTCTTGTTCTTTAGATAGTCCGAAAGATATATCAAAAGCTCTTTGGCTTATATCTGCATTCAATCAGAGTGGTGAAGATGTAGAAGGTTTTCTTAACAGGTTGTCAGTTTGTTATGATTCTCTAGAATTACGGCAGCAATTCGATTTTATCTCTTTACTTAAAGAGCGTAAGTTTGATGCGAAGGAAGTTCTTCTTCGTAAAGCTTTTAAATCGGAAAATAATAAATTGAGCTTGTTGGCTTATTCTATTTTGAATGAAACAGGAGAAGGAATATGTAATGACAGACACTACGGATTGGATTGGGATAATATCAATACACAGATAAAAGAAAAAAACTATAAGTATGAATTGTCACAATCGGAATTAACAAAACTGATGGAATATGCTGTAACAAAATATTCTCAGAAGTATCATTTGTTTGTGTTGGTGCGTGAAAATAGAAATATTCCTGCAAAAGTTTATGTTGTCAATTCAAATGGAAAAGTATTAAACAAGAAACCCTTGTATTATTTAGCACGCTCTGCTAATAATACTTTGCCTTATTTTACGAATGGAAATACACCTTGTGGCGTTTTTAAAATACAAGGTAAGTCTGTTAGTAATAATGTGTATATAGGACCTGTTACCACATTGGTTACTGAATTGCCTTTTGAGTCAGAAATTACTGCTTGGGGAATAACAGGAAAAGAATGGACTGAAGATATGTATGCTAGTTTCTTGCCTTTGGAACTACGTTCTCTGCCAATGCTTTGGCAAGCTTATGATGCTGGACGAGTTGGACGTTCTGAAATTATAGTGCATGGATCTACTATCGACCCTTGTTTCTTTAGTGAGGAATGTTTTTTCCCATTAACTCCTTCGTTAGGCTGTTTATCTGCTTTCGAAATCTGGAATCCTAATGATGGAAGTATAATGGAAAGCCATCAAAAGAGCTTAATGGAGTTATTGCCGGATGATAGATCCAGTTTGGGATTTATGTATGTAGTACAAGTTGATGAGAGTGCTTATAGGCTATTTTAAGATAGGCATAGAAAAAATCAAAGAAGTTAAATAAATATGAGAAGAGGAATCATTTTTGTATGTGCATTGCTGGTAGGAGGGATGCTCAGTGCCAAAGTGAAGCTTCCTGCATTATGGGGAGATGGGATGGTGTTGCAGCAACAGGCAATTGTCAAGCTCTCTGGTACAACTGTTCCTGATAAAGAGGTTAGTGTTTCTGTCCCTTGGAATTTGAACACGTTGACTACTATTAGCGATAAGAATACTGGCAAATGGAGTGTAGATATAGCTACTCCTCAAGCCGGTGGTCCGTATGAAATAAAGATTATTGATGGTGATACACTGACTATTAAAGATGTTTTAATTGGAGAAGTGTGGATCTGCTCAGGGCAGTCTAACATGGAAATGCCGGTAAAAGGTTTCAGGGGACAGCCTGTTTGGGAAAGTCAGGAAACAATTTTAGCAGCAGACTCTACTAGAAATATTCGTTTGTTTACAGTGAAACGAGGATATTCGTCAGTACCTGAAGATGATGTGACAGGTAAATGGGAAAAATCTGCTCCTGAAGCAGTAAGTAATTTTAGTGCTGTTGGGTATTTTTATGGAGAATTGTTGAATCGTATTTTGAATATTCCCGTAGGTGTTATTCATTCTTCCTGGAGTGCTTCTAATATTGAAACATGGTGTAGTAAAGAAACTTTAGGTGAATTTGAAGAGATTAGTTTGGAGGGCATTTCTGCAACAAATAAAAATCCGAATATAGTCCCAACATTGTTATATAACGCTATGCTTCATCCGCTAAGGGATTATGGTATAAAAGGGATGATCTGGTATCAAGGAGAGTCTAATACAGCAAATCCCAACTTGTATCAAAGACTATTTACGGCCTGGGTAGAGCAGAATCGAAAATTGTTTAAAAATCCGGCTTTACCGATATATTATACAGAAATAGCTCCTATAGCTTCTCCTGTAACAGATCCTTTGCAGCGAGCTATATTTAGAGAAAAGCAGTTGGAAAGTATGTATCAGATTCCCAATGTCGGTATGGCTTTTACGGGAGATTTGGGCTCGGAAAAATTTATTCATGCTCCTCAGAAAAAGGAAATAGGGCATCGTCTGGCTTATTGGGCATTGGCTAAAACTTATCATGTAAAGGGGATTGCTTATGCTGGACCTGTATTTCGTTCTTGCTTAAAGAAGGACGGAAAGTTTGAGCTTATATTCGACTTTGCTGATGAAGGATTAAATCCGGAAAATGAACGGGTGAAAGGATTCCAAATGGCTGGATCAGATGGTATTTTTCATGAGGCTCAGGCTGAAATCGTAAATGGAACATCACGTGTGAAAGTATGGTGTGACAGCGTGGATAATCCCGTGGAGCTCCGGTATGCTTTTCGCAATTATATGAAAGGAAGTTTGAAGAACAATGCTGGATTGCCTGCTGCATCTTTTAGAGTCGATCTCTCTGATAAAGCCGTGGCTAATCCACTAGCTTTGGAATGGAAAGATGTTTCTGCATCATTTCATTTGCCTGAATATTTAAAACTTTATCAGTCACCTGTATGGCTGGAAGGAACCAGATCTCATGCATATATTGCTGTTCTTGATGCTAATAGTAAAGATAAGTTATTAGTGACAGGATCTAAAACATTACAAACTCCTTCTCGCTTTTATAAACAGGAAAATGCTCCGTCAGTTATTTTGAATGCTGGTTTTTTTAATAAAGATGGTAGTGTCAGTTCCATTTGTAGTGATGGTAAATTCATAGCAGATAATGTACCGGTAGTGGGCAGGAAGTGGAATGGTGTAATGCATACTTACTATCCTACACGTTCTGTATTCAACTTTAGTGATAAAAATTGTTCTGTGGGGTGGGTATATCAGCAAAATCAGAAAAGATATATTTATCAGCTTCCGTCTTTTAATGATATTTTTGCATATCCTAAACCAAAACCTTCAGAAAAATACCCGGCGGAACCTTCTTCGTGGAATCCAGAAAATGCAATTGGGGGAGGACCGGTTTTGGTGAAAGATGGTATTATATGTAATACTTGGGCTGAAGAATTACTCGATAATGCTGGTGGTATTTTACCGATGGAATGCCATCCGAGGTCTGCAATCGGTGTCACTACTGACGGTAAAATTATACTGTTTTCTTGTGAGGGAAGAAATAAAGAACAGAAAATTCCAGGATTGAATCTGTATCAGTTGGCTCGTGTTATGAAATCATTAGGTTGTGTAAATGCCATGAATCTTGATGGAGGAGGTTCATCTTGTTTACTGATAAACGGAAAACCTGTTTTTGCTCCCTCAGACGGTAAACAAAGAGCAGTGGCATCAGTATTAATTGTTAAATGAATTTGGTATGAAAAAAAAATTAGTCTTATTAGTTTTATTATTGGCTGTTACAGTCCAATTTGTCTTTTCTGCAAATCATGAATCTCAAGGAATTCGAGGAGTTTGGGTACCATCTCCCAGATTTACTTCGGTACTTCATACTTATCAGGGAGTGAAGGATTTTGTGAAACAGCTTGATGACTTGAATATGAATGCTATATTCTTGGTTTCATATGCCGAAACTAAGACAATTTATAAGAGTGAAGTTTTGCTGGGAAACTCATCTTATAAATCACTTGAAGATACGTATATGCTTCAGAAGTATATATCCGGTTATCAAAGTAGCACAATGGATCCTGTCCGTGATTTGATAGATGAGGCTCATAAGCGTAATATAAAAGTCTTTTTCTGGTTTGAATATGGATTTATGGGTGAGGGGCGTCCTATTGCAGCTGATAATCCAATTTTATCGAAGAATCCTCATTGGCTGGGAGTAAACAATGAAGGAAATCCTGCTAATTATAATAAGCATGATTATTATTTTAATGCTTACAATCCTGCTGTACAAAACTTTTTGATAGAGCTGGTTAAAGAAGCTTTAACAAAATATCCGGATTTGGACGGGGTACAGGGAGATGATAGAATGCCGGCAATGCCACGTAATTCTGGATATGATGTATATACGACGACTGTTTATCAGACAGAACATCAGGGAATGTTGCCTCCTAAAGATTATAATGATGCCGGATGGGTGAGATGGCGTTTGGATAAACTGAATCAGTTTGCACTTCGTCTGTATCGGGAAGTAAAATCTGTAAGTAAAAAAGCGATGGTTAGCTTTGCTCCGAACCCTTATCCTTGGTGTGAAGAAATGCTGATGCAGGAATGGCCGGAGTGGTGTAAGTTAGGTACTTGTGATCTGCTTGCTGTACAATGTTATAGGTATAGTGAAGAAGCTTATGAAGCTACAGTTAGAGAGGTTCTGAAACATGCTCAAAAAGCAAATCCTGATCAGTTGTTTGCTCCGGGAATGATTTTGATGGAGGGAAGCAGTTCTAAAATGACTCCCGAGTTGTTAATTCGTCAGATAGAAACTAACCGCAGGTTAGGGTTGAATGGAGAAATTTATTTTTATAACAAGGTTTTGAATAATCCAGATGTTCAGCGTGTCTTGAAGAAAGTCTATAAGAAAAAAATAGAATTCCCTGTAAAATAAAAAATGGAAGAGCAATAGGGCTTTGGCAGCTTTATTGCTCTTTCTATAATAGGAGGTGTATATGCTAAGTAAGATTTATTTGGTTGTTTTGGGCTTTTGTTTGTTTGCTTTAACTTCCTCAGCACAAGTTGTTTATTATTCTGCTGATCAGTTTAAAATTTTGGGTAAGGCTGTGAGTGATGGCACTTATAAGCGTTTACCAGATACTATGGCTGATAAATTGAGAAAGCTTGTTAGGCTATTAGGTAATAATTCAGCGGGGCTATCTATCCGTTTTAGGTCAAATACAACTTCAGTCTCAGTACGGTGGGAAAGTTTAGGCAATCATAGAATGAACCATATGGCAGATGTCGGAGTGAAAGGAGTAGATTTGTATACGTTGGAGGATGGACATTGGCGCTTTGTAAATAGTGGACGTCCGGTTGATAAAAAAACGGAAGCTCGGATTATTTCTAATATGCAGCCTAAAGAACGTGAGTATATGCTCAATTTACCTTTATATGATGGAATTGTTTCTTTAGAAATAGGTGTAGATTCTTTGTCCTCCATTGGTATGCCTCGAGTAGAGTTGCCTGTTTGTAAGGATAAAATAATCATGTATGGAACTAGTATATTACAAGGGGCGTGTGCTTCCAGACCTGGTATGGCTCATACGAATATTATTTCACGAAAAATGAATCGGGAGGTTATTAACTTGGGTTTTAGTGGCAATGCTTTTCTTGATCTGGAGATAGCTTCTTTAATGGCACAGTTGGATGCGGGGATTTTTATTTTGGATTTTGTACCTAATGCATCTCCCGAACAGATGGAAGAACGAATGATTCCTTTCTATAAGATTTTACGAGAAAAGCACCCCGATACTCCTGTTTTATTTATTGAAGATCCGTATTTCCCTACTACCTTTTATGATGAACGTATATCCTTTGAAGTAAAAAGAAAGAATGCTACGTTGAATAAGATTTTTCAGGACATGGAGGCTGCGGGTGAGCAGAATATTTATTTGTTACATTCGGATGATTTGATTGGTACGGATGGAGAGGCTACTGTAGATGGCATTCATTTTTCAGATTTAGGAATGATGAGATATGCAGATAAAGTTATTTCTGTTATTTATAAATTAATTGATGGTAAGTAAGGTAATTTAATATGATTAAGTTTAAATACTATCACGACTTTATAAAATAAAGTCGTATTTTTGTACTAAATAATAAATTTATAAAGGTTATGACACAAAATCTGCTGAAAGAAATCGAAAGGGGGTCGAAGAATGCACTGACCAAGAAACGGGTTATTACTTATTATATGTATAACCGTTCATCTACTATACCAGATTTGTCGAAAGAACTTGATTTAAGTGTACCTACCGTTACAAAATTTATTATGGAGATGTGTGATGAAGGGTACATCATGAGTTACGGAAGGGCGTCCTCCTACTTTGTATGGATTGACTTCCGATTCTGGATATTTTATAGGAGTTGACATTAAGAAGTTCAGTTTAAACATTGGACTTATGAATTTTGTGGGAGATTTTGTAGACCTGAAGATGGGTATCCCTTACGAAACAGAAAATAGTCCGGAGGGATTGAATAAACTGTGTGGATACATTACAGATTTCATAAATCATGCAAATATTGATAAAGAGAAGATTTTGAATATAGGAGTCAATATTTCCGGTCGGGTCAATCCTGAATTAGGATACAGTTTCAGTCTGTTTAATTTCGAGGAACGTCCGCTGGCAGAGATTATGACTGAAAAGATAGGCTATAAGGTTACAATTGATAATGATACCCGTGCCATGACGTATGGAGAAATGGTCAAAGGGTTGGTGAAAGGAGAAAAAAATATCATCTTTATAAATTTGAGTTGGGGACTTGGAGCCGGATTGGTAATAAATGGAGATATTTTTACCGGAAAGTCAGGCTTTTCGGGAGAATTTGGACATTTTAATGTGTTCGATAATGAGATTCTTTGTCATTGTGGTAAGCGTGGATGTCTGGAAACGGAGGTTTCTGGAGCTGCTTTGCATCGGAAGCTGGTGCAATGTGTGCAAGATGGCAAACAGTCTATTCTTTCCAAACGCATCTTACATGGCGATACTTCTTTGACATTAGATGAAATCATATCTGCAACCAACAAAGAAGATTTGCTTTGTATCGAACTGGTTGAGGAAATCGGACAGAAATTGGGACGTTATCTGGCTGGATTGATTAATTTGCTTAATCCCGAACTTGTTATTATTGGTGGAGTTTTAGCTCAGACGGGAGATTATATTCTGCAACCGATAAAGAGTGCGGTCCGTAAGTATTCATTGAATTTGGTAAATAAGGATTCAGTTATAGCGTTGTCGAAGTTGCTCGATAAGGCTGGAGTCATAGGAGCTTGTATGTTATCGCGTAGAAGTATGTTTGAGTCATAAATGGTAGATTGTTTCCTCTTTTTAACCCTTCACTTTCTTCATGGCATGTGAGAATGAAGACGTTTCCCATATAATTGTACTATCGGGTGAAGGGAAGAAAGATGCAGGACAAAAAACAATACCTTATTTTCTGGAAAATATCAGCATATTTTGGAGAATTCTTCTTGATATTTTTGAAAAATTTGTACGAAAATTTAGAGCTTTTATTGGACGTTGTAAATCAATGATTTAAAAGTGTAAATGTAAAAGGAATCTTCCTTAAAATAGAACCGGGAAATAAAAATCTCCTGCTTTAGTCGTTGTTTATTTCAATTGCAAGACTAAAAGCAGGAGTTTTTTATGTTGTAACTAATGGATTATAAGTAATCCTATCTCAGTTTTTTATTTTGAAACAGCCCTTTTTTTTAATAAACTATTGTTTTTTATTGCTGTCCGATAAAATCGATTGAATATAAAAGAATATCGCTCGGCCATTGT
>OHWS01000589.1_pt1 | contig 12690 bp, 10 predicted proteins | sample 1579751 | NCBI WGS metagenome assembly OHWS01 (sample SAMEA3882517, study PRJEB24775) | human gut metagenome | biome: human-associated habitat; feature: intestine environment; material: feces | place: Netherlands | collected 2009/2010
GAGCATCTTATTTCTTTATTAAAAAACTTGAAAGCCCGTTATCCTCATTTGGAGATTATTTTAGAACCGGGTTCGGCTTTTACTTGGCAGACCGGACCTTTGGTAGCTTCTGTTGTCGATATAGTGGAAAACCGGGGGATAAAAACCGCGATTTTGGACGTTAGCTTTACTTGTCACATGCCCGATTGTCTTGAAATGCCTTATCAGCCGGCAGTGCGTGGTGCCAAAACTTTACCAATCGATGCGATAAAAACAGCTTTAACGGAAGAGAATGTTTACCGTTTGGGTGGAAACAGTTGCTTAAGTGGCGACTATATGGGTAGCTGGTGTTTTGACCATCCGTTACAGATAGGAGAACGCATTGTTTTGGAAGATATGATTCATTACACTATGGTAAAAACAAACATGTTTAATGGAATCCATCACCCTTCTATTGCTATTTGGCATACAGATAATACATTGGAAGTATATAAAGACTTCCGATATGAGGATTATCGTGACCGTATGTCTTGATAGTAAGTAAAAAAAACTTTTGGTTTATATTGACTATGAGGAGTTTGATGAAATAATGTAATAAAAGTACTATAAAAAGTATAGAAAATTTTTGGAAGTTTAGAAAAAAGCACTACCTTTGCATCCGCAATCGGGAAACAGCTGGGAAATAGTTAAAACCGAAAGCGGAAATTGCGGAAATAGCTCAGTTGGTAGAGCATAACCTTGCCAAGGTTAGGGTCGCGAGTTCGAGTCTCGTTTTCCGCTCTTTCAGAGAAATCGACAAATGTTGGTTTCTCTTTTTTTATGTCATAAGTTTGCTTCTTCTAGCTGATAATATATATATTTGTGCCCGCAATATTTAAATGATATAACCATGAAAACTTATGATATTTATTTTTCGGATGGAAGCTCAAGCGATAATAAAGGCTTCTTTATAAAAACAGAGGAAAAAGCCATACGTATGGCGGAAGATATGCTGGTAAAAGGGAATAGTTACATAGAGGATTATGCTGGGGGGACTATTTCGGTAGTAGACTCAGAAGGCAATACGGTCTGGAGTAAGCCTATTCCGGTGCAGTGATTGTAAAAAGTAGAAGTATTAATATAAAATAATGAATTTATGTTCTCAGGGATAGTTGAAGAATATGCAGAAGTGGTAAAGGTGGTAAAGGATCAGGAAAATCTGCACCTCACGTTGAAATGTTCGTTTGTTGATGAGTTAAAAATAGACCAGAGTGTTTCTCATAATGGAGTTTGTCTGACTGTAGTGAGTATTCAGGATGGAACTTATACGGTTACGGCCATGAAGGAAACTATCGAACGCTCTAATATTGGTTTGTTGAAAGTGGGAGATAAGGTTAATGTAGAACGCAGTATGATGATGAATGGACGTCTGGACGGGCATATCGTTCAGGGACATGTAGATCAGACTGCTACTTGTGTAGCTATAGATGACGCAGAGGGCAGCTGGTATTTTACATTCAAGTATGCATTCGATCCGGAAATGGCAAAACGAGGATATTTTACTGTTGACAAAGGTTCGGTTACAGTGAATGGAGTTAGTCTGACGGTCTGTAATCCGACTGAAGATACTTTCCAGGTTGCCATTATCCCATATACCTATGAACATACCAACTTCCATACGTTTCAGGTTGGTAGCGTAGTGAACTTGGAGTTTGATATTATCGGCAAGTATTTGAGCCGCATGATGCAGTTGACAAAATAAGGTTGCTGTATTTTATAAGACTTATCCCCGCCATATTTTATGACGGGGATAATTTTTTTTATGCAGAAGAAGAAGAATTGTATTTTCTGCTCTTTTCGTATCTGTTGTTCTGATATGTCTGGTGACTGCCTATAAATCTTTCAGTAAAATCTGACTGTTGTTGTACATATATTCTTTGCGTGCATGCTCCAGAATTTTCCATGAGTCAGAATATTGCTGGCGATCTACCTTGAAATCTTCGGAACCGGCAGAATCTAGTTTCTCCAGCAGTGTACCTACTGTAAGTTTATTGATGTCTATGCCCGGAAGATAGCGTACATCGCCTTTTTTCTCTTCTATTGTTTCGAAAATCAGATGTATGTCTTGCAGTTCATATAAGATCCGTTTGGTAAGTCGGATAGGAATCTTGTATTGTTTGCTTATTTCTTCTGCAGAGTAAGGTGTCTTTTCTTCTGCAAAACTCTTGCAGATGGCTGAAAGTATAATGGTGCAAAAGAAATCATGATATCTGCGGCTGATATTTGCACTTTCTTTTCCGAAGTCGAACGAACCCAGATTTTGGCTTACGTAGCTCATTTCAGCTCCGAAGAGGCAGATTGTCCAGGAAATCTGTGTCCATAACAAAAACATGGGAATGGCAGCAAAGCTTCCGTAGATAGCGTTGTAATTTGAAACCCATATCTGGCTGTTTACATAAAAAGAACTGAAATGCCTGAAAGGCGGTTCCTGCCAGTATTCCCGGAAACCAGGCGTGCTTTAATTTGACTTTGGTGTTTGGGATAAATATGTAGAGTCCGATAAACATTCCCCAGGTCAGTGCATATGGGGTAAGTCTTACCAGGAATTTCAGGATAGGCGCAAGTACCAGGAAGTTGTCCATGTTCTTTATGTATGTAGTCATAAAAATGGTAAGACCACTTGAGATGACTATCAGCAGTGGTAAAAGCAGAATCATGGAAAAATAATCGGTTATTTTGCGAAAGACTGAACGAGGGTGTTTTACCTGCCAGATTGCATTGAAGCTTCGTTCGATGTTGTCTGTCAGTATAAGAACCGTCCATAATAACATGATTAAACCGATTCCGATAAATATTCCACTTTGGGCATGCTCCAGATAGGAGTTTATCCACGAAATAATAAGTTCACTCTGCTGGCTTGCAACACCTTTGCGGAGCTGTATTTCCATTAATGCGTCGAAGCCGAATCCTCGTGCGATGGCGAACAGGATGGCAAGAATGGGAATAATCGACAGTAGCGTGCTGTAGGTCAGTGCGGAGGCACGTATCTGGATACGGTCGTTTAGAAACTGGTTTACAGAAAGATAAACGATTTTGATGCACGAATATATTTGTCGCCGTACGGGAGATATCTCATCTTCGGTAATTCTCCATATGCCGTCGGTGAGAAATTGTAGCCAGTTTTTTATTCTCGTATAACTCATGGCGATAAGGTTTTTCAATGAAAAAAGCAGTCGGTCTATAAGCCGGGTTCCGTTCTCTGCATCGAAATGCAAAGTGTCTGTCATTTATCTACACTCACTGTCACCAGTAAGTTCTAGCGGTCTACCCTCCGACGTGGGGCGAGCAACCCTCCTTAATGCCGGTTTACATGACCTTACAACTCCTAAGATGCACAGCACGTATATCGCTATACGTCTGGTAGGCTCTTACCCTACCTTCTCACCCTTGCCTTTCCGGTGTGGACTGGCGGTTATTTTCTTCTGCATTACTCTACCTTTGCAGGCAGCTTTCTGTTAGGAAGTAGGATGCTCTGTGTTGCCCGGACTTTCCTCTTGTACATATAAGTACCAGCGACAAACCGACCAACTGCTTTCTGTTTGCAAAGGTACGCAAATAAAACGAATTTGTGTCATTTTTGTCAGAAATATCTGCAATTCTACCGAACAGTCTGATAATGAATGTAAATTTGTCAGGCAGTAGTCGTTAACTGCGGTTAATAGGAAAGTTTGCTTTGTTAAAAGAGGGAAAAAAGATGTTGTGTAGAGTACAATCGTATGAATTTTGTTCTACTTTAGCAAATGAAATGTTAAACAGAAGTTGAAATTAACAATTTAAATGATATAAACATATGAAAAAGGCAACTAAAATCGCATTTGGAGCAGTCGCAGTATTGGCTGTCAGTGCAGGGGTGGCAGGGGTTACTACTTATACTCTTATGCAGTCTAGACAAGACAAAAATTTGTCTTTTTATGATGAATTCCAGACAGCGTCTAATGTGCGTTATGCAGCTTTGGATGCAACTAGCATGCAGCCGATTGATTTGACTAAAGCGGCAGAAAGTTCTTTGAACTCTGTTGTACATATTATGTCTGTACAGAGAAGTAAAGTGAAAACAATACAGAGTCAGCCTGATATATTTGATTTCTTCTTCGGTGATGGACGCGGACGTCAGCAGCAGGTGCAAACTCCTGAACAGCGTGGATTTGGTTCGGGTGTAATTATTTCGAAGGACGGTTATATTGTAACCAATAATCACGTAATTGATGGAGCTGATGAAATTTCTGTCAAGTTGCACGACGGTCGTGAAATGAAAGGACGTGTAATTGGTACAGACCCGACTACCGATTTAGCATTGGTTAAAATAGAAGGTGATGATTTTCCTGCCATACCGGTTGGTGATTCTGAACGCTTGAAAGTTGGAGAATGGGTACTGGCTGTAGGTAATCCGTTTAATTTGGGTTCTACAGTAACTGCTGGTATTGTCAGTGCTAAGGCTCGTGGACTTGGTGCTAATGGTGTAGAGTCGTTTATCCAGACTGATGCTGCCATTAATCAGGGAAACAGTGGTGGTGCGTTAGTTAATGCTAATGGAGAATTGGTAGGTATTAATGCTATGTTGGTATCTCCTACTGGAGCTTATTCGGGTTATGGATTTGCTATTCCTACAAGCATTATGACAAAGGTTGTTACAGACCTGAAGCAATACGGTACAGTACAACGTGCTCTGTTGGGTATTGCAGGACGAAACATGGGTGATGAAACTTATCCGGATGAAATCCGTAAGGAACAGAAAGAGCTGGGCATCAACGATGGTGTACAGGTTGTTGAAGTGACAGAAGGTGGTTCGGTAGATGGCGTTTTGGAAAAGAACGACGTTATAATGGAATTGAACGGAAAGAAAGTGAAGACCATGGCCGAATTACAAGGATTACTGGCTAAATATCGTCCGGGTGATAAGATTAAATTGAAAGTATGGCGTGATAAGAAAGAAAAGACTTTCACTGTAACACTGAAAAATGCTCAAGGTAATACTAAGATTGTTAAGAATGCTGATATGGAATTACTGGGAGCTGCCTTCCGTGAAGTGCCTGCCGAATTGAAGAAACAACTGAATTTAGGTTATGGTGTTCAGGTAACAGGAGTAAGTGAAGGCAGAATGGCAGATTCTGGTATCCGTAAAGGATTTATCATACTGAAAGCTAACGGAAAACAACTGAAAACGGTGCAGGATCTGGAAGAAGTTATGAAAGCGGCTTCTCAATCTCCTGATCAGGTATTGTTTATGGTAGGTATATATCCATCAGGAAAACGTGCCAACTATGCAGTAGATTTATCACAGAATTAAGTATAATAAACAGGTATTGTTTTTGAAGTAAAAAGATATGTTTGAAAAGTCCGAAGGGTTTACTCTTCGGACTTTTGCTTTTTGCTACCTCGACATTGCGTTTTGGTTTATATTGGAGTGGAATGTATACCTAAAGCTAGGTATTTTGTGCTAAAAGCCTTTCTCTGGGTAAAAAAAGAGAGGATATTTAGAACGGTGTCTCTTTTTTTGCTACTTTTGCACAGATTTTGGCTGCATGTGCCGAATGACGCGGCGGCTTAAACGAAGATAATAACTAAAACATAAAGCATGATACACAAAGTATTAATCGCTAACCGTGGCGAAATTGCTGTGCGCGTGATGCGTTCTTGCCGTGAAATGGGCATTCGTACCGTGGCAGTCTTTTCGGAAGCTGATAGAACGGCACGCCATGTACTTTATGCAGATGAGGCTTGCCTGATTGGTCCGGCAGCATCTCGTGAAAGCTATCTGAATATTGATAAAATTATCATGGCGGCTAAGCGCCATGGAGTGGATGCAATTCATCCGGGATATGGTTTCTTATCGGAAAACTCCGAGTTTGCACGTCGTTGTCGTGAAGAAGGAATCATTTTTATCGGTCCTGATCCTGAAACAATGGATGCGATGGGCGATAAGATTTCTGCGCGTAAACACATGATTGCTGCGGGAGTGCCGGTGGTTCCTGGTACGGAACAGCCTTTGCAGAGTGTAGAGGAAGCAAAAGAAATCTGTAATCGTATCGGTTATCCGGTTATGCTGAAGGCTTCTATGGGAGGCGGTGGTAAAGGTATGCGCCTTATTCATAGTGAGTCTGAAGTGGAAGAAGCTTATAATACAGCTCGTTCGGAATCAATGTCATCATTTGGTGATGATACAGTTTATCTGGAGAAATTTGTAGAGGAACCGCATCATATTGAATTCCAGATTTTAGGAGATAATTATGGTAATGCGGTACATCTGTTCGAACGCGAATGTTCTATTCAGCGTCGTAACCAGAAGATTGTAGAAGAAACTCCATCTCCGTTTGTTACTCCTGAATTACGTCAGAAAATGGGTGAGGCTGCTGTAGCGGCTGCCAAGGCTGTAAATTATAAGGGAGCAGGAACAATTGAATTCCTTGTTGACAAACACCGCAATTTCTATTTCCTTGAAATGAATACTCGTCTTCAGGTAGAACATCCTATTACAGAAGAAGTTGTAGGTGTTGACTTGGTAAAGGAACAGCTCCGTATTGCAAACAATGAGCCTCTTCATTTCAAACAGGAAGATCTGAAGCAGCGTGGTCATGCTATCGAATGTCGTATTTGCGCAGAGGACTCTGAAAATAACTTTATGCCTTCACCGGGAGTTATCCGTCAGTTGATGGAACCCAACGGTATCGGTGTTCGTATCGATAGCTATGTATACGAAAGTTATGAAATTCCTATTTATTATGACCCGATGATCGGTAAGCTGATTGTATGGGCTACTACTCGTGAATTTGCCATCGAACGTATGCGTCGTGTGCTTTACGAATACAAGATTACCGGCTTGAAAACAAATATCGGTTATTTGCGTCACATCATGAATGTACCTGATTTTGTAGAAGGTCATTATAATACCTTGTTTATACCAAAGCATCAGGATATGTTGCGTGAATGGGCTGGTCAGAAGGAAGAAGAAACTGAAAATATTGCTATGATTGCAGCATACATCGACTATCTGATGAATCTGGAAGAGAATAATTCTGGCTCTTCAGACAATCGTCCTATCAGTCGTTGGCGTGAGTTCGGATTGAAAAAAGGTGTATTGCGAATTTAAAGAAGATATTTATGGAAATACATATAGGTGATAGAGTTGCTGACGTTACGTTGGTTAGCAAGGAAGGCAATAAAGTACAGTTGACTATCGACGGTGTTCCTTACGATGTTGATATTGTAATGGCAGAAAACGGTAGTTGTTCTATTTTGCATGAAGGAAAATCGTATAATGCAGAACTGATCCGTAAAGAAGGCGGAAAGAGTTATACGGTAAATGCTCATTACCAGTCATATAATATTGATATTATAGATTCGCAGGCAAAATACCTTCGCATGCGTAAGGGAGCTGATGAGAAACAGCAGGATAAGATTGTTTCTCCTATGCCGGGTAAAGTGGTTAAGATTCCAGTAAAGGCTGGCGACCGCTTGCAGGCTGGTGATATCGTGGTTGTGATAGAAGCCATGAAGATGCAGAGTAATTACAAAGTAAACAGCGAATGTGTTGTAAAAGAAATCTTCGTAAATGAAGGTGACTCTGTAAACAGTAACCAGGTTATCATGACACTGGATGTAATTAAAGAGGAGGATTAAATTTATGACAACAGCAGAACAATATAAAAAATTTGAGGAGCTGGATAAACTGGCTGCTCAGGGTGGAGGAGTAGAGCGTGTTGAAAAGCAACATGCCAATGGTCATATGACTGCTCGCGAACGTATTGATATGTTGCTCGATAAAGGTACGTTCAATGAAATTGATAAGTTTGTGGTTCATCACTGTACTGATTTCGGTATGGAGAAGAAACATATTCCTGGTGACGGTATCGTTTGTGGATATGGTAAAATTGATGGACGTTTAGTATATGTTTATGCTTACGACTTTACCGTATATGGTGGAACACTTAGTGCTACCGGTGCGCAGAAGATTGTAAAGGTACAGCAACTGGCATTGAAAAACGGTGCTCCGGTAATTGCTTTGAATGACTCGGGTGGCGCACGTATTCAGGAAGGTGTGGGAAGTATTTCCGGATATGCTTCAATTTTCTATCAGAATACTATTGCATCAGGTGTTATCCCTCAGATTTCAGCAATTCTTGGTCCGTGTGCAGGAGGTGCTTGTTATTCTCCGGCATTGACAGACTTTATCTTCATGGTAAAGGAAAAGAGTCACATGTTTATCACTGGTCCGGATGTAGTAAAGGCTGTTACTCATGAAGAAGTTGATAAGGAAGAATTAGGTGGTGCATATACTCATAGCAGTAAGAGTGGTGTTACTCACTTCCTTTGTGAAACAGAAGAAGAAACTTTGATGAGCATTCGTGAGCTGCTGAGTTTCTTACCTTCTAACAACATGGAAGATGCTCCTTCTATTCCTTGTACAGATGATATCCGTCGTGCAGAAGAATCACTGATGACAGTTATTCCTGACGACCCGAACATGCCATATGATATCAAAAATATCATCGAACCGGTAGTCGACAATCATTATTTCTTCGAGGTTATGCCTCACTTTGCAAAGAATATTGTAGTCGGATTTGCTCGTTTGGGTGGACGTTCTGTAGGTATCGTTGCCAATCAGCCGGCATATCTGGCAGGTGTGCTTGATATTGACGCTTCTGACAAGGCTTCTCGTTTCATCCGTTTCTGCGATTGTTTCAATATTCCTATTGTAACATTCGAAGATGTACCGGGTTTCTTGCCAGGATGTACACAGGAACACAATGGTATTATCCGTCACGGTGCAAAGATTGTATACGCTTATGCAGAAGCTACTGTTCCTAAGATAACAGTAATTACACGTAAGGCTTACGGAGGTGCATACATCGTTATGAATAGTAAACCTATTGGCGCTGATGTGAACTTCTCTTATCCTACAGCTGAAATTGCTGTAATGGGAGCAGACGGTGCTGTGAATATTCTGTATCGTAAAGCTACGCCGGAAGAAAAAGCTAAGGCTGTAGAAGAATACAAGGAGAAATTCTCTAATCCGTATCGTGCAGCTGAACAGGGTTATATCGATGAAATCATTCTTCCGAAAGATACTCGTTATAAACTGATTCAGGCACTTGAAATGACTCAGAATAAGAGTGTAAGCAATCCTCCAAAGAAACACGGTAACATGCCTTTGTAATTGATTTGAAGGAAATAATATAAATTTAGCCATCTCAACCTAATCCGTTGGGATGGCTTTTTTGTTTTAATTCTATATAACTTCATGATATAGCACAACTGTTGTGCTTATTATTGTGCTTTATTTATTTTTTAAGCAGACTGTTATCGTTTGCAAGGCGACAGAAGTTTATTGAATATAATTCTTAAAATAATATTAAGTAGTATTTAAACACGTTTGAAAGCGTGGCGGTCAGTTCGAGGTTTCCTCTTTTTATATCGATTTTTTTGTATCTTTGAAGCGATAATTATTTAAGCTATTAGTATATGATGAAAAAATGGATAATGATGGCAGCATTATTTGGCTGTCTGTTTGCCGGAGTCTCTACAGTACAAGCACAGGAAGTTACTCCTGATGAAGTAGGATATATAGTTAAAGTGGGTGATGAAGCTCCCGATTTTGAAATGACTTTGACCGACGGTCAGAAAGTAAAATTATCTTCTTTGCGTGGAAAAGTTGTGATGCTTCAGTTTACAGCAAGCTGGTGTGGGGTTTGCCGTAAAGAAATGCCTTTTATCGAGAAGGATATCTGGCAGAAACATAAAGATAATACTTCATTTGCACTTTATGGAGTAGACCGTGATGAACCTTTGGAAAAGGTTAAAGCTTTTGCAAAGCAGACGAAAGTAACATATCCGCTTGGACTTGATCCGGGAGCAGATATCTTTGCTAAATATGCGGTTCGTAACGCTGGTATCACCCGCAACGTGTTAATCGACAAGACTGGCAAGATTGTGATGATGACACGTTTATATAACGAGGAAGAGTTCTCTGCTTTGTGTAAGAAAATAGATGAACTGCTGAAATGATGCGGCTTAAGTATACATTACTCATCCTATGCTGTCTGGTCGTTCTTCCTGGGTTTTCTCGTAAGAAAAAGACTTCGGGATATGAACCTCTATTTGGAAAATCGCAGGCAGCCTACCAGATTACTTCCAGTTCATTAAAAGGGGCTACCTTCTATTTGGTCAGCGGTCATGGAGGACTAGATCCGGGATGCATCGGCAAGTATAGAGGAAAGGAACTGCACGAAGATGAATATGCCTATGATATTGTTTTGCGTTTAGGCAGAGAATTGCTGAAACGTGGTGCTAAGGTTCATTTTATTATTCAGGACAAGAAAGATGGAATCCGAAATGCTGCGATATTGAATAACAGCAAGCGGGAAACATGTATAGGTGAAGCAATTCCATTGAATCAGGTAGCAAGGTTGCAACAGCGTTGTGATGCTATTAACCGGTTATATCGTAGAGATAATAGCAATTATAAACGTGCAATCTTTGTTCATGTGGATAGTCGTAGCAGAGGTAAACAGACGGATGTTTTCTTTTATCACTCACCTGGCAGTAAATATGGAAAACGTCTTGCCGATCAGTTGAAGCGTACTTTTACTGCAAAATATGACCGTCATCAGCCTAATAGAGGATTCAATGGAACGGTTAGTTCGCGTAACTTGTTTGTTCTTCGGAACTCAACGCCTTATGCTGTTTTTTTGGAATTAGGAAATATTCAGAACGCACGCGATCAGCAACGTTTGGTGATACCCGACAATCGTCAGGCATTAGCCAACTGGATTGCTGAGGCTATGGTTAGCGATTATAAGAAAAGTAAGTAGTAACTGTATGATATTCAGTTGTTGAAGAGAAATAGTTTAATTTCGTCTGTATAGGATAGGCAGTATATAGCTAACAGCTGAACATGGAAAAAGCAATAGCGGAACTTTTGCTCAATGAACAGAAGTTCCGCTATTGCTTTTTTGCCTGAACCTGAGAAACACGTTATTCAGATATAAAGTGAAACTCTCAAGCAGGTGATTTTTATTAAGTTCTGCCATGAAAAGTTTGATACTAAGACCTTTCTTTTTGGGCAGAACTTATTGATTTTTTATTGTCGGTCAGGTTTATTCTTCAGCAAGTAACAGCTCCATTACCTGACAAGCTGATTTAGCGACAGAAGTACCAGGACCAAATATAGCCATAACTCCAGCTTTATACAGGAAGTCGTAATCCTGTGCCGGTATGACACCTCCTGCAAATACCAGAATATCTTCACGTCCCAGACGTTTCAACTCTGCAATGATTTGTGGAATTAAAGTCTTGTGTCCGGCGGCTAATGAAGAAACTCCTACTGCATGAACATCGTTTTCTACGGCTTCGCGAGCAGCTTCCTCCGGAGTCTGGAACAACGGTCCCATATCAACATCAAAACCACAGTCTGCAAATCCTGTAGCTACAACTTTTGCACCACGGTCATGTCCGTCCTGTCCCATTTTGGCAATCATTACACGCGGACGGCGACCCTCTTTCTTTGCAAATTCTTCAGTCAGTTCGCAAGCTTTTGCGAAATCTGCATCCTTTTTACTTTCTGATGAATACACGCCTGAAATAGTTCTTATTACTGCTTTATAACGTCCTACAATTTTTTCACATGCATCGGATATTTCTCCTAATGTGGCACGTACGCGGGCTGCTTCCACAGCCAGTTCCAGCAAGTTGCCTTTGCCGGTACGTACACATTCGGTAATAGCTTCCAGTGCTTTGTCTACTTCGGCCTGGTTTCTTCCTTCGCGCAGGCGACGTAAGTTTTCTATCTGTTCCTGACGTACAGCTGTGTTGTCTACTTCCAGAATATCAATCGGATCTTCTTTTTCCAGACGATATTTGTTTGTACCTACGATGGTCTGTTCACCTGAGTCGATACGAGCCTGTGTACGAGCTGCAGCTTCTTCAATACGCATCTTAGGTATACCTGTTTCGATAGCCTTAGCCATACCACCCAGTTTTTCGATTTCCTGAATGTGTTCCCAAGCTTTATGAGCCAATTCGTTGGTCAGCGCTTCTACATAGTATGAACCACCCCACGGGTCTACATTTTTACATATCTGGGTTTCTTCCTGGATATAAATCTGTGTATTACGTGCAATACGTGCAGAGAAATCGGTTGGCAGAGCAATAGCTTCGTCCAGCGCATTGGTATGCAGTGACTGAGTGTGTCCCAGTGCAGCAGCCATTGCTTCGATACAAGTACGTCCTACGTTGTTGAACGGATCCTGTTCTGTAAGCGACCATCCTGAAGTCTGTGAGTGTGTACGCAGTGCAAGTGATTTCGGATTCTTCGGATTAAACTGTTTTACAATCTTTGCCCAAAGCATACGTGCAGCACGCATCTTGGCAATTTCCATGAAATGATTCATGCCGATTGCCCAGAAGAAAGACAAACGAGGAGCAAAGGCATCGATATCAATACCTGCAGCAACTCCTGCGCGCAGATATTCCAGACCGTCGGCAAGTGTATAAGCCAATTCGATATCGGCTGTAGCACCAGCTTCCTGCATGTGATATCCTGAGATAGAGATAGAGTTGAATTTCGGCATTTTTTGAGAAGTGTACTCAAAGATATCCGAAATGATCTTCATGGAGAATGCAGGCGGATAGATATAGGTGTTACGCACCATGAACTCTTTCAAAATATCATTTTGA
>OHWS01000604.1_pt1 | contig 12447 bp, 7 predicted proteins | sample 1579751 | NCBI WGS metagenome assembly OHWS01 (sample SAMEA3882517, study PRJEB24775) | human gut metagenome | biome: human-associated habitat; feature: intestine environment; material: feces | place: Netherlands | collected 2009/2010
CACGTTTTACGTTGACCACCGCTGGAACACGTGTTATCGCCTGGGAAATGAAGCCGCCCAGCAGGCAGCCGCGTATCTGACCGTGCAGGCCCCAGAATTAAACTTTGCATCTGTCTACGGCGCAAAGGGCAACACGGTAGAGATCGACCTTTGCTATACCGAGCAGGACGGCATGACCCCGGCTAACTATGTGGATGATCTGCCGCTGGATGCTGCCTTTGACAAAGCCCTGCTGCAAAAGGTGCCCAGCCGCCTGTGCGCACAAGTCCTGTGCGACGGCAAGCCTACCGAGGCGGACATGCAAACCGTCCTGCACACCCTCAAGCAGGTGCTGGAAAGCAACGACATGCCGATCACCTATTACGACATCACCCTTGTGCCCACCGGCGATTACGCTGACCACAGCGCGTTTATGGCGGATGTGTTGGAATCCGGTCTGATGTCCGCCGATACAATTGCATAAAAAATACCCGTATTGCCTTTAGTAAGACAATACGGGTATTTTGCTGTTCTGTAGGGGTCGATGCTTGTCATCGACCTGCGGGCGGATGCAAACATTCGCCCCTACGGATAAACAGCTGAATAAAAATTACACGTTCAGCTCCACATGCTGGCCCAGGTCCTCTTTGTTGGCGTCCAGCACGGGCTGGATGACGTCGCGCAGGAACTCGGTGACCTGCTCGGCGCTGCGGCCCGTAAAGGCTTCGGGGGAGAGCTCGGCCTCGATTTCCTCGCGGGTCAGGCCGAATGCAGGGTCAGCCTCGACGCGGGCAATCATGTCGTTGGGCTTGCCCTCCTGCTTGACAACGGCAGCGGCGGCCACGGCGTGCTCACGCAGACGCTCGTGCAGCTCCTGACGGTCACCGCCCTTCTTGACGGCCTTCATCATGATGTTCTCGCTTGCCATGAACGGCAGCTCGGCCATGACGCGGGCACGGACGACCTTCGGGTAGACGACCAGCCCGTCGGAGACGTTCAGCAGGATGTTCAGGATGGCGTCAGCAGCCAAGAAGCCCTCGGCCATCGCAATGCGCTTGTTGGCGGAGTCGTCCAGCGTGCGCTCAAACCACTGGGTACCGGTGGTAAAGCTGGGGTTCAGCACATCCACCATCAGGTAGCGGGCAAGGGCGCAGATGCGCTCGCAGCGCATGGGGTTGCGCTTATAGGGCATAGCGGAGGAACCGATCTGGTTCTTCTCAAAGGGTTCCTCCATCTCCTTGAAGTTTGCCAGCAGGCGCAGGTCGGTGGCAAACTTCATGCAGCTCTGGCCAATACCGGCCAGTGCGTTCAGGATAAAGGCATCCACCTTGCGGCTGTAAGTCTGACCGGACACCGGCACAACAGCCTTGGGGTCAAAGCCCATCTCCTTTGCAATGGAAGCATCCACGGCGCGGATCTTGTCGGCATCGCCCTTGAACAGCTCCATAAAGGAAGCCTGCGTACCGGTGGTGCCCTTGACACCGCGCAGCTGCAGGGTAGCCAGACGATGGTCGATCTCGGCCAGATCCATCACCAGCTCGTTGGCCCACAGGGTAGCACGCTTGCCCACGGTGGTGGGCTGTGCGGGCTGGCAGTGGGTGTAGGCCATGCAGGGCATATCCTTGTACTCCTTGGCAAAGTGTGCCAGCTTTGCCAGCACACCCACCAGCTTTTTACGCACCAGCTCAAGACCCTGCCGCATCACGATGATGTCGGTGTTATCGCCCACATAGCAGCTGGTGGCACCCAGATGGATGATACCGGCTGCCTTGGGGCACTGCTGGCCGTAGGCGTAGACATGGCTCATGACGTCGTGGCGCACCAGCTTTTCCCGCTCGATGGCCACTTCGTAGTTGATATCGTCCACATGGGCTTCCAGCTCAGCTACCATATCCGGGGTGATGTTGGTCAGACCCTGATCCATTTCGGCACGAGCCAGCGCCACCCACAGCCGCCGCCAGGTGCGGAACTTGTTGTCGTCCGAGAAGATGTACTGCATCTCATCGGAAGCGTAGCGGGTGGAAAAAGGGCTGATATAGCGATCATGCTGTGACATTGGTTGTTTTCCTCCTGAAAACAACCCTCTCAGTCTCGCTTCGCTCGCCAGCTCCCCCGAGGTGGGGAGCTTTTTGCGCTCTGCCGGTCAGTACCGGAAAACCTCCCCCTTTCGGGGGAGGTGGCACGCCGCAGGCGTGACGGAGAGGGTTTTCTTCTTATTCTACCATCAAACCTTGAAATAGTCCACGCCGCCCTCAAAGATCGGCTGGTATTTATCGCCGGTGACGTTCTTGTACAGGTATTCGCCGCTGCGCTCCGAGTGACCCATCTTGCCGAACACGCGGCCGTCCGGGCTGGTGATGCCCTCGATAGCCAGCACAGAGCCGTTGGGGTTGAAGCTCTGATCCATGGTGGGCACGCCGGTCAGATCCACATACTGGGTGGCAACCTGACCGTTGCGCAGCATGGTGTCCAGCACCTCCTGCGGAGCCACAAAGCGGCCCTCGCCGTGGCTGATGGCGATGGTGTGCATCTCGCCCACCTCGCACTTGCTGAGCCACGGGCTGCCGGTGGAAGCCACACGGGTGTGCACCAGCATACTCTGGTGACGGCCGATGGTGTTGAAGGTCAGGGTGGGGTCACAGGCAGTGATGGGGCGGATATCGCCGTAGGGCACAAGACCCAGCTTGATCAGAGCCTGGAAGCCGTTGCAGATGCCCAGCATCAGGCCATCGCGCTGCTGCAGCAGACGGCGCACAGCCTCGGTGACCGCAGGATTGCGGAAGAAGGAGGCGATGAACTTGGCGCTGCCGTCCGGCTCGTCGCCGCCGGAGAAGCCGCCGGGCAGCATGACGATCTGGCTTGCGTCAATAGCCTTGACCAGTGCCTTGCAGCTCTCAGCAACGTCGGCGGGGGTCAGGTTGCGTACCACCAGAATCTCGGGGTCAGCACCGGCGCGGGCAAAGGCCTTGGCGGTGTCATACTCGCAGTTGGTGCCGGGGAACACCGGGATGATGACCTTGGGCTTTGCCACACCGATCTTGGGTGCGGCGGGTGCGGTCAGGCTGCCGGTGATGGGCTCCACGGTGGGGCCTGCCTTGCGGTAGGGGTACACAGGCTCCAGCTTGCTCTCCCAGATCTCCTGCAGTTCGGCCATATCCAGCTTTTCGCCGCAGGACTCGAAGGTGTACTCCTTGGTGGTCTCGCCCAGCAGCATACCGGCGGGAGAATCGGACACCATTTCCAGAATGATGGAACCATACATGGGCTCAAACATCTGATGGGTGGTCATGTCCGCACGCATCTTGAAGCCGATGCGGTTGCCCAGACCCATCTTGAACAGTGCCTCGGCAATGCCGCCGTAGCCCACGGAGCAGGCAGAAGCGACCATGCCTTCTTCGATCATGTTCTCCACGATCTTGTAGTTGGCCTTCAGGGAGAAGAAGTTGGGGCAGCCGGTCTCCGGGTCGATGATGGGACGAACGAGCACCACGGTGCTCTCCGGCTTCTTGAACTCGGTGGAGACTACGCGGCTTGCCTTGCCAATGGCAGTGGCAAAGGACACCAGCGTGGGGGGCACATCCAGCTGCTCAAAGGAGCCGGACATGCTGTCCTTGCCGCCGATGGAAGCAATGCCAAGACCGATCTGCGCATCCAGTGCGCCCAGCAGGGCAGCCAGCGGCTTGCCCCAGCGCTCGGGCTTGTTGCCCAGACGCTCGAAGTACTCCTGGAAGGTCAGGTAAGCGTCCTCGTAGCGGAAGCCGGTGGCAACCAGCTTGGTCACGCTCTCAATAACAGCCATCCGTGCACCCACATACTGGTTGGCGCTCATCAGATAGGGGTTATAGCCCCATGCCATGCCAGAGCAGGTGGAGGTCTCGCCGTCCACCGGCAGCTTTGCTACCATGGCGTTCTGGGGGGTCAGCTGGTATGCACCGCCAAAGGGCATGAGCACGGTGGCAGCGCCGATGGTGGAGTCGAACCGCTCGGAAAGGCCCTTCTTGCTGCAGACGTTCAAATCGCCCACCATGGACTTCATCTTCTGGCTGAAGGTCAGGCCGGCCCACTGGGGCTGCCAGACGCTGCCCTTTTCCACATGGACGTTCTGGTGCTTCTCTGCACCGTTGGAGTTCAGGAACTCACGGCTGATGTTCACGATGGAAACGCCGTTCCACACCATGTTCAGGCGCTTTTCCTCGGTGACCTTGGCCACAGGGGTAGCCTCGAGGTTCTCCTCGGTGGCAATGGCGATGAACTTGTCCACATCCTCCGGGGCAAGGGCCACAGCCATACGCTCCTGGCTCTCGCTGATGGCCAGTTCAGTGCCGTCCAGACCCTCGTACTTCTTGGTGACCTTGTTCAGGTCGATGTACAGACCATCAGCCAGCTCGCCGATGGCAACGGAAACGCCGCCGGCACCAAAGTCGTTGCAGCGCTTGATCATCTTGCAGGCATCCTCGCGGCGGAACAGGCGCTGCAGCTTGCGCTCGATGGGCGCATTGCCCTTCTGCACCTCGGCACCGCAGTGCTCAAGGCTGTCCAGCTTGTGTGCCTTGGAGGAGCCGGTAGCGCCGCCGATGCCGTCACGGCCGGTGCGGCCGCCCAGCAGCACGATCACATCGCCGGGAGCGGGGCACTCGCGGCGGACGTGGGAGGCAGGGGTAGCGCCCACAACAGCGCCGATCTCCATGCGCTTTGCCACGTAGCCGGGGTGGTAGATCTCGTCCACCTGACCGGTAGCCAGACCGATCTGGTTGCCGTAGGAGGAGTAACCGGCGGCTGCGGTGGTGACCAGCTTGCGCTGGGGCAGCTTGCCGGGCATGGTCTCACTGACCGGCTTGAGCGGGTCGCCTGCGCCGGTGACACGCATAGCCTGATAGACGTAGCTGCGGCCGGACAGCGGGTCACGGATGGCACCGCCAATGCAGGTCGCTGCGCCGCCGAAGGGCTCGATCTCGGTGGGGTGGTTGTGGGTCTCGTTCTTGAACAGGAACAGCCAGTCCTCGTCCTTGCCGTTGACATCGCACTTGATCTTAACGGTGCAGGCGTTGATCTCCTCAGACTCGTCCAGATTCTTCAGGATACCCTGCTTCTTCAGTTCCTTGGCACCGATGGTGGCAAGGTCCATCATGCAGCGGGGCTTGTTCTCGCGCCCCAGCTCGGTGCGCATCGCCATGTAGCGGTCAAAGGCCTCCTGCACCACAGCGTCATCGATCTGCACATCGTCCAGAATGGTGCCGAAGGTGGTGTGGCGGCAGTGATCGGACCAGTAGGTGTCGATCATCTTGATCTCGGTGATGGTGGGGTCGCGCTGCTCGGTGCGGAAGTACTCCTGGCAGAACTTGATGTCCCCCAGATCCATGGCCAGACCCTTTTCCTCGATGAACTTGGCAAGACCAGCTTCATCCAGCTGGTTAAAGCCCTCCAGCACTGCCACGGCAGCGGGCACGGGGTACTCCATCTTCAGGGTCTCTTTGGGCTCCAGAGAAGCTTCGCGGGCTTCCACGGGGTTGATGACATACTTCTTGATCTCGGCCACCTGCTCGGGAGTCAGAGCACCCTCCAGCAGGTAGACGCGGGCAGAGCGCACCAGCGGGCGCTCGCCTTGACTGATGAGCTGGATGCACTCGGCGGCAGAAGCTGCGCGCTGGTCGAACTGGCCGGGCAGGTACTCCACCGCGAAGGACACGCCCTCGGCAGCGGGCAGCTCGGCGTAGGTGTTATCCACCGGCGGCTCGCTGAACACGGTGCTGACGCACTGGTTGAACAGTGCTTCGTCGATGCCTTCCACATCGTAGCGGTTCAGCAGGCGCAGACCGGTCAGGTCCTTGATGCCCAGCAGGCTGATGAGTTCGTTTTTCAGACCGTTGGCCTCGACATCAAAGCCGGGCTTTTTTTCCACATAAATACGATAGACCATTGGGTAGGTTCCCCCTTATGATTCAATTCTTCTGAAGGCGCGCCCTCATCCAGCTCGCCTGCGGCGACTGATGAGGGTGCTTTTCCTAATTACTGCTTCTCTGCCAGCGCTTTCAGGGCACGCAGGCCGATATCGCTGCGCTTGTGCAGCTTTTCAAAGCTGATCTTTTCGGCTGCTTCGTAGGCGTGGCTCAGGGCGTTGGTCAGGCGCGGGCCGGTGGCGGTAACGCCCAGCACGCGACCGCCGTTGGTCACAAGCTGGCCGTCCTCGGTGATGGCAGTGCCGGAGTGGTACACCGTCACGTTCTCCTCGTCGGGCAGCTGACCGTCCACAAGGCCGGAGATGGGCTTGCCCTTCTCGTAGGCCACAGGGTAGCCGCCGGAAGCCAGAATGACACAGGCCGCAGCACCATCGGAGAATTTGACCTCCTGCTCTGCCAGCGTGCCGTTGGTGCACGCCTGCATGATGTGCAGCAGGTCACTTTCCAGCAGCGGCAGCACCACCTGCGTTTCGGGGTCGCCGAAGCGGCAGTTATACTCGATGACCTTGGGGCCGTCCGGGGTGAGCATGAGGCCAAAGTACAAACAGCCCTTGAAGGGGCAGCCCTCGGCGTTCATGGCGCGGATGGTGGGCAGGAAGATCTTTTCCATGCACTCCGCAGCCACTTCCGGGGTGTAGTAGGGGTTGGGGGCAATGGTGCCCATGCCGCCGGTGTTCAGGCCGGTGTCGTGGTCGTTGGCGCGCTTATGGTCCATACTGGAGACCATGGGCTTGACCACCTTGCCGTCCGTAAAGCTCAGCACGCTGACCTCCGGCCCGGTGAGGAACTCTTCCACCACCACATGGTTGCCGGATGCGCCGAACTTTTTGTCCAGCATGATCTCCTTGACGCCGTCGGCGGCCTGCTGCTCGTTCTCACAGATCAGCACGCCCTTGCCCAGTGCAAGGCCGTCTGCCTTGATGACCACCGGGTACTTGCCCTCGGCGCGGATGTAATCCATGACCTTTGCGGGGTCATCGAAGGTCTCGTACTTTGCGGTGGGGATGCCGTATTTCTTCATCAGATCCTTGGAGAACACCTTGGAGGCCTCGATGCGGGCAGCGGCCTTGTCCGGGCCAAAGGCGGGGATGCCCACCTTTGCCAGTGCGTCCACCATGCCCAGTGCAAGGGGGTCGTCCTGTGCCACTACAACGTAATCGAACTTTTCTTCCACTGCAAAGCCCACCATGGTATCCACATCGGTGGCCTTGATGTTCTTGCACTTGGCATCATAGCTGATGCCGCCGTTGCCCGGTGCGCACCAGATTTCGCCGCAGTCGGGGCTCTTTTTCAGTGCCTTGATGATGGCGTGCTCGCGGCCGCCGCCGCCCACTACCAAGATTTTTTCAGCCATATCATTCACCTTCCCGTTTTTGAATGACCCTCTCCGTCATTGCTGCGCAATGCCAGCTCCCCCGAAAGGGGGAGCTTTCGCCGTCAGGCGACTGAGAGGGTTCGTTCCTTTTTCCTTAGTGATGGAACAGCCGCAGGCCGCAGAAGGCCATGGCGATGCCGTACTTGTTGCAGGTATCGATGACCTGCTGGTCGCGGATGGAGCCGCCGGGCTGCACGATGGCAGTCACGCCGGAGCGGCGGGCGCGCTCGATGTTGTCACCGAAGGGGAAGAAAGCGTCCGAACCAAGGCAAACACCGGTCACCTTGCTGAGGTAAGCCTTCTTTTCCTCGGCGGTCAGCGGCTCGGGCTGGCGGGTGAAGGTCTCGGCCCAGACGTCATCACCGATGACATCCTCCGGGGTATCGCCGATGTAAACATCAATGGCGTTGTCGCGGTTGGGCTTTGCCACATCGTCACGGAAGGGCAGGTCCAGCACCTTATCCATGTGGCGCAGCTGCCAGTTGTCGGCCTTCTGACCGGCCAGACGGGTGCAGTGGATGCGGCTCTGCTGGCCTGCACCCACGCCGATGGTCTGACCATTATAGGTGTAGCACACGCTGTTGGACTGGGTGTACTTCAGGGTGATAAGAGCAATGATGAGGTCGCGCTTCTGCTCCTCGGTCACGCTCTTATTCTCGGTGACCCAGTTGTTCAGCATGGTGTCGGCATTGATGACCAGTTCGTTGCGGCCCTGCTCGAAGGTGATGCCGTACACCTGCTTATGCTCGATGGGAGCGGGCTTGTAGGCGGGGTCGATGGCGACCACATTGTAGTTGCCCTTCTTTTTGCCGGACAGGATGGCCAGTGCTTCCGGCTCGTAGCCCGGGGCGATGATGCCGTCAGAGACTTCGTGCTGGATCAGCTTTGCGGTGGGCACATCGCAGATGTCGGACAGGGCGATCCAGTCGCCGAAGGAGGACATCCGGTCTGCGCCGCGGGCGCGGGCGTAGGCGCAAGCCAGCGGGGAGAGTTCGGTCTCCGGGGCAATGTGGTACATCCGGCGCTCCACCTCGGTCAGGGGCAGACCCAGTGCTGCACCCGCCGGGGAAACGTGCTTGAAGGAGGCCGCTGCGGGCAGACCGCAGGCGGTTTTCAGTTCCTTGACCAGCTGGATGGAGTTGAGGGCATCCAGAAAGTTGATGTAGCCGGGCTTGCCGTTCAGCACGGTAACGGGCAGGTCGGAGCCATCTTCCATATAAATGCGGCTGGGCTTCTGGTTGGGGTTGCAGCCGTACTTCAGTGCGAGTTCATTCATTGGTGCATCCTCCTTATATCCTAAGGTTTACTCTTATTCTTCCTCGGCGTCAAGCTTTTTGAGCAGTTCCAGCTCTTCGGGCAGCAGCTCCGGCTCTTCGGGATCGTCCAAATCGCTGCACACCGGATCATATTTATTAAAGATCATATCGCCGCTCTCGCCGGTTTCCAGATCAATGACCCGGGCAAACAGGCTCACCTTGTTGTCCATGTTCAGGCTGCTCCACATATCGTGGGCAAAATCGCCAATGGTGCGGGGGCAGGCAAAGCGCAGGGGCTCACCCTCAAAGCTGGGGATGGGGTTGCCGTTGTGCTTGTAGGTGCTGATAAAGTGGCCCTCGCCTGCAACGGGCTGGGGGTAATCAAAGAAATAGCGCTGCACGCTGTCGCCGTTGCCGTCGGCAGACTTGAGGATGCTCATCTGGTAGCTGCCGTCGGCGTACACCACAGCGGAGATGCGGGGGGTGTAGTTGGGGCAGTCCGGCTCAAAGGTGCGGGTGCGCAGGGCATCGGCAAAGCTCTTGCCCTGACTCATCAGGTCATAGATGGTATCGGTCTGGTCGCCGTTGGTCACGATATGGGTCTTGCCAAGGGTCAGCACCGGGTTATAAATGATCAGGCTGGGGTCCTCCAGCTTTGCGGGGTCTGCCGCCACGGTGCAGATGCCGCCGCGCTCGGGCACGGGGTCAAACACGCGGTTGCGGCTGTTCTCGCTGCGTCCCATGATAAAGTAGCCGATAAACATCTGCCGTCCGTCCGGAGCCATTGCCACAGCAATGCCGCGGCCGGGGTACTCGTTGGATGCCAGATACTCGTTCAGGTTGATCTTTTCCATTGTTGTTCTCCCTTGCATTTTTGTTTTCAAAGAGCAACTCTCGGCTCCCCCTTTGGGGGAGCTGGCGCGTCAGCGCCTGAGAGGGCGAACCTCTTTGCGGAGGCAACTTCCCCGCCCTCTCCGTCACGGCTTACGCCGTGCCACCTCTCCCAAAGGGAGAGGCAAGAACAACGCTCTGCAAGCTTTCAGCAGATCTCTCCGCTGCACACCATAGCCACAGCCTTGGGCAGCAGCTTCCATTCAGCCTGCTCCATCACCCGCTTCTGCAGCACCTCGGGGGTGTCGCCGGGCAGGATGTCCACGGCCTTCTGCAGCAGGATGGGGCCGCCGTCGCACTCCTCATTCACAAAGTGGACGGTGGCACCGGTCACCTTGCAGCCACGGGCAAGGGCGGCCTCGTGGGGCCGCAGGCCGTACATGCCCGGCCCGCAGAAAGACGGGATGAGCGCCGGGTGCACGTTCAGGATGCGGCGCGGATAGGCCGCGATGACGCTGGGGCCCAGCACGGACAGAAAGCCCGCCAGCACCACCAGATCGATCTTGTGCGCCCGCAGCGTTTCCAGCAGCGCAGCGTCAAATTCCTCGCTGGCGGCGTAGTCCTTGCGGCGCACCACGCAGCCCTCTACGCCCGCCTTTGCGGCGCGTTCCAGCGCAAAGACGCCGGGCTTGGAGGCCACCACCAGCGTAATTTTACCATTGGGGTTCTCGCCCCGGGCCTCACTGTCCAGCAGCGCCTGCAGATTGGTGCCGCCGCCGGACACTAACACGGCAATGTTCAGCACAGCTCCACGCCCTCACCTTCTGCGATGACGCCCAGACGGTAAGCCTCCGGCTCGCCGTTGGCGTGCAGGATCTCCAGTGCCTTATCAGCCTGCTCGGCGGGCACGGTGAGCACCATGCCCACGCCCATGTTGAAGGTGTTGAACATATCGTGCTCGGAGATGCCGCCCGCCTTCTGCATCAGGTGGAACAGCGCCGGGGTGCGCACATCTGCCTTGTTGATGCGGGCGCAGCAGCCCTTCTTCAGGCTGCGGGGGATATTCTCGTAGAAGCCGCCGCCGGTGATGTGGGAGATGCCCTTGACCTGCACCTCTTCCAGCACCTTCAGCACGGGCTTGACGTAGATCTTGGTGGGAGCCAGCAGCGCCTCGCCAAGGGTCTTGCCGCCCAGCTCGGCGGGGGTGGAGAACAGCACATCGGGGTCGGCGTCGATGTTGAACACCTTGCGCACCAGCGAGAAGCCGTTGGAGTGCACACCGGTGGAGGGCAGGGCGAGGATCACGTCACCGGCTGCCATGGTCTCGTTGCTCAGGATCTTCTCCTTGTCCACAACGCCCACAGTGAAACCGGCCAGATCGTACTCGTCCTCCGGCATCATGCCCGGGTGCTCGGCAGTTTCGCCGCCCACCAGAGCACAGTCGGCCTGCACGCAGCCCTCGGCCACACCCTTGACGATGTTGGCGATCTTTTCCGGCACGTTGCGGCCGCAGGCGATGTAATCCAGGAACACCAGCGGCTTTGCACCGGCGCAGATGACGTCGTTGACGCACATGGCCACGCAGTCGATACCGATGGTATCGTGCTTATCCATGATCATGGCCACCTTCAGCTTGGTGCCCACGCCATCGGTGCCGGAGATCAGCACCGGATGCTTGTAACCGGTGCAGTCCAGCTCAAACAGGCCGCCAAAGCCGCCCAAGCCGCCGATGCAGTGCTCGTTCATGGTACGGGCGACATACTGCTTCATCAGCTCCACAGAGCGGTAACCGGCGGTAATGTCCACGCCTGCTGCGGCGTAGCTTTCAGAATAGCTCTTTTCCATGTTCTTACTCTCCTAACTTTTTCTCGTCCTTGGGACGGTCGTTCAGGTGGCGTTCGTGGATATCGGTGGAAAGCACCTCGTCCGGCTTCACGGCATATTCGCCGGTGAAGCAGGCGGTGCAGAACCCACAGTTTGCGTTTTTGGCCAGCTGCACCACATGTTCGGTGGACAGGTAGCCCAGGGTGTCGGCCCCGATGATCTCATTGATCTGCTCCACATTGCGGCCCGTGGCCACCAGCAGCTTCTGATCGGGGATGTCGGTGCCGAAGTAGCAGGGATATTTGAACGGCGGTGCCGACACCATGAAGTGTACCTCGGTGGCACCGGCGTCCCGCAGCAGCTTGATGATGCGGGCAGAGGTGGTGCCGCGCACGATGGAGTCATCCACCAGCACCACGCGCTTGCCCTTGACGGTGCTGGACACCACGTTCAGCTTGATGCGCACGCTGTTCTCGCGCTGCTTCTGGCTGCCCTGAATGAAGGTGCGGCCGATGTATTTGTTTTTGATAAAGCCGATGCCGTAGGGGATGCCGCTCTCCTGCGAGTAGCCCAGTGCTGCATCCAAGCCGGAATCCGGCACGCCGATGACCACATCGGCCTCCACGGGGTGCTCCTGTGCAAGGAAGCGGCCTGCCTGCTTGCGGGCCTCGTGCACCGAGCTGCCCTCGATGACGCTGTCCGGGCGGGCGAAGTAGATGAACTCGAACACGCACATCTGGGTGTCCGGGCGGCCGCAGTGATCCTTGATGCTGCGCAGTTCGCCGGTCTTGGTATCCACCACTACGATCTCGCCGGGCTCCACATCCCGCAGCAGGGCGGCACCGGTGGCATCCAGTGCGCAGCTCTCGCTGGCAAAGACGTAGCCGCCGCCGGGCAGGGTGCCGATGCACAGGGGACGGTAGCCCCGGGGGTCGCGCACCGCGATGAGCTTGGTGGCAGACATGATCACAAGGCTGTATGCGCCCTCCAGCACGTCCATGGTCTTGCTAATGGCAGTCTCGATGCTGCCCATGCGCAGACGGTTGCGGGTGATGAGGTAGCAGATAACCTCGGTATCCGAAGAGCCGTGGAAGATGGCGCCCTCGTTTTCCAGCTGGCGGCGCAGCTCCACGGCGTTGGTCAGGTTGCCGTTGTGGCACAGCGCCATAGTGCCGCGGCCATGCCGGACGATCATGGGCTGGGCGTTGGCGCGGGTGCGCTGGCC
>OHWS01000618.1_pt1 | contig 12199 bp, 9 predicted proteins | sample 1579751 | NCBI WGS metagenome assembly OHWS01 (sample SAMEA3882517, study PRJEB24775) | human gut metagenome | biome: human-associated habitat; feature: intestine environment; material: feces | place: Netherlands | collected 2009/2010
AAAGGCTCTATGTCTGAAAAACACAATAAATGACATCGTGTATAATACCTTCATATACTATTATGACGGTTCTCTAAGAGAGCTCTATGTACAGGATGGTTCCTCATACAGTCTGGACAGCGGACAAAGGATTGTCGAAATCGGGGGACTTGACATGACAGAAACCACCGACAAAATGATTACCGTAACTATCACCGATACATCCGGTGGCACTACCGATACCTACTGCTCCGTCAATTCCGACTAACCATCGTCCGACAATAAATGCAGCAATATCACGTACACCGCTCCACGATATGCCACTCGATGCCACACAAACTTACATACCACAAGGAATAAACCATGATTTCAACAAAGCTTAAACAATCGAAAAACAGAATATTCCTGCTTGAGATTACCATTAATCTGCTGCTTTTTTCAGCTCTTTTGATTGTGGGACTGCTTTTCTTCATAAAGACCCACAAGCTGACAGAAGAAACTCAGGTGCTGCATGAGGCTGTTAATGCATGCAGCAATGCAGCAAGCGCATACGAACAGGAGCATGGCGATTTAAACGCCGTATCATCGCTCTTTGACGGCTCCATCTGTGCAGATGAAAAGCTATTCATTTATCTTGACAAAAGCTATCATCCATGTGATAAGGATGATGCCGCATACAAGGTTATTGTAAGCAGGCTTGGGCAGGATGCCTACGGAGTACAAAAGGCTGACATAGAGTTTATAGCAGCAGACAGCCACTGTGTATACAGCATTACTGCGTGCAGCTATACTGCACTTTCCTCTGATGGAAGGACGGTGAGCACCCCATGAAAAAAAGAAGAGAGTTTTCAAATTTCGGTTTTTCCACCATCCTGCTTACCTTTTCCATGATATGCATTGTCACGTTCTCGGCACTCGCCTTTGTCACAGCAAACTCTGACTATAAGCTGAGCAAACGCGTTGCTGATAACAACAGCTCGTATTACCGTGCATGTGAAAAGGTATGGGATGAGATATCACAGATTGATGCCATTCTTGCATCCGCCTACGATGGCAGTCCTGATAAAGCAGCATACTATGAGGCCATAAAGACTGCTCTATCAGACAACGATACTGCCATAAATAAAAACCTCGCTGAAAATGAATCAAACGGCAAGGTTACCGGTCTGACCTATACCATCACCTGTACTGTAAGTGATACGCAGACTCTCACTGTAAAGCTTGATATCAACTATCCTGTCCACAGGCAGGATGCTTTTTATAAAATAAAACAATGGAAGCTCAATACCGACACAGCTTTCGAGGAAAATGATACACTAAACTTAATTGGAGGAAACTAAAATGGATGTTAAAAAGATATTAAAGGAAGCGACTGACAACGGAGCATCGGATATTTTCATAGTGGCCGGCCGCCCTCTCACATACAAATCAAAGGGAGTGATGGAGTGTCTCAATGAAATCAGAATGATTCCAAAAGAAACCTTTGAATTTGTCACATCAATCTATGCTCTTGCCGAGAGAGATATTTCAAAATTTGAGGAAACCGGAGATGATGACTTTTCCTTCGCTATACCGGGAGTATCACGTTACAGAGTGAGCACTTTCAAGCAGCGTGGCTCTTACTCTGCTGTCATCCGTGTTATCTCATTCACACTGCCAAAGCCAAGCGATTTACATATACCGGACTCTGTTATGGAGCTTGCGGAAACAAACAACGGCATGGTGCTGGTTACCGGCCCAGCCGGAAGCGGTAAATCTACCACACTTGCATGTATTATTGATCAGATCAACCATGAGAAGGAAGAGCATATTATCACTCTTGAGGATCCGCTTGAGTTTTTACATCGGCATGACAAATGTATTGTGTCACAGCGTGAAATCAACACAGATACAGAAAGCTATCTCACTGCACTTCGCGCCGCACTCCGCCAGAGTCCTGATGTCATATTGCTTGGAGAGATGCGAGACTATGAGACCATCAATACAGCTGTCACAGCGGCTGAAACCGGTCATCTCATATTTTCATCACTTCACACAATTGGTGCCGCAAATACCATTGACCGAATAATCGATGCGTTTCCTGCTTCCCAGCAGCACCAGATAGCCATCCAGCTTGCATCTGTGCTGCAGGCTGTTGTCTGCCAGAAGCTTTTACCTGCCACAAACGGTGAGATGGTGCCTGCTTTTGAAATCATGGTACTCACGCCTGCAATAAGGAACTTAATCCGTGAAGGCAAGGTCCATCAGATTGACGGTATCATCTACACCTCTGCAGCTGAGAATATGATTGCAATGGATACAAGCATCTTCAATCTGTACAAGGCCGGTGTAATCAGCAAGCATGTGGCAATCAGCGAGGCTACCAATCCTGAGATGATGTCAAAGAGAATTAATTTAAACTAACTTCATACTTGACGGATATATAAAACCCCGGCATATAAACCTTGAAACAGATTTATATACCGGGGCTTTTCATTTAGATAAATATGTTAACACAAGCAAATTACCGTTATCTATACTTTCGATATTATACGTTAATCTCTGCCTTTACTCCACTCTCATCCTTATGCGCTTCAAGCACCGGATTAACTACATCACGCAGATATACATCTACCTGACGAGGTGCACGTCCCACATAAAGCTCAGGCTTAAGGTTCTTTTCGATATCAGCTTTTGTCAATCCGAATGCAGGATCTGCAGCGATTAAGTCTACGAGGTTATTCTCTTTTCCCTCTTCCTTTACTGTCTTTCCTGCCTGCATTGAGAGCTGTCTGATCTTCTCATGGAGCTCCTGACGATTTCCACCGTTCTTTACAGCATCCATCATGATGTTCTCTGTTGCCATGAATGGTATCTCTGCCATAAAGTGCTTTTCAATAACCTTTGGATATACTACCAGTCCATCCACCACATTGAGGCAGAGGTCAAGTATTCCGTCTATTGCAAGGAAGCCCTCAGGTATTGAAAGACGCTTGTTTGCTGAATCGTCAAGTGTTCTCTCAAACCACTGTGTAGCCGAGGTAATTGCAGGATTCATTACATCTGCAAGAACATATCTTGAAAGAGATGCTATTCTCTCACTTCTCATAGGATTTCTCTTATATGCCATGGCTGATGAGCCAATCTGGTTCTTCTCAAACGGCTCCTCTACTTCCTTAAGATGCTGGAGCAGTCTGATGTCGTTTGACATCTTTGTAGCTGATGCAGCGATGCCTGCGAGCACATTTACTACTCTTGTATCTACCTTACGGGAATATGTCTGGCCAGACACCGGATAACAATCCTTAAAGCCCATCTTCTTTGCGATCATCGGATCTATCTTGTCTATTGTCTCATTGTCTCCGTCGAAGAGCTCAAGGAAGCTGGCCTGTGTTCCTGTAGTGCCCTTTGAGCCAAGGAGCTTTAATGTGCCCTGCACATACTCTAAATCCTCGAGATCCAGCATAAACTCATTCAGCCACAGTGTGGCACGCTTTCCAACTGTTGTCGGCTGTGCCGGCTGGAAATGTGTAAATGCAAGAGTTGGCTGATTCTTATACTTATCAGCAAAGTTTGCAAGCTCTGCAATAACACTTATAAGCTTTTTGTGAACAAGCTTTAATGCTTCATTCATGATGATAATATCTGTATTGTCACCTACATAGCATGAGGTTGCTCCAAGATGTATAATTCCTGCTGCCTTAGGGCACTGCTGTCCATATGCATAGACATGGCTCATTACATCGTGACGCACAAGCTTCTCACGCTCCTTTGCCACGTCATAATTGATGTCATCCACATGTGCCTTTAATTCATCAATCTGTTCCTGTGTGATAACCGGCTTGCCATCCTGTGAAAGCCCAAGCTCCATCTCAGTCTCTGCAAGAGCAATCCAGAGCTTTCTCCAAGTGGTAAATTTCATATCCTGCGAAAAAATATACTGCATCTCTTTGCTGGCATAGCGCTCAGAAAGAGGACTTGTGTATCTGTCTGTACTCATATTCTCTCCTTTATTAGCGATTAAGCATTTTTCTCTCGAGGTCTATTTCTTTATCAAAATACTCGCCTCTGATATCATCCTTCGGTGGCTCCATCGGATATTTTCCTGTGAAACAGCCCATGCAGATTGGCAGTCCCTCTACCATCTCATGAAGTCTGTCAATTCCAAGGTAGCCTAAAGAATCTGCACCTATAATCTGTCTGATATCCTCAATAGTCCTGTTGTAAGCGATAAGCTGCTCTCTTGCAGGAATATCTGTACCGAAATAGCAAGGCCATAAGAATGGCGGTGAACTGATACGCACATGCACCTCTGTGGCACCCGCCTCTCTTAACATACGCACTATTCTGTCTGAGGTTGTTCCTCGCACAATTGAATCATCAATCATAACAACTCTCTTGCCTTTAACAGCCTCCTTTAATACATTGAGCTTTATCTGCACGCTTGATTCACGGCTTGACTGCTTAGGTTTGATAAATGTCCTGCCGACATAACCGTTCTTGACAAATGCTGTGCCATATGGAATGCCCGACTCAAGTGAATAACCAAGAGCAGCGGCATTTCCTGACTCCGGTACTCCTGTCACGATATCAGCCTCAACCGGTGAATCCATTGCAAGGAATCTGCCAGCCTTGATACGGCTGCCATACACGCTTACTCCGTCAATATGGCTGTCAGGTCTTGCGAAATAAATGTATTCAAACACGCATCTGGCCTGTTTTTCAGGGGCAAGTGCCATAGTCATATCAGACTCAATGCCCTTTTCAGGAGTGATGGTGATAACCTCTCCCGGCTCTATATCCCTGACAAACTCTGCACCGATTGTATCAAGCGCACAGGTCTCAGATGTAACGATATATGCATTGTCTCTCTTTCCGATGCAAAGAGGCTTAAAACCAAATGGGTCTCTGGCTGCAATAAGCTTTCTCGGGCTCTCGACAACAAGCGCGTAGGCTCCCTTAAGCTTCTGGCAGGCACGTCTGACCGCCTCCTCCGCTGTTTTTGAGTTAAGACGTTCTCTGGCAATATGATAAGCTATAACCTCAGAGTCGATTGTGGTCTGGAAAATAGCTCCTGTATACTCAAGCTCCTTGCGAAGCTCCTTTGCATTTATGAGGTTTCCGTTGTGTGCCATGGCAAGTGTGCCCTTGACATAATTTAATACGAGCGGCTGTGCATTCTCACGTGTTGATGAGCCTGCTGTTGAATAGCGCACATGTCCCACTCCGATATCGCCCTTCATAGGCTCTAAGATATCAGGAGTAAATACCTCATTTACAAGGCCCATACCCTTGTGTGTTGTCACCTTTCCCTTTGGTCCGTGTGTATCACTCACTGCAATACCACAGCTTTCCTGTCCTCTGTGCTGAAGTGCAAAAAGACCATAATAGATAGTGGATGAGACATCTCCTCCATCAAAATCATACATGCCGAACACACCACACTCCTCATGAAGCTCATCAAATACATGGTTATGCTCGTCAATATCAGAACACCTTTTTAATTTTGTACCGGTATGACTTTTTGTATCTATACAAGTATTTATATACTGATTTATGTTATTGTCCTGGTTCATAATATCTCCGTTTATAATTGCGAAATAGTAACGCGGAATAAATAATATATTAGCGGCTGAATTTGCTTCCTGTAAGAAGCTCAAATGCCTCTTTATATTTCTCTACAGTCTTCACAACAACCTCATCAGGTAAAAGTAGGTCATTGTCCGGATTTGCCTTGAGCCAGTCTCTTACATACTGCTTGTCAAATGAAGGCTGTCCCTGTCCAGGCTTATATCCATCAAGTGGCCAGAAGCGTGAGCTGTCAGGTGTGAGCATCTCATCGGCAAGCACTACCTCACCCTGCTCATTTAAGCCAAACTCAAACTTGGTATCTGCGATGATGATACCCTTTGTAAGAGCATACTCTGCACATTTCTTGTAGAGAGCAATTGTATAATCGCGAATCTTCTCTGCGTACTCTCTGCCCTTCTCAGGATAAATCTTCTCTAATACTTCTACTGATTTTTCGAATGAGATATTCTCATCATGATCTCCAAGATCAGCCTTGGTAGATGGTGTATAAATAGGCTCAGGGAGCTTATCAGACTCAACAAGTCCCTCCGGAAGTCTGATTCCGCAGACTGTACCGTTCTCCTGGTAGCTTACCCAGCCGCTTCCTGTGATATATCCACGAACTATACACTCGATTGGAAGCATCTCAAGCTTCTTACAGAGCATACTGTTTCCGTTGAACCTGTCCTGACCGAAGAACTCCGGCATATCCTTTGCGTCTACTGAAATCATATGGTTAGGAACAACATCCTTTGTGAATTCAAACCAGAACTTAGACATCTGTGTGAGGATGGCTCCCTTGTCTGTAATCTTATTCTTTAAAATATGGTCAAAAGCGGAAATACGATCTGTTGCGACCATAATAAGGCTGTCCCCGTTATCATATACTTCTCTTACTTTTCCTTCTTTGAATGGTTTAAATTCCTGCATGATTGTCCTCCATCTTATGTGTAATTTATTTTACAAATCAAATGCTACCTTTAAATTATATACCAGCTCAATTTGTAAAGTCAACGTATATTATAAGTTTTTTTAAATAATTTTACGCTATTTATAAGCAATTCTTATATTTATTATTATATCTTTAATATATCAAAACAAAAGCTCCGGTTCAAACCCTTTGTCTGCGCCGGAGCTTATATAATACAGATTTTATTTAACGATAAGTGACTTTCCTGTCATCTCTTTTGGCTGTGGAAGTCCCATAATCTCAAGCAGTGTTGGAGCGATATCTGCAAGACATCCGCCCTCACGAAGCTTGTAAGAAGGGTCAGCGTTTACAAGAATGAAAGGAACAGGATTGGTTGTATGAGCTGTATGAGGTTTTCCTGTCTCATAATCAATCATCTTCTCTGCGTTTCCGTGGTCAGCACAGATGAATAATACTCCATCCACATCCTTGATTGCCTGCACTGCATCACCTACGAGTGAATCAACTCTCTCAACAGCCTTTACAGCAGCCGGAATCACACCTGTATGTCCAACCATGTCAGGGTTAGCAAAGTTGATGATAATAACATCATACTTGTCTGACTTGATAGCCTCAACAAGATCCATTCCAACCTCAGGAGCACTCATCTCAGGCTTTAAGTCATATGTTGCAACGTCCTTAGGACTGTTTACAAGAAGACGTGCCTCATCGATATTCGGCTCCTCTACTCCACCATTAAAGAAAAAGGTTACGTGTGCATACTTCTCTGTCTCTGCGAGACGAAGCTGTTTCTTGCCATTTGCTGCAAGATACTCACCAAATGTATTCTGGATTTCTTCCTTCTCAAAAGCGATAAGCTTGTTAGGAATTGACTCGTCATAATCCTTGAAGCATACAAATGTTGTCTTAAGGAATGGGCGCTCAAAGCCAGTAAACTTATCATCGCAAAATGCTCTTGTCATCTCACGAGCGCGGTCCGGACGGAAGTTGAAGAAGATAACAGAATCATTGTCCTTTACAACAGATACCGGTGTGCCATCCTCGTTTGTGATAACTGTAGGAAGCACGAACTCATCTGTAACGTCATTTGCGTATGACTCCTCCATAGCCTTTACAGGGCATGTAGCTTTTACGCCTTCACCCTTAGTGAGTGAATCATAAGCCTTTTGCACACGATCCCAGTTGTTATCTCTGTCCATTGCATAGTAACGTCCTGAAAGAGATGCAATCTTTCCTACACCGATTTCCTTCATCTTGGCGAGAAGCTGCTCGATATAGTCCTTGCCTGATGCAGGAGGTGTATCACGGCCATCAAGGAAGGCGTGTACATATACTCTGTCAAAATTCTCTTTCTTGCAAAGCTCAAGAAGTCCGTAAAGATGCTCGATATGGCTGTGAACTCCACCATCTGAAAGAAGTCCCCAAAGATGCAGATCGGAGTCATTCTTCTTGCAGTTTTCGATTGCAGAAAGTAATACCTTGTTCTTGAAGAAATCACCATCAGCAATTGCCTTTGTGATTCTTGTAAGATCCTGATATATGATACGGCCTGCGCCGATATTCATATGTCCTACCTCAGAGTTTCCCATCTGTCCGTCAGGAAGTCCAACTGCAAGACCTGAAGCTGCGCCCTTTACAAAAGGACACTCTGCCATCAATTTATCCATAACAGGGGTATTTGCCATAGCTATGGCATTTCCCTCTTTGTGGTCACTTAAGCCGTAACCATCAAGTACCATTAATACTACCGGTTTCTTACTCATTTATATTTCCTCTATTCTTCATATGAGGCTTGCAAAATGCTCTATCACAGTGACATATGCAAGCTCACAAAAAATTTCATTACATAATAAATGCCACTAAATGCAGCTAAGCTGGTGAATTTAGTGACATTTAGTTATTGTGATTGTCAAATCAAATATTAAATTATGATTTAATAATTACTTGTAGTTTACGATCTTTCCAAAATCAGCCTTGAGTGAAGCGCCACCAACTAATCCACCGTCGATGTCAGGCTTTGCAAAAAGCTCTGCTGCATTTCCTGCATTTACAGATCCGCCGTACTGGATACGAACTGAATCTGCTGTAGCCTGATCATAGATCTCAGCTACGCACTCACGGATTGCACCGCAGACCTCCTGAGCCTGGTCAGAAGTAGCTGTCTTTCCTGTTCCGATTGCCCAGATTGGCTCGTAAGCGATAACCATGTTAGCAACATCTGATGCAGCAACACCTGCGAGATCTGACTTAATCTGAAGTCTGATCCAGTCAAGTGTAACACCGCTCTCTCTCTGCTCAAGTGTCTCACCACAGCAAAGGATTGGTGTAAGTCCAGCCTCGATAGCCTTCTTTACCTTCTTGTTGAGAAGTGCGTCATCCTCTTTGAAGTAATCTCTTCTCTCTGAATGTCCAATGATAACATACTTAACACCTGCATCAAGAAGCATCTCTGCTGAGATTTCTCCTGTGTAAGCACCCTTCTCCTCAAAGTACATATTCTCTGCTCCAACAGCAACATTTGTACCCTTTAATGCTTCTACAACAGGTACGATGTCGATTGCAGGTACACAGTAAACAACTTCAACATCATCTGAAACTACGAGTGGTTTTAACTCTTCTACTAATTTAACAGCCTGGCTTGGAGTCATGTTCATCTTCCAGTTGCCGGCTACAATTTTCTTTCTTGCCATTTTATATCTCCTTGTATTTGTATACAAATATTTTTTGCCTACGGCTCGATTTCATTAAGTTGATTTCGGCTTATTTATCATCAGCACAAGCTACGCCAGGAAGCTCCTTGCCCTCAAGGAACTCAAGGGAAGCACCGCCACCTGTTGAGATGTGGCTCATCTTGTCGCCAAGTCCCATCTGGTTAACTGCTGCAGCTGAATCTCCACCACCGATGATTGTGATAGCATCTGATTTAGCAAGTGCCTCTGCTACTGCAAGTGTACCTGCTGCAAGTGTTGGGTTCTCAAATACACCCATTGGTCCGTTCCATACAACAGTCTTAGCTGATGCAACAGCGTCAGCGAAAAGCTCACGTGTCTTAGGTCCGATATCACAGCCCTCACGGTCTGCAGGCATCTTGTCATAATCATATGTCTCTGTCTCTACAGGAGCATCGATTGGATTTGGGAAATCCTTGATTGTAACTGCATCAACAGGAAGAAGAATCTTCTTTCCAAGTTTCTCTGCTTTTGCAAGCATCTCTTTACAGTAATCAATCTTTGTCTCATCAAGCATTGAGATACCAATCTCATAGCCCTGCGCTTTAAGGAATGTGTATGCCATTCCACCACCGATGATAAGTGTATCAGCCTTCTCGAGAAGATTGTCGATAACATTGAGCTTGTCAGCTACTTTAGCTCCACCAAGAATAGCTACGAAAGGACGTACAGGATTCTCTACTGCCTTGCCAAGGAAGTCAATTTCCTTCTGCATAAGGTATCCAACAACATTCTCTCCACCCTTAGCTGTGATGAACTTTGTAACACCTGCTACAGAAGCATGTGCTCTATGCGCAGAACCGAAAGCGTCACATACATATACATCAGCAAGGTCAGCAAGCTCTTTTGCGAATGCATCTCCGGCTTCCTGTGGCTTTGTCTCCTCTTTGCCTCTGAAACGTGTATTCTGAAGAAGAACTACATCTCCCTCTTTCATCTCTGAAACAGCCTTTGTTGCAGCCTCTCCTGTTACGTTGTAGTCAGCTACAAATGTAACCTTCTGTCCAAGCTTAGCCTCAAGAGCTGCAGCTACAGGAGCAAGTGACTCACCCTCGTTTGGTCCGTTTTTAACTTTTCCAAGGTGTGAGCAAAGGATAACCTTTCCACCGTCCTTGATTAATTTCTGGATTGTTGGAAGAGCTCCGTTGATACGGTTCTCATCTGTGATTTTTCCGTCCTTAAGTGGCACGTTGAAGTCACATCTAACGAGAACTCTCTTGCCTTTTACGTTGATATCATCAATTGATTTCTTGTTTAATGACATAATATGTCCTCCCTTATTTCAAGGCATAAGCCATGTGGCCACGCCATATTGTACATATTAAAAAATATAATTAATTCTACAATTCACAGATATTCAAAAGAAATAGCCATGCTTTAAAAAAGAGGCGCGGTTCAATTAAGACCGCGCCCCTTGAGTAGTCTTGAGATATACTGTTCTTGTGGGTACAAGAATTAAGCTAACTCTGAGAAGTACTTGATTGTACGAACCATCTGAGATGTGTAGCTGTTCTCGTTATCATACCAAGAAACAACCTGTACCTCGTACAGATCGTCAGAAACCTGGTTAACCATTGTCTGTGTTGCATCGAATAATGAACCAAATCTCATTCCAACGATATCTGAAGATACGATCTCATCCTCGTTGTAACCGAATGACTCGTTAGCTGCTGCCTTCATAGCTGCGTTGATGTCTTCTTTTGTTACGCCAGCTTTCTTAACAACTGCTGTTAAGATTGTTGTAGAACCTGTTGGGGTAGGAACACGCTGAGCAGATCCGATAAGTTTACCGTTCAGTTCCGGAATAACAAGACCGATAGCTTTAGCAGCACCTGTGCTGTTCGGAACGATGTTAACTGCAGCTGCACGGGATCTTCTCAGATCGCCTTTTCTCTGCGGTCCGTCCAGAGTCATCTGATCTCCAGTGTAAGCATGGATAGTAACCATGATACCGGATTTGATCGGAGCCAGTTCGTTCAGAGCTTTTGCCATAGGTGCAAGGCAGTTTGTGGTGCAGGATGCAGCGGAGATGATGTTGTCGTCTGCTGTCAGGGTCTCATGGTTTACATTGTAAACGATGGTCGGAAGGTCGTTACCAGCCGGAGCGGAGATAACTACTTTACGAGCGCCTGCATTGATGTGTGCCTGAGCTTTTGCTTTGGAGGTGTAGAATCCGGAGCACTCCAGAACTACGTCTACGCCAAGCTCTCCCCATGGGCAGTTGTTAGCATCCGGGAAAGCATAGATTTTGATGTTTTTGCCATCTACTGTGATGGAATCTTCATCGGATGTTACGGTATCAGCCAGAGCATATTTTCCCTGAGAAGAGTCATATTTTAACAGATGAGCTAACATCTTCGGGGATGTTAAATCGTTGATTGCTACTACTTCATAACCTTCTGCTCCAAACATCTGTCTGAATGCAAGACGTCCGATACGGCCAAAACCATTGATTGCTACTTTTACTGCCATGATTTTCAATTCCTCCTAAAAAGTGAATTTTAATTTTGAGTCTCTGTACTTTGTTAAAGAAACATCAACCTTATTTGTATAATACCTAATTTCGTCGGAAAATTCAAGTTCTATTTTCAAGAAAATACGAAATTATTTCTAAAATTTGTGAAGAAGCCGGATGCCAATCCGTATTTCTGCAAAATTTCGAAAGATCCGTCTATTGCAGAAGAAGCCGGAATCCAGCCTTTCTGGGGCTTTTTCCGGCTTTTCCTGCGCGTTTTCTATTGGATCGGCAGATATTCCGGCTTCTTCTCTTTAAACCGCACGTAGTACCGGAATCCGGCTTCCTGCGCGATGGCTGCCGCGTCCGCGAAATGAAACGCTATATGTTCCGGTTTGTGAGCATCGGCACCGAAGGTGATCTTTTCGCCGCCCAGTTCCCGGTATCTTCTGATAACATCCGGCGTCGGATTCGGCACGCCAAGGCCTGCCTTGTAGCCGCCGGTGTTGATTTCCAGCGCGATATCGTACTGAATCAGCTCTTTTAAAATGGTAT
>OHWS01000626.1_pt1 | contig 12127 bp, 8 predicted proteins | sample 1579751 | NCBI WGS metagenome assembly OHWS01 (sample SAMEA3882517, study PRJEB24775) | human gut metagenome | biome: human-associated habitat; feature: intestine environment; material: feces | place: Netherlands | collected 2009/2010
CATCCGCTTGTTTTCCTCGCTCATGCTGATTTCCAGCCCGCCGCCGATGGCTTTCACGATAGTTTTTGGTGTAATGCCGTGTTCTTTGTTGTAGGCATCCTGGATAGCACGGCGGCGCTCGGTTTCCATGATGGCGCGCTCCATGCTGGGGGTTACTTCATCGGCGTACATCAGCACCACGCCGTTTGCGTTGCGGGCCGCGCGGCCAATGGTCTGAATCAGGCTGGTTTCGCTGCGCAGGAAGCCCTCCTTGTCGGCATCCAGAATGGCGATCAGCGAAACTTCCGGCAGGTCCAGGCCCTCGCGCAGAAGGTTGATGCCGACAATCACATCAATGGCACCGGTGCGCAGGTCCTTGATGATCTCCATGCGCTCAAAGGTATCCACCTCGTGGTGCATATACTTGGTGTGCACGCCGTGTTCTTCCAGGTAGTCGGTCAGGTCCTCGGCCATTTTGACAGTCAGGGTGGTAACTAGGGCACGCTCGCCGCGGTCGATGCGCTGCAAAATTTCGCCCAGCAGATTCTCGATCTGGCCTTCCACTGGGCGCACCATGATGACGGGGTCCAGCAGACCGGTGGGGCGGATGACCTGCTCGGCCACGCGGCTGGAATGTTCCCGTTCATAGGGGCCGGGGGTAGCGCTGACAAAGATCGTCTGGCCGACCTTGGATTCAAATTCCTCAAATTTCAGCGGGCGGTTGTCAAACGCCGAGGGCAGGCGGAAGCCATATTCCACCAGCGTTTTTTTGCGGGCGTAGTCGCCGCCGTACATGGCGCGCACCTGCGGCAGGGTAACGTGGCTCTCGTCCACAAAGAGCAGAAAATCCTCCGGGAAATAATCCAGCAGGGTGGTGGGCATACTGCCCGGCGCGCGGCCGGACAGCACCGCCGAATAGTTTTCGATGCCCTTGCAGATACCCACCTCGTTCAGCATCTCGATATCGTAGTTGGTGCGCTGGGCAATGCGCTGCGCCTCGATCAGCTTGCCCTCGGCGGTGAACTGTTTGACCTGCGCATCGCACTCGGCGCGGATCTTTTCCAGCGCAGCGGCCTTTTTTTCCGCGCTGACGATATAGTGGCTGGCCGGGAAGATGGCAACGTGCTTGACCACGTTCTGCTTGGAGCCGGTCAGGGGGTTGAACTCGGTAATGCGGTCGATCTCGTCCCCGAAGAACTCCACCCGGATGGCAAGCTCGCTCATATAAGCCAGATAAATGTCCACCGTGTCGCCATGTACCCGGAACTTATTGCGCACAAAATTCACGTCGTTTCGCTCGTATTGCAGGGTGACCAGCTTTTTGCACAGCTCGTCCCGCTCCATCTGCATCCCGGGGCGCAGACTGATGACCATGCTGCGGTAGTCGATGGGGTCGCCCAGCGAGTAGATACAGGATACTGATGCCACAATAATGACGTCCCGCCGCTCGGAAAGCGCCGCCGTAGCCGAGTGGCGCAGACGGTCGATCTCGTCGTTGATAGCGCTGTCCTTTTCAATATAGGTATCGGTGCTGGGAATGTAGGCCTCCGGCTGGTAGTAGTCGTAGTAGCTGACGAAGTACTCCACCGCGTTGTTGGGGAAAAACGAGCGGAACTCGGTACACAGCTGCGCCGCCAGCGTTTTATTGTGCGCCAGCACCAGCGTGGGGCGGTTGCACTGGGCAATGACGTTGGCCATGGTAAAGGTTTTGCCGCTGCCGGTCACGCCCAGCAGGGTCTGGCAGCGGTCACCTCGCTGCACCCCCTCCACCAGCTGCGCGATCGCCTGAGGCTGGTCGCCGGTGGGGGCATAGTTCGACACCAGTTCAAATTTTTCCTCTGCCATCGTTTTCTCCCTTCCGTGCGTATAACCACAATCCGTTGTTGCTTCAAGTTGTATTATAGCACGCACATTTTATAATGTAAACAGTTTTTTGTTTTACGGCCAGAACAGCGTGCCGGTCTTAAAATCGTAGATAGGCAGGCGGTTGGCATCCCGCATGGAAAAATACTCGGTGTCGGTCAGGATAAAGTGGTCCAGCAGGTGCACATTTACCAGCCCCAGCGCCCGGGCAATGCTGCCGGTAGCGTCCATGTCCTCCAGCGAGGGCAGCGCCACCCCGTTGGGGTGGTTGTGGCAGAGCACCACGGCGTCCGTTCCACCCTTGATGGCGGCTGCTACCACATTTTTGATATCCAGACTGACCCGGTCGGAGGTACCCTCCCGCAGCCAGACGGCGGCGCGCACCCGCTTGCGGCTGTCTAGGCTGACCAGCATGGCGCGCTCGTAGTCCGACCACGCAAATTTTGCCATCAGGTAGCTGCCCATCTGCTCGGTGGTCTTGATGCAGCGGGTGGTGCTGGTGCGGCTGCGGCCATAGTACCGGCTGATCTGGGGCAGCAGATGCAGCATCCGGGCAGTAGAGGGGCCTACGCCCTCTACGGTGCACAGCTCTTCCTCGCTAGCCTCCAGCACCGCCGCAAAATCCCCGAACCGATCGATCAGGTCGTGGGCGATACCGTTGGTGTCCTTTTGGGCGTTGGTCAGGTAAAGCACATATTCCAGCGCCTCGTGCTCGGCCAGACTGTCCAGTCCGTAGCTTTGCACCCGCTCCCGCATCCGCTGGCGATGTCCCTTGTGCCGTTTATTCTCTGCCATAGCGGTACTCCTTTTTCTATGTTCTCTCCTTATAGTACCCATTTTGCGGCGCAAACACAAGCGTTCTGCAAAAATAACCCGGATTTTGCACCGGAATGCGCGTTGACTTCCCGTCCCGCCTGTATTACTATAAAAGCATGATTCTGACAAAAACGATGAGGATAGCTTTATGAAACAATTTACTGCCACCGCCAACGATGACGGCGTGCGTCTTTCGCGCTTTGTGCAGAGCGTGACCCGCGATTTTCCCACCAGTCTGCTGTACAAGAGTTTCCGCAACAAGCGGGTGAAGGTGAACGGAAAAAAGGCCGCACCGGAGTACCGTTTGCAGGCGGGAGACCTGATCGAGCTGTACATCAACGACGAGTTCTTCCCACCCGAGGGCGCAAAGCCGGTGCAGAAGGCTGCCCCCAAAAAGCAGCCCAATCAGCCCAAGGTGACCGTCATCTACGAGGATGAAAACCTTGCAGTGCTGTACAAGCCCACCCATCTGCTGTGCCACAGCGACCGCACCGGAGACGCCAATCTGGTGGATGCCTTTACCCAGTATCTGACCCAGAAGGGCGAATACGACCCCCACGGTGAAAACCGCTTCAAACCCGGCATCTGCAACCGGCTGGACCGCGGCACCGAAGGGCTGGTGATCGCCGCCAAGAACTACGCCGCCCTGCGGGACATGAACGAGATCATCCGCACCGACCTGCTGAAGAAGGAATACTACACCATCACGGTGGGCATTCCGCAGTCCGGGCGGTTCACCGCATGGTGGGAGCACGATGAGAAGAACAACAAGGTCAGCATCCACGCCCATCAATCGCAGGACGAGCGCCGCAAGCAGATCATCACGGATGTGGACGTGCTGCGCACTGCAGGCCCCTTTGCCCTGTGCAAAATTGGCCTTGTCACCGGGCGCACCCATCAGATCCGCGCCCATCTGGCCTATCTGGGCAAGCCGGTGCTGGGCGATATCAAATACGGCAACCGCAAGATGAACGAGCGCACCGGCACCAAGACGCAGGCACTGTGCGCGGTGCGCATCAGCTTTCTGGATGTGCCGGAGGAAAACACCCTGCACTACCTCTCCGGCAAGGTCATCAAGCTGAAAGACCCGCAGATCCTGCAGCAGTTTGATGCGCTGGATAAAAGCAAAAACGCATAACAATAAGACCGCTGTTTGCTACAACTGCAAGCAGCGGTCTGTTTTTTGCGCTATTTTCTTTTTTTGCCCCGTTCACGCCCGGCCGGGCAGCCAGACCGTTGTTTTTGCCCCGCAGGGGGTGTTCTGCCCGAACACTGCCCTGCCGCCATGGGCGGCAGCGATCTGCTGCACTACATATAAGCCAAGGATATGAGGCGCATTTTCGGCAGGCTCCGCAGCGTTCAGTGCCACCAGAACGGCAGGGGGATAGCCGATGCCGTCATCCGCTACGGTCAGGCAGAAGCGCTCCCCTACCTGCCGGGTGTGCACGGTAATGTTCACCGGCTTCGGGTTATGCCGGACGCTGTTGTTCATCAGGTTTTCCAGCAGCCGTGCCAGCAGCGCCTCATCCACCGAAAGCACGGTCTGCTCTGCTGGTTCTTCCTGTTCCAGTGTGATCTCGCAGTGCTCTGCCAGTGGGCTTTCGCAGAACTGCGCCACCAGCTGCCGGAACAGCGGCCCTGCCCGGAGGTCTTTCCGGCGCAGGGGTTGGGCACCGTATTCCAGCTTACTGGTCAGGTTCAGATCATCAATGAGGGTGCGCAGCTTTTCGCACTGGGTGCGGATGCCGGTCGCTTTCTGCCGGGAGCTGTCCGGCAAAAGTGCATCCTGTTCCAGCTGCTCCGCCCAGCCTAGGATCAGCGCCAGCGGGGTGCGCACGTCATGGCTGACCCCTGCGATCCACTGGGTGCGGGCGTTGTCCCGCCGGGAAAGCATCTCATTTTTGGCTTGCAGCTGCGCCCCGGTCTGGTTCAGCTTTTCTGCCAGTTCCCCGGCAAAACCATCCGTAGGCAGTTGAACGGTCTGCCCCTGCGCCAGCGCTTCCAGACCGTTTGCCACGGTCTCCAGCCGCTTTGCCCCCCGCCAGCTCAGCCAGAAGCAGAGCGCCAGACCCAGCAGCAGCATTCCCAGCGCTGCTGCCGGGAGCACCCGCACCATGCTCAGGGCAAAGTCCGGTGAGCTGTAAATGCTGTACTTCCACAGGCTCCCCTTTGGCAGCCCGATGACGAACAGTCCGTAGGATTCTGTCCAGCAGAACACCGGGTAATCTGCCAGATACCAGCGGGCAAATTTGGCGATATCGCCGGGAGTGTAGGCATGGTTCAGATCCTGCGGCAGGCCGTAGCTCCAGCGGATGTTTCCCACATCGTCCAGCACCATCGCCCACTCGTAGCCGTTCATCCACTCCTGCGGGGTGCGTTCTGCCCCAAAGGCAAGCCCTTCGGCGGTCTCCACCATAGAATCCGCGATCTCGCTGGAGGAGTACTCCCGCTGCGGCAGGCGGCAGCCCTCCTGCCAGCCCAGCCAGCCCAGCACCGCAACACCGGAAAACAACAGCAGCAGAACGATGCCCACCGCCGCCAGCACATACCGCCGGATCAGGCGCACAAAGGTTTTCATACTTCTTCCCCCTTTGTCAGCTTATAGCCAATGCCCCGCACCGTCCGCAGAAACTGCGGCGCACCGGGTTCGGCTTCCAGCTTCTCCCGCAGATGCCGGATATGTACACCCAGACTGTTCTCGTAGCCATAGTAATCTGCGCCCCAGACCGCCGCACAAAGGGCATCGTAGGTAACGATGTGTCCCCGGTTCTCTGCCAATTTCCGCAGCAGCGCCAGCTCGGTAGCGGTCAGCGCCAGTGTTTTGCCCTCTGGCAGGGTAACAATGGCATCATTCAGGTCTATGCACCGCTCCCCCAGCTGCAAAGGTGCCGGTTTTGTACGGGACAGCTCTGCCCGGTACGCCCGCTGCAAAATATGCTGCACCCTCAGCAGCAGTTCCTGCATCAGAAAAGGCTTGGTCAGGTAGTCATCCGCGCCAAGACCCAGCCCGAACAGACGGTCGGCATCCGCATCCCGTGCGGAGAGGAACAATGCCGGGACATCCGCTTTTGCCCGCAGCGCACGGAACAGCGAAAATCCATCCCCATCCGGCAGGTTGATATCCAGGATCATCAGCTCCGGCTGTTCCGCCGCAAAGCAGGCGCGGGCAGCGGCGCAGCTTTGGGCAGTTCTGATATGGCCATATCCTGCGCCCCGCAGCTGCTCACACAGCAGTGCCAGCAGCTCGGCGTTGTCATCCACAATGAGAAGCTTTGCATCATAAATGGTATCCATAAGGGCAGTTCTCCTTTCCCGCCTTTACTATACCACACTTTTTGCGCCGCAGCGGAAAACACCTGCAAATTTAAGGGTAAATTAAGCTGCGCTTCCGGTCAGTTTAAGGCAGCAGGTGTATTCTGGCATCGTTCCGAAAACCATGAATGCGAAAGGAGACCATTTATGAAACCTGTGATCGAGACCCATGCCCTTTGCAAAAGCTACCATGGCCGTCCGGTGGTGGATCATTTGAACCTGACTGTCCCGGAGGGCTGTGTTTACGGCTTTTTAGGCCCCAACGGTGCGGGCAAATCCACCACCATGAAGATGCTGCTGGGGCTTGTACACCCCACCGGCGGCAGTGTGGAACTGCTGGGGCACACCCTGAACGAAGCAAACCGCATTGCCCTGCTGCGGCAGACCGGCAGTCTGATCGAATCCCCCTCCGGTTACCTGCACCTGACTGCCCGCGAAAACCTTTCCATCGTGGCCGACCTGAAGGACGTGGACCGGAAGGACATCAGCCGGGTGCTGGAGATCGTGCACCTGACCAAAGACGCTAACCGGAAGGTGGGGCAGTATTCCCTTGGCATGAAGCAGCGGCTGGGCATTGCCATGGCGCTGCTGGGCAGCCCCAAACTGCTAATTTTAGATGAACCCACCAACGGTCTGGACCCGGCGGGCATTCAGGAGATGCGCAGTCTGATTGCTTCCATGCCGCAGACCACCGGAGCCACCGTGCTGATCTCCAGCCACCTGCTGGGCGAGATCGAGCAGATGGTGGATCAGGTGGGCATCCTGAACCACGGCAGGCTGCTGTTCGAGGGCTCCTTGCAGCAGCTGCAAAAGCACAGCCGGGGCGGCATTCTGCTGCGGGTGCTGGATGCATCCAAAGCCGCAGCCATCCTGCAGCAGCAGGGAGTAAAAGCCACCGCACCGGCAGACCAGCCGGACACCCTGCAGCTTCCCCCGCTGCCGGACGAAGCGCTGGCGGCGCTGGTCTGTACCCTTGCCGAAAGCGGCGTGGGTGTGGTTGGCCTGACGGCCCAGACAAAGAGCCTTGAGGACATCTTCCTCAGCTTGACCCAGACCAGCGGGGAGGTGGCGTAAGATGGCAGCTTTCCGTGCAGAACTGCAAAAAGCCCACCGTCGGCACGACCTTGCTCTCTGCCTGCTCATCCCCGGCATTGTCGTGCTATGGGTGGGCGGCCTTGCCCCAGCTGACCCGGAGGAGCTCGCCAACGGTTACAGCGCCCTGCTTTACAGCCTGCCCGTCATTGAAGCCATTCTGATGCCGGTGATGATGGCAGTGCTGGCCTCCCGGCTGTGGGATATGGAGATCAAAGGCAACACCGCAAAGCTGCTCTACACCCTGCAGAGCCGCCGCAGCCTGTTTGCAGGCAAAGCGGTCTTTGGAGTGCTGGAGGTACTGTTGGTCACGGTTCTGGAGCTGGCCTGTGTTCCGGTGCTGGGGCGTGTCCATGGTTATACCGAAGCCTTTCCCACTGGGCAGCTGGTCTACCTATTCATCTGCACGCTGGTGGTGGACACAATGCTCTTCTTTGGAGAATTTCTGCTGATGCTGTGGGTGGGCAATCCCCTGCCGGCGCTCTGCGTGGGCATTGTAGGGGCGCTGGTGGGGCTGTTCTCTGCTTTTATGCCGCCGCTTGCCAGTTATTTTGTGCCCTTTGGGTACTACATTCCTCTGAGCGCCTACGAAGTGGCGAACTGGGACCAGGCCACCCACACCGTCACCTACGGCACCCGCCCCTTCAACTGGGGGCTGCTGGCTTTCACCTTTGCGCTGGGCGCTGTGCTGTTTGCCCTTGCGTGGCGCAAGGTACAGGACGAGGAGGTATAAAACCATGCTGAAACGCTGTATTCTTGCGGAGAACCGCAAACTCCACGCATCTCCCATCTGGGCAATGTTCTTTGTGCTGCCCATTCTTTCGGCCACCTACGGCACCTTCAATTATCTGCAAAATCTTGAGATCCTCACCGACGGCTGGTATAGCCTGTGGACCCAGCACACCCTGTTTTATTCCATGCTTTTCTTCCCTGCCATGGTAGCCACCTATGCTGCCTACTTGTGGCGGCTGGAACATCTGGGGCACAACTGGAACCTGATCATGGCAAGCCCCGTACCACCGCTGGACCTGTTTGCAGCAAAGTTTGCGGTGGTGACAAAGCTGGCGCTTCTGACCCACGGCTTTGTATTTGCGCTGTTCGTGTTCTGCGGCAAGGTATTTGCCCATCTGCCCGGGCTGCCGCCGGTCACCCTACCGCTGTTTTTACTGCGGGGACTGCTGGGTGCGTTGGCTGTTATTGCCGCACAGCTGGTGCTGGCCATGGTCATCCGCAGCTTTGCCGTGCCCATTTTTCTGGGGCTGCTGGGCGGCATTACCGGCATCTTTATCAGCTCCAAGGGTCATGGGCTGTTGTGGCCCTATTCCCTGATGCAACTCGGAATGAACTCCAACAGAAGTGCGGATGCTCTGGTGGGCAGCTACGGGCTGTTTGCCTTCAGCTGCATCTTCTGGCTGGGGACGATGTTTTTGCTGGCATGGGGCCTGCTGCGGAAACGGGATGTAAAAGCGTGACGTTGTTCCTGTAAAAAGAAGCGTTCTGCCACAATAAAAAATCTCCTGTTCAGAAAATCAAGACCCCGCGTGAAAACGCGGGGTCTTGATTTTAAAGTCCTTTTATGATGCACCCATCCTCGATTCGGATGATCTGCTGCGCTTTCTTCGCGATCTCCGGGTTGTGGGTGACAACGATCAGGGTCTGTCCGAATTCTGCTGCACATTCTGTCAGGAGCTTCATGGTGTCCTCACCCGTTCTGGTGTCCAGATTTCCGGTCGGTTCGTCCGCAAAGACAATGCGCGGTTTCCCGATCAGTGCGCGGGCGATTGCCACACGCTGCTGTTGTCCACCCGAAATCTGAGAAGGACGAGAATCGAGTTTCTCTGCGATTCCAAGAATTTCCGTCAGTTTACGGAGCATCTGCTCGTCCGGTGTCCGATGGTCGAGATAAAATGGAATCAGAATGTTGTCCCGCACCGTATACTCCGGGAACAGCCGGAAGTCCTGAAAAATAAAGCCAATTTTTTGCCGTCGCACCTGTGCAAGCTGCTCTGCATTCATTGCATAGATGTCCTGCCCATCCAGCAGAACGTTTCCGGTCGTGGGCGGCAGCAGTCCTCCCAGGATCTTCAGAAGAGTGGATTTCCCGCTGCCACTGGAACCAATGATGGACGCAAATTCCCCCTTCCAGATCGTCAGGTCGCTGGCTTTTAATGCCTGAACCGCACTTTCGCCCTCGCCATAGGTTTTGGAAATTTGCACAGCTTCCAGAATTTTGTCTTTCATAAAATGTCCCCCTTCGATGCTTTTTTACGGATAAAGGAGAAAACCGGCAGCAAAGCCGCGCCCAGCCAGAATCCCATCAGCAGAATGCTGACCAGGATCTGACTTCCCACAGGTCTGTGAAATTCAAACACACGCCCATCTGTATGGATCCGGATCAGATCCAGAATGCTTTGAATCGGGACAATGTGCGAAACTGCCACCGATACAAGGATATTGACGATCAGCGTAGTTCCAACGATCACCGGGATCACCCGTTTTGCATAAGAACACACCAATTTTTTCGGGGAAACGCCCAGCGTCAGGAGAAGGGACAACCGCTGCTGCTGGACTTCATAGGCAGAAAGGTTCAGGACGACCAGCAAAGCGCAGCCCAGAAGAACACCAAGTACCGCCAGAATTCCGACCAGAAATGCGCTTTGCGTTCCTTCCGTATAGCTTTGGCTGAGCAGATCGTAATTGTCTGCGCTCAGAATCCCATTTCTGCGTGTGGCAATGGATGCAATGGAACGCCGCAGCGAGAAGTTATTGCCGGCAGCCAGCTTTACATTCAGGCTGCTGTATCCTTCTTTTTCCATATGGTAGCTTCCTGCGCCTTCAAACATTTTATGATAAAGAGCCGTGCTGACAAAAACCGTGCCATTGTAGAAGATCCGATCTGTTGTCAGCAGTGTGTAATCTGCCGTGGATTTTACAATACCGGCAATGGGCAGCTCGGCGGCATACGTCTGATAAACATCATTCCCGGCTTCATCCTGCCCGGTATAACGCTGGTATTGGATGCTCAGCTTATCACCGGCCGAGAAGACCGGTTCAACCGGCGTACTGCCATCCGGTTGGAAGTCCTGATAATATTCATCCGCAGCGGGATCATAATAGCAATCTCCCCACCGGATCAGAACAGAATCTCCGGACAGCAGCGCCTCCATACTGTTTTCCGGGACGCCGGCGTCTTCGGCAATGTGTTCCAGTTCATCATCCGGCAGGGCGCAAACGAACGTATTCAGCGTCCCATTCGAGGCATTCTGCATGAGATTCGGAACGCCCGTATAAAATCCGTTGTCCTTGACCCGGATATCGGAGAGCATCTGGCTGCCCTGGATCTTGTCCGAAGTAATACTGTAGGTGTCGGTCAGGTTGATCGCAGCCGAAACATCTTCCACACCGGGCAATGCTGCAAGGTCTTCTTTCAAAGAAAATGGCATCCCGGACGTTCTTCCGTTCATCTTGATGGACAGACAAGCATACGGCGCATCCAGATCATACGGCAGCATGACACGCCATCCGACATAAAGGCAGCTGACTGCGATCAGCAAGACCGCACAGCCGACACCGATCTGCGGTGCAAGCGGAAGCTGCGCCAAACGGAACTTTTTGGCCTTGCTTTCCTTCTTCTGTGCTGCCTTTGGGCGGGTCAGAACAGCCGGCAGGAATGCGCCCAACAGCACAGCAACCAAAAATAGTACGGCAAGCAGGATCAACGATGCAAAAGGAACCGCAAAGAACGAAAGCTGTTTTTGCAGTCCAAGCCCTATGGCGGCAGCACCACACCCAAGAGCAAAACCAAGGAAAACTGCCGCAAGACCTGCAAAAAGAGCTTCCCACAGGCACATCCGGTGTAAGTCCTGTTTTCTTGCGCCAAGGATCTGGAATGTATGCAGTGTCTGCACTCGTTTATGAAGCACGATCACAAAATACTGCGCAACGGCAAAGAAGCTGACCAGGATCGCGATCATCAGCAGGAACGTCAACGAAGAAGACACCGTATCTTCCTGCGGATAGGCATATTCATTTGCAATGAAATCCGGGTCATCCGATGCAGTACCTACGGTGTCCGCATTCAAATCGTAGAAGGTCTGGAATTTTTGCCCAGCCAGCGCAAGCGGCTCAACGACAACCGCACTGACCGTCAGGTTGCTGCCAAGATTCCAATAGACGTCATAGGCCGGAAGAACACCACACAGGGTATAGGTCTGTTCCACGATCTTACCGGAACCGGATAACGGGTCATAATCATTGTCTGCGACCTTCAGCGTGATCGTCTGCCCCAGATCGTAGGAACAGCCCAACGCATCCAACAACGTTGTCGTCATAGCGATCTCATCCGGTTGTGCAGGAAAGTTTCCGCTGATCGGCACGATACGCCCCAGTTGTGCAAAGGCGCTGTCTACGGTTCCGATACCGCCCGCCAGCCCATTGTCTGCACCAAGAACGATTCCATTCTGAATTGCCGTGCTGACTTTTGCGGACGCGGGCAGATTCTCCCGCACCTGTGCAGCATCCGTGTCCGTATCCGATAATCTCAGGTATTGCCACTCGCCGTACAGTTCGCATCGGGTATCCTGCAACGCCTGGGCAGAGCTGCCAGAATAAATCGTGGCTGCTGTCAGGAACGAAAAAACCATCGTCAGCAGGATCAGCAATAGACTGGTCTGCTTTTTCCGCCCAAGCATCCCATGGAACGCCAAAATAAGAGATGGGTTTTCTTTGACTTTCATAAAACACCTTCACCTCCGCTTTTCATTCTGATCAACTGTTTCTATCCAATTAACGCAATTCCCGCTCTTTCGTTACAGCTTTCAAGAGAATTTTTTTAATTTTTCTTTTTGTTCATCAATTTTTCGGGGCACACAAACGAAAAAGAGCATCAAGTCCAACGACTCAACGCTCTTTTGTTGTCCAGTCCTCCTGCACATCACTGTGCATCAACTTTGATTCCTGGCAGGGAGTTCCAGACACAAAAGGTCATCCGATGCCGTTTTCTATGCATCGGATGACCTTTTGGGGCAGCGTTTCCGTTTAAGCCACCCTGGTCTTTCGCAGATAC
>OHWS01000629.1_pt1 | contig 12113 bp, 10 predicted proteins | sample 1579751 | NCBI WGS metagenome assembly OHWS01 (sample SAMEA3882517, study PRJEB24775) | human gut metagenome | biome: human-associated habitat; feature: intestine environment; material: feces | place: Netherlands | collected 2009/2010
GCAACCAAAATCACGTTGTCTTATGAGGACATAGCCCCTCTGATGAACGGTAAATTCATTGTATTGAGCAGCGCTATAAAAACAGACGGCGAATAGGAACTGTAATCAATTGTCTATCAACATAAAATTCACAATGGATTTAATACTCAAATATTTCCCGGACTTGACGGAAGAACAGAAACGGCAGTTTGCCGCACTCTACGACCTCTATCTGGACTGGAACTCTAAGATTAATGTCATTTCACGCAAAGATATAGAGAACTTGTACGAACACCATGTGCTGCATTCTCTGGGCATAGCCAAGGTAATCCGCTTCAAGCCGGGTACGAAAGTCATGGACTTAGGCACGGGGGGCGGCTTTCCGGGCATCCCACTGGCGATACTCTTTCCCGAAGTGCAGTTTCACCTGGTGGACAGCATCGGCAAGAAAGTGCGCGTGGCCACCGAGATAGCCGGCAGCATCGGACTGAAAAACGTAACCACCCGCCACGCACGCGCCGAGGAGGAAAAGCAACTGTTCGACTTCGTGGTGAGCCGTGCCGTAATGCCCCTTACCGACTTGCTGAAAATAATCCGCAAGAACATCTCGCCCAAACAGCAGAACGCACTGCCCAACGGACTCATCTGCCTCAAAGGCGGAGAGCTGGAGAGAGAGACGATGCCCGTGAAGAACAAAACCACGATGTGGAACCTCAAGGAATTCTTCGGGGAAGAGTTCTTCGAGACCAAAAAGGTGGTGTACGTGGCAAACTGAACGAGCACTCCAGAAAGCTAATGTAGCACTCTGGAAAGCTGAAGTGGCACTCTGGAAAGCTAATGTAGCACTTTAGAAAATTAATGTAGCACTTTAGAAACCGTAACAAACAACATATCGAATTAAACGCCTATATATACGCCATGAAGATAAAGAGATTTGAATTTAACATGTTCCCGGAAAACTGCTACGTGCTGTGGGACGAAACCCTGGAAGCCGTAGTTATCGATCCCGGCTGTTTCTACGAAGAAGAGAAACAGGCTTTAAAGAACTTTATCATCAGCAACGGGCTGCAAGTGAAGCACCTGCTGAACACGCACCTGCACCTGGACCACATCTTCGGCAACCCCTTCATGCTGAAAGAATTCGGACTGAAAGCGGAAGCCAACCAGGCGGATGAGTTCTGGATTGACGAAGCACCCAAGCAAAGCCGCATGTTCGGTTTCCAGTTGCCGGAACCGCCCGTACCGCTGGGCACTTACCTGCACGACGGAGACATCATCACCTTCGGCCATACGGAGCTGGAAGCCATCCACGTGCCGGGACACTCGCCGGGCAGCCTGGTGTACTACTGCGCGGCAGAGCACTGCATGTTCTCCGGCGACGTACTGTTTCAGGGCAGCATCGGCCGTGCCGACCTTGCCGGCGGCAACTTCGACGAACTGATAGAACACATATGCAGCCGCCTGTTCATACTGCCCAGCGAAACGGTTGTCTATCCGGGGCACGGAGCCCCCACAACCATCGGCACCGAAAAGGCGGAGAACCCGTTCTTCAGGTAAGCCTCCCCCCGTTCTCCGGATAAAAAAGCCCGCCGCAGAAAGCGCAGGACACCGGCCCTTCCGTAGCAGACGCAAGTACCGGCCCGCCCCCTGCGGCGAAAACAATAAACTTCTAAATCATTACCGTTATGAAAAACGACCTATTGGCTAACCGCCACATCGGCATCAGCAAAAAGGACGAAGAGCAGATGCTCCGCAAAATCGGAGTGAGCAGCCTGGACGAGCTGATTGATAAAACCATCCCCGCGAATATCCGTCTCAAAGAACCGCTGGCACTGCCCGAAGCCATGACCGAATACGAGTTCGGACAGCACATCGCGGCACTGGCAGCCAAAAACAAACTCTACACCACTTACATCGGCATGGGGTGGTACAACACCGTGACGCCTGCCGTAATCCAGCGCAACGTGTTCGAGAACCCCGTCTGGTACACCTCTTATACGCCCTACCAGACCGAAGTGTCGCAAGGACGCCTGGAAGCCCTGCTGAACTTCCAAACCGCCGTATGCGACCTCACCGGCATGCCCCTTGCCAACTGCTCCCTGCTGGACGAGGCAACCGCCGCTGCCGAAGCCGTGACGATGATGTACGCCCTGCGCCCGCGCGATATGCAGAAGTCGGGAGCCAACGTAGTGTTTGTGGACGAAAGCGTATTCCCGCAGACACTTGCCGTTGTCACCACCCGCGCCATTCCGCAGGGCATCCAAATACGCACGGGCAAGTACGACGAAACGGAACTCACGCCCGACACCTTTGCCTGCATAGTGCAGTATCCGAATGCCGGCGGAAACATAGAAGACTACCGCGCATTCGTGGAGAAAGCGCACGCCGCAGGCTGCAAAGTGGCGGTTGCCACCGATATACTGAGCCTCGCCCTGCTCACCCCGCCGGGAGAATGGGGAGCGGACATCGTATTCGGAACCACCCAGCGACTGGGTACGCCGATGTTCTACGGCGGCCCGTCGGCAGCTTATTTCGCCACACGCGACGAGTACAAGCGCAATATGCCGGGACGCATCATCGGCTGGTCCAAAGACAAATACGGAAAACTGTGCTACCGCATGGCGCTGCAAACCCGCGAACAGCACATCAAACGCGAGAAGGCCACTTCCAACATCTGTACCGCACAGGCATTGCTGGCCACGATGGCAGGCTTCTATGCCGTATACCACGGGCCGGAAGGCATCCGCACCATTGCCGGACGCATCCACAGCATCGCCGCATTCCTGGAACAGGAAATCAATAAATTAGGATACAGGCAGATGAACGCCCAATACTTCGACACGCTCCGCTTCGCCCTGCCCGACAATGTATCGGCACAGCAAGTGCGCACCGTAGCCCTGAGCAAGGAAGTGAACCTGCGCTACTTCAAGAACGGCGACGTGGGCATGAGCATTGACGAAACCACCGACCTCGCCGCAGTAAACGTACTGCTCTCCATTTTCGGCATCGCCGCCGGAAAGGACTATACCAAAGCCGCCGACATCCCCGAAAGCTGCACCATTGCAGAAGCGTTCCGCCGTCAGAGCGCGTACCTGACGCACGAGGTGTTCAACAAATACCACACGGAAACGGAGATGATGCGCTACATCAAGCGGTTGGACCGCAAGGACATCTCACTGGCGCACTCCATGATTTCGCTCGGCTCGTGCACCATGAAGCTGAACGCCGCCGCGGAGATGCTGCCCCTCAGCCGTCCGGAATTCATGGGCATGCACCCGCTCGTTCCCGAAGACCAGGCGGAAGGCTACCGCGAGCTTATACACAACCTCAGCGAGGAACTGAAAGTGATAACCGGATTTGCCGGCGTAAGCCTGCAACCCAATTCCGGCGCTGCCGGAGAGTATGCGGGGCTGCGCGTAATCCGCGCCTATCAGGAGAGCATCGGGCAGGGACACCGCAACAAGGTGCTGATACCCGCTTCGGCGCACGGCACCAATCCGGCTTCCGCCGTCCAGGCCGGTTTCACCACCGTTACCTGCGCCTGCGACGAACAGGGCAACGTTGACATGGCCGACCTCCGCGCCAAAGCCGAAGAGAACAAGGACAGCCTTGCCGCGCTGATGATTACCTACCCCTCCACCCACGGCATCTTTGAAACGGAAATCGTGGAAATCTGCCAGATTATCCATGCCTGCGGCGCACAGGTGTATATGGACGGCGCCAACATGAATGCACAGGTGGGGCTGACCAACCCCGGATTTATCGGCGCCGATGTATGCCACCTGAACCTGCACAAGACATTCGCGTCTCCTCACGGCGGCGGCGGACCGGGCGTAGGCCCTATCTGCGTGGCAGAGCATCTGGTTCCGTTCCTGCCGGGCCACGGACTGTTCGGCAATGCCGCCAATGAAGTAGCGGCAGCACCCTTCGGCAGCGCGGGCATCCTGCCCATCACCTACGGCTACATCCGCATGATGGGTGCGGAAGGGCTGGCACGCGCCACCCAAACGGCCATCCTGAACGCCAACTACCTGGCTGCATGCTTCAAGGATACCTACGGCATCGTTTATCGCGGGGCAAACGGCTTTGTCGGCCACGAAATGATACTGGAGTGCCGCAAGGTGCACGAGGAAACGGGCATCAGCGAAAACGACATCGCCAAGCGACTGATGGACTACGGCTATCATGCGCCTACCCTCTCCTTCCCCGTTCACGGCACGCTGATGATAGAACCCACGGAGAGCGAAAGCCTTGCCGAACTGGATAACTTCGTGCAGGTGATGCTGACCATCTGGGACGAGATTCAAGAAGTGAAGAACGGCGAAGCCGACAAGACGAACAACGTGCTGGTGAATGCCCCGCATCCCGAATACGAAGTGGTGGCCGATACATGGGAGCACAGCTATACCCGGCAGAAAGCCGCCTATCCGATAGAAAGCGTACGCGACAACAAATTCTGGGTGAACGTGGCACGGGTGGACAATACGTTGGGCGACCGCAAACTGCTGCCTACGTGCTACGGGTGCTTCGAATAGGGTAGTGAAATATACCCGATGATTTTTTTAGGCACGGATTACACGGATTTACTTGATTTTTTCTGTTTCTGCGAACTCTGTGTAATTCGTGTAATCTGTGTAATCTGTGTAATCCATGAAACCTGTGGAATCCGTGGAATCCGTGGAATCCGTGAAATCCGTGCCTGAAAAAAATACATACCATTTGTTTCCTGGTTTATATATCCCCCCTGCTTTTATGCCACAAATAAATCTATGAGTACCACTCACAAAAGAAAAAGGAACGGTCTCTTCTACAGCAGAGGCGAAGAAACGGTCAACAGCCTGTCTCACGGCATAGGCATCTCGATGGCGGTCATTATCGGGGGATTCTTCCTGATGAAATGCTACCGGGCACAAGACCCGTGGACAATACTCGGCATGTGGCTCTACCTGTTCGGTATGGGCGGCTCCTACCTGTCCTCCACCCTTTACCACTCCCTGAAGCACCATAACCCGTGGAAACGGCGGTTGCGCCATTGGGACCACGCAGCTATCTACTGGCACATTGCCGGAAGTTTCTCTCCCGTTACGCTGATTGCCTTGCGCGATGAAGGGCTATGGGGCTGGGGACTGTTCTGCTTTGTCTGGTTGTGCGCCGTTGCGGGCACTATCATCAGCTTCCGCAAAATGAAAGAGCACAGCTATGTGGAAACGGTGTGCTACATCCTTATGGGGCTGTCCGTGCTGGTGGTGTTCAAGCAGCTTTTTGCCGTTGCGCCCGTGTCCTGCTATTGGATTATCGCCGAAGGAGTATGCTATATAGGCGGTGCGGCGTTGTATTCCATACGCAGCGTGCGCTATATGCACTCGGCTTTTCATTTCTTCGTACTGGCGGGGTCGGGCTGCCACCTTGTTGCCGTATGGTACATTCTGGCGGGGATATAAACAGGCTCTCCGCCTATACATGATACATGATACATGCACCGTCAGCGGATTACGGTTACCGTGCCTGCTGCCAGCTTCTTCTCTTTCACGGGAGCGTCCGCAGGGGCATAGCCCAAGGCGGCACAGCCGTACACACGGTGATTTTCGGGGATGCCGAGGCGGGTGAGGAAAGCACGCACGTCGGGGTCGTCGCAGGTCTGCCCCAATTGGTTAATCCAGCAAGAGCCGATGCCCAAAGACTTGGCGGCAAGGAAAATATTCTGCAAGGCGCATGCGCAGTCCATAGGCGCCCACCAGCGGGTAGGCTCGTTGGAGACGATGACCAGCGTCGGAGCATGGTAATAGCAACAATAGGTTTCGCTATGTCCGCGCTCCCGCAAATGAGGGTCGTCGCTCTTGGCAAAAGCGCCTTTTATCTTTTCATTCAGTTCGGTCAGCACGGCGGCATCCTGGATGGCGGTGAAATGCCACGTCTGGAAGTTCATGCCGCTGGGGGCATACGCTGCCGCTTCCAGTATAAGGTTCAAATCTCCGGCGGAAACCTGCCGTTCCGTATAAGTACGCACGCTGCGGCGCGACTTGATATTTTCCAATACTTCGTTGCTCATTGTCAGGATATATGTTTTTATGTAAGGAGAGTTAATGCGTTAAGTTTCAGTCTGCCGTTCCGCCCATACGGCGCTAAACGACGGTCAGCGCTTCACCAATCCTATCTTTACGTTCAGTTTAAAGTAATACACACCGTTCTCCCGCTCCAGGAAGCCGTATTTGTCCTTATCTACCGAACCCTTCTCGAAACGGGTGTTCCGGTAAAGGAAGTCGGCAAAGGTCTGCCGGTCGGACTTATGGTAGCAGAGCACCCCGCCGTCTCCATTGGTCAGCAGCATGCCTTCCACGGCAGAGTCCGTACCGTTGTAAATCTTTGCCGGACGCATGCCCGTTGCAAGCGCCAGCAGGAACTGCTTCATCTTGAACTCGTAGAAGCGGTGCTTGTTTATCAGTTCGTCCTTGATTTTCAGTGGATTCATCTCCTTAATGCGTTCCGTCAGTTCGGCAACACGGGTAATGCCGTCCAGGTGCATGATACGCACCATCTCGGCCAGCATGCGGGGGAAGTGGAGGTCTATCATCAGCAGGTTGCAGCGGAACACACGGTCGGCAACGTCGGAATACTTCAACACGCCGCCCAGACGCTCAATCATCATCATGCGTTCGGCAACTTCCATAGGCGACTCGGGCAAGGCGTTCACCTTGTTTACCGTGGGCACAGCAAACTTCACACCGCTCTGCTCCAGCTTCAGATTGGCTGTGCGCCCGCCGTCCAGCAAAGGATTCATGCGGCTGAGACGACAACGGACGGTGAAGCCCGTGAGCGGAGCGTCCGCACTCCAGAAAGCTACGGAGAAGTCGGTACGGTCATCGGTCCTGGACTCCAAGTCGTAGATGTTCACAGCATCCAGAAAGGCTTCCAGCCCTTCGGAAACTTCCACCTCCTCGCCTTGCTCATTTCTGAGCAGATGGAGTATGATTTCCGCCGCATCGCCAAAGTCCGCACGGGGAAACGAAAGCGGCTCTTTTCCTGCCGATGCGGTAAACGTACCGTCCTTCTCCACCGTACCGCTGACAATGCGCACATCCTCTTCCCCGATATAATAACGGCGCGTGCCGTCATGTTCCTCTCTCTGTATCAGCGCCACAGGCCAATACTTCCTATCATCTCTCTGCGCGTCCGGCGTTCCCGGAAAGACCTTTCCGTCCGCCAGCAGACGGAAGAAGGTATACAGTTCGCCCAGCTCGCGCTTGGTTGCTTCAAATGCCATATCAACTCGATTTTGATTAAATAAGTGTGCAAAGATAAGTAAATCCGTACAAAAGATGTGGAAAACCCGGAGACTTTACGCTTCCTCAAAACGTAAAGTCTCCACCTTCTCCAGACGCGCCCTCAACTTGGGCATTGCCGACTTGCGGATGCGGAGCGTCATGCGGCAGTCCATGTCGTACGACTGCTCCAGCATCTCCGGCTCCTCTTCCTTGACAATGCGCATCACATCGTTCATGAAAGGATACTCGAAAAGGACGGTCACCGTTTCGTCCACCGTCTTTTCAATGACGGTGGCGGCAGCGATAGCCTCGGCAGCGGCAGCCTTATAAGCCACTATCAGTCCGCTGGTTCCCAGCTTTATGCCGCCGAAATAACGAACCACGACAATCAGGATGTCCGTCAGTCCGTTCGAGTTTATCTGCCCCAAGATAGGCTTTCCCGCCGTACCGGACGGTTCGCCGTTGTCATTGGCACGGAAATCCTTGCGCTCGTGCCCCAGCATATAGGCATAACACACGTGGCGAGCATCGTAGTATTTCTTCTGATAAGTTTCCAGATGCGCCTTTACTTCTTCAACCGTACGCACCGGCAAGGCAATAGCGATAAACTTGCTGCGCTTCTCGGTATAAATTCCCTCGGACGGGACGGCTATGGTTTTATACGTATCTTCGCTCATGCCGCAAAGATACTACACTTTTTGCTATTCGCCTTTTGATAGCCGGCAAAAAAACTTTATCGCGGCAGAAGAAAGAGCCGCTTTTCAGCCGATGCGCCTCCTCACCAGTTGCAGCAACGGCTTCGCCGCAATTATCAGTGTTACGGCAGTAAGTATCATCAGTACGCCGAGCATGATGCGCGGAGTGAGCTGCTCGCCAAACACCACTACGCCGAAGAACAGCGCCGTCACCGGTTCCAGCGCCCCCAATATGGCAGCCGGCGTGGAGCCGATGAGGTGGATGGAGAGCGTCATCAGCACCAACGAAATGATAGTGGGAAACAAAGCCAGCGAAAGGACATTTGCCCACAGCACCGGCGAAGGGACGGGCTGCAAAGCCGTGCAAAAGTCCAGACGCACCACATAGATGCTGATGCCGAAGAGCAAAGCATAGAAAGTGAGTTTCGCCGTAGGCAGCTCCTTGAGTGAAGAGCGGTTCACGCCGACGATGTATATGGCGTAGGTCAGCGAGGAGAGAATAACGAACAGTACGCCCAGCATGCTCAACGTCTTCCCGTCCCCACCCTCGTACAGCAGGGAGATGCCCGTAAACGCCAGCGCTATGGAGAACATCGTGATGAAGGAGACCTTCTCGTGGAAAAACACCGCCATGATGATGGCAACCAGCACCGGATAGACAAACAGGATGGTGGACGCAATGCCCGCATCCATGTAGTTATAGCTCTCGAAGAGAAAGAACGAGGAAAAAGAGAACAGCAGCCCCATTACCGCCAGCGGAAGTATATCCGCCTTCTTCAGCGCAAAGGACTGTTTCTTCACTTTCATCAGGATGCCCAGCATCACAACGGCGAAAAAGTAACGGTAAAAGAGGACGGAGTCCATTCCCGCCCCGTACAAGGGCAATGCAAACAACGGGTTCATGCCGTAACTGGCAGCGGCAACGGCTCCGTAAGTAAATCCTTTAAGACGATTATTGGTCATGACAGTATCTCTTTCTGAAAAATCGGGCGCAAAGATACCGCTTTTATTGATACTTGGCTCCATGAAGAACTAAAAAGAATCCTGCACAACGCAAGCATGCCGCAAGGGAATTGTTCATGCCCCGTTCTTCATTTTATAATACAGCATACCCACCGCGTCTGCCAGCAGCCAACCGATGGGAATAGACCACCAGATGCCCGTTACCCCGACAGAAGGAATAGCCGCCAGTAGGTAGGAAAGCGCCACGCGAGTGCCCAGCGAAATCACCGTGAGCACTACCGACATCCCCGGTTTCCGGACAGCCCGGTAATAGCCGTAAAGCAGGAACAGAATACCGATGCCGCAGTAAAACGCACCCTCTATGCGCAGGTACTCCACTCCGGTAGCAAGGATTTCCGTCTCGCCCGGATGAACGAAAATCAGCATCAGCGGTTCTGCAAAGACGAACACGAGCACGGAGACGATAATCGAAAAGATAACCGTAGTAAGCAAGGCGCTGCGGACACCCCGGCGGATACGCCCGTAACGTTTCGCCCCGAAGTTCTGCGCGATGAAAGTGGAAAAGGCGTTCCCGAACTCCTGCACGGGCATGTATGCAAAGGAGTCTATCTTGACGGCAGCGGCAAAGGCGGCCATGACTGCCGTGCCGAAGCTGTTGACCAGCCCCTGTATCATCAGGATGCCGAAATTCATGACCGACTGCTGCACACAGGTCAGTGTGGAGAAAGAGACTATCTCTTTCAGGCTGCCACGGTCGAAGCGCATGTCCCCGATATGCAGCCGCAGTTCCGGACGCTTCCTCCAGGTATAGAGCACTATTCCCGCAGAAGCGACTCCCTGTGCCATGACCGTGGCTATCGCAGCCCCCTCGATGCCCCAGTCCAGTTGCAGGATGAAAAACAGGTCGAGAACGATATTCAGTGCCACAGAGAGTGCCAGAAACCAGAGAGGAGTTACCGAATCTCCCACCGCCCGCAGCATCGCCGCATAGAAATTATAGATAAACGTAAAGACAATGCCACAAAAGATTATCCACAGGTAACCGCGCATCATGCCGTAAATGTCCTGCGGCACTTGCAGCAAACGGAGAATGGGGTCCAGCCATACGAATACCGCCACATTCAGCACGCACGTGACCGCCCCTATCAGTACGAACGACACGAAAATGCTGCGGCGCAGGGCGGAATGGTTTCCCGCACCGTAATGCAGCGAGAATACCGTGCCGCTGCCGATAGACAAACCGAGAAGGATGGAGATAAGGAAGACCATCAGCGTATATGCCGACCCTACCGCCGCCAGTGCATCTGCACCGATGCACTGCCCTACAATCAGCGTATCGGCTATGTTATAGCACTGTTGCAGCAACGAACCCGCCATCATAGGCAGGGTGAAACGCAACAACGTACCCGTTATGCCACCCCGGGTAAGGTCTCCGTTCCGTAACATGATTGTTCACACCCTCTCTCAGGCAATGCCCAACAACTTCACTTCGAATATCAGTGTGGAGAAAGCCGGAATAGGCCCGCTGGTGCGTGTGCCGTATCCCACGGCGTACGGGATGTAGACCATCCAGTGGTCGCCCACGCGCATCTGCTGCAAGGCTATCTGCCAGCCGTCGATTACTTCGTTCAGCCGGAAAGCTTCCGGACAGTTGCGCTTCCAGGAATTGTCAAACTCCCTACCGTTAATGAGCGTTCCCTTGTAATGCACCGACACAATACTGTTCGGGCGAGGAGTAGCGCTACTGCCCTGCCCGCTTTCCAGAATACGGTAAAGCACGCCGGCAGCCAACTCCTTTACACCTTCTTCGGTACGCAGATTTTGCAGGAACTGTTCGTTCTTCAGTTTGTATTCTTCCTTTTTGCCCATATCGTTCTTTTGGTTTTAATAACTAATGCCGAATAGCGGTATCTTATTTTGACGGCAAAGGTCGGCATTTTCCGTATACCGGAAAAGGGAATGGCAATATAAAATAGCGAAGGTGCATCAAAACCTGCCAAGTTTCCATGCACCTTCTTCGTATCCGTTCTTTAAAATGATATCTGAATCAGTCCTAAGCTTCCAGAGTTCTGAACGAAAAACGGGGATGTCTTTTAGTGGAAGACATCCCCGTTTCAGTTTATATCAATTCATTTAGTCTAGTTTATGAATCACCAGTCCCGAACGCAACTTCGGTTCGAACCAAGTGGTCTTGGGCGGCATGATATTGCCGGTATCGGCAATGTCCATCAACTGCTTCATGGACACAGGATAAAGCGCCAAAGCCACTTTCATCTCACCGCTGTCCACCCGCTTCTTCAATTCGCCCAGCCCGCGGATACCGCCGACAAAGTCGATACGCTTGTCGGAACGGAGGTCTTTGATACCGAGGATTTCATCCAGTATCAGGTTGGACGAAATGGTAACATCCAGCACGCCGATAGGGTCGTTGTCGTTGTAAGTGCCCGGCTTTGCCGTAAGGCTGTACCACTTGCCGTCCAGGTAAAGGGAGAAGTTATGCAGGCCTGCCGGCTTGTAGATTTCCGTTCCTTTCTCTTCTACCGTGAAGTTCTTGCCTACGGCAGCCAGGAATTCTTCGGGAGTCAACCCGTTCAGGTCCTTCACCACGCGGTTGTAGTCGATGATAGTCAGTTGGTTGGCGGGGAAACAGACTGCCATGAAGTAGTTGTACTCCTCGTCTCCGCGATGATTGGGATTCTGTCCGGCTTTCTCCGCACCCACCAGGGCTGCGGCTGCACTGCGGTGGTGTCCGTCGGCAATGTAAAGTGCCGGCATCTTGGCAAACTCTTTGGTTATGACCTCAATATCTTCCTGCCGGTCGATAATCCAGAATGTATGGCCGAAACCGTCGTCCGGAGCCACAAAGTCATAAACAGGCTTCTGTGCCGTGTAACGGGCAATGACCGCATCCAGCACTGCATTGTCGGGATAAGCGAAGAATACGGGCTCGATGTTGGCATTGTTCACACGGACATGCTTCATGCGGTCTTCTTCCTTGTCGCGGCGGGTAAGCTCATGCTTCTTGATAACGCCGTTCATATAATCGGGCACGTATGCGCCCACTACCAAACCATATTGCGTCTTACCATTCATGGTCTGGGCATATATGTAATAGTTCTCCTTATCGTCCTGCACCAGCCAGCCTTTGTCCTGGAACATCCGGAAGTTCTCGGCTGCTTTCCGGTACACACGTTCATCGTGCTCGTCCGTACCG
>OHWS01000635.1_pt1 | contig 12069 bp, 9 predicted proteins | sample 1579751 | NCBI WGS metagenome assembly OHWS01 (sample SAMEA3882517, study PRJEB24775) | human gut metagenome | biome: human-associated habitat; feature: intestine environment; material: feces | place: Netherlands | collected 2009/2010
CTTTGCCTTAGGTCTGGATGCAGGTACTCCTATAAAAGAAGCTGCACTTGAAAAAGGAACAGATGCACTGTATGCAGGACTTCCTGTCATTTTTCTGGTAACGTTAGGCGGATTCTGCACCAATGCAGCATATTGCATCCAGCAGAATCTAAAGAACCAAACAGGAAAAGAATATTTCTCTGTCAGCAAAGGTACATTTACAAATAATATCTTATTTTGCGCACTGGCAGGAGTTTTATGGTACTCTCAGTTCTTCGGACTGGAGATGGGAAAAAGCTTCCTTTCCGACAGCCCGATATTGCTAGCTTTTTCATGGAGTATACTGATGTCGCTGAACGTAACTTTCAGCAATGTCTGGGGAATACTCCTTAAAGAATGGAAAGGTTGCAGTGCACAAACTATTGGAACATTGATACTAGGACTTGCCGTACTGATTGCTTCTATTATCGTAGTAGCAATGGCACAAGCCTGACAAATTGAATAATTATTAAAACATACAATACAGAAAATATGGAATCTATTTTGAACAATCGTCCGAGACTGGCTGCCGAGATTAATAAAGTAGCCGAAGTTGCCGGCTATTTATGGCAGAAAGGATGGGCTGAACGTAATGGAGGAAACATTACCATCAATATTACAGAATATGTAGACGAATGCCTGCCATCAGTGAAGTAAAACCTATAGGAGCAACACTGCCATATCTGAAAGGATGCTATTTCTACTGCAAGGGAACCAACAAACGTATGCGCGACCTTGCACGCCAGCCAATGGCAAACGGCTCAGTTATCCGTATTCTGGATGACTGTGCCAGCTATGTCATTATAGCTGATGAGCCGGTTAATCCTACCTCTGAATTACCGTCACACTTGAGCGTACACAATAACCTTATCTCAAAAGGCTCCAATTATAAAGCTTCCCTGCACACTCATCCCATTGAACTGGTAGCTTTGACTCATAACAAAAAGTTCATGGAAAAAGACTATGCTTCCAATTTGTTATGGAGTATGATACCCGAAACTAAGGCTTTCTGCCCAAGAGGACTGGGAATGGTTCCCTATAAACTTCCAAGTTCTGTAGAACTTGCCGAAGCCACCATCAACGAGCTGGACGACTATGATGTGGTAATGTGGGAAAAACATGGAGTCTTCGCCGTAGATACCGATATCATGGCTGCATTCGACCAAGTAGATGTGCTCAATAAATCAGCTTTAATCTACATTGCAGCTAAAAATATGGGATTCGAACCCGATGGCATGAGCCAGGAACAAATGAAAGAGATGTCAGTAGCATTCCATTTACCTAAATAAAAAAAGAACAACTATGCATAGAATGATATTAAACGAAACCTCTTACTTCGGAGCAGGTTGCCGTGAGAGTATTGCCATAGAAGCCAAACGCAGAGGTTTTAAAAAAGCATTTTTCGTCACCGACAAAGATCTGATTCGCTTTAAGGTAGCAGACAAGGTTATCGAAGTTTTCGAAAAAAACGATATCCCCTACGAGGTATACAGTGATGTAAAAGCCAACCCAACCTTGCCAATGTACAGAATGGGGTAAAGGCTTATCAAGCTTCAGGAGCCGACTTCATCGTTGCACTGGGAGGAGGTTCTTCCATCGATACAGCAAAAGGTATCGGTATCGTAGTCAACAATCCTGACTTTGCCGACGTACGCTCACTGGAAGGCGTAGCAGATACCAAGCAGAAAGCCGTTCCAACTTTTGCATTACCTACAACAGCAGGTACAGCAGCCGAAGTCACTATCAACTATGTGATTATTGATGAAGATGCTACCAAGAAAATGGTATGCGTAGATCCCAATGATATTCCGGCCGTTGCTATTGTCGATCCGGAACTGATGTATTCCATGCCGAAAGGTCTGACTGCTGCAACTGGAATGGATGCCCTGACACATGCTATCGAAAGTTATATTACTCCCGGAGCGTGGGCAATGTCGGATATGTTCGAGCTGAAAGCTATCGAAATGATTGCAGCAAACCTGAAAGCAGCTGTTGACAACGGAAACGATACAGTAGCACGAGAAGCTATGTCACAGGCACAATACATTGCCGGAATGGGATTCAGCAACGTAGGATTAGGTATCGTTCACTCTATGGCACATCCGCTGGGAGCACATTATGATACCCCTCATGGAGTTGCAAATGCTCTACTGCTTCCGTATGTGATGGAATATAATGCAGAGTCTCCGGCTGCCCCCAAATATCTTCATATAGCTAAAGCTATGGGAGTAAACACCGAAGGAATGACAGAAGCAGAAGGTGTAAAGGCTGCTATACAAGCAGTACGGGATCTGTCAGTAAGTATTAACATACCACAAAAACTGCACGAGATAGGTGTTCGTGAAGAAGACTTACACCAACTTGCCATTGATGCTTTCAATGATGTCTGCACAGGTGGTAATCCCCGCCCGACTTCAATCGCTGATATCGAAGCACTATATCACAAAGCATATTAAATAAAAGCAACTATTTATCTAGAGGATGATTTATCAACTAAGTCATCCTCTTTTATAACCTTCAAAACAGACGATTTCTCACAAATAAAATCTACCTTATCCAGATTGCTGTTTTATTTAAAATCATTATTTTTGCTTCCATAACTTTATTATGAAAAAACACATATGGCAAGATCATACAATGATTTAGGAGTTGAATTCAAATATCTGATAGTCAATGATACAGACCGTAAATTTGGGCTATATATCAATACAGTAGGAGTACAAGCTATACGTCCTAATTCTCCTTATCCAATAAAAGATCATCCTTCCGGTTATCTGTTTAATGCAAAAAAAGGACGTATCTTACGCGAATATCAATTACTTTATATCACAAAAGGAAAAGGCACCTTTGCTTCCGATGATACACCAGAACGGAATATAGAAAAAGGAAGTCTGATTGTACTGTTTCCCGGACAATGGCATACATATAGTCCGGATGCACAAACCGGATGGAACGAATATTACATCGGTTTCGAAGGAAGCTTTATCGACCAGTTTGTCAGAAACGGATTCCTGTCAAAAGAAGAACAGGTTCTGGAAATAGGACTCAATGAAGAGCTGGTGACACTTTTTTCACAGGCTTTAGATGTAGCAGAAGCAGACAAAAGTGCTTCACAGCAATACCTTTCGGGTATATTGCTGCACATCATCGGCATGATATTTTCCATCTCCAAAAACAAAGAATTTGAAAAAGACAATGTTGCCGAAAAAATGGAACAGGCAAAAATTATAATGAATGAGAATGTATGTAAGGAAATAGATCCCGAAGAACTTGCAGAGAAACTGAATATCAGTTATTCATGGTTCCGAAAAACATTCAAAAAATATACCGGATATTCTCCTGCTAAATATTTTCAGGAACTTAAACTTCGAAAAGCCAAACAAATATTGATAAATACTTCCTATCCGGTAAAAGAAATCTGTTTTATGATAGGATATACATCTACCGAACATTTCTCTAACCTGTTTAAGAAAAATACAGGACTGACTCCTCTGGAATATCGTTCATTCGGTAAAGACGAATAAATATTATTTCACCTCACAAACTGAGGAAAAAATCTCCAGTCCGTGAGGTGAATACACATCTTTCTTTTAATTAAAGTACTGCCAGGGCTATTACTTGTATAAATAAAATAAGGAATACCATGGCAATCGGATAAACCGTAGCATAGGCAACTCCCGGTATGTTACTGTCGGTCATCGAATCGGCTGCTGCTAATCCTGGGGTACTGGTCATACCACCGGTAATAGTTCCCAGTAAATCGAGCATACTAATCTTAAATACCAGTCTTCCTACAAGGGCTGCAAGCAACATCGGCACAAGTGTAATAGCTGCTCCTACCCCGAAAAGCAAAAAACCACTCTCCTGAAAAGTTGACACCAGCGTCTTACCTGCCGAGGTTCCAACTTCTGCCAGGAAAAGCAAAAGTCCAAGCTGACGTAATAACTGATTAGCCGGTCCGGACATTGACCAGATAATAGGTCCTGTCTTTCCGATAGCACTCAAGAAAAGAGCCATCATCAAAATACCTCCCGTCAGTCCCGGAGAAAAAGAAACTCCTCCTCCGAAAGATATATTCAGCTTACCAAACAATACTCCTAATACAATACCCATTGCAATCGGGAAGAAATCGGTATCCGAAAGTTTCTTCACATCATTTCCAATTAAGCGGGCTACAGCCTGAATACCTTCTTTTTCGCCCACTATCATCAGTTTATCACCAAATCTCAATTCCAAATCAGGAGAAGGTGACAAGTCAATACCACTTCGGCGCACACGAGTTACTGTACATCCAAAATTACGTTGTAAATTCAAGTCACAAAGTTGCTTGCCTACCATATCCTTTTTTGTCAGAAGCAATGATTCGATGCTCTGTGTATGAGTTAACGGCAATTCACCCTCCTCACGTGTTCCCAACATCAGTGCAAGATTGTTCAACGAATCTTCACTTCCTACAGCTTGCACATAATCTCCCTCTTCCAGCATGGTATGTGCTTTAGGTATAATAATTTCTTCACCTCGTTTCAGACGAGAAATAACAGCTCCTGTCATTACACGGATATTCAGCTGCATCAGTGTACGGCCTATTGCTGTTGGATTGGTCACTTTAAACAAACAAGTACCAAGCTCCGGAAACTGGCTCCGGCGTTCTTTCTCCAAACGGCGTGCCTCCTGTTCCAAATCAACATGAAGCATTTTCGGCAAAAGCTTGACAAACAGAATCACGCCAATAACTCCAAACGGATAAGCAATACCATAGGCAATAGATGCCAAGGGCGACTGTGTACTGTCGATAGCAACAGCAAGTCCCGGTGTACTGGTCAATGCGCCGGCTATCAATCCCACCAAGCTCGGTGTATCAATGCCAAACAAATATTTTAGTCCTACTCCCGTAAGGCAAGCAGAAGCTACGATAAGTAAAGTAATCAGAATAAGTGTTTTTCCTTTACTCCGGAATGAATGAAAAAAACCGGGCCCCGCCTGAATACCGATAGTAAAAATGAACAGAACCAATCCGAAGTTACCTAATTCTTTAGGAATACTCACCCCCCAATGGCCGAAAGCCAGAGCTATGAAAATAACGGCAGAAACATCAAGTGACAGCCCCGCTATCTTGATGCGCCCCAACATGAACCCCAAAGCTACAATAAGAAAAACAGAAAAGTAAGATGACTGAAGTAAATCGATTAACATAATTCATTAAGTATAAAGGTGTGATTAAAGCACAAATATACGACTTTCCGGCATATTTACAAATAAAACAGACAGTTAGCCCCTTGCCCTATCTATTTATTTAGCCGATAAACTTTGAAATGCAGCAGAATACTTGTAGCTTTGCAACCGTTTTCATTTAGATAACTTATTATGGATTTTACTAAAAGAATATACGCTTTTGTCACTTTTCTGTTATGTTTCACATTTATCCTTCCTCAAAATGTACATGGAGAAGAAGATAAAGAAACGGAATTTCGTATCACAATTCTGAAAACAAGCGGCGAACCACAGGTCGGAATGATACTGAAAATCAACGGACGGAGCGACAAATATCTGTCGAACGAACAAGGCGTGATTACATTTCAATACAAAATAGACAAGTCATACAACCGCCTTGCAAATATTTATTTTCCGGGAGATGAAACAAAGGCTGCAACTTCTTTTGTCCTGAAAGAAACAGAAACAAGTAAAACCATTTATCTTGACAGTCAGGAAGATATTGCCTCATTTAAACAAAACAACAAAACGGTTACAATAGAAGGATTTGTTAAAGACTCGTCTCAAAAGCCCATTCAGGGAGCTATCATCAGTATACAAGGAACCGGACGAAAGGTGTTGAGTGATGAAATCGGTTTGTTCCGCATAGAAGCCGACTATAATCACCCTATTACTATTCGGGCGGAAAGAATGGAAAACCGTTCGCTGAACATTACCACTTTCCTCCAGCATCCTGATGAACCATATACAGTCATCATGTATCGCAAGAACTCTACCCGTATTTATTCTGTCGTAGAGGAAATGCCTGAATACCCCGGAGGTATGAAAGCGTTTGTCAATTATCTGAAACGAAAACTGGTTTATCCGCCACAAGCAAAAAAAGAAAATCTTGAAGGAGTAGTAGCCGTACAGTTTGTTGTAGAAAAAGACGGACGAATCACCTCACCTACGGTTGTACGTAGTCTGCGAGCTGATATGGACTCGGCTGCCCTGACTGCAATACGTAATATGCCCAATTGGATACCTGCCCGTGAACACGGCATGCGAGTACGCTGCAAATATTCGGTTCCGGTACAATTCAAGATAGAACGTCCGAAGCCGGCTCCTAAGAAAACGCCACTTGCAACTGACACAATTGCCGCACCGAAAGACAGTCTTGGTACAGATTCACTGGCTACAGACTCATTGAAAAAGATTGTATTACCAGGCGATTCCTTATTAAAGGACTCATTACGAATCAAACCCGACTCACTGTTACAGAGAGGTGACAGCCTATTACTACGACCAGATAGTCTGACTGCATTGAACGACTCGCTTGTTGTATCCAACGATTCGATAGCAGCGCAACCAACAACCGACCAGCCGGCCGATAAGCCTAAGAAAAAAAACATATTTGTACGCTTCTTCCGCTGGTTATTCGGTATAAAAGATTAAAATTAAATTACAATATAAACAGACACGGATTTATGCTACTTTCTCTCAAGAGAAGCCTGCATAAATCCGTGTTATTTTTTCCTGTAAGACCACTAGAAAATTCGTACAGAAAATAAAAAAACATCTCGATGTTTTTAAGAAAACATGGTGAAAAGTTTATTCAATCATCACCATGTTTTTTAGAAAAGAAAAAATACATTTTTATCGCTTCAAGTTAGAAAGCAAAACATTACCGTTAGCCACTGGATTCCAGCCATCTTCACCTTTCAACACCTCTTCCGGCTGATAAACAGAAACATCTTTCAACTGTTTAGCGTAAGGTACACGTGCAGAAGTATCTGCTCCTTCCCCCTTATTCTGATACTCCGCATAAAAGACAGTAGATTCATTCGACTTCTTTCCCCAGTTATTCCATCCGGCAGGTAAAATATGCTTACCCAATTCACATTGAATGAACACTGCTTGTGCATAAGGGCGCCACGGGCGTGACAAATAAACTTCTTTTGCCTCATCGGCTCCTGTCAGACGACAATTCCAGAATACATAACCATACTTTTTCCCTTTATCAGTAGAAGGAGCTGTAACATAACCATTTCCTACACTGTGAATAGTACAGTCTTTAAACAAAGCAGTAGACCATCCAAAGATAAAATCGACTGTTCCTTCGATATAGCATCCTTCATAATACTGACGACTGTCTTTTCCATACGTATAAAGTGTATCCTGATTTCCCAGGAAACGGCAGTTCTTAAAATAAGCACGGTCACCGTCTACAAAACAAGCAACAGCCTGCCCAACTCTTCCGGCCGTATTGGCAAATGTAATATTTTCGGCATAAAAATCAGGAGCATAGATATATACGGTAGATGAACCGGAAGTAGACATTTCCTCTCCGAAACAATTTTTCTTCGAAGCATAAGCGTCGTCTGTCAATACTGCTCCATCTTCTCCTATCAGAGAAATATAAATCTTTGACTCAGGAATAATCACTCGTTCTTTATATTCTCCTTTACGAACCAGAATAGTTGTACGCTTGTTTTTTCGAAAATCGGGAACAGCATTGATAGCCTCCTGCACTGAAAAGAAGTCACCACTACCATCCTTTGCCACTACATAGTCGTAAAAACGGACATATTTACCTAACTCCGGTAACTGTTTCTGAACAGCTTCGGCAGCCAGTGCCGCAACTTTACGCGCACCATATATATTCAGGTGAGTATTATCCTGACGTCCCTTCGGACAAGCAGCATAGGTGTCAGCAGGAATCCACATAAATAGTTTTTTCGATCCTTCAACCCCATAAGATTCTACCAGTTTCTTAGTAGCCTGATTCAGATCAATAAAGCAGACATCCATTTCCTTAGCGACATTCCGTGGAGATTCCAGATATTTTCCGTGAGTATCAATCAGTGTATCTCCTTCTACTACGGCCTCATCCTTTTCCGGACGAATATCATCGGCTGCCACAGCATCTGGATTTACACCAAAATTCCGACGCACGATAGAATTAAACAACACAGGAATTCCTCCTTTGGCACGTGTTTCACGAACAAATTTCCGTAAATTCTCATCGAAGGTAGTTCCCGGATCTGTATGACGTTCCGGCTGAGGTTTTTCATCATTATGTCCGAACTGTATGAACACATAATCGCCCGGACGAATCTTGTTGACAACAGTTTCCCAACGTCCTTCATCGATAAAACTTTTCGAGCTTCGACCGTTCATCGCATGATTCTCCACACGGACATCTTCGGTAAAGAAACTTCCCAAGACATGTCCCCATCCCCGTTCCTGATTATTACCTTCCAACGGTTTATTCGACATAGTAGAATCGCCAATCATATAGATTGTTATCACATGATCAGCTTTAAATGCTGATAAAATCAAAACAATCAGCGCTACTAATACTAACTGAATTTTTCTCATCTTCTTTTTTATTTCTGTTTTACATTTAATTCTTTATTGAAGAAATCCAGAATCGCCTTCTGTATTTCTTTACTGCAAAAATGAGGCAAGTCGTATAATTTGGTCTGCAAGTGTTCACCGGCTCCCTGACTATCCCATACTTTCCGCATAGTATCGTAAGCAGCCTCTACACCTTCTACCGGGAACAATTTATCTTTCTTTCCGTTAGTAAACAACATCGGCTTAGGGCAAGCAATAGATGCCACATGAGGATAATCCATATATCGGCGGATATTAGGAACCAGCATTGCATAAGCAGAACCACCTTTGTTCTGATTGTTTGTCATAGTCATCAAACTATCCGTAGTATTCATCCAGCAGACAGCAGCTCCTGCCTTCACAGCATCAGTAACAGCCATTGTCATCCAGGCACGGTGAGCTCCCATAGAAAATCCCATAGTCGCCACTTTTTCTTTATCTACCTGTGGCAAAGAAGCCAAGAACTCCGCACTACGGATATCATCCCAGGCTATCAGTCCTCCCCACGACATTCCCATTTGTAACAAATTGGCAGACAAAGCCTGCTGAGAGTCGTAACGTGCATACTCTTTCCGACCGCGTTCTCCCCAGAACAAAGCATCGAGAGCCAATACAACGTATCCGTTCTCTGCCAGATAATCGCCTACATATTGTCCGTCGTAACAACCTACAGCCCAGTTATCAGCATCCTTCATCACAATTTCTGAAACTCCAAACGGACGTACCATTTTTTCTTTTCCAATAGTAAAATGTGCTCCATGATCATGCAAAAGCAGAACAGCAGGAAATGGTCCTTTACCTTCCGGAACCAGCAGATAAGCCGGCACACGAGAATATTCTGAAACATTGAAAACAATTTTTTGAGCCTCATAACCTTTGCGCTTTTCTGTAGCTATAACCTTCATATCGTAAGGAGCAACTGGGGGAGCCGGCTGTATGCACTCCAGCAGTTTCTCACGTGCCTGCTCACGCCATTTGCCGAAATCCTTTTCAGGAGCATTTCCCCATGCCATCGGATAAGTCAGACTTTTTTTCAACTGCTCATAAAACAGAGGCATATCATTTTGTACTTCATAACCCGTGTAAGCCTTTTCTGCTTCTACTTTTTTAAGCCATTCTTTATACAACTTAAATAATTTCTCTGGAGCATATGTATACCAGGCATATCCAACACGACGTTCTAGTTTTACATCCGAAAGCTTATATACTTTAATGCCATCACGGTTACACATAAACGGAGTATTATTGCTCATCTCATAAAAACGTGACCAGATACGGGGAGCCTTCTTATCCTTCACGACAACCAAGTCGTAAGGATATTCATGATTGGCAGCTTTATCTTCAGGAATAGCTACCTTTTCTACACGCATACCTGTTATCGCAACTCTCTCAAACCAAGCCATAGCTGCTTTGACAGACTCAACCACTTCATCAGAAGGATGAGGTATTTCCATCAGCAATCGAACTACATCGCAGCTTTCACCAGCTGTCAGAGAGGCCAGTTCGAAAGTACGTGCATTGGTCGGAAGCAATGTATTATTGTCATGCTGTTGCCCCCAAACGGTCTTAACTCCATTCTGTACATATTGTGCTCGCAAAATCATATCAATACCCTTATTAAAAGCCTGATAGATTCTTTTGCGCATCGTATCGTCCAGCCAGGAAAAATTCAAATCACCTTCGTTGATATGCAAAAACAAACGTAATACTCCGGTAGTAACCTCATCGTTAAAGGTAATAGCATCTACATCCCATCCACGCCAGCCTCCGTTTTTTTTCTGAGTTTTCAACAGATATTCCAGCCCATCGAGTACAGCGTTCTTGTACTTCGTTGCTTTGGTTAGCGTATAAACTTGTGCCAGATATTCTATCTGAGAATAAGTATTCCGGTTATCAAGCGTACTACGGCGATGATGATCCGACAAAGTATTCAAGACAGAATCGGCAGGAAGCTCTGCCATCCAGTCAATATTTTTGGGCCATCCTCCATCCTCATTCTGATAAGCAACAAAATTATCAGCAATCTTCGTATACTGCTCAGGCGAATAGCGTTTATAGTTCCGTTCTTTATGCTCCAGATTCCAATGGTGGATTCCATCATGAAATGCACTCATAGAAGGAACTGTCTGCGACATTGCATAACTGCCCACTCCCAGCAGCAAACTCATTAAATAATATTTTTTATTTTTCATGGCATGTTTACATTAAGATTGATTTGTTTCCAAAAATAAGCAAAATGAGAGGTGGAGAAAGGTAATAATTGTTCTAATGTGGTTATTATTTAACCAAAATCTCCACATATAATACATTCAAACATATTTTCTCCGTTAACAGACTAAAATATCCAGATGGTATACTCTCAGGCAGCATACAACAGCCTCTTTCTATCTGCCTCCCGGTCACTTCACATTTCCTTCCAAAGCTGCAATAAGCGCCATCATATTTTTAATATACGCAGCAACAGAAATGCATTGTTGTCCATCTGTACAAGGATAAGGAGAAGTATCAAAATCATCCCCCACCATCTTCCTGCTATAATCTTCCTTACCTGATAAATCAGGAGTCCACCCACAACGATATGGATGAGAAGTTGAAGGCAGATCAGAAAGCCAGTAACCTTGTTTTTTTACCTGAACCATCAGATTACTGATTTCTTTCTCTGTTACAAGGCGAGGACAATGTGTATAATATTTCGGTAACGGACACAATTCATCTGATAATAAAGGTGATTGGGAAAGCAACTTATTTTTATCAATCTTTTTCACTTCATCGAAATCCTTTCTCAACTGTTCAGGATTAACAAAAGTAGCAGAACTATAATGGGCAATTGTATTTTCTATATTCTGATCTATATAATACTTACCATTATAAATATTACCTCCCTTCCGATGCACATACAATGGTTTTCCCGTATCAGGATCAATAAACCGAGGTACTAAGATTTCATCGGGATTGTCTGATTTACGATGCCATTTACGGACTTCTGTTTCAGGTAATTTTTGAGATTCAAGAAACTTAATAGCAGCAGGTATCCCCGAAAGGAAACGAGTATCAGCTGTCAGCTTATAATATTCCATCATCTGATAAATCATACCGACAGTAGTACCCGTATTTACACTGCGTGGCTCATAAGAACGAGCATGAGCAGGCTTTAAGTCGGTCACCGTATACTGATCTGCCCATCCGGCATAAGGCTCTCCTTGCTGAAGAGTTATCGTAAGGTACATTGCCCGCATAATAGGCTCCTTTATATTCTGAAGCCCCATAGCCTGATAGCATTGAATCAGGAAATCAATAATTTCCGGTGTTACATCATCGTTTAAAGTTATAAAAGAAGAATAGTCCTCCTTACCTTCAAAAGGATGATCGTATCGCAACGGATAACGCTGTGGCCAGCCTCCGACAGGATACTGACTTTCTAAAATAAAATGAATAACTTTTTCTAGCGGAACTTTATATGCA
>OHWS01000639.1_pt1 | contig 12034 bp, 9 predicted proteins | sample 1579751 | NCBI WGS metagenome assembly OHWS01 (sample SAMEA3882517, study PRJEB24775) | human gut metagenome | biome: human-associated habitat; feature: intestine environment; material: feces | place: Netherlands | collected 2009/2010
GAAGGAACGTGTTGCTACAGGAAGAACCTCGCCCTCTGCGATGTATCCGCGCAGTTTTGCGTCAGATGTGCTCTGCAGACGATAGAAGGTGATGTCTCCAGGAACGATATCTCCCTCGAGGGTACCCTGTGTTACTTCTTCCGGAAGGGTTCTTGCCATGATCATCTGATATTTCATAGAGCAGAATGCCAGTTTGGTGGAAGCGGTATTTCCGCAGTGGAATCCCATGAAGGTATCTTTTAAGGTGTAATCAAATTTGCCTTTGATTTCGCTCTCATACATATCCTTCGGAACGGTGTTGTTGATGTCGAGGAGTGTTACGGTGTCTTTGGATACAACGGTTCCGATGAACTCGGACAGTGTTCCGTAGATATCTACCTCACAGGATACCGGGATGCCCATCTTGGTCAGACGGCTGTTGACATAGCAAGGAACAAAACCGAACTGCGTCTGGAACGCCGGCCAGCATTTTCCTGCGATGGCAACGTATTTTCTGGATCCTTTGTGTGCTTCGATCCAGTCTAACAGGGTGATCTCGTACTGAGCCAGTTTCGGCAGGATTTCCGGTTTCAGGTTTCCTTCGCCGAGCTCTTTTGCCATATCTTCTACGACTGCCGGGATTCTCTCATCGCCTGCGTGTTTGTTGAATGCTTCAAACAGGTCAAGCTCGGAGTTCTCTTCGATTTCTACGCCGAGGTTGTACAGCTGTTTGATCGGTGCGTTACATGCCAGGAAGTTGGTCGGACGCGGTCCGAAGCTGATGATTTTCAGGTTCTTAACAGCTACAACTGCAGTTGCAACCGGTACGAAATCTTTGATCATGGCTGCTACGTCTTCTGCATCGCCAACCGGGTACTCCGGAATGTATGCGTGCAGGTTGCGCAGTTTCAGGTTGTAGCTTGCGTTCAGAACGCCGCAGTATGCATCGCCGCGTCCGCCTACAAGGTCGTCGCCGATCTCTTCTGCTGCTGCTACTACCATGCAAGGTCCGTCGAAGTATTTTACAAGCAGGGTTTCCTCGGTCTCCGGTCCGAAGTTTCCAAGGTATACAACAAGTGCATCACACTCTGCTTTTTTCAGGTCTTCGAGTGCGTTCATCATGTCGATTTCATTCTCGACGATGATTGGACATTCGTAGATTTCTCCGTCGTATGCTTTTACGACTGCTTTTCTTCTGTTCTCGGAAAGGCTGTTCGGGAAGCAGTCACGGCTTACTGCAACGATACCTAATTTGATTTCCGGTGTATTGTTGATCATTTTTGAAGATCCTCCTTTTTGGGTTTTCTTGGTTTTTGGTTTCTTTTTATGTTCAGAACTGCTCTTTTGGGGCAGTGATTCTGATTTCTGGTTTTGTCTCTGGTTTTATTTTACCGAGAGGTTTTCTCCTTTGATGCCTGCTACGCTTCCAGCGATGTTTGCATCCGGGTGGCTTAAGAGCCATTTGTTTCTGGCGAAGAGCAGGTCGTCTTCCGGGGTGTGTTTTTCTTCCAGGGTGATGTCGGTATTGGTTCCTTTTGGAAGTACTACGACGCATTTGAAGCCGCTGGCTGCCACGTTGCATGGTGCGTAGTGGAGGGTGGTTGCGTAGACTTCAATGGTGGTTCCGGCCGGGATTAAGAAGGCCTCCATTTTGGATGAGTCGTAGGTGTGGTCTTCGGTGATGTCCTGTTCTTTTCCGAGGATCAGGATCAGGTCGGTTACGGCGATGTTAATTTCGCTGTCGCGGTGGTATTCTACGGCGTTCAGTAAATGGTTGTGGCCGTTGCAGTAGCCGATCTGGATCGGCATGCCGCCGTAGAGGCTGTCGGATACGGACTGGGCGCTTTTGCAGGCTTCGAGGCTTTCAATGGAAGGCTCGTAGACTACGTCATCGGGACATGGGGTCTCGGACATGGCGGTGATGATGTCGCTGACGTCGAGGTCTTTGATGACTTTGCCGTACTGGCGGAATGCTTCGTCTGTTACTTTCAGAATCTGCATTGTGTTGGTGCTCCTTTCGTGCAATTAGTTTAACGATTGAACTAATTGTAATATAGCACTTGTATGTACTTCTTGTCAACATGTATTTGGATGAAAAAACGGACGGGTTGACAAATAAGGGGGAGGTTGGTATACTTTAATACGTTAAAATAATAAGACGCTAGGGGAGCCTTTGGCTGAGAACGTGGGACAGGGATAAGCTCACGGACCCTCACTACCTGAACGGGATAATTCCTGCGTAGGGAAGCTGGAACGTGGTTTCGGATGTGATTCGGGACTGTGTTTTTATGTGAGCCCCTCCAAGCGGAATGCGAAGGAGGTTTTTTTATGAGTTTTTTTGTTACTGCTGACGGCGGACTGACGACGGCCGGTTATGTTGGATGCGTGGTGCTGATGGTGGCGCTGGTGGTGATTGCTTCGGTTCTTTCTGCTCAGAAGAGTAAGGGGACGGGAATGGATGCAAGGAAGCTGGCGTTTTGTGCGATGGGGATGGCGCTGGCGTTTGTGACTTCGTATGTGAAGGTGTTTGAGCTGCCGTACGGGGGATCGGTTACGTTGTTTTCGATGCTGTTTATTGTGCTGATTGCGAACTGGTATGGGGCGAAGACGGGTATTCTCGTTGGTTTTGCTTATGGACTGCTGCAGTTTATCCAGGGGCCGTATGTGCTGTCGCTGTTCCAGGTGTGCTGTGATTATGTGTTTGCGTTTGCGGCGCTGGGTGTGGCCGGATTCTTTGGAAAGAAGAAAAACGGGCTGCTGATCGGGTATATTGTGGCTGTGCTGGCGAGGGGATTTTTCCATACGTTAGGCGGATATCTGTACTGGATGGATTATATGCCGGAGAATTTCCCGCAGTCTTTGAAGGCGCTGTATCCGATTATTTACAACTACAGCTATCTGCTGGCTGAAGGTGTACTGACGGTGATTCTGATCTCGCTGCCGCCGGTGAAGAAAGCACTGCAGACGGTTGCAAGAACGGCACATGGTGCAAATTAAATAGAATTACGTGAAAAAATCCGGGAACGCATGATTTTGCGTTTCCGGATTTTTTACGTGGATATCAAAATTTACTGAGCACTCTCCTCTGCGGCTGTGTCGGCGGCGGAACTCATGGGGGTGATGACGATGTTTTCTACGCCGATTCCGGTTTTGCGGGTTACGATGTCTTCGATCTGGGCACGCTGTTCCTCGGTTACTTCTTTCATCGGAACGACGATGTCGGCGGTTTCGCCGGTCAGGTTTACGACGACATCGTTGAAGCCTTTGGCTTCGAGGAGGAGTTCGGTTGCCGACTCTTTTTCTACGAGTCTGGACGGCGCTCTGGCGCTCGGTTTCGGAGAGGTTGGTGTTGTTGATGATTTCGTTTAAGGTGTCTTTATTCTGGGAACGGATCTGTTCCCGGTCGATTCTGGCCTGGGCCATGTATGTAGATGCCCCGGCAAGGACAGCCTCTCCCGGTGTTTCTGTGATGGTCCGCGAGGAATCGCCAGCGGCTCCGGCGTCCACCTCATCGGTGATGTCGGTGTCAAGGCTGGAGATGTCTTTTAATACGGTGCTTGTGTCTGCGGTGGTTCCGTCTGCCGTTCCTTTGGTGGACAGGGTGCTGTCCGCATAGTTGATGTATCCGGCGACGGCAATCATGATCGCAAGGGCGGTGATGATGACCTGGTTTTTCCGGAATTTTTTCTTTTTCCCGGCCGTCTTTTTCGGCGATGGTGTCTCTGCCATTTTCTCAGGTGCATTCATTTCCTGTTCTAATTTTTCCACGCATTTGACTCCTTTACTTCATTTTGACTACTTTAATCTTATTTGCGCCCACCTGAAATAATGCCATCACGGCCTCCTGAATCTCCTGTATCGTCACCGGGTTTCCCCCGCCTTCTGCGATAACGAGCACGCCGCGCACCGCCGGGTACTCCTCGGAAACCACATACGGTGTCTCGGCCCCGTTCTGTGTCTTTTCATAGACAGTTGCCTCATCCTGCGACGAGGATGTAACGCTTCCGGTCTCCTCTCCCTTCTTGTTTTCCTCCGTTGTGCTCCGCGTTGGGACATCTTTTTCCACAATCTTTTTTCCTGTGGATTCCAGCGTCACCACGACGTGCACTGCGCCCACACCGTCCATCTGGGAAAGTGCGTCACAAAGGCGCTGTTCCATCTCCTCCTGCACCGAAAGTCCCGCATCCCCCGCCGGACGCACAGCCGTCTCCTGCGGCTGTTCTGTCTCCTCACTGGTCTTTTTTGTTCCCGTCGGCAGCAGCAGGACAACGCCGATTGCCGCCAGCAGGAAGTACAGCATCCACTGCTCCTTTTTCTGTTTCCGGAAAAACGCCGCTGCCTTTTCCCTCATAGGCCTATTCCGAAATCTCTACCATAATATGCGCCGGATCGGTTCCGTAGACCTCACTTAAAACACTTTTGATCTCTGTCAGCTTTTCATCGAGCATTTCCCGCTGTTTTTTCTGTTCTTCGCGGTAAATGCTCGTCTGCCGCATCGGCGCTTCAATGCGGATCTCTTTTGCCTCACCGGTGTTTCCCGGCTCCAGCGTTACCGAAACGGCTGCCCCCGGAATGCCGCTCTCTGACAGATACATCCGGATCTGGCGCTCCGTCTCTTTTTCCCAGGCGCCCACGTAATACTGTTTTTCAAAGCTTTCTGCACGAATCTGTACATTTTCCATTGCTGCTGCCTCCTCTTCCAGCGTCAGACGGTCGAGCGTCTGCGCCATTTTCTGCTCCAAACCTCCCGCTTTTAGCACGGGCTGGAAAAAAATCAGTACCATCACAATTCCAAGAAAAAACTGAACCGGCTTCTTGTCCTCCTTCTCCGGGATCAGGTTCAGCACAGTTGTCATAAAAATCAGAAAAATTGAAATATTCTTAAGCCACTGCAGAATCTCTTCTACCATGCCGCCTCCCGCCGCTGCCTGCCCAACTACACGCTAGAGCTTGTCTGAAAAAGGCTTTTCGTGAGCTGCGAGTCCCAGTTTGTGGGAGATTTTATCCGAATGAGGGCGGCGTAGCGGGCTACGGCAACCGAATGAGGGTAAAATATACCGCAAAGTGGGGCTTGCAGATTGCGGAAATGATTTTTCAGACACGCTCTAGCACCTTTTTTCTCCACACAAAGGCTTGCAACGGCGTTTCCAAAACGGGCAAACGCTGCCAGTTCTTCCTGCGGCTGTAAAGATATGCTCCATTCCACCAAGTGTCACTACAACTATTTTTACACTCTGATGATATAATATTTCCGCTGTTTTTGCAACATTTTGCTCTCTCCTGCCCGTTCGCTGCCGTTTTGCTGTTTCTTTTTTTCACAGATCACAAGGATGAGTGCCAGCATTCCTCCCATCAGGCTGCACCAACTGCCAGCCGCCCGTCCGGGCGCATGGTACACAAGAACAATTTTGTGCTCGCCTGATGGGATTTTTGCGCCGAGAAATGCCGTGTTTGCGCGGAACAGCATTGTTTCTTTCCCATCCACTTTCAGCACAAAATTTTCATCGTATGGAATGCTGGTGATGAGGTATCCGTCTCTTTCCGCGGAAACCACGCCTGTGATGCCGTCGCCGCCGTATGTTGCTGTTGTTCCGCCAATCAGGGTAACCGCCTGACTGTACAGCTGCTCCGTTTTTTCCAACGGCTGTGCCATACCAGTCCATGTCTCAAAATTTTTCAGGATATAATGGCCTTTTCCCATCCGAATGAATGCAGTTCCATCTTCTTTCATCGTTACAAGATAGTTAAACTGTGTATTCCCATTGGCATACGTATGGTTGATGCCGGTCAGGCGGTTGGTCTGGCCGTTGATGCGGATGAACATATCATGACTCGCTTTCTGATTCTCCACCTCGAAAGAAACGGCGAGCAGCGTCGCTCCCTCTGCGGCACCCGGCAGCGTTGCTGAGACGGTCACGGATTTTTTCGTCTCAATCTCATATCCGTCCGCTGTCTTCTGAATGCGCAGATCTTCCTGATCGGTCTCTGGAATTTCAAGGTTCACTTTCTGAAAACAACTGTGAAACAGGGGTCCTACAGAACCATTCTTTGTATCTGAATCTGCAGCGGCTCTGAAATTATCCACAGGTTCAGCCGATTTTTCCTGATCCGGGATTACCGCTGTTGTCTTCCGCATTTCCTGATCCGGGATCACGGCTGCCGTCTCCAGTATTTCCTGGTTCTGCGGATAAGGTAATGATTTGTATTCCGTCTCGGAAACCACCTGGTCTGTCACGTAGGCAACCGGCGCTGCGGATATGGCACGATAAACCTGAAAGTCCCCGTAATCCCGGTACAGTTCATACCCTTCCGGCCGTGTTTCTGCCAGAATATACTTCACTCCCATGAACTGCCAGAACAGCGGATCATCGGAAACCGTCTGCATCATGCGGTTGCGGAAGGCTTCATTAATCCCATACGTCTCGTCCCGGAATCTCTTATATTCTGCATTGTATGCCGAGGAATAAATCGTTGAAACATTCTGCCCGATATCCCAGATCCGGTTGACGTTCGCAAGGTTTTGTCCGCCGTCTCCATATTGCTCCATGCGATACCAGCCGGGATCTTCCGCACGGATCTCGCGAATAGCCGCTGCAATTTTGCTGTCTGTCAGAGCTTCATACGTCTTGCGCGGGATCATCACATTCTTTTCCTGATTGATTGCTTTTCCGGCGAATACAAGAATCACAGCACTAAAGACGAGCGGCAGAAACGGAAGCTCTCTGCCCCGCAGCCGTTTTTTTACCGGAAACCACCGCCATGCCAGATAACATGTTGTCACACAGAACACATCCAGTATGCCGAGATGCCAGTATTGTTCAAAGTACGTCTCTTGCTTTGCATTCCACATCAGAATCAGAACTATGAGGTACGGAAGCAATTCTCGCAGCTCTGTCATGACTTTGCGCTTAAAATTCCCGGTGCTTCGATTTTTTCCACACTCCCGCTTCCGGACAAGCTGGTTTTCCACATAAAGCCCGACTTCTGCACAGAGGACCGGAAGAAACGGGATGAATACTTTATCTTTGCTGTACAGGCCGCCGTTCAGCAGATAGCCGAACAGGGGAATACAAAAGAATACCAGCAAAAGGAAGGACAACAGTTTCTCACGCAACCGGCTCTTTCCGATCACTCTGCCCAAAAGCGCCACCCCCGCAAATGCGGAGAGGCCAATGCCATACGGCGTGTAGCAGAGACGCAGGATCAGAAACTGCGGTTTCCACATCGCCGGATCGGTAAAAAGTCCTGCAATGCCGCCCGCTGCGGTGCCGCGTCCGCCCTCGCCGCTGCCGCCGAACAAGGCGGCAGCCGATGGGATCAGCAGAATACCGGAAAGAAGGATTCCTGCGAGGACCGGAAGCGCAAAGCGGATTGCTGCGCCAAAAAAGCTCCGCAAACCCGCCAAAGCTTCGACTGTTCCTGAAGATTTTTCACCTGCCATCTGCTTTTTCTCTGCCCCGGCCTTTTGATTCCGCGACACTTTTCGATTCTCCTGTTCCGCTTCATACGCAGCATTTTCTGTACCGCATTTCAAATACTCCGTCACCGCATACGCCGTGAGCGCAAGCAGCCCGCCGACAGAAAAATAAAAGCTGGTCAGAATCATCCCAAGAACGGAAAGAATCAGAAGACCGCTCTTTCTCTTCTGAAAATGGCGATCCACGCCCAGCAGAGCCAGCAGCAGAAACGGCATATAATTGACAAACATAAGCTGATTATAGGAATGATACAGAAGTGCGGTAGAACACGTAAAGAAAAGTGATGTAAAAAGACAGTTGCCGTAATGCAGACCCTTTTTGCTGATCCATCGATAAAAAAGCACTGCATCCGCCGCATACAGCAGCGCGGAGGAACCCATCACCCACAGGTCCATCGGGATGAACGGGAAAAGGTAGGATAACAGCACGGTCGGACTCAGCAGTCCGTAGTAGGCAAAATGGTAAATATTCTGACCTCCTCCCAGATTCCATGCGAAATCCGGGAAGAGGTTTCCGGTCGCGTAAAACCGCTTTCGGAAGTAATCGGCAAGGGTGCTGTGCTGGCTGATCCAGTCAATCGAGGAGCCGAATACGCCGTATTGCAGGACGAACAGCCGGCACAAAAGCAAAGAAAAGAAAAACAGACCAGCCGCCGTAAAATCCTTTCCGGTAAGACCTTCCAAGAAGCCGTTCCGCCGTCCTTTCGGCTGACCTTTCTTTTTCCGTGATTTCTCCGGCTCTCTTATTTCCTTTAAGATTTCCTTTTTCATGCCCGGATTTCTCCTCTTTCAGAAGCATGGCGTTTGTCGGCATACTCTGGAAAATACACGTTTTTCTTTTCTGCCGTATGGGCATCTTTTCTTCTCTTTGCAGCACTCTCCTGCTTTTTCACCGGCTGCACACTGTGCATCTTGACCGTCTCTTCACTCGTCTCCTTTAAGAGATAGATCGGACGGTGCTTTGTTTCAAGATATGTCTTGGAAAGATAAATGCCTACAATGCCCGTGCAGAAAAGCTGTACACCGCTCACCAGAAAAAGGATGCATGCCATCGACGGCCAGCCCGCAACGGGATCGCCAAACAGCAGCGTTCTTCCGATGATGAACACGATCAGAATCATAGAAATCAGGAAAAAAAGCACGCCCATGACAGATGCAAGTGACAGCGGGGCTACGGAAAAGCCTGTGATGCCGTCGACCGAGTACGCGAGGAGCTTTCGAAGCGGCCACTTCGACGTCCCGGCGCAGCGGTCCTCGTGCTCAAATTCCAGCCATTCTGTGTGAAAACCGACCCATCCGAAAATCCCTTTGGAAAAGCGGTTGTACTCACTCATTTCCAGCACGGCATCCACCATTTTGCGGCTCATCAGACGGTAGTCCCGTGCACCGCTTACAATCTCTGTTCTGGAAAGGCGGTTGATCACACCGTAGAAGGCATTTGATAAGAAGGATTTGATTTTTCCCTCGCCCTCCCGTGAACTGCGGCGTGCCGCTACACAGTCACAGGTGCCGCTCTGCAGCATCGCGTACATTTTCGGAAGAAGGGACGGCGGATCCTGAAGGTCGACATCCATCACCGTTACGTAATCGCCTTTGGCCGCCTGCAGTCCGGCGTACATGGCTGCCTCTTTTCCGAAATTTCTCGAAAACGAGAGGTAACGGCAGCGCATATCCTTCTGCGCAAGCCGGCGCATCTCAAACAGGCTGTGATCCTTCGAGCCGTCGTCAACAAAGATCAGCTCGAACTGAACCTTCTGCTGTTCTTCCATCTCATCCATCTGACGTACCATCGTCTCGTAGTAAACCGGAATTGCTTCCTCTTCGTTGTAGCATGGTATGATAATACTGATTGTCTCCATTTTTTTCCTCCTGGGGATTACATACTCTCTCAGAATCCTTCTGCAGATCCTTCCTGCTGCAATCCCGCTTCTGTCTCATTCTTATGCAAGTCAGGTTTTTGTGGCTATTGGGAGCCCCTTCGCGATTCCGCTGCGCTGCATTACGTTCTTACACACGGAAACGACATCTATTTTACTGCTGATGCATCTCTCCCCGTGCAGAATCCTCGCCTGCCTCCGGGAAACGCAGGATGACTTTAAACAGATCGCCGTCTGCCGCAAGCTCCATGCGGCCGCCCATGTTGGCCGTGTAGCTTGATGCAATCGCAAGGCCAAGGCCGTGCCCCTCGCTCGTCCGTGATTCGTCGCCGCGCACAAAGCGTTCCATCATTTCCTCCGCTTCAAAATTCATCTCATAGGCGGAAATGTTTTTCATCGTCACGAAAATCTCCCCGTTTTCCTTCCCTGCGTCAATGTAAACTCTCGTTCCGCCCAGGCTGTATTTCAGGATATTTTCCACAAGATTCTGTATCACGCGGTACATTTTCCCATTATCCCCAAGGAACGGCAGTGGCTCATCTCCGAGCGCCGTGCGAAACGACAGATTGCTCTGCGCAATCGCATCGTCCATATCGGCGAGGGTCTGCTCGATCAACCGTTTCATATCCATTTTTTCCATCTGGAATTTTTCGGTTCCGCTTGTCGATTTGGAGAGCTCGAAGAGGCTTTGGATCATCTCCTTTAGCTGTTCCTGTTTCACAGAAATCACTTCGACGTAATCCTGTGCCGCCGGTGTCAGATCCTCTTTTTTCAGAAGATCCGTATAGCCGACCATCGAGGTGAGCGGTGTTTTCAGATCGTGCGATACATTGGTAATCAGGTCAATTTTGAGACGCTCCGCCTGCATCTGTTTTTCTACGCTCTTCTGCATAGCGCTCTCAATATTTTCCAGCTCTGCAAATGCCGGATACAGCAGAGATTTTTCGGATATTTCATGGATCCGGCTTTCCATGCTGCCTTCTGCCATCGTATGGATCTGTTCCATCAAAAGGCCCATCTCCCGGTTCAGGCGACTGCGGTATGTTTTCCAGGCAAACAGAATTAAAATCAGCGTGGTCAGCCCAAGAAGAATGACAAACAGTACCTCGCCATCCATTCCGTTTATCAGTCCGGTGATCATGGTAATCACGATTAGAAGTTCCGCAATCAGTGCCACACGGAACGGCCATTTACTCTGACCGGCAAGCTGCCGTTCCAGGCTGGTCCGATCTCTGTAACGCTTCCTTTCTCTGCAAAAAAAGGACATTTCTCTCAGTTGTTTCTTTTCATAGCGACAGACAAGAATGCCGGCACTGAGAAGGAAAACGCCACAGATTCCAAAAAACAGAAGACCTGTCTGCACACACTCTATTACAGTACCCCATTCGGCAACAATGCGGTATCTGGCATAGCTGTGCCGGAGCGGCTGAAGCCATCCGAAAAAAGCAAATCCTCCGACAAGAACCAGAAGCTCATTTGGCACCTTTTCGGATTTTTTCAGAAACAGCTGCTCTTTCTCTGCTTCCGCAGCGGCTCTTGCCTCAAACTGCATCTGCCGGGATTTTTCTATTTCATCTGTCTCGGACTTATCTGCGGCTGCCCCTTCGCTGCTTTTTGCTGTTTTTCCCGCTTTTTCCGGTTCGCTGCCGGCAAAAGCAGTCATTTTCGAGTTCCCGGTATTTTTTCGGAATTTCCATACCAGATACAAAGCTGCGGCTATGCCCAAAACGCCGACTACCGTCACTCCGATGCCGATACCCCATTCGATGTTGCGCCACATTCCCCATTCGAATTCACTGGCCCATTTCCGCAGAAGCTTTCCGCACAAAATCAGTACCATAGAAAGATCGGTAAGCATCCACAGCAGGATGCGTTTTTCAGTTTCCGTCATTTTTTTCAATTTTGTATCCAATTCCCCACACCACCTTTACATATCTTGGCTTCTTCGCATCAATCTCCACTTTTTCCCTGATATGACGGATATGTACCATTACAGTATTCTCTACAGTATAATCTGCTGTTTCCTGCCATACATTCTCATAGATCTGCTCTGCCGGAAATACCTGCCCGGGATGCGCCATCAATAGCTCCAGGATCTTATACTCCGTTGCCGTCAGATGCACTTCTTCTCCTTCAACAAAGATGACTCTCTGCTTTTTATCCAGTACCAGACCGCCATTCACGATCTGATCCGGATCTTTCTTTTTCTCCGTTTCTCCACCGCTCCATGCGCGGTATCTGCGTAAATGCGCTTTCACTCTGGCGATCAGCTCCGCAGGATTATACGGCTTCTCAATATAGTCATCTGCTCCGAGCGTAAGTCCCGACACCTTATCACTTTCTTCCGTCTTGGCCGACAGGATGATTACCGGAATCCTGCTTTTCTCACGCAGCTTCATCAGTGCCGACAGACCGTTGAGTCTTGGCATCATCACATCCAGAAGGATCAGGTCTACATTCTCCCGCTCCATAATATCCAGTGCTTCCATACCGTCATATGCTTTCAAAGTCTCATACCCTTCATACTTTAACAGTTCACTGATGGAGTAGAAGATTTCTTTGTTATCATCTACTACTAATATTTTTTCTGCCTCCATTTCTTTCGTCTCTCCCCTCTTTTTCTTTGCATGCTTACTATATCGTTCATGATTTAAATATTTCCCGATACAATTCTTAAAAATTTCTTATGATTAATCTTCGC
>OHWS01000644.1_pt1 | contig 11950 bp, 10 predicted proteins | sample 1579751 | NCBI WGS metagenome assembly OHWS01 (sample SAMEA3882517, study PRJEB24775) | human gut metagenome | biome: human-associated habitat; feature: intestine environment; material: feces | place: Netherlands | collected 2009/2010
AGATTTGGGAACTCGGCGGCTGGAAGGGCACCGCCCCCGCCTGTGCTCTGCCCGACGGGTATGTCTGGGCCGCGCCGGAGGATTTGGCAGAGGTCTACCCCGTGCCGAATGCGTTCGGGGCGTATGTGAAGGCGAAGTGAGGGTGAGTTTCTCATGGCCATGAACGGCCAGAGCCCCTCAGGCCTCGCGGGCTCTGCTCGTTTGCCGCTATGTATAACCTCCCGTGGGCTGTGCGCCAGCCACACACCTCCCCGGAGCGGTCAAGACCGCTCCCTACAAACCGCCCGCGAACGACATTCCGTAGGGAGGGGGCTTGACCCCTCCGCGCCCGTGTGCGGTTAGCGCCCGTAAAAAGGCAATAGAGCCGTAGGGGCCGCACATGTGCGGCCCGCAGCCTGCCCGTCAGCACCCGTTCCAGGAAAGCCGCGGGCGGCATATATGCCGCCCCTACAAGCCATCCCGCAAACGCCCGCCTGCCTTATACGTCCCGGGCCGGGCATGCCCGGCCCCTACAATACAACCAACAAAAACAGGAGCATCACCACGCACGGTGACGCTCCTGTTCTTTTTTACATAGTATGGCTTGCTGCGGTCACTCCAGGTTACCGGTCAGCAGCATGACAGAGGTCAACGCGGCTAACGGCGCGGTCTCGCAGCGCAAAATTCGGGGGCCTAACCCTACGGTCACAGCCCCGGCGGCCTTCGCGGCCTCGGCCTCCTCGACGGAGAAGCCGCCCTCGCTGCCGGTCACGATGGCAACGCGCTTGTACTGCCCGGGGTGCAGCACCTCCCGCAGGGGTGCGCCGCCGCCCTCGTAAAAGAACAGCACAACGTCAAAATCCGCAAATGCTTTGCAAACCGCGGCAAAATCGTTCAGCGGCAGGGCCACGTGGGGCAGCATGGCGCGGCCCGCCTGCTTGGCGGCCTCGGCGGCAATGCGGTTGTAGCGCTCGTTCTTGACATCCTCTTTTTTCGGCGTGGCTACGCAATACCGGCTGAAAAACGGCACGATCTCGGTCACGCCCAGCTCGACGCTGTGGCGGATGACCTCCTCCAGCTTGCCCGCCTTGGGGTAGCCCGCAAACAGCGTCACGGCGCAGTCCGGCTCGGCCTTGCTCGTCGTGCCGTCGGTTACGGAAAACTCCACCCGCCCCGGCTCGATGGCCGTGACCGTGCCGAGGTATTCCAGCCCGTCCGGCCCGCAGAGCACGACCTCCTCACCGATTCTGGCGCGCATGACGTCGGCCAGATGGTGGGCGTCGCTGCCGGTCAGCGCGGCGCGGCCCTCGGCCAGCTCCCGCGTAAAATAACGATGCGGCATAGATCAAGCCTCTTTCTTTTCGCAGATGATGCAGACCCAGCCGCGCTTCTCCTTGACCTCGACAGGCTCGAGACCCGCGGCCTTCAGCCCGGCCAGCACCTCGTCCTTGCGCTCGTCGATGATGCCGCTGGCGATGAACCGTGCGCCCGGGGCCATGAGCACCGGCACATGCGGGGCCAGCGACAGGATGGCAGCCGCCACGATGTTGGCCGTGATGATGTTGTACTGGCCGCTGGCCTTGTCGGACAGGTCGCCGACGAGAACTTTAAAGCGGTCCGCCACGCCGTTGCGCGCGGCGTTCTCGCCCGCGGTGCGCACGCACATGGGGTCGATGTCCACGCCCTCGGCGGAGTCTGCGCCTAATTTCAGCGCGGCAATGGCCAGAATGCCGGAGCCGGTGCCGATGTCGAGCACGCGCTCCCCGCCCTTGACAAGGCTGTCCAGCGTCTCGAGGCAGAGCGAGGTCGTCTCATGCGTGCCGGTGCCAAAGGCCATGCCGGGGTCCATGACGATCCTGATGCGGTCCGTCCGGTAATCCTCCCAGCCGGGCACGATGGCGAGGCGCTTGCCGATGTCCATGGCGTGGTAGTACTTCTTCCAGGCGTTCTGCCAGTCCTCCTGCTCGACGCCGGTGGTGTTGAGCTGGTAGCCGATGCCGCTGTTTTTCAGCCGCTCCTCAAACAGGGGCAGCACCTCAGCGGGGTTCTCGTCAGGGGCAAGGTACATGTGTACGATCACGATGTCACGCGGTTTGTCCAGCAGGTCCTGTTCAATTAAATCAACGTGGGCGATCTCCCACGCCTGCTGCTCCAGGTCGCTGTAGTCCTCAATATAAATGCCGCCGTTGGCAACCATCGTTGCGATGGCTTCGGCAGTGTCGGCGTCGCGCTTGGCGACGGTGATGCTGATGTCAGTCCATTCCATGTGGGTGGCTCCTTTATAAATTGCTTGCGGGCGCATACGGAATGCGCCCCTACGAATAACGGGCGCGTTGCAGGGGCGGCCATTGGCCGCCCGCGGAACGCGGTGGCTGCCGCAATGTGCCTGCGGGCGGGCAATGCCCGCCCCTACATGCCCGTAGGGGCGGATTCCATATCCGCCCGAGAACTGCGCCATAACCCCATTTTTACCTATTATACCGTATTTTCCCCCATAATTCAATCACAGAAAGGAGAAATCCCCATGCAAATCACACGCTTGTCTGCTGCTGAATGTGAGGACCTCTACCGCTCTGCCCTGCCGCGGGATTTCCCTGCCGCCGAGCTGAAGCCGTTTGCCGAGATCCAACGCCTGCTGGAGTCCGGCGTCTACGAGCCGCTCCTTCTGACCGATGACGCGGGCGCACGGCTGGCTTATGCGTGGCAGGTCGTGCTGCCGGGCCAGCGCACGGCGCTGCTGGACTACTTTGCCGTGCGGTACGACCTGCGCGGCAGCGGCGTGGGCACGGCGGCGCTGGGGCTGGTCCGGGACTACGATGCCATGCGGGTACACGACCTGGTGCTGGAATGTGAGCACCCCGCCGAGGCTCCCGACCCGGCCACCGCGCGGCGGCGCATCGGGTTTTACCTGCGGGCAGGCGCGCGGGCCACGGCGCTGGAAAGCCGGGTGTTCGGCACGCGGTACGCCGTGCTGGCCCTGCCCTGCGGCGGTACGGTCCCCGATGCGGCGCTTTGTAAAGAACTGCGCACGCTGTACAAGGTCATGGTGCCGCACCCGTATTATCGCGGGCAGGTCATATTTTACGGCAGCTAGGCACATACTACCCCCAAAAAAGGGAGGAATGAAATGTGAAACTGGATCCCAGGCAATATGATGAGATGGTCAGCCGCACGTCGCCGCCGTCGCCCGTGGTGCGGGACTGCGCGTGGGCGTTTTTGGTCGGCGGGGCCATCTGCACCCTCGGCGAGGCACTGCGGCAATTTTTCCTGATTTGGTACGACAAAACGCTGGCGGGCACGCTGACGAGCATTGCACTGATTTTTCTGTCCGCCATTTTCACGCTGCCGGGCTGGTACCAAAAGCTGGCCGCCAAGGCGGGCGCGGGGACGCTGGTGCCCATTACAGGGTTTGCAAACTCCGTCGTCAGCCCGGCGATTGAATTCAAGGCCGAGGGCTGGGTGACCGGTGTAGGCGCGAGGATTTTCGGCATCGCGGGGCCGGTCATCGCGTTTGGGACGCTGGCCAGCTTTGTGTGGGGCGTGCTCTACTGGCTGCTGGGAAAGGTGGGGTGACCGATGACGCGCAGAGGCGATACCCTGATGTTTGACGCGCCGCCCACCGTGGCGGCCTGGGCCGCGGCAGGCGGCAAAAAGGAGAGCGAGGGCCCGCTGGCGTCGGCCTTTGACTTTGTGACGCAGGACGCGGCTTTTGGCGAGCAGGGCTGTGAAAACTGGGAGCAGGCCGAAAGCCTCTTGCAGCGCAAGGCCGTGGAGCTCTGTCTGCGCAAGGCGGATATTCCGCGTTCCAAAGTCGATATTGCGTTTGCGGGCGACCTGCAGGCCCAGTGTACGGCCAGCAACTACACGATGCGGGAACTGGGCATCCCGTTTGCGGGCATCTACGGCGCGTGCTCGACCATGGCGGAGACGCTGGGCCTTGCCGCGGTGTTTGCGGCGGGCGGCATGGCCGAGCGGGTCCTGGCGCTGACAAGCAGCCATTTTTGCGCGGCAGAGCGGCAATTCCGCACGCCGCTGGAGTACGGTGCCAAGCGCACCCCCACGGCCCAGTGGACAGCCACCGCCGCGGGGGCCTGCCTGGTGCGGGCGCACGGCAGCGCGGGCGTGCCGGTGCTGTCGGTGACGTTTGGCCGCGTGCAGGATTTTGCGGTGCATGACATCAACAACATGGGCGCGGCAATGATGCCTGCGGCAGCCTCGACGCTGCTGCGCTATTTTTCGGCCACGGGGACAAGCCCGCAGGATTTTGACGCGATTTTTACGGGCGATTTGGGCGAGGTCGGCACGGCACTTCTGCATGAGCAGATGGCCAAAGAGGGGCTGCCGCTGGACAACCATAAGGACTGCGGCTGCTTATTATATGACACAAACAGTCAGAATGTACAGGCGGGCGGCAGCGGGGCAGGATGCAGTGCGGCGGTGCTGTGCGGGAAGATCCTGCCGATGCTGGCCGCGGGGCAGCTGCGCCGCGTGCTGTTTCTGGCAACGGGTGCGCTGATGAGCCAGACCACGTTTTTGCAGGGGGAGAGCATCCCGGGCATCGCCCACTGTGTCGAGCTGGGAGGTGCGGTATGAGCTATGTCTGGGCGTTTGTGGTCGGCGGCGCGATCTGCGTCGTAGGGCAGCTTTTTATTGATTACACGAAGCTCTCCCCTGCCCGAATCTTGACCGGGTATGTCGTGGCGGGCGTAAGCGCTGTCGGGCTGTACAAGCCGCTGGCGGATTTCGCCGGGGCGGGGGCCAGCGTGCCGCTGCTGGGGTTCGGGCATTTATTGGCACAGGGCGTGCAGAATGCCGTGGACGAGTGCGGCCTGCCCGGTGCGTTTACCGGCGGCCTGACGGCGGCGTCCGGCGGCATAGCGGCCAGCCTGATTTTTGGCGTGCTGGCTGCGCTGGTGGGAAAAAGTAAGGATCAGAACTGAGTGAGGAGTCAGGGGTGGACGCCGACCCCCTGAGAGGGGCAGACTTCCGGCGGCAACCCGATGCCGGGCCATAATGGCACGGTTCCCCCTCATCAGTCAGCGGGCGGGGCCGCTGACAGCTTCCCCCGAGAGGGAAGCCATTCAAACAAAAAACAGGGATGCAGATTTCGGTCTGCATCCCTGTTTCTATATTGTTTTTACTGTGCGCTGGACCCAAGCGTAACAGCCAGCGTCAGCACCTTGCCGTCGCGCTCGACCTGGAGGTTGACGGTGTCGCCGATGCCCTTGTCCTTCAGGTAATTCTTCAACGCGGAGGAATCACTGACGGCGGTGTCATCGACGGCCAGCACGCGGTCACCCGCCTGTACACCGGCGGCGTCGGCACCGCTGCCCTTTGTGACTTCGACAACGTAGACGCCCATCGTGGAGACACCCAGCTGCTGGGCGGTCTGGGCGTCGGTCACATCCATGATCTTGACGCCCAGCGCGGGACGAGCCACGCTGCCGTTCTCGATCAGCTGCCGGCCAATCTCCATGGCTGTGTTGATGGGGATCGCAAAGCCGATGCCCTCGGCCTCACTGTAGCTGGACTTGGCATTGACAATGCCGATCAGCTCGCCGTTCGCATTGAACAGGCCGCCGCCGGAGTTGCCCGGGCTGATGGACGCATCGGTCTGGATCAGCGTCATATCGTTGTCTTGCACGGTGACCTGACGGTTCAGCGCGCTGACGATGCCATCGGTGACAGTGTTGGACAGCGTGCCCAGCGGGTTGCCGACGGCGACGGCGACCTCGCCCACGGCCAGGGCGTCACTGTCGCCGATGACCGCCGGGGTCAGGCCCGTAGCATCAATTTTCAGCACCGCGATGTCGGAGGTGGAATCCTGGCCGACGACGGTGGCGTCGTAGCTCTCGTCGCTGCCGTTCAGCTGCACCTTTACGCTGGTCGCGCCGCTGACGACGTGGGCGCAGGTCAGGATGTAGCCGTCCTGGCTGATGACGACGCCGGAACCGGCACCGCTCTGGACGTAGTAGCCGCCGAACCAGGTCTGGCTGCTGCTCATCTGCTCGGTGGTGATGGCGACAACGCTGGGCGAGACGACAGACGCGATCTGCTGCACGCTCATGCTTGTGCCATCGGTGCTGCCTGCGGCGGTGGCGTCCGTGCTGCGCTCTACCTGCTGGACGACCACCTGGTTGCCTGTCAGGCCCGCACGGCTGGCGACCACAGCACCGCCCAGACCGCCGCCGAAGCCAAGCGCAGCCACGCCGACGCAGGCCAGCACGCGGAGCAGGACCTTGCTGCCCTTTTTCTTCTGGGGCACGGGGGGCTGCTGCGGGGCGCTGGAATAGCTGTAGCCGTTGTAGCCGCCGTTATTGCCATTGCCGCCGCTGAAGCTGCTGGTGTAGCCGTTGGAATCCTGCTGGGGATTCTGGCCGGACGTGCTGCCGGAATTGTAGGAAGAATAATCTGTGCGCGCCGTGTTGGCGGTGTTGGCACCGCTGGAGCCTACGTTGGGGTAGCTGCTCTGTTGGGGCTGCTGGTTCTGCGCGGGGGCGCTCTGCTCGGGCTGCTGGTTCTGCGCGGGGGCGCTCTGCTCGGGCTGCTGGTTCTGGCCGTTCGGCTGACCGCTGCCGGATGTATTGTTATAGAGACCGGAGTAATCGTATTCGTTGCTCATAGTGGTCGTCTCCTTTCGCTTTCTATGCCTACAGTATACAGGCTAATTGTGAAATAGGTTTCGTCAGAGAGTGAAAAGTATGTGAAAAACGGTGAAGATTATGACAATTTGCAGCGTTGCGCCGCACAATAAAATATGATATAATCAAATCATAAAACACATATAAAGGAGGCGTTTTCTATGAAAAGGATGTTAAAGCGTATTTTGGTTGTGCTTCTGGTATTGATCCTGCTGGCGGTGGCGGGCTTCGGCATGCTGTACGCCGGACGGCTGCGCACGGTAAACAGCATAGAGCAGATCACCGCGTATGACGACTATAACCTTTACCGCATGGATGTCAAGTATGATTATTCCATCGACGATGTCATCAACTACGGCATCACCGACAACCAGTCGATGATCGACGCGATTTTAAAGGAAACGCTTCCCCTGCTGCCGGTCCGCATGAAAGCCCCGAACTATGGATGCAGCGCCTTTGCGGCAGTGTCCGATGGGAATATCCTGATGGGCCGCAACTATGATTTCAAGCGCGATACCTCGGCCATGCTGGTTTATTGTACGCCGAAGGACGGCTACAAATCCGTGGCGCTGGCCGCGCTGGATAATATCTCGGCCAACCAGCCGGACATATCCATGGCGAAAAAGCTCGCCTGCCTGACCGCTCCGTTCATCTGTCTGGACGGCATGAATGAAAAGGGTGTTTCCATCGCGGTGCTGACGCTGGACAGCGAGCCGGTCAACCAGAGCACCGGCAAGCAGAAGATCTTCACGACGCTGGCTATCCGTCTGGTGCTCGACCGCGCCGCCACTACGCAGGAGGCCGTTGACCTGCTGGACAGCTATGATATGTTTGCGACCTCCGGGCGGGACTACCACTTCTTTGTCGTTGATGCAAGCGGCGATGCCCGCGTGCTGGAATATGACCCGGAGCAGGAGGGCCGCCCGCTGCGCTGGACGGCGATGCAGGCCATCACGAATTTTTACGGCTGCTATGCCTACAGGGTGCAGCCAAACCAGAAAAATGGCATCTACGGCCACGGAAAAGAGCGCTATGACGCTATTATGGAAGTGCTGGCAATGCGCGATCCCGACGGGGATATTCCTGCGGATATCGCATGGAAGGCGTTGCAGGCAGCCGCCCAGGACCCCAGCCCCAACGACGTGACCAGCAACACCCAGTGGTCGCTGGTCTATGACGACACCGACCTGACCACGCAGATCGTCATCCGCCGCAAATGGGGCGACGTGATACACTACGACCTGAACACCAACGAAATCGACGGGTAATGCTATGCAGATCAGGCAGGAAAAAGGCTGCTACACTCTATATAAGGAAAACGAGGCCATCGGCACAGCCGTCGTGGACGGCATGACCATCCTGCGGCTGGAGGTCGTGCCCCGGTGGCGCGGGCGCGGCTACGGCAGTTATCTGTTGAAAGAGCTTCTGCGCCAAAACGGAGGACTGGACCCAAAGCAGGCCACGCGGTTCACCGCTCCCCTGCCCCGGGATGCCGCGGGCAGGGCGCTGGCGCAAAAATATGGCTTTGCCCCGGACGGCAGCCAGCTGGTGCGCCGCCGCGTGCCCGACCTGTCCGCCGTGCAGCTCTGCCATGCGTTTTTGACCGCATGGCTCGCCCCCGGCGGGCTGTACGTGGATGCCACCTGCGGCAACGGCCACGACACGCAGTTCCTGTGTGCGCTGGCAGGCCCGGCAGGGCACGTGCTGGGGCTGGATATTCAACAGCAGGCCGTTGATAACACAAACGCGCGGCTGGCAGCGGCAGGCTATGGCGCAGTGGGGCGTGCGGTGCTGCACGACCACGCCCGCCTGGCTGAACTGGTGCAGCCCGGCACGGCGGACTGCGTGCTGTTCAACTTCGGCTGGCTGCCGGGTGCGGAGCATGATGTGCATTCCACGGCGGACGGCAGTGTGCCCGCCCTGCGTGCGGCGCTGGAGGCTCTGCGCCCCGGCGGCGTGCTGGCCGCGGTGCTCTACAGCGGAAAGGTCATCGGTGACGCCGAGAAGCAGGCCGCGCTGGCATTTTTTAAGGCCCTGCCGCTGACGCAGTATACCGTGCTGGTCTGCGAGTTTGCAAACTGGGCGCAGACAGCGCCGCTGCCGTGCTTTGTGATCAAAAAGTAAAGGCTGTACGTTAAGGCAAGCGGGCAGAGCCCGCGAGGCCTGAGGGGCTTTGCCCGTTCGCCGCAATAACGAAGATACCCCCGTCAGGCGCACATACCTGACGGGGGTATCTTTATTTTATAAACAGAATTTACGCCTTGACCTCCGGTGCGCCGCCGCCCAGCTTGGGGATGGGGCAATGGAGGATATACCATGCAAACAGCACGGACGAGATGCTCCAGGTCAGCGGATAGGCCCAGAACACAACGCCGATGTCGCGGATGAAGTGCAGCGTGACTGTGATGTAGGTGATGCGCAGCAGACACCAGACCGCCAGCATGACCATCATTGGCACGACGGGGCGGCCCAGACCGCGCAGGATGCCCGCGCAGCAATGGCTGAACGCCAGCAGGCAGTAGAACAGCGTGATGGTGTGGGCCTGCCGCACGCCGAACGCGATGACGTCGGCCTCGCGGCTGAAAGCACCGATGAGCCACGGCGACGCAGCGTAGATGGTGGCGCCGACGACCTCGGCCATGAGCACCGAGCACAGACACCCGAACTTCATGCCCTTCTTCACGCGGTCCGGCTGGCCCGCGCCGACGTTCTGGCTGACGAACGTCGCCAGTGCCATGGCAAAGCAGGTCACGGGCAGGAAGGCGAAGCCCTCCACCTTGCTGTACGCGCCGCACCCGGCCATGGCCTGTGCACCGAACGAGTTGATGTTGGACTGCACAATGACGTTGGCAATCGAGATGACCGAGTTCTGGATGCCGGACGGCAGGCCCTGCACGATGACAGCCTTTAGCGACGGACCGTCAAATTTTACCTCGCTCCAATGCACGGCCCACGCCTCTTGGGAGCGCGTCAGCTTGGCAAATGCCAGAACGGCGCTGACCGTCTGGGAGGCAATCGTTGCGAACGCCGCCGCGGCCACGCCCATGCGCAGCCAGCCGACGAGGATCAGATCGAGCACGATGTTGATGAGAGAGGCAGCAATTAAATACCGCATCGGGCTCTTGCTGTCGCCGACGGATTGCAGAATGCTTGCACCTACGTTATACATGACAACGGCAATTGAGCCGATGAAGTACATGCGGAAGTAGGCGATGGAGTTGACGAGCACGTCGTCCGGCGTGCCCATCCAGCGCAGGATCTGCGGCGTTAAGATCACGCCGATCACCGTCAGCCCGACACCGGCCACCAGGCCCAGCGCCACGGTGGTGTGGATCGTGCGGCGCATTCTGTCCCAGTCCTTGGCGCCGAAATACCGCGCGACCACGACGCCCGCGCCCAACGATACACCGTTGACAAAGCCGGTCAGCAGAAAAATCAGGCTGCCTGACGAGCCGACAGCGGCGAGTGCCTCGCCGCCCAGAAAGTTGCCGACGATCAGCGAGTCGGCGGCATTATACAGCTGCTGGAACAGGTTGCTGATAAAAATCGGCAGCGCAAACAGCAGCATTCCCCTGGCAACACTGCCCTGGGTCAGGGTCGTTTTTTGTTTTGTTTCCATAGTTTGTTTTCTCTATACCCATATCCTGAGCGGCAGAGTGCGGGCACCTATAGAATGCGCCCCTACGGGTGTGATTCGTAGGGGCGGATTCCATATCCGCCCGCAAAGTGCCGTATGTTTACACCAATACGTCCTTAATCAATAAGCTCAGCCCGCCGGTTGCCGAATGGATAAACTCCACGGCGTCGTCCGAGCTGCACAGCTCGGCAGGAATCCTGATCTCAATGCCGGACTCGGTCTTGAAGCTGCGACTTTCCAGTTTTTTGATGCGCGCGGGGGTCACGGTCACGCGGTCATTCTCCTGCACGCCGGTCTCGGCCAGCGCCTCCTCAAACCTGGGGGCGGCCAGGGGGAAATTCTCCCGGATGCGCTCGCGCACGTCCTCGACGGAGATCTGGTTGTCCACGGCCTGGTTGCGCACCAGCAGCTCGACGGCAGTCTCGGTGCCGCCGTTAAACGGGGGCACATCGTCCAGCGACTCCGGCTCGGGGTAGGCCTCCTTCACGGCGGCCACGGCGGTCTCGCATACGGCCTTGAGCTTGGCTTTCTCCTGCAAAGCCTCCGTGCAGCCGAACACGCGGGTGGACAGGTAAAAGTCCTTCCTGTCGTCCAGCATGAACTTCTTCTCGATCAAACGCACCGTGCCGTTGGCGCGGTCAATGAGCGCGGCTTCGTCGGCCTTGGGCGTGCCGGGCAGCAGCGTGCGCTGCGGCACCATGCTGCTGAACCGGCCATTGCCCATCAGCTCGGTGTGGTGGGTGTAGCCGGGGCGGTAGTTGAGCTTGAGCACGCCGTAGAACGGCACGCCGTCGGCGGTAAAGTCCACGACGGCCAGATCGCCCGCCGGGATGGCCTGATATTGCAGCATCTGCTCAAAGATGACGCCCGCAATGCGGCGGGACAGGTCGATGAAATCCTGATTCTGCGCCATCTCCGCGGCAAAAGCGGAGTCCGGCAGGAACCGGCAGTTCTTTACCTCGTCGCTGGCGAACGCGCGCTCAAGCGTGGCGGTGTAATACTCGTACAGGTCAGCATCCATGTCCATGGCGCGGTCCGACAGAAACGGCTCCGATGCGCCGGGGTCCAGCAGATGCAGAACGACCTGATTGATTTTGACTTCCATAGAATGATAGCTCCTTAAAAATGGCAATATAAAATACTATACCACGATTTTCCGGGTTTGACCAGCGGCAGCCCCGGGCAAAATAGTGACGAAAGAGGTGATTTGTATGAACAAGGCCGAAAAGGAAACGCTGCTGCGCCGCACCGCACCCAGCCGCCAGAAGCAGGCACAGGAATATCTGCAGGGCCGCAGCCCCGGCACGATGCAGCGCTACGCCCCCGACGCCCACGCCGACCCGGAACAGGGCTGGGTGGAGAGTGAGGAGACGGTGAAAGAGCTGGTAAAGTGGCGGGAGGAGGCGATTTATTGAGGGCGGCTTCCCCCTTGGGGGAAGCTGTCAGTGGCCCCGACCACTGACTGATGAGGGGGAGGCGTGCCCGTATAGCCAGTTTGCCGAATGGCCGCACGGTAGGGGCCGGGCATGCCCGGCCCGCGGCCTTCCCACAGACGCGATTTTGCCTTTTTGCTGAGGGCCGGACATGTCCGGCCCCTACGCGGCGGCATTCCTTATAAAAGGCGGCTATGGTGAGCTTACCCCTCATCCGGCCCTGCGGGGCCACCTTCAGTCTACGCGCCAAGAGCCGTCTA
>OHWS01000668.1_pt1 | contig 11705 bp, 7 predicted proteins | sample 1579751 | NCBI WGS metagenome assembly OHWS01 (sample SAMEA3882517, study PRJEB24775) | human gut metagenome | biome: human-associated habitat; feature: intestine environment; material: feces | place: Netherlands | collected 2009/2010
TAATAGAAATTCTTCGCGGGATTCCCCAAAGGCGCAGTTGCGTGATCTTCGTATCCGACCACGGAGAGTCCCTCGGCGAGGGGAATCTGTATATGCACGGCGTGCCCATACTTGTCGCGCCGAAGGAACAGATCGAGATCCCGTTCATCGTGTGGACATCGGATGAAGCGCTGGAAATAGATCCGGAGAAAAAGGTCGGGCAGTATCATGTCTTTCACAGCGTCCTGTCATTCCTCGGGATCGACAGCCCGATCTATGACGAATCATTGGATATATTCCAGCCTCCTCACAAAAGATAACCCACCCAAGAGCATATTTTCACATGCGGGAACAATCAAAAAATCGCTTAACTTGTCATAACCAACAAATTAAGCGATTTTTCCTGTACCCGGAGCCGGGGTCGAACCGGCACGACATTGCTGTCATTGGTGTTTGAGACCAACGCGTCTACCAATTCCGCCATCCGGGCTGCTAAATCGGTGATTTGCTCTGCAAAAGTAATGATTTATCGAGGAACTCCAAATTTTTTTCGCATTTTTCTGCGTCCTTACTGTCTGCCGAAGTGGACGAGGAGCCTGGCGGCCTTGGCCGGTCCGACGAGGGCCGAGAGTTCTTCGGCAGGGGCCGTGCGGATTTTCTCCACCGTACGGAAATGGCGCAACAGGAGCTCTATGGTCTTCGGGCCGACTCCTTCGATATTTTCCAGTTCACTGTGAATGAAAGCTTTGCTTCGCTTCTGCCGGTGGAAGGTGATGCCGAAGCGATGGGCTTCGTCGCGGATGTGACACACCACTTTGAGCGGTTCACCCGTACGGCTCAAGTAGTAGGGCATCGGGTCCCCGGGGAAGAAGATCTCTTCGATCCGCTTGGCCAGGCCTACGATGGGGACTTGTTTTTCGATTCCCAGTTCGCACAGCACGGCATAGGCGCTGGAGAGCTGTCCTTTGCCGCCGTCCACGATAATCAGGTCGGGCAGTTCGGCTCCTTCGGCGATCAGGCGGCTGTAACGGCGGAAGACGATCTCGCGCATCGAGGCGAAGTCGTCTGCACCGATGACGGTTTTGATGTTGAAATGGCGGTACTCCTTGCGTGAAGGCTTGCCGTCCCGGAATACCACGCATGAAGCTACCGGGTTGGTCCCCTGCAGGTTGGAGTTGTCGAAACACTCTATCCGCATAGGCAGCCTGTCGAGGTGCAATTCTTGCTGGATTTCCTTTAAAAGGCGTACCGTGCGTTGTTCCGGATTCAGCTTTTCCGCTTGTTTCAGACGGTCGGCCTTGTATTGTTTAACGTTAAGGATGGAGAGTTCAAGCAATTTCTTCTTGTCACCGCGTTGCGGGATGGTAAAGATAACGTCTTTAAGCTCCATGTCCAGCTCAAAGGGTACGATGATTTCGCGGGAAAGGCTCTTGTACCGTTCGCGCATCTCGATAATGCCCAGTGACAGGAGCTCCTCTTTCGTTTCGTTCAGCCGTTTCTTGTACTCAAAGGTGAAAGCCTGGTTGATAGCCCCGTTTGTGATATGCAGATAGTTGATGAATGCGGACTTTTCATCGGTGTCTTCCTCGATGGAGAACACGTCGATATTGTGCAATACGTTGCTTACCACTTCCGATTTGGAACGGTAATTTTCCAGCAGCAGATACTTTTCCTTGATTTTCTGCGCCTCTTCAAACTTCATTTCCGCCGCAAGCTCCTGCATCTGCTGATACAGCATCCGCTCTATCTCCTGGGTATTTCCCTTGAGTATTTCCTTTATTTCGGCAATGTTTTTGAGGTATTCTTCCTGATTCTGCTTGCCTATGCAGGGGCCTGCGCAGTTCTTGATGTGATATTCCAGGCATACATTGAACTTCCCTGCCCGGATGTTTTCGGGCGAGAGATTCAAGTTGCAGGTGCGTAGCGGGTACAAATGCTTGATGAGGTCGAGCACTGCATACATGGATGGTATGTGGCTGTACGGGCCGTAGTAGGAAGAACCGTTGCGTATGATTCTCCGCGTCTTGAATACGCGGGGGAAATATTCGTTCTGCACGCAGATGGACGGGTAGGTCTTGTCGTCTTTCAGCAGTACGTTGTAACGGGGTTTGTATTTCTTGATAAGATTGTTCTCCAGCAGCAAGGCATCCTCTTCCGTGTTGACCACGATATACCGGATATCTGCAATCTTGCTCACCAGTACCCGTGTCTTTCCCGGTTCATGTTCTCTGTTGAAGTAGGAAGAGACCCGGCGCTTCAGGTTTTTTGCTTTCCCTACGTATATAATCGTTCCCTCGGCATTCAGATATTGGTAAATACCGGGACTTTCGGGAAGGTTCAGAACGATACCCTTCAGGTAATCATTTGTTTTTAGTTCGTCCATATCGTAAGAAAAAGGTAGTAAAGAAAAAGGTGGTAAAGCAATACGCTGCCAAGAGCATGCGGCGATACATTCTCATGCAGCGATGTGATTGCTTTACCACCCGGTTGTTTCTTTAGAGTGTCAATACCGATTCTACATCTACATCTTTGCTGAATATATCCTTTCCATGCAACTCTTTCAATTCGATAATGAAGTTTACATATACCTTTTTAGGGTTCAGTTTCTTCACCAGTTTGCAGGCTGCTTCCATTGTTCCGCCCGTAGCCAGAAGGTCGTCGTGCAGCAATACTACATCGTCCGGTTCAATGGCATCCTTGTGGATTTGTACCGTATCTTTGCCGTACTCTTTGTCGTAGCTTTCTTCGATTGTTTCCGCAGGCAGCTTTCCGGGCTTGCGCATGGGTACGAATCCTGCACCTAAGCGGGTGGCGAGAATGGGGCCCATGATGAAGCCTCTGGATTCTATACCTACCACTTTGGTTATCCCTTTATCCTTGTACATTTCATACAAGGTGTCTGAAAGTTCTTGCAGTGCCGACGGGTTTTTAAACAGAGTGGTCACATCGTAGAATAAAATCCCGGGGATGGGGAAGTCGGGAATTTCCCGAATGGTCTTGGCAAGTGTTTCTTTGCTCATAATCAGTTTATTTAATACGTTTATTGAATTCTTTGTTTCACGTGGAACGTTGCCCCTTATCGCCCGCAAAGCACCAGCAGCACGTTGATATCGCTGGGAGATACTCCCGGGATTCGGCTTGCCTGGGCTATCGTTTCCGGATCTATCTTCACCAGCTTCTGGCGGGCTTCGGTAGAAAGAGACTGGATGGAATTATAGTCGAACCTTCCTTTAATCTTTATGCTTTCCAGCCGTGCCAGTTTATCTGCTATGATTCGCTCGCGTCCGATATAGCCTTCGTACTTGATAAGTATTTCTGCAGCTTCGACTATTTCGTCTCTTCTGTCTGCAACTTTATCCTGTTCCGTAATCTTGTCCAGTTCCCGACGGAAAGCGCTGACATGTTCTGCCATGTTTTCCAAGGTTACTTGCGGACGGTTTATTAAGTCTACCAGCTTGCATCCCTGGCGGAGCGGGGTAGTGCCGAGCTGTTCCAGCACCGGGTTGATTAATGCCGGTTTCATCGAATAACTCCGGGTGAACTCTATGATGCTTGTAACGGCTTCGCGCTTGCTCTTTAATAGTTCGTAGCGGTCTTCTTTGGCAAGTCCCAGTTTCCAGGCTCTTTCGGTCAGCCTCATATCGGCATCGTCCATGCGGAGCAGGATGCGGTATTCCGCACGTGAAGTAAACATGCGGTAAGGCTCATCGACGCCTTTGGTAACCAAATCGTCGATTAATACGCCTATATAGGCTTCGTCGCGTGCCAGGGTGAACGGTTCTCCGCCGTGGCAATTGATATGCGCGTTGATACCTGCAATGATTCCTTGTCCGGCAGCTTCTTCGTAGCCGGTCGTTCCGTTTACTTGTCCGGCGAAGAATAGGTTTTTGATTTTCTTCGTTTCCAACGTATGTTTCAGTTGGGTGGGATCAAAGTAATCGTATTCTATTGCGTAGCCGGGGCGGTAAATCACCAGGTCGCGGAATGCCGGAATCTTTTTCAGCGCTGCAATCTGTATGTCCATCGGCAGGGAAGAAGAGAAGCCGTTCAGGTAAAGTTCCTGCGTCGTTTCACCTTCCGGTTCCAGGAAAAGCTGGTGCTGTTCCTTGTCGGGGAAGGTTACGATTTTGGTTTCTATACTGGGGCAATAGCGGGGCCCTATGCTTTGAATCTGCCCGTTGAAAAGGGGAGAATCCGGCAGCCCTTCACGAAGGATGCGGTGTGTTTCTTCATTGGTGAAGCAGGTCCAGCACGGCAGTTGCTTCAGGTGGCGTACGCCGTTGTTCATAAAGGAGAATTTATGGAAGTCGTTTTCTCCTTCCTGAATCTCCATATCTTCGTAATGCACGCTCCGTCCGTCGATGCGTACGGGGGTTCCCGTTTTCATTCGTCCGTATGTGATGCCGTGCCGGGCGATGGATTCGGTCAGTTGATAAGATGCGGGTTCTGCCATGCGCCCGCCCGGAAGCATGGTGCGCCCTACGTGCATCAGTCCGTTCAGGAAAGTTCCGGCAGTCAGTACGACGCATTTGGCGCGGAAGGTCACTCCCCAAACGGTGGTAAGTCCGGTTACCTCGCCGTTTTCAACGAGGATTTCCTGTACGGTGTCCTGCCAGATGTGCAGGTTGGGAATATTCTCCAGAATCTCGCGCCATGTCCAGATGAATTTGTTGCGGTCGCACTGCGCGCGCGGACTCCACATGGCGGGGCCTTTGGAGCGGTTCAATATGCGGAACTGGATAGCCGTTTTATCGGTCACCAATCCCATATATCCGCCTAAGGCGTCTATTTCGCGTACAATCTGTCCTTTGGCAATACCTCCTACGGCAGGGTTACAACTCATCTGTCCTATCTTATTCATGTCCATTGTGATAAGACAGGTCTTTGAACCCAGGTTTGCGGCGGCGGCAGCGGCTTCACAGCCGGCATGTCCGGCGCCGATTACGATAACGTCATACTTAAACTCCATTCGTTCAATCTCTTTTAAAACCATGCAAAGTTACTAAAAAGTTATTTTGTAGCCGCGATTTATCTCCTTTCCTTGTGAATTCTTAGGAAATACCTCGCGGGTTTCTTTCCGTTTTGCCTGTATGTAATCTCCTTTCGCCTTGTATATAATCTCTTATTCGTTTAAGGGAAATATCCGAAAGGCAGGTTCTTTTCTTCGTCCCGCAGTTGCGGGACGGACGGTTGCCGGCTGCGGGCCCGGCAGCCCGCAATTGGCAACCGCGGAGCCTGCAATTGGAAAACGAAGAAAGTAACGTGGTAAAGCGGTATTATATACGGTGCAAAACAAAGAAAAGAAAGAGGGAATGGAACATTTATCTACGGGATTAGCTTCCCGATTGCCCGTATAAAACCTTTTCAGACCTCGGAAATCGTTGAAAAAGTTGCTTATATGGAATTTCTGATTATTGGGTTAATGCATTGACCCATAGTGTATAGCCTGTTTTTGAGGGTGACGACCGATTGTTTGTCATCACCCTTATCATGTTGGTCGTCACATCCGCAATCCCTCTCTGGTAAAGGGATGCGAGGTGGTTAGTGACGAGTGACGAGAGATTGTGCAAAAAAACAATAGGGGGGAGAGTTGAACTTTGCTTGCCGATGCGCCTTTTGATTTTATCGCATGGCGAGCGCCTTGTTTTCGGCGGCTTCCATGATTTCCCGTTCTCCCGGTCCTTTGTCGTTAATGCCGCAAAGGTGCAGGATGCCGTGGATGATGACGCGGTACAGCTCCCGTTCGTAGTCATTGCCGGCAAACTGTTCGGCGTTGGTGCGTACCGTATCCAGGCTGATGAAGAGGTCGCCGCTCAGGCGGTTGCCTTCGCAGTAGTCGAAAGTGATGATGTCCGTGTAGTAATCGTGCTGAAGGTACTGGCGGTTCACTTCGAGGATTTTCTCGTCCGAACAGAAGATGTAGGCTATTTCGCCGATTCTCTTGTTGTAGGTGGCGGCAACGGCTTTGATCCATTCCGTTGTTTCGCGCTTCTTGATTGCGGGCATTTCGATGCCGTCTGTCTGATAACTTATCATACTATTTCCAGTTTTTTTTAAAAGAAGAATATATAGCTGATGATGATAGCGGCGATGATACCGGAAAAGTCGGCTATCAGGCCGCAGGTGACGGCGTTGCGGGTTTTCGTGATGCCTACGCTGCCGAAGTAGACGGCAAGGATGTAGAACGTGGTATCCGAGGCGCCGCGTGCCACGCAGCTCATGCGGCCGACAAAAGAGTCGGCGCCGTATTGCTTCATTGTATCAATCATCAGTCCGTTGGCTCCGCTGCCGCTTAACGATTTCATCAATGCAGTGGGCAGCGCACCTACAAATTCGGTGTCCGCTCCGGATAGTCCGACGATGTAACCGATGCCGTTTACGATGATGTCCATCGCTCCCGAAGTGCGGAAAACGGCGATTCCAACGAGGAATGCCACCAGATAGGGAACGATGCGTATGGCGGTTGTAAATCCTTCCTTGGCGCCTTCGATGAAAGCATCGTACACATTAATCTTTTTCCATAATCCCCACAGGATGAAAAGCAGGATGATGGTAAAGAGAATGATGTTGGCAACCAGCGTGGAGTAAACGCCCATTTCTTCGCGGCTTACTTGGGTGAACAGGTAAATAAGCCCGGAGAAGAACAGACTGATGCAACCGATCAGAATAAGAATGGGTTTGTTCAGCAGGTTTATCCGTTGCGCAATGCTGACGGCGGTGACACCGACAATGGTAGAGATGGCGGTAGTAATCAGCGTAGGGATGAAAATGTCCGTAGGCTGCGCAGCGCCCATTTGCGAGCGGTACATCATGATGCTGACGGGTATCAGTATCAACCCGGACGTGTTCATTACCAGAAACATAATCATCGGGTTGGTAGCGGTATCTTTTTTCGGATTCAGCTCCTGAAGCTCTTTCATGGCTTTCAGTCCCATCGGGGTGGCGGCATTGTCCAGCCCCAGCATGTTGGCGGAAAGGTTCATGAAAATGGAACCCATGGCGGGGTGTCCTTTGGGAATTTCCGGGAAGAGGCGGCAGAACACGGGACTCAGCCAGCGCGAAAGCGCGTTTATCATACCGCTGTTTTCGCCGATTTTCATGATGCCCAACCATAAGGACAGAATGCCGGTGAGCCCCAGTGATATTTCGAATGCGGTCTTGGATGAGTCGAATGTGGAGTTGACAAGTTCCGTAAATATCTCCGTATCTCCCATAAACAGGAGTTTGCAGAGCGCCACAATGAAGGCGATTACGAAAAATGCTACCCAGATGTAATTTAAAACCATGTGTCCTTACTCTTCTTCTTAAATATTAATAGTTGCTTTCGTTGGCAAGATTCCATACGTTGAGGAAGGATGCCTTGGTTATCTCCACGACTTTTTCCCAGTTCAGTAATGCGGCGTGGTCTGACGGCTGGTGATAGTCGGGATGGCCGTCGGTGTGATACCAGATGACGGGGATGCCGGAACGGGCGAACGAGGCATTGTCACTTCCGCCCACGGGGTTGTCCCAGGGACGGTAGTCGGGTTGCAGTTGCAGTCCGTAGCGGGTGATGTCCCGTTTCAGCCATTCGCCGAAGGCAGGATGGGCGGCTGTGTAGAAGTAGACTACGTGCTGCGGTTGTTCGGGCTTGTTGTTACGCCCTATCATGTCGAAGTTGAGATAACCCTTTATCTGTTTGAGAAACGGACAGTGCTGTACGAAATGTTTTGAACCGAGCAATCCTTTTTCCTCGCCGTCCCAAAAGGCGAAGATAACATTTCTCAGCGGCTTTTCTCCGCTGAGGGCAAATGCACGTGCTATCTGCAATACGGCGGAGACGCCGGATGCGTTATCATCCGCACCGTTGTATATCTTATCGTCCGCCAGCGTTTCGTCTACGCCCAGGTGGTCGAAATGAGCGCCTACAATGACATATTCATCGCTGCGCTTGCCGGGAATGTATGCCAGCACATTATCCATTTTCAGGGAACGGTGCGTGCCTTGTTTCAGTACGGCAACGGAGTCGGGGTGTACCTGCCAGCGTCCGCGTTGCTGCCTTTCCTTGGCGTATGCCTCGAAAGGCTGGTAATAGCCGTTCTTGTCCAAAGGGCGGATACCGGCTTCTTTCAGGCAGGATACGATGTAGCGGGCTGCTACCCGCGAACCATGCATGCCTGCTTCGCGTCCTTGCAGTTCGTCATCGGCCAGAAACTCCACAATGGCTTCTGCGGAAGTACGGTTGATGCTTTGCAATCCTTTTTCGAGCGGGGACTGTGCATGTAGCGACAGGGCGGAAAACAGGAAACAGGCGGTTCCTAAAAATACTTTATGCATGGCGTTCCGTTTTTAGTGACTAAAGTGTGTATCTGTTGCAAAATTAAAGATAACTTTTCATAGTTTCTATAGATTTGTCGTATTTTTGTCTGCTGGCAAGATAATTCAAGTACATGTAAATCAAACGGTGAGTGATGAGAAAAAGGAAAATCCCATTGGCAGGCACGCTGCAGAATAATCCGATTTCAACGGAAGAAATAGCGGATATTGCCGCAGATATCCAAAGGGAATTGGAGACGTATGCCGATCCGGTAAAAAGGGAATATCTTCCCCGTTTCTTCAAGACGGGAAAGGGAGAATACGGCGAGGGCGATAAATTTCTGGGTGTAGTGGTTCCGAATACCCGCACGGTGGCGAAGCAACACAAGGATGCTCCATTTGCTGTAATGGCGGAACTGCTGCAAAGCCAGTGGCACGAGTGCCGGCTTTGCGCTTTGCTGATGCTGGTGGAGCGTTTTAAGAAAAGCGGTGAAAAGGAAAGGAAGCTTATTTATGACTTCTACCTTTCGCAGACGGCACGTATCAACAACTGGGATTTGGTAGACTTGTCCGCTCCGGGTATCGTGGGAGAATATCTGAAAGACAAATCCCGCGACGACCTTTATCGCCTGGCAGACGGTGCGTTGCTCTGGGAGCAACGCATTGCGGTGGTTTCTACTTATACGCTTATCAAAAACGGTGATTTCACCGATATTCTGGCGCTTTCGGAACGGTTGCTGCATCATCCGCACGATTTGATGCGGAAAGCGGTGGGCTGGATGCTGCGTGAGATGGGAAAGAGGGATAAGGATTTGCTGGTGCAGTTTCTTGAGAAACACAGCAAGGTGATGCCGCGGACAATGCTGCGCTATACCATAGAGAAATTCCCGGAAGAAGAAAGGAAGGAGTTTATGAAACGTTGAAAGATTTCTTTATCTTTGTCCGGAAGCGGAGATAAGCGGCATTTCGATATAAAAAATGAATGGATTCATTTTATTCTGCTCTCGGTTTGCACTATCTTTGTCGTTGTATAGATTGAATTTTAATGGAACAAGAAGATTTTAACATACGCGAGCATCAGCTCACCAGCAAGGAGCGTGACTTCGAGAACGCTCTCCGCCCTTTGAACTTCGAGGATTTCAGCGGACAGGATAAGGTGGTTGATAATTTGCGCATTTTCGTGAAGGCTGCCCGTCTCAGGGGCGAGGCCCTGGACCATGTGTTGCTTCACGGTCCTCCCGGATTGGGAAAGACCACACTTTCCAACATTATAGCCAATGAATTGGGAGTAGGTTTCAAGATTACTTCCGGTCCGGTGCTCGACAAGCCGGGGGACCTGGCAGGCGTACTCACCAGCCTGGAGCCGAACGATGTGCTTTTCATCGACGAGATACATCGGCTGAGTCCCGTAGTGGAAGAGTATCTGTATTCGGCAATGGAAGACTACCGCATCGACATCATGATAGACAAAGGCCCGTCGGCACGAAGCATACAGATTGATTTGAATCCGTTTACGCTGGTGGGGGCCACCACCCGCAGCGGTTTGCTGACGGCTCCGCTACGTGCCCGTTTCGGCATCAATCTCCATCTGGAGTATTATGACGATGATGTGCTGAGCGGTATTATCCGCCGTTCGGCAAGCATACTGGACGTACCCTGCTCCACAAGAGCCGCTTCGGAAATCGCAAGCCGCAGTCGCGGTACGCCGCGTATCGCCAATGCCTTGCTGCGTCGCGTGAGGGACTTTGCACAGGTGAAAGGTTCGGGCAGCATCGATACGGAAATCGCCAATTTCGCACTCGAGGCGCTTAACATTGACAAGTACGGACTGGATGAGATAGACAATAAGATACTTTGTACGATTATCGATAAGTTCAAGGGCGGTCCGGTGGGACTTACAACCATCGCTACGGCCTTGGGAGAAGATGCGGGAACCATCGAAGAAGTTTATGAACCGTTCCTGATAAAGGAAGGCTTCCTGAAACGCACTCCCCGCGGTCGTGAAGTAACGGAACTGGCCTATAAACATTTGGGGCGGAGCCTCTACAATAGCCAGAAGACGTTATTTAATGATTGACGCTTATTGATAAGCAACCGGTTAGAGAGAGTATAATAAAACACTGAATAACGTGGCTGGATTGAAATCATTGGCAAAAGAAACTGCCATTTACGGGTTGAGCAGTATTGTGGGGCGTTTCCTCAACTATCTGTTAGTGCCTGTATACACCATGGCCTTGTCTGCACAGTCGGGGGGCTATGGCGTTGTGACTAATATCTATGCGTGGGTGGCACTGTTGCTGGTGCTGCTGACGTGCGGCATGGAAACGGGCTTTTTCCGCTTTGCCAATAAAGGAGAGGACGACCCGATGCGGGTGTATTCCACAACATTGCTCAGCGTAGGCATCGGTGCGCTGACATTCCTTGCGCTGGGACTGCTGTTTCTTCAACCGGTTGCCGACTGGCTGGAATACGGAGAGCATCCCTGGTACGTGGGAATGATGATGATTGTAGTGGCGATGGATGCCATTCAAAGCATTCCTTTCGCTTATTTGCGCTATAAGAAACGGCCCGTCAAGTTTGCAGCGCTCAAACTGCTGTTCATCTTCCTGAACATAGCCTTGAACCTGATTTATTATGTCTGGATGAAGGGCGATGATGTGGCGTATGCCTTCCTCTTCAATCTTGTGTGCACTTCTACCATCATGCTGTGCATGATACCCGAATTGCGCGGTTTCGCTTATGTGCTGGACAGGAAACTGCTGAAGCGGATGCTTGCTTATAGCCTGCCGTTGCTGGTGTTGGGCATTGCGGGCATCCTGAATCAGGTGGCGGACAAGATTATCTTTCCCTTTGTCTATCCCGACCAGGCGGAAGCCACCGTACAACTCGGCATCTATGGAGCCGCCAGCAAGATTGCCATGGTGATGGCGATGCTGACACAGGCTTTCCGCTACGCCTACGAGCCTTTTGTATTCGGCAAGAGCCGCGATAAGGACAACAAGCAGGTGTATGCGCAGGCCATGAAGTTCTTTATCATCTTTACACTGGTGGCTTTTCTGGCAGTGATGTTCTATCTGGATATTCTCCGCTACATCATCGGCCGCGACTATTGGCCGGGGCTGCGTGTTGTGCCCATTGTAATGGCTGCGGAAATCTTCATGGGAATTTATTTCAATCTCTCTTTCTGGTACAAGCTGATTGACGAAACGCGTTGGGGAGCTTATTTCTCACTGATAGGCTGTACGATTCTGGTGGTGATGAATATCTTTTTAATTCCGAAGTTCGGGTATATGGCTTGCGCATGGGCCGGATTTACGGGTTACGGCGTTGCGATGCTGCTCTCTTATTTTGTCGGTCAGAAGAAATACCCGATTCAGTACGATTTAAAGTCGATAGGGTGCTATGTGCTGTTGGCTGCGGTGCTTTATGTA
>OHWS01000674.1_pt1 | contig 11621 bp, 17 predicted proteins | sample 1579751 | NCBI WGS metagenome assembly OHWS01 (sample SAMEA3882517, study PRJEB24775) | human gut metagenome | biome: human-associated habitat; feature: intestine environment; material: feces | place: Netherlands | collected 2009/2010
CCGTCCGCGGATCTCTGCCTCCGAGGGGAGGTATTCGTACAAGCGGTAATTGAGCGCCAGCCAGCGAAGGATTTTACGGCGGGTTTTCGCATCGTCCGTCCGCAGTGTGAAACGGTTGAAACAAAGATTGTTCATCGTAAATCGGAGTTAGTTCAGTGACAAGGCCTGACAGAAATAGTCCGTATAATCGAAGTCCAGTCCCAGCCCAGAACAGGCCGTTTCAAGATCGCCGTAGCACAGAGCCCCGGCATCCCGCAGTTCCCGCAGGTTGCGAAGTTCCGCGGCCAAATATTCCTCGGCGCGACGTTCGCCGCAGCGGCACGCAGTGCAGATATTTTCGATAATAATGTTTCGTTCCATAGTCGTTTAAGGTTTAGGTGTGAATTTATTGTCGGAGAGTGCAAGGAAATCGTCGAGCGTGCGGCACCGATAGTCCAAAGAGATCTTTTCGCTGTAATCCGTCTGCCGGATATCGAAAGTATAGGTCAGGCCGTTACGAATGATCTGGCCGTGACTTTTGTCATGAACCCAAACCACATCGGACAGAGCCTCCAACCGGTTGCGGTACCCGATTATTTTGCGTTCGTTCTCCGCATCGATCCGTTCGAGATTCCGGAAACCCTGCGTGAGGTATTCCACCCAGTCGTCGATCTTCTTTTTGGTGAAGACCCCGATACGGTTCGGAGCGGTTTGTTTGTCGAAAGCCTTGCCGTAGGAGTAGTTGTCCGCATATCGGAAGAACGACCAATCGAATCGGAGGTCGTAATAGGGTTTTGGATAGAAATATTGGCGGACGAGAAACAGGATGTCGTTTCTTCGGAAACCGGTGCAAGCTTCCTCGAAATAGTTTTTCAGGCTGTCCACGGCATGTGTAACACGGTAGAACAAGGCTGCCTCCGGAACGAACTCCTGCACTGTTTCCAATACGGCCGATGCGCTTCGAATAGCCCGCTCTATGTTATCCTCGGCATTGGCGAGCAGCAGCTCGTCGAAGGTCGACTGATCGATCCACTTTCTCATCGCTGAGCAACCTGCCTGCGGCAGGATTCCGTTTCCCGCAGGTAATCGTTCAACGCAGGCACAAGGATCGTACACTCGGCATCGGGCTTTCCGAGAAAACATTTCACCTTTACCGATGCCTCCACGCCGTCCCGGGCGTAGGTCTTGAAGCGGTAGTCGTAACCCGCCACCGCAATCTCGAATTTTTGATGTTTCATCTTCGAAATGGATTTTGATTTGACATACGGCCGGCAGATCCCCGCTATGAAAGTGAGAAGCCGGCTTCGGGGCGGGATTATCAGCGACGGCACGGACAAGGCAAATTTTTGAGGGGCGATACGACCCGAAGGGTGGAGATCGTGCCGCAAAAATTTGACGCCGGAACGTGTCCGGCGCTATCTTGCCCCGAGGCCGGCGTTCACAAAGGGATTTTTAATTATTATTCGTGCTGTCTCAAAACAAAAAGAGACTGCTGCGGATGCAGTCAGTCCCTTTCAGCACGAACGGATCAGCGCACCTCGAACTGCGGTATCCGGGAGAGGGTCTTCCGCAGCTTCCGGCGGTAGAAAAGTTCAGTAAGCGCAAGCAACTCGTAGGCATCGTACAGCATCTGTCCGTTGACGGTACGGGCGCGGTGTACTGCACCCCAAAAGTTGGACACTTTTGGGGTGTTTTTTATGAAATATAATTATGAGATTCGTTTAAAGGCCGTAAAACTGGTACTCGAAGGCGGACTTTCGGTTAGGGAAGCCGGATGTCACTTGGGCTGTGGCCGCTCGCAAGTTCACTTGTGGGTAACATTATTCGAGCGCCATGGCCTTACCGGCCTTAAGCTGCGCCACGGTAGCTACAGTGCAGAATTTAAGTTGTCAGTTTTGAAGCATATGCACCAAAATCATCTATCTTTGCTGGAGACAGCAGTGCATTTCGGCATTCCGGGCCCTTTTGTTATTCGTCAATGGGAGCGGCTCTATCAAAACCAAGGTGCTGAAGGCCTGCGGCGTAAACCGCAAAGAAGGAGGCCGGCCATGAGTAAATCGAAGACTAAAAAAGTCAAACTCAAAACGACTCCGCACGAAGAGTTGCTTAAGGAACTGGAGTATCTTCGTGCCGAGAATGCTTACTTAAAAAAATTGCAGGCCTTAGTCGAGGAGCGCATTGTCCGCGAGAGCGGGAAAGAGCCCAAGCCATCGAAGGACTAAGGCCGCAGTGCCGGCTTTCAGTATTGCTCAAAGCCGCAGGGATGGCGCGAAGCACATTTTATTATCACTTCAGAAAATCAAAACAACCCGATAAATATGCTCGCGAAAAAGAGAGTATTATAAGGTTATATCACGAACATAAGGGGCGTTATGGTTATCGGCGCATTACCGTTGAAATGAATAAGATCGGATATGCGATAAATCACAAAACCGTACTTAAGCTGATGAATATTTGCGGGATAAAAAGTCAGGTCAGGCTCCGTAAATACTGTTCATACAAAGGACAGATCGGACGGATAGCGCCCAATCTTCTGCAACGCGACTTTGCAGCCGAAAAACCGAATCAGAAGTGGGTTACTGACCTTACGGAATTTTCGGTTTGCGGCGTAAAGTTATATCTATCGCCGATTATGGACTTATATAACCGGGAGATTATTAGCTATAAAATAGCTGAACGCCCTAACTTTATGCAGATCATGAAGATGCTGGACGATGCGTTTGCCAGAATACCGGATTCTCCGGGTATTGTCTTGCATTCCGACCAGGGCTGGCAGTATCAGATGAAGCAGTATCAGCTCCGTTTAAGACAGAAAGGTATTACACAGAGCATGTCGCGCAAGGGTAACTGTCTGGATAACGCTGCTATGGAAAGTTTCTTTGGATTATTGAAGTCCGAATTATTATATTTGCAAAAATTCTCATCCATAGACCATTTCCGAAAAGAATTGGAAGAATATATCGACTACTACAATAACAAGCGGATAAAGAAATACTTAAACAACATGAGCCCGGTACAATACCGAACTCATGCCATCTAAACAAATACTAATCCGTCCAATATTTGGGGTGCACTTCACGGATCATCCGCTTTTTGCGGCATTGTTCGAGCTGGTGACGGTCCAGACCCAGCACCTCGCAGACCTTGCGGGCCGAGAGGAACATCGGGCGGTCGCTGTGGCTCAACAGGTGTTCGAAAAGCAGTGTGGATTGTGTCAGCATGAAATGCGTGCGGAGCAGTTTCTCCAAAGCTCCGGACTCCACCAAATAATACTTGTCAGGCATAGGGTTATGAATTAAAGGTTCCTGATCCGGTTTTTAAGTTCTTTTCGCTGCCGGCACTCCGTGTCGATCCGCTCGACAAAACGGTTTATCTCGGCAGCGGAGAACATAAGACGGCGCCCGAAGTGGAACCCGGTGAGCTGACCGCTGACGCAGTAACGGCGCAACTGACGGTCGCTGATCTTCAGCAGGTCGCAGACCTCGCTCACTTCAAGGATCGGCGTACCGCAAAGCATATTCCGGTGACGTTTCATATAGGCGATATCTTCGCGGATCTCTCGGACGATTTCCAAAATCTCATCGAGTCGTTCCATAATCGGGTTGCAGTAGGTTTTCGCCGCAAAGATGCAATGACCGAATGATGAGTTTATACAAGTATGTAAATACATAATATATTTATATACTTTATCGCAAAGTGTCTACACGGAGAATTTCGTTGCCAGTTTCTCCCGGAGCATGGTAACCTCACGGTCGATCATCGGCGGGGTGACTTTCGCATAGATTTGAGTGGTGGTGATATTTTTATGTCCCAGCATCTTCGAAAGCGTCTCCAGACTCACGCCGTTCGACAGGCAGATCGTCGTGGCGTACGTGTGCCGGGCAAGGTGGAATGAGAGTTGTTTGTCAATGCCGCACTCCCGGGCGATGTTTTTCAGGCTGTCGTCGATCGAATCGAGTGTAGACATGGCAAAAACACGTCCGTCGCCGGTCAGACCCCGGTACTTGTTCAGGATGAACAACGCATACGGCAGAAGTTTGACAACGTATCTGGTTTCGGTCTTCTGGCGGTTCCCGCTGATCCACCACTCGCCCTGCGCATCCTGCTCGATCCGGTCATAGGTCAGCGAGGCCATATCCGCATAGCAGATGCCCGTGAAGCAGGAGAACAGGAACATATCGCGGTTATAGTCCTGACGCTTATACCGCAGCTCGGTAGTCATCATACGCCGGAGTTCATCTTCCGTTAAAAAACTACGTTCCGGATTCGGAGCCGTATATTGATAGAGGGAAAAGGGGTTGCGAGGCATCCAGCCGTTGTTGAACGCGATTTTGACAACGTATTTCAGGCATTTGAGATAACCGCTGACGGTCGTAGGCTTGAGCCCCAGATCGGATTTAAGGTAGACGTGGTATTGCTCGATGAACGACTGTTCCAACTCCGCCAACGGCATATCGCTCACGTTATACTCCTTACGCATGAAAGTCCGCAGATGGTCGATGGATTTATAGTAGCGGTTCCATGTACCGTGGCAGCGGTCGATGCCGACACGTTTCTTGAGGTCGCCGGTGAATTTCTCGAACGCTTCGAGAAGCAGCCGGTATTTCTCTCCGAAGCCGAGATAGGCATTCTTGACCTTTTCGGCCGTAACGTATGACTCCCGGTCGCAGATATCCTGATAGTGCTTGCCGATCTGGGTGCGGATGTTGTCCAGATGACGGTTGATGCGATCCGCTTCGAGACTACGGCCTTTGGCGCGGCCGCCGCTGACCTCCCAAAGCGTTTCCGGGACGGAGAGCTTCGCGCTGAACTGCGCGATGCTGCCGTTGACCGTGATGCGACCCATGACAGGGACGACTTTCTGATCTTTGTCTTTGTTCCTTTTAAGGTAGGGATAGTCATTTAATTCCTTCAATTTGAGTTAACCAGCAGACTTTCCCTTATTTTTCCGATCATACTCATCGTTTTTTATATCATCGGCTCTGTTTTTAGGGCCGATTTTTTCATTTTCAGTCACGTCTGGAGCTACCACTCCCGTAAAGTCGTGTTCCATGCGTGGAACATCAGGCTGCAAGAGCTACTTGGACTGACTCTCGTCTTGCAAGGTTTACCACATTTGCTGTGTGGATACCGAAGAAGATCAGCATGATCTCTGTCGATTTTATCCTTGCAGCAATCTTTCGCAGACCATAATGCTCCTTCTGAGTTCCAAAAGAGCCTTCCATTGCTGTAGCTCGAACGCGTGCAAGTTCTCGTTTAGTAGCGTTCTTAACTTCATTCTTTCCAGTTCGTCCTTTCTGAGTGAATGAGGTTTCAATACCATTCTCCTTGCAGAAAGTTCTGTTGTCATTACCCGAGTAACCCTGGTCGCCACCTATCTTTTTTACATCAACGCCTGTAAGTTTCTTCGACAATGACACACAGTGCTTAAGTCTCGTTCCTTCATTGAATGCATTGAATGATAGCTTCTCAATAAACGATATTCCGTCAATCAATATGTTGTTGCACTTCGCTCCAAATTCGACTATCTTGGTCTCCTTGCCTCTGACTATCGGTCTGATGTAAGGCTTGCTGAGACTTACAATACGGTTAGGGATACTCTCACGAGAGTCACCACTCTTGAAGTGGTTCTTCTGCTGACGATATACCCTTGTGACAGTCTCAAGCATATCCAACTGCTTGTAATTCAATAGTTCTTCATCCGGATGGACGCGCATCTGTCTGCGGATTTCTCCCAGTATCTTGCCCAGCAATGCAAGCAGTCTCATTATCATCTTTCTGGTCTGCTTATGAGTATGTTTGCGCTGCTTCCTATATGCCAGGTTCGCCTTGTCGATATCATTGTACTTTGTTCTCATTCGATGCTCACCAAGCTGAGAACTGATACCGCACATCATCTTGTATGCTCTATCTACACATTCCCAAAGCAACTTCACGTCAGTTGGAAAGCGCATCAGGCTTTCATAGCAGCTGGCATCTGTATAGACAGTATCAAGGTTCTTCATGTACGGCTTCCATGCATCTGCAAGTACCTTCTGCTGCTCCTGAATCTTCAGTTTCTTGGACAATTCTACCAGAATGCTGTCGATCAGCTTGTAGTTTGTCAACTGGTTCTCAGGACTGATCCTGATCCCGCAGAAGATCTGATAATGGATGTTTCCATTCAACGCATCCATCAGCTTCGGAGCTGACAATCCTGTATACATCTTCAAGAACGCCAACGCCACCTTGCCCTCAGGTGTGAAGAAGGACTTTCGTCCTCGCTTCACTCTCAAACTCTTCGGCTTCTCTTCTACTAAACCGAACGATATCGCCATCTCTCGAAGAGGAAGAAGTGACTTGATCCGTCCAAGTTCCGATGTTTTGAAGCTCTCTTCGTATCGCTGATAAAAATCAAACTCTGTAAATGCAATCTCTTGCTGAATGTCAGATAAATTTCGTACTTTTGCCATGAGTTATTTTTGCTCATTTCCTCCGAAAGTCACTTTTCCAGGGTGTTCGGAGGAATTTTTAATTCCTGTAGCTAAGATATGAAATTTTTATCACATTGACAATCAATTTGTTATAATTTTAAGCCTATTTCGCGACTGTCCCTAAGTAACAACGAGGCATTGGGAACGCATATTTCGAATGTGACTTTCGAGCCGGGCTGCCGCAATAACTGGCACAGTCACACGGGCGGTCAGCTATTGCTGGTGACCGCCGGACGGGGGTATTATCAGGAAAAGGGAGAGCCTGCCCGTGAGTTGCGGCCGGGTGACGTGGTCGAGATTCCGGCCGATGTCGTCCACTGGCACGGAGCGGCTCCGGACAGTTGGTTTTCGCACCTCGCGGTCGAGTGCAATCCCGCTGCCAATGTGAATACATGGCTGGAACCGGTCGGCGATGCGGAGTATGAAGCGGCTACGGCGATGTCCTGGTGCCGGCCCGGACTTTCGGCCGCTGCCGTAAAAAACGCGGAGATGTGGTTTCCCGGCGAGGCGCCTGCATTTGTGAAGACGGACCCCGAACTGGCCGAAGTATTCGGTAATTTCGCTTTCGACGAAGTGCAGCGTTACGGGAAACTGGATGTCAAAACCCGTATTCTGGTGACGATGGCCTCCTCCCTTGCGCAGCAGGCTGCCGCCACCTATGAAATGACGCTGCGGGCGGCATTGGCCAACGGGGTCGCACCCGTTGCGATTCGGGAAGTACTCTATCAGGCCGTCCCTTATGTCGGTATGGCCAAAGTGGTCGATTATATTGCATTGACGAACGATTTTTTCCGGAAAAACGGTGTCGAACCGCCTTTGGAGCCGCAGGCCATTACTACGCCCGAAACGAGAATGGAGAAGGGGTTGGCTCTGCAAAAGGAGATTTTCGGAGACGAAATCGAACGGATGTATGAAACCTCTCCGGCCAACCAACTGCATATTCAACGTGCGCTTTCCGGCAACTGTTTCGGCGACTATCAGACACGCACCGGATTGGATGTCCGAACGCGTGAATTGCTGACTTTTTCGATGCTCGTGTCGTTGGGCGGTTGCGAGCCGCAGGTCAAGGGACATATTCGGGGTAATGTGAATGTAGGCAACGACAAAGACGTGCTGCTGGCGGTTGTAACGCAGCTATTGCCCTATATCGGTTATCCCCGTACGCTCAATGCGATCGCCTGCCTGAACGAAGTGATTCCGGAACGAGGTTAGTTTCAATAATTGTGGTGATATGGAATATGTAAAATTAAACAACGGCGTCGAGATGCCCATTCTGGGTTACGGCGTCTATCAGGTGACTCCCGAGGAGTGCGAGCGTTGCGTTTCGGATGCCATTAAGATCGGCTACCGTTCGATCGATACGGCACAGGCTTACCACAATGAGGAAGGCGTAGGCCGTGCCGTCCGGAAGAGCGGGATTCCCCGCGAGGAGTTTTTCATCACGACCAAAGTGTGGATAACCAACGGCGGCTATGAAAAGGCGAAAGCGTCCATCGACGAGTCGCTGCGCAAGTTACAGACCTCGTATGTGGACCTGTTGCTTATTCACCAGCCTTTCAACGACTATTACGGCACTTATCGGGCGATGGAAGAGGCTTGTCGGGTCGGCAAGGCGAGGGCGATCGGAGTTTCGAACTTTTACCCCGACCGTTATGTCGATCTGGCTGCGTTCTGTGAAATAAAGCCGGCTGTCAATCAGATGGAAACTCATGTTTTCTGCCAGCAGGTCGTTTTGCAGGAGATCATGCGCAGGTACGGGACGCAGCTTATGTCGTGGGGCCCGTTCGCCGAGGGCCGCAACGGATTCTTTACGAACGGAACGCTTCGGACGATCGGGGAAAAGTATGGTAAAACCGTAGCCCAGACGGCGCTGCGTTTCCTGATTCAGCGCGGGATCGTCGTTATTCCGAAATCGACGCATGCGGAGCGTATGGCTGAAAATTTCGATGTATTCGATTTCGAATTATCCGCCGAGGATATGCACTCCATCGCGGTTCTCGATCGGAAGGAGAGCCTTTTCCTGTCGCATTACGATCCTGAAACGGTCGAATATCTGATCAATTACGAATGATCCGTTGCGGGATAGCGTGTACGAGAAATGCCGCTGCCCTGCCGTTCGTCCGAAAGGTCCCGAACGATATCCATTCGAGCCGGATGCTGTAAAAGGCACCCGGCTTTTGTTTTCCAGGGCTGGGCGGGGTTTATGTTGTCCGGTCAGCGTGTGGGGCCGAATCGTCGATGTCCACGGGCAACTGTCGCTGCACTGTTGCCCGGGCCTTCGTCGGACCGAACTTACGGCGGGCCGGATTCGAAGCGAACGATGCGGGGATTCGTATTCGTGTCCGGGAAACCGTCAGCGGAGTGCCCGTATTGCGTCGGCCGATACTCTTCCGTATGGTCTGTGTTCGTCCGAGTTATTCAGAAGAGTCAGGTCCGTTTTTGCCCCGTGACCGTGATCGAATAGATTCCCACATTTCCGGCCTTGTATTTTTGAATCGTGTCTGCATCCAGATATGCCTGGAGCACCTCGTCCGGAATGACGATTTTCTTGGTTCTTTCGATCTGTATGTCCGCGAAGCCGGCCTTGCGGATCTCGGTCAGGTAATCTTCCTGTTGGATGGCGCTTGCGATACAGCCGGCATACATCGCGGCATTGTCGGTAAATTCTTTCGGGAAGATTCCCTGTAATACCACATCGGAAACGCAGAAATGTCCGCCGGGTTTCAGAACTCGCCGGATCTCTTTGAAAATGCGGTCTTTCCTCGGTAGAAGGTTCAGAACGCAATTGCTGACCACGACATCTGCCGTGTCGTTTCGTACCGGCATGTTTTCGATGTCGCCTTCCCTGAATTCGACATTGTCGCAGCCCCGCTTCGCGGCATTGGCCCGGGCTTTGGCGAGCATTTGCGGGGAAAAGTCTATTCCGATGACTTTGCCGTCCGCGCCTGTTTCGGCTCGGGCTATGAAACAGTCGTTTCCTGCCCCTGATCCTAGGTCGATGACCGTATCGCCTGGTTTGATCCGGGCATATCGGGTGGGTAGTCCGCATCCTACCCCCAGATCCGCATCGGGTTCATAACCGTTCAGACGGGAGTAGTCTTCGCTCATGATGGTAAAAACGTTCTGCGAGGGTTGTGCCGGAGCCGTGCCGCAGCAGCATCCGCATTTCAGACTGTCGCTGTTCAAAGCGAGTTCGTCGTAACGCCGCTTGACCAGCTCTTTGAGTTCATCTTCCTTTTTCATAATCTTTTTAGAAAAAATATATTATCCAATAATAGATACCCACAGCGATAAACAGCATCCCGACGGTGCGTGCGAGCCACTTTCGGATTATCTGCATTCGTCCGTAGAAGATGCCCACTCCTGCCGCGCCGTAAGCCAGTATCCAGGCTGCGATGACCACCGGCATACCGGTCGCAATAGCAAATACGACAGGCAGAAACCAGCCGCCCGGTTCGGCTGCCGCCATCGGGATCAACATTCCGAAGTAGAAAACCCCGCTCGAGGGGCAGAATGCCAGCGAAAAGAGAATACCTAACAGCAATGCACCCCAGCTTCCGTGACGGCCGATCTTCTCGCAATGGCCCGAAAATCCGAATTTCGGCAGGTTCAACCTGTGGCCGAAAAGCATGAACAGCCCGATCAGAATAAGTGCCGGAGCGACGATCGCATCGCCGTATTTGCCGATGATTTTTTGCAGGGCGTAGGTGTTCGCCCCTTCGCGCAGCAAGGGAATGAATGCCAGCCCGATCCCCGCATACGTGAGAATTCGCCCGGCAGTGTAGAGCAATCCGTTGCAGAAAACACGGTGTTTGTCGTCGATATCCTTGCCGATGAATCCGACGGCTGCGATGTTCGTCGCCAGCGGACAGGGGCTGATTGCGGTGAGCAAACCCAGAAGGAATGCCGTAACGATCGGTGTCGTGCCGCTCTCGAGCAGTCGTTGAATCCATTCCATAAGATTATTTTGACATTCGGGTTATTGCATCGTTAAGCCGGGCCTTGAATGTGGCGGGCTGGTCTTTGGCATAGCTGAATCCCATGCGGGTCAGATTTTCCACCCGGCCGTTTCGGTCGAGGATCAGCGCCGACCACCCGGCTTGGTATCGGTCGGCCAAGGCTTCGTTCTCGGCGATGTCGATGATCCGAAGGACCACTTTTTCGCTTCCGATACTGTCGATGACCTCCCGGGTCAGCCGTTCGATGGCGGTGCAGGTGGCACAACGCTGTTTCCCGTGGAAATAGAGAACCTGTACGCAGTCGTCGGCGACAGCTTCAACCGTTACGCGGTGCCGGGAGCCGCCGCATGCGTACAACAGCGCTGCGGCGAGGAGAAGAGTGGCCGCTTTCATCGGTTCAATAACTCTTTGACCTCTGCGAGTGAAAGCTTGCGTCCGGCCGAAACCACCCTGCCGTCCACGACCAATCCGGGCAGTGTCATTATACCGTAAGAGAGGATTTCTGCAATATCTTCTTCCTTAACTATTGCGGCCGAAATACCCAATTCGGCTATGGCCTGCGTTACCGTTTCGTAGAGTGTCCGACATCCGGCACACCCCGTTCCCAATACTTTGATCTCCATATCTGTTTCTATTATTAAATGTAGTTCGACGAATTGCGAACATTTTTCCTAAAAAAAAGCGGTTTCAACCGCAACAGGAATTTTTCTTCCCGCATTCGCAGAAAAAATCCGCGAACGATTCACGGGCTTTCGCCCAATTTTCCCGGTTGATGCAATAACGTACTTTCGGAGCTTCGATTTCTCCCTGGATCAATCCGGCGGCTTTCAACTCTTTGAGGTGTTGCGATACGGTGGCTTTGGCGATGGGCAGCACTTCGTGTATGTCTCCGAAAAAACAGCTCTCCTGTCCGGCGAGGAACCGCAGAATCGCCATGCGTGCCGGGTGCCCCATCGCTTTGGCGAAACGGGCCAGCTGTTCCTCTTGTTCGGTATAGGCTTTTGGGGACATATTTTCGGATCTTGTGTTCGCAAATATACGAACAATATTCGAATATGCAAATAATTTTTTCATTTTTGAAGAATCCGTTATTTTTGCACAAACATCAGATGATATGACGATAGAGAGTGCGGATACGTGAAAAGGCCTTTTCAGCCCTGTTTTTCTACCATGCACAAACAAAAAATCAGCAACCCTATTTCTGTAAGTT
>OHWS01000688.1_pt1 | contig 11457 bp, 9 predicted proteins | sample 1579751 | NCBI WGS metagenome assembly OHWS01 (sample SAMEA3882517, study PRJEB24775) | human gut metagenome | biome: human-associated habitat; feature: intestine environment; material: feces | place: Netherlands | collected 2009/2010
CAAAAGCGTCAGAAGATTTTGATTGGAGTGATATTTCTCCAACTATATTTGGAGCCGTATTTGAATCTACATTAAATCCTGAGACCAGACGTTCTGGAGGAATGCATTATACATCTATCGAAAATATTCATAAAGTCATTGATCCACTTTTTTTGGAGGACTTACAGGAAGAGTTTAATGCAATAAAACAAATTCAGGTAAAGCGGACTAAAGATAAAAAGCTGGATGAATTTCAGAATAAATTAGCAACTCTTACATTCCTAGATCCGGCATGTGGTTCTGGAAATTTCCTCACAGAAACTTATTTATCACTTCGACGTTTGGAGAATGAAGTGATACGTGAAAGAGTTGGCGGACAAATGACTTTAGTAGAAGCTCATAACCCAATTAAAGTCTCAATACAGCAATTTTACGGAATAGAAATTAATGATTTTGCAGTAACCGTTGCAAAGACAGCACTATGGATTGCAGAATCTCAGATGTTAGAAGAAACAAAAAGTATTGTTTATGGATTTAATGATGATTTTCTTCCTTTGAAGACATATGTAAATATTACAGAAGGAAATGCTTTAAGATTGGATTGGAATGAGGTCATTCCAGCAACAGGTCTATCTTATATTATGGGAAATCCACCTTTTGTTGGTGCTAGGTGGATGAATAAAGAACAGAAAAAGGATATGGAACTGGTATTTCATGGAATAAAGGATTTTGGAAACTTGGATTTTGTAACAGCTTGGTATAAAAAGGCAAGTGATTACATTCAGAACAGAGATATATTTACTGCATTTGTTTCAACCAATACTATTACACAAGGTGAACAGCCTGCAATATTTTGGAAGCCATTATTTGAAATGGGGATACATATCAATTTTGCTTATAGAACGTTCCGTTGGGATAGTGAGGCGAATTTAAAAGCACATGTTCATTGTGTAATTGTAGGATTTAGCCATGCTAAAAGTAATAAAAGAAAAGTCATTTATGATACGAATGGGGATATGAAAATTGCTGAAAATATTAATGCGTACTTAATTGATTCAGACGATATTTTTGTTGGTAGTAGAAAACACCCTATTTGTAGTGTACCGGAAATAGGAATTGGAAATAAACCAATAGATGGGGGATACTATTTATTTGATAAAGAAGAAATGGAGGAGTTTATAAAACAGGAGCCGAAATCTCAAAAGTATTTTCACCCATGGTATGGAGCAAGAGAATTTATTAATCGTACTCCAAGATATTGTTTATATTTGGGAAACTGTTCACCAAAAGAACTAAGAGAATTGCCAGAATGTATGAAAAGAGTGGAGGCTGTTAGAGAGTATCGACTTCAAAGCACAAGTGCAGGTACACGAAAAATTGCAGATACACCAACAAGGTTTCATGTATCCAATTTCCCTAAAGGGAGCTATATAGTAATACCACAGGTATCTTCTGAACGAAGAAGGTATATACCAATGGGATACATGGATGAAAGTGTGCTATGTAGTGATAAAGTTAGAATAATGCCAATGGGAACATTGTATCATTTTGGTGTACTTGAATCTAATGTACATATGGCGTGGATGAGAGCTATATGTGGAAGATTAAAGAGTGATTATAGTTACACAGTAAATCATGTGTATAATAATTTCCCTTGGCCAGAATTACAGGAAAAACAAAAAGAAAGAATAGAACAATCGGCACAAGGAATATTGGATGCAAGAGCATTATATCCAGATAGCAGTCTTGCAGATTTGTATGATCCTTTAACGATGCCAGTGGAATTAAGAAAAGCACATATTGCAAATGATAAGGCAGTTATGGCAGCTTATGGTTTTGGCATAAAAATGACAGAAGAAGAGTGTGTTGCAGAATTGATGAAACTATATCAAAAAATGCAAGGATAAGTAAGAGGAGTAGCGAAGAAAGATGGATGCACATAAAGCGTTAATTACCAATATTTTTAATAATTCGACATTGGTGGAAGTCCCTTTTTTTCAGAGATCGTATGTGTGGAAAGAAGATCTCTGGGGGCGACTTCTTGAAGATATGGAGTTTGTAGTAAAGACAAAAAAACCACATTTTTTGGGCTCTATTATTTTAAAAGAAGGTCGCAAACCTAGGCAAGGAGAAAATTTTGCAGATTGTAGAACTATAGTTGATGGTCAGCAGAGATTAACAACTTTTTTGATTTTTATGAAAGTGCTTTGCTTAAAATTAGGACAGACTGCACTGTTTGACTGCCAATTTAGAATCATGGGTCAAATGATTGCGCTTAGGCATGGAAGGAATGATATACAGGCTTTTGAAAAAGTAATGACATTAAGCAAAGCGGAAATAATCGACAATCCAGAGCCGGCGTCCAGAATAATTGGAGCATTTAATTATTTTGTGGAACATATTGACGAAAGTAAGTTGGACATTATGACAATATTTGTAAATACGCAATTTGTTCGTATTGATTTGGATGCGGATGAAGACGAACAGCAGATTTTTGATACAATTAATTCTTTGGGCGTGAATCTTACTACATCTGAGTTATTAAAAAATTATTTTTTCAATCGAGAGACTGTTGGCGAATATGAAAGAAAATGGGCAGATGTATTTGAAAAAGATGATGAGACTAAAGTATATTGGGATAGGGAAATTGAGACAGGACGAATAAAGAGAGCAATTATTGACATATTCTTTGATTCCTATTTTCAATTATTTATTCAGGATAAGCAGTACAATATTTCTAATGAAGACAAACTTATGTATTCCAGGGTAGACAGGCTTGCTCAGTCTTATCAGCATTTCATTAATAAGTATTGTGGTGGCAATAAAAATATTGTGCTAGATCAGATGAAAGAATATGCGGAGTGTTTTAGAAATAATTTGAAGCCAAATCAATGTGGAATGAGTATACCGAAGGAAGAAGGTATTGAACGTATAAATGTTGTGATTTTTGGATTAAAAAATACGACGATGATACCATATATTTTATATATTGCAAAAAACGTGCAGGACAAAAACGAGCTAAATAAAATGTATGGAATTTTGGAAAGTTATATAATGAGAAGAGTTGTGGTACATGCATCTACTAAAAGTTACAATAATTTATTTACTTCATTGATTTTGAATAAAGTGCTGGATTCGCAGACTTTAACTTTACGTTTAAAAGGAATTGGTGATGCAACTACATATTGTCCAGATGATAATGAAATGAAAATTGGCTTTGAAACATCAAAACTGGTTAATCTGCAATCAAAAGGAATTATTTATTTGTTAGAAAGTAAAATTCGTTCAGACAATAGTTCTACAGCATTGCTTGGATTTAATAATTACAGTTTGGAACATTTAATGCCAAAGAAATGGAGAAATAATTGGGGAGCTTGTGCGACAGAAGATGATGCAAAAAAAAGAGATTCTCTATTACTGACATTGGGGAATTTGGCGATTATTCCACAAGCTTTAAATGCATCTATACGTGATGCTGCATGGAATGTAAAAAAGGCAGGAAAGGGACAAAATAAACCAGGTTTACTTTTGTGTGCGAGCGGACTTTATACATTACATGACGTACTTCAAAAAAATGATTGGAACGAACATGAAATAGAAAATCGTGCAGAATGGCTCTTAGCTAATGCACAGAATATTTGGAAAATATAGAATATTCCAAATCCATAAAAGCTGAATGAAAACCAATATGGGAATTTTACAGGTGGTACAAAATTTGTAAAATTTTCATATTGGTTTTTTTGTAATCTGTAAAAATTATAAATTTGGATATCAAGTAAGGTTTCGGATTTTTGATTTTTATGTATTTTTCAATTTTGGATATGGCTCCGAAATTGGCAATTTTGCGGAAGTGTATCCACACTTCCTGTCCTTGCTATTTTTTAATCACATGGTGATTTCACAGGGATATAGGGCTGTTTAGCCTATTTTTTCTCCCTGTGCTGTGACCGAAGAAATTCGAGGAACCAATTATATATTTATGCTGAATGTGAGGTACTGGGGAGCACAATCCTCAGCAAGATTTCAACATCCGGAAAATGCCGTATTGCTAAAATAGCGATATGGTATTACCGGGGTGGATCTTGCTCTAATGTGTACAGTAACCTCGGCATAAATAGAAAGAATGGGTTTGGGGAATCCCCAGCAAGATAAAAACCTGATGAAAGAACATTTGTCGGAAAGACAATATTGTTAAACACAGGTGGATCTTGCTTTAGAAAATGATTTGCCATAATGAGTTAGAACATGGGAGGAGGAAGCGTTAAAAAAAGAGAGAGCCATAAGCAACTCTCTCTGTGATAAAATCAAAAAGTTATAGTATCAGTGATTCGGTAAGATTACAAAAATCCTTAACAGGAATATTTTCTTTAAGTGGTAAAGCTGTCTCTAAAAAGGTTTCGTCTGCAAATCTTTCGAGTTCAGAATCAAAATGTATAATTGAAGCATTTGTATTTAATTGGTATGGTGGAATTGTAACAAAATAATCATAATCTTCGTAAGAAGGAGTGGCGCAAGAAACTTTGATTTTTCCGCCCAATTTCAATTTTGCAAATTCTCCATAAATGGCAGTTAAGGCTTTTTTTCTTTCTTCATCAGAAGTAATTCTATCTACATATCTAATATACCAATAATCTATATTTCCCTCTTTTAATTCAATTAAATAATCGTATGATCTGGGTGTTCCGGATTTTATTGTCCATTCAACTTTATGCAGACTTGTCATCATGGAAAGTCCACGCATTAAGGTAGAAAAAAATTTTTCATGCACCTGAACAGTAGAGAGATCCAGAGAAAATCCATTGTCTGCAATTATCTTTTTCCGTTCCTGTATTTTCTTAGAAGAATATCCCGTTGCATCATATAATTCTTGGATAAGTTCTGGATCATCAATGGCTTTTGCAATTTTATCAATAGTGCTTTTATATGGTCTTCCAGATCGGGCACCGTTGAGCATTCGTGAAATGGTTGCATTATTTAAGCCTGTTTGTTCAGATAATTCTTTTTGTGTTTTTTTCTGTAAAATGATTTGAAGTATATTGATGAATCTTTCCTGATCGTAAACGCTGTCAGGATTTATTAGTGTGCCTGAATTTGATATAAATTCGTTCATTCAAATCTCCTCTTGACTTCTTTGACTTTGTATAAATTGACTTCTTGTATTTTATCTTATCAATTATATCCCTAAAAATCAATTTAAAACATAAAGAAATCAAAAAATGCTTTATTGATATTCTCTTAAAAGTCAAAGAAGTCAAAAACGTAATTGACATTTTGACGTCTTTGTGTATAATGTAAATCAAGAAGTCAAAGAAGTCAAACAAATCAAAAAGAAAGGAAGGAGGGCTGTGGATTGAAATATAGGGTTGTTTCGATTTTGAAAGATAATAGACCACGTTTTTTGATTATTTCTGATATTGAAGAAATTGAAATCCTTCCATCAAAGTATTTGAAGCATCTGGATCAGATTAATGCTTCTCCGAATACTGTAAAATCCGCAGCCTTCGCACTTTCATATTATTACAATTATCTGCAGGAGCAAACGATAGGATTGGATGAGATTACATTGCTATCCTATTCAGAGCAGAATAAACATTTTATTGATTTCTTGTATTGGGTTAAGAGTGGAAAGCATACTGAGCATAATACACAGACGAGCAATAAGACCTGCAATATGTATCTTGGTGCAGTCTTCAGATACTACCAGTTTTTGGCACTGGAAGATGTTTTGCCAATGCTTAAAGTCTTACGAGTAAAAAAAGTATCATATTTTGACAGTATGGGAGTAAATCATCAAAATGCAGTGAATTCGTTTAAAGGTTTCTTCAAAGAAGAAGAACCTAATCTGGAAGAAATAACATCCGAAGAAATACAGGAGCTGATAAATGCCTGTACGAATGATAGAGATCGATTGCTGATAGCAATGATGGCAGAAACCGGTCTTAGATTAGGGGAAATTCTGGGAATCCATTATACCGAAGATATTGATTTTGAAAGAAGGACGGTTCGGGTAAGGTATCGTGAATCCAATACCAACTTGGCAAGAGCAAAAAATGCAGAATATAGAATGGCTTTGTTAAGTAATACAACTTTTGAGTTCTTGGTTAAGTACATTTCTGATAACCGAAAAAGTCTGATGAACTCGGAGTATCTATTTACAAAATTAACTGGAAAAAACAAAGGAGAGCCATTAGATGCGGATTCTGTGTATAGCATGTTGAAAAGGCTATCCAAAAAAACGGATATCAATTCCCATCCGCATCAGCTCCGACACTATTTTGCGGAGGAAAGAAGAAAAGAAGGATGGGATTTGAATGACATTCGTTTTGCCCTGGGGCATAAGAAAGTTGAAACTACCATTAAATACTTGGGTGAAAATAATGAACGATTGATAGAAGCGACAGATCAATACTACTCAAATAATGAAGATTTATACCAAATTGCAGATTTTCTGTAAAAGGAAGGAGGGATTACCTTGGCAGTATTAAAAATTGTTCCGAAGTTATATCAGGAAAAAATATCTGAGAAATTAAAGGAAGAAATATCTTTAGTTACGACTGGAGAAGCAAAATACTATAACCGGTTATACAAATTTTTTCAGTATACAGATATACAGTGTACTGCAGATATTAACTATGAAACGAGAAAAATGTATATGGACTCTCTTGAAAAAGAGGATATTTCAGAAAAATATAAAGCGGAATTACTGAGCTTATTTGATCGTTTAAAAATAGAAAATATGCCGGATGTCTATTCACAAGGAAAGCCCTTCTCTGTAGAACAGGAGTTTTTTAAGCAAGACAAATTGTTTTTGCTGTATGTCCCCAATAAGAAGAAAGCACAATCTTTCCGTCAGGTGGTTGATAAGAATGATTTGTTATGGGACTTAACGAGGATACATTCATCACAGTTGGTGCGACAGACAAAAATATTGCTGTGTGAAATTCTGAATATGGATAAGGTACAAAGACATCGAAGATATTTTTTAGAACCATTAAAAGCACTTATACGGTTTTGCGATAAGTACGGAATAGATGATATTGAAGAAATGGAACAGGCAGACGAAAACAGATTTTATCTGTATTTAAACAAGGAGTCGGAAATTATAAAAAAACAGGCTTCTAAGATTGTTGAGTTTGCGAGAAGAACGTTATTTCTGACAGATTCAGAGACAAATTGGCGAGCGTGTATCTGGTATATGGATAGGTTTCAGTTTGATAAATCGAGAATCAATGCCAGTTCACCTGTTAAAAGCCTTTCATTTATTAATATTTACGAAAAAGAAAATCGTTGGTATTTACAATTATACGCAAAATATTTGGTCGGGATATCTGATCTGTCTTTATCAAATATCCGAAATACAATAAGTTTTATTTCACAATTTTTAAAATATCTGGATGGACAGAGTAAGAAAGTAACTGAACTGGAGATACAAGATATAGAGGGTTATGTGTCTGTTTTGGATAAGTCCGATATTAAGTATTCTACTTTTAACCGATATATCACACATATGCATACATTTCTACAGTTTTTGAAAATGAAAAATATTGAAGTGTTGAAGTTTTATCCGGAACGATTTTTAAAAAAAGGTTTTTCAGAACACAATGAAAGAAGTGTTCCAGAAAAAACAATTGCTCATCTGATTAAGGAGCTGCCGGCATTCCCAGAGCATTTACAGTTGATGTATTTGATTTTGTTTTGCACAGGAATTAGGAAAAGCGAGGTTTGTACAATAAAATCGGGAGCCTTTTATTCACAAGGCAATGAGAATTGGATGCGCATATATCAAAGCAAAATGCGGAGAGAAAAAGTCATTCCTGTTCCCAGTTTATTGGTTGGACTGGTGAATGATTATGAAAAAAAGTACGGAATAAAAAATGGGGAGTATTTATTCAAAAATAAAAAGGGTGGTGCATTTAATGGACAGACATTTTCAAATCAGATGATTCGGGAGTGTAAGGTTCGTGGGATTGCCTGCGGAGATTATATCTTTAGAGCACATGATTACAGACATAACCTTGCAACTTCAATGTACGGAAATGGGGTTTCTATACAAGGGGTACGAGATTATCTAGGACATTCAAGTGAGAATATGACAAAACAGTACATTGATTTCATGCCGGAACGTATTGTATCGGCTGAAGATAAATATTTCTCTAAAAATCAGTCATTTAAATTGAAAGGAGCAGAAGATGATGAAAGGTAATATTAATTTGATTTCGTATGACTGTTATCAACAAGCTACAGAAAAACAGTTGGCAGGACTGAAATGGAAGGAAAACAGGGTGTACTACATATCAGAGATTCATAATGAAAAGATGCAGGATGAGATTTATGGGTATATCGATGATAGATGTAGACGTTTGTCATTATCAACAGTAGTAAATGATATTTACAGATTTGATCTGTTGAAAGAATTTCTGAATGAGAAGTGTACAAGTTGTAGTAGCATCACTGATAAAAAATGGGAAGAACTGGAGAGAAGTTATAAAGCATTTTTATATAAAAAAGGATTGGCGCTGTATGTTAGAAGAAATAGACCGGATAGGCGGAATGTTGAGCAACAAAGTAGCGCTCAGATTTCTTTTCTGAAAATGTATTATGAGTATGTTGTGAAGTGTAAAACAGCAGATATTCCAGAAAATGAAAAAGATGTATGGGATATGAGAAAGTTGGATATTGTGCCAAGGAGTAATCCGATTCGTGGAAGATATAGATTAGATTTTCGTGAGATCAGGCAGAAAGAATTTAAAGAGATAATAAAGAAAATATTGTATAGCCACTGCCAGACAAAAGCAATGGGTAGTATAAAAGGTGAATTGCGTGGATTCCGTCGGTTTGCTAGTTTCATGTATGATCGATTCCCAGAAGTAAAGCACTTTACAGAAATTAGCAGGGATATGATAGAAGATTATCTGGTTTATATAAAAACGGATACTGGTCTTACATCAGTCAGTTACACGACAGAGCTGTCGGTTTTGGATAATCTGTTGGATGAAATAGGGCGTGAACTGGAAATAGGAAATATATGCAACCTTTTTCTGTCCAGTGATTGCAGAGCATATGACAACGCTTTACCAGAAGCGTATTCAGATGCAGAAATCAGAAGATTTAATTGTGCATTAACAAAATTAAAGCCCCAGTTAGGCAGATGTTTAATAATACATCAGATGCTCGGTACAAGAATAGAGGATACGTTGACTTTGCGAAGGGATTGCTTATCTGAGAAATCTGGACATTATTTTATAACTATTATCCAGCAGAAAACAAGGAAATACAAAAGACCAGTTAGCGATCAGCTGGCAGAATTGATTAGAAAAGCAATAGAAGTTTCAGAAAAGGAGCATCCAGATTCAGAATATATTTTTCTGCAAGATAATGGAAAATTGTATACAGATTCAATGCTGAAATATCATGTAAATATCATGATTTATGAAAATGATATCAGGGATGATAATGGAAATTATTTTGAGTTTCGTACACATCGTTTTAGACATACTTTTGGAGTAAAACTTACAGAAATGAAATTAGATGATGATAGCATTGCAAGGCTGTTGGGGCATAAGGATACACGAACCATACCACATTATCGGCGGTTAAGAAACGAAGCATTAGCGGAGGATACAAAGGCTGTACGAGATGAAATGAATGAATTATTAGCACAATACAGGAGGGAAAAGGAAAATGCAGAAACACGATAAAATGGTAGCACTGGCAAAAGAAAAAAGTGCGGAAATGACGGAAACAGCAATAACAGCTATTGAAACAATGTATAGAAAAAATATAAAAATTTCAGTTGCTGAACTTACAAAACTAACAGGACTTTCCAGAGGTTTTTTCTATAATAATCCGAATGTGAAACAGGTCATGATGGAATTGAAGGAAAAACAACAGGGAATGATATTGCGAAATCCTAAAAGCGATGCTATTGCAAAAGCACAGGAAGCACGGATTAAGAGTTTAGAACAGAAATTATCCGATAGTGTTCCGAAAAACGAATATGAAAGTCTTCAGAAAAAATATGAAGAATTACAGGTGAAATATAGTCAAATGAAAAAGGGAACACTGTTGAAGATGTACGACCAATTATAGGAAGAAAAGGAGAATATTTTATGCAGAACGAAATTTATGATGAGAAAAATGGACTTACTTATATGTTATGTGGTGATTATTATTTGCCGGAATTGGCACTTACAGATATCGAACCAACTTATGGGAAATATGGGATGCTTCGTAAAAGCTATTTACAGGAACACAGAAAGGCAAAATATCAAATATTGTTGTTACAAGGAAAACTTGTCGAGCATTTGAATCAGATTGATGCAGAAGCAAGGGATAGAGAAGAACAATTAGTAAAACAGATGATGGAGAAAGAAGGAATTACAGAGGAATTAAAAAGGCAAGACAACATGGAATGGACAAGGAGGATGAATACCCTTTGTCATGATGCAGAAGAGATGATTTTGACGGAAATGATATACACGAAAGGATAATGAACTGTATTGGATAGCAAGAATTTTGCAGCCCGGATAGCAAAAAAGTGGAAGTCCGGATAGCAAGATTCTTGCTGTCCGGAAAGACAAAAAAGTGAGGGATTAAAAATGTTGGTTAAGTACATAATAAAAGTGTTTTTATATTTAATTCTTGCAGTAATGACATTGATTCGCTGGTTATTAAAAATTCCGATGATGTTGGGAAATATTTTGCTTTACTTTTTATCAATTATATTTATTCTGACAGGTGTTTTGAGTTATGGATTTGCATTGGAATCTGCAAGAGAATGTGGTCGAATGATAATAATTGGGATGGCATTTGGTGCAATACCAGACTTTGTCCCATTTTTGGGAAAAAGTTTAGAGACATTGGTTGCCAAACTGTTAAGTATGACAAATGAATGAGAAAGTCAATATGAAAGAGGGCTGTGAAAGGCTCTCTTTTCTTTTTGCAACTGTGGAATGGCAAGATAATAACGTTATATACAGTGTATATTAAGTACAGATATTGTATTTCTGCATGATGGGAACATAGGGAGTCCATATAAAGGCACTTAATACAGGACACGACGGAAGTCTCAGTACGGGGCATGCGAACAGTCCGAAGGACATGATAAGCCGTCTGGAAACTATGGTACTGATGGGAATAGACCTTCCCCTCCCTGCAATTGAGCGTCAGATCGCGTCAGGACTGGATATCATTGTACATCTTGGAAGGCTTCGGGATAAAAGCAGGAAGGTGCTGGAAGTAACAGAGGTATTAGGATATTGGGATGGACAGATCCATTTGCAGACGATTTACCGGTATGAAGAGATTCGTAAGGAGGATGAAAATGTAACAGAAAATGAAAAAAAGGATCAGGAAAATAAAGTCCATGTAGAATGGAAAAAAGTTGCGGAACTTTTTCACCGCGAAAAACTTGTGGCAGCAGGATATTACATTTAAAGAACGCACAAAAGCAGGGATGAAGACGGCCGGAATGATAGG
>OHWS01000691.1_pt1 | contig 11450 bp, 6 predicted proteins | sample 1579751 | NCBI WGS metagenome assembly OHWS01 (sample SAMEA3882517, study PRJEB24775) | human gut metagenome | biome: human-associated habitat; feature: intestine environment; material: feces | place: Netherlands | collected 2009/2010
ACACTTTAGTTTACCTTGGTTAGCTCTTATATATATGCTAACCTAAAGTAAACTGTATATATGTCCGTCTAAAACCCGAAAACCGTACGGGTCAGCTTACGTCAGAAACAGAAGTATAGAACCATAGAAGTGGTTCAAGAAGTCTTTCTTCCTTTGACTGCAAAATATTATCTTTGCACGAATCATAATTGCCCTGTGGGATTTAATATAATTTAACACTCTTTGTTGAATGCAAGGAAGAACAGCTTCAATATGCTGAATATCAGTAGTATAACATTGTGTTAACCCTTAATCTGTAGAAAAGGATGTTATCATACAAAGTAATGTCCATTTGTACTTTTTCTATATGGTTTTATACTTACATTTGCATATCATTTGTATCTTGATAACAGTAACTAACTGATTATCAATATACTTTATATTTGAACAAGTAAATCTGCTGTTTGGGGAGAATCCGAATAAAGCCGTGCGCGAGTGGACGAAGCCGTTCCACGAAGCCGGTATACAGACACATATGTTGGACCGTGCACTGAACGGTCTGCGCATGAGCCCCGTGCCTGCCGATGTGCGCAAGCTGTTTTATAAAGTGAAGAAGGCGCAGGGTACGGACATCACACGTACTTTCTGCGGACTGAACGATATACGTAACATCGCTCCTTCCATCACTTATGCGCACGAGGCGGGAATGATTTCGCAGTGTTCGCTCTGTATCACCCATTCGCCTATTCATACTGTGGAATATTATACGGATATGGCATTGAAGCTTATCAAGCTGGGTGCAGACGAAATCTGTATCAAGGATATGGCAGGTATCGGCCGTCCGGTATCTTTGGGCAAGATTGTGGCAAACATCAAGGCTGCTCATCCGGACATTCCCATCCAGTATCACAGTCATGCGGGACCCGGTTTCAACATGGCAAGCATCCTTGCGGTTTGTGAGGCCGGCTGCGACTATATCGACGTAGGTATGGAGCCGCTTTCATGGGGTACGGGACATGCCGACCTGCTCAGCGTGCAGGCCATGCTGAAAGATGCCGGATTCAAGGTTCCCGAAATCAATATGGAAGCGTACATGAAAGTACGTGCACTTATCCAGGAGTTTATGGATGATTTCCTCGGTCTGTACATCAGCCCGAAGAACCGTCTGATGAACTCGTTGCTGATTGGTCCGGGACTTCCGGGCGGCATGATGGGAAGCCTGATGGCGGACCTGGAATCCAATTTGGAATCTATCAACAAGTACAAGGCCAAACGCAACCTGCCGTTTATGAAGCAGGACGAACTGCTTATCAAACTCTTCAACGAAGTGGCATACGTATGGCCGCGTGTGGGTTATCCACCGTTGGTGACTCCGTTCAGCCAGTACGTCAAGAACCTTTCTATGATGAACGTCATGGCCATGGAGAAAGGAAAAGAGCGTTGGGGCATGATAGCCGACGATATTTGGGACATGCTGTTGGGCAAGGCAGGCAAGCTGCCGGGCGAACTCGCTCCCGAACTCGTTGAAAAGGCGGAACGCGAAGGACGTAAGTTCTTCAACGGCAATCCGCAGGACAACTATCCCGATGCACTCGACAAGTACCGCAAGCTGATGAAGGAAAACAAGTGGGAACTTGGCGAAGATGATGAAGAGCTCTTTGAATACGCCATGCACCCGGCACAGTACGAGGCTTACAAGAGCGGCAAGGCGAAAGAGGATTTCCTTGCCGATGTAGAGAAACGCCGTGCCGAACGCGACAAATCCCCTCTGGACGATGCCAAACCCAAGACGCTCACCGTGCAGGTGGACGGACAGGCTTATCGCGTGACGGTGGCTTACGGCGACATCGACCTGCCGGCTTCCGCCACCGACAAGATTACCGCTCCCGCCGGTGAAGGGCAGGAAGTGGCTGCTCCGCTCGAAGGCAAGTTCTTCCTGACCAAGAATGCACAGGAAACTCCCCTCAAGGTAGGAGATAAAGTGAAGGAAGGCGACCTGCTTTGCTACATCGAGGCCATGAAAACCTATAATGCCATCCGTGCCGACTTCAGCGGAACGGTGACCGCTATTTGCGTCAATCCGGGTGATTCTGTTTCTGAAGATGATGTATTAATGAAGATTGGATGATGGAAGATATATTTGCGAAACTCTATGATATGACGGCGTTCAGCAATATCATTGCCGATCCGTCGTTTCTTATAATGTATGCCATTGCCTTTATTTTGCTGTATCTGGGCATCAGGAAGCATTACGAACCGCTGTTGCTGGTTCCCATTGCTTTCGGTGTGCTCATTGCCAATTTCCCCGGTGGCGACATGGGGGTTATCCAGGCAGATGAAAACGGCATGGTAATGGTGAACGGAGTGTTGAAGAACATCTGGGAAATGCCGTTGCACGAGATTGCACACGACCTCGGACTGATGAACTTCATCTACTATATGCTGATAAAGACCGGATTTCTGCCGCCTGTCATCTTTATGGGTGTGGGTGCGCTGACGGACTTCGGACCGATGCTCCGCAATTTGCGTCTTTCCATATTCGGTGCGGCTGCGCAGCTTGGTATCTTTACCGTACTGTTGTGTGCCGTAATGATGGGCTTCACGCCGCAGGAAGCCGGTGCATTGGGTATTATCGGCGGTGCGGACGGTCCTACGGCTATCTTCACCACTATCAAGCTCGCTCCGCATCTGCTGGGCCCTATTGCCATTGCGGCTTATTCGTACATGGCATTGGTTCCGGTTATCATTCCATTGGTTGTGAAACTGCTCTGCAGCAAGAAGGAACTGATGATTAACATGAAGGAGCAGGAAAAGCTTTATCCGTCAAAAACCGAGATAAAGAATCTGCGTGTACTGAAGATTATTTTCCCAATTGCCGTTACTACCATTGTGGCTCTCTTCGTGCCGACGGCAGTGCCTTTGATTGGTATGCTGATGTTCGGTAACCTGATTAAGGAAATCGGTTCCGATACCAGCCGTCTGTTCGATGCGGCAGCCAACAGCATTATGAATGCGGCAACCATCTTCCTCGGACTGAGTGTGGGCGCTACCATGACGAGCGAGGCATTCCTCAACTGGACCACTATCGGCATCGTTGTCGGCGGCTTCCTTGCATTTGCCTTGTCCATTTCGGGCGGTATCTTCTTTGTGAAGCTGTTCAATCTGTTCTCCAAGAAGAAGATTAATCCGCTGATTGGTGCGACGGGATTGAGCGCCGTGCCTATGGCAAGCCGCGTATGCAATGAAATCGCTACCAAGTACGACCCTAAGAACCACGTACTGAATTACTGTATGTCCAGTAATATTTCCGGCGTCATCGGTTCTGCGGTGGCGGCGGGCGTATTGATTTCGTTCCTCGGATAAGAAAGTTGAGATATAAAAAGGGGATGCGTCAAAACACAAATAACGAGTGTTTTGGCGCATCTCCTTTTTATTTCCGCCTTTATTCACTGATAGCTTTCCTGTACTCAGTCACTGCCATCTTTGCGGCAAGGTGCGCATTGATAAGGTTGGTCTGGGCCTGTGTCCACGAAAGCTGTGCGGATAGCACATCGACCATGCTTGCCTTGCCTTCATTGTAGGAGAACGTAACCAGGTCGAGATTCTCTTCGGCAAGCGCCATATTCTCCCGGGCTGTCTTTACCTGTTGTTCCGTTTCCGTCAGTTTGGTGGTAGCGGCGGACAGCTCTTCTAAAATAGTATCTGCCACATAACTTTGCTGTAATTTCTGAATACCTATATATGCCTTTTGCTGACGGTTGGTCTTGAAGCGTGCACCCCATCGGAAAATGGGGATGTTGAGATTGATTCCCGCAATGGGCGTATGGGGCACGTCTTGTCCCATATAGGCGATACCGGTGTCCCAACCGGTTGCCAGGAACATACTGAGTTGGGGATTATACTGGCTGAGGGCTGCCTTGCGTTGCGCTTCGCTCCTGGCGATACTGACATGGGTTCCGGCATAGTCCGCGCGGCGGGACAATACTTCGTCAAGACTCAGTAAATCGACGGGCGGACAGTGCATGCCGATTTCACAAAGACTGTCTACCGCGGCATCCGGTTTCACTCCCATCAGGATATTGAGTTGCTGCAAGGCAAGGGTATAGTTCTGGCGGGCTTTGATATACTGCAATTCGGCCTCTTTTTTACGGGTGGAAATCATCAGTAAATCCGTACGGCTGATAGCTCCGTCATTAAACCTGTCTTGAATGATGTTGTACTGTTGGCTGACAATCCCTTCAAAACGTGCGGCGGCTTTGAGTGTTGCCAATGCGGCCGAGGCATTCCAGTAAACCGCATCGCTCTGATAGTGTATCTGGTCGAGGGTCAGCTCCGTGGCAAGTTTGTCCAGTTCTTCATCGGCTTTGGCAATCTTTTTCCGGGCCATGAGCGAACCTCCTGTGTAAAGAGGCTGTCCCAGTGTTGCCAATGCCTGATAGGTGTAAGGACGGTACTGTCCCGCCGGACTGTTCCAGGCATCCAGATGGCTCAGATTGGCAGTTCCTTCGGCAGTAATGTCTATTTTGGGCAGGAAGCCAGTCTGTGCTATCTTGCGGGCTTCGGTGCTTGCCGTAGCTTTCAGGCGTTGCTGTTTCAGCAGTTGGCTGTATGCTTCCACTTTGTCCCGATAAGCCTCGCGGCTGAGATAGCTTTCTTGTGCCGCGGCACTTATACCGAAGCTGATTACTGACAATATAAATATAATCTTTCTCATCATTCAAATCGTAAATAGTCAAATCATTAAATCGTAAATCGTAAATAGCCGAGTCGCAATCCCTCTATCCTTTTATCCGGTGTATCGCACAGTAGGCCACGGGCAATACAAACAGGGTGAGTATTGAAGCTACCAGCAGGCCGCCCATGATAGTGGCCGCCATACCGCCGAACATGGCGTCGAACAGTAACGGCAGCATACCCAGGATAGTTGTGCCCGATGCCATGGCTACGGGAACAATGCGGGTGGTCGTTGCGCTGATAACCGCTTCACGCGGTGCTTTTCCGGCGGCCGTTTCCGTATCAATCTGGTCTACGAGGACAATGGCGTTCTTGATGTTCATTCCAATCAGTCCCAACAGTCCCAGGATGGCGAAAAAGTCGAATGTCTTGCCCAACAGCAACAGTCCCAGTACGATGCCGATAAAGATAAGCGGAAGCATCAGCAAGATGACGATGGGTTTGCGGTAGGTCTTGAACAGGAACAGCAGGGTGACGAACATCAGGAAAAACGTCAGCGGCATGTTGGCTGCCAGTGCGGCATTGGATTCGGCCTGGCTTTCCTGTTCGCCGAAGTATTTCATGGCATATCCTTCGGGAACATCGATTTCTTTCTGCACCTGCTCCCACACACGGTTAAAGGCGGCAATGGCATTTACGCCCCGGCGGGGGTCGGCTTGCGCCATCATAACCATCTGGCGGTTGTAGTCCTTCACGTTGGAGAACTTGTACTGGTAGTCGAACTTACTGACCACTTGCTCCAGCGTGGTGGTTTCGCGCGTAGTACCGAATACGGGTAGCGTGCGCAGGTCGTTAATGCGGAACGCGCCGATTGTGTTGTCTTTCAGTATGATAGGAAGCACTTGGTCGCCCTGGCGGTATTCACCCAGCGTCATTCCGTTTGTCCCTATTTGTATGCTCTGCGCCATGCTTTGGCGGGATATGCCTAACGGTTGCGCACGCTCCTGGCTGTATACGGGTTTCCAGACAGGAATCTTGTTACCCCAGGAGTTGCGCACATTGATAAGGTCTTTGTCGCGGTGCATTATCTCTAAAACCCGGTTGGTCAGCGCCACCAGCGTATCTGTGCTATTGCCGATAAAGCCTATCTCGATGGCGGCGTCTACGGCAGGCGAGAGTTTGAAGAGCGTGGTTCGGGTGATGGCATTGGGATAATTCTCCTTCATATAGCTGTCCAGCTTCTCTTCATATTCTTTGGTGTATTTGCTGTCTGTCACTTCTACCAGCAGGTTGGCGAAGTTGGGTTTTGGACCTACGGAAGTGGATGCCAGATAGTAGCGCAGCGGGGTGCTGCCGAAGGTGACGGAAACCCGTTTCACTTCCGGCTGTGCCAGCAGGTGGGCTTCCACTTTCTTCATTTCCTTCTCTACATCGCGGATGCCGTATCCGTCGGGATAGAATACATCGGCGCGGAAATAGGGCTTGTCCAGTGAAGGGAAGAAGTTTTGCGGCATCAGTCCCATGATGACGAGGGAGAGGATGAACAATACGACCATGCTTCCCAATGTGAGCGTTTTCTTGCGTATCAGCAGGCTGAGGATGGATGCGAATTTATGGTAGAAAGGCTTGTCGTAAGGGTCTTTGTCGCTGTTGCCGGTTTGGGCTTTCAGTATGAAATTGCCGAAGGTGGTGGTTTGCGTCAATGCCAGTACCCAGCTCAGCCCCAGTGAGATAGCCAGTACGATAAATAGCGGCTTTACAATTTCGGCAACGGAAGACGGTGCAAGATAAAGCGGCAGGAACGAGCAGACGGCTATGAAGGTTGCTCCCAGCAATCCCCATTGCGGACCGGTGGCGCCGTCTATCAGCGCTTTCCGTCTGTTCACGCCGCGGGCTATGGCAATCTGTGCATTGTCGGTTACCACAATGGCGTTATCCACCAGCATTCCCATGGCGATGATAAAGCCTGCCAGCGAGGTACGGTTCAGGCCCACTCCCAGGAACGACATGATGAGCAGTGTGCCGCCAATGGAAAATATCAGAGAAGAGCCGATGAGTACGCCGGCGCGCATCCCCATTACCAGCATGATGATGACGATTACAATCAGAATGGATTCTATCAGGTTGATAATAAACCCGTTGTTCGCTTCTTTGGCAATGACGTTTTCGGGGTAAAGGCTTTCCAGTTCCAACCCTACGGGGATGAGAGGCAAGAGTTCGGCGAGCTTCTTGTCTACCAACTCACCGGTTTTTACCACATCCTTCTGCGGGTCGGTGGAGACGCCGATGCCGATGGCCCGTTTTCCGTTTACGTGCATGATGGTGCCGGGCGGGTCCATGTATCCCTTTTCAACGACGGCTATATCGCCCAGTTTGACTTGTCCGCCGGGGGTGGTGATTGTCTGGTTGCGGATGTCGTTGACGGTGGTATAAGTACCGTTGGCCACAATGCGCAACTGCTGTTCGCCTGCACCGATTTCACCCGTATTGATAATCTGGTTCTGCGATTGCAGCAAGCCTGCCAGTTGTTTGGGGTCGATGCCCATCCCCGCCAGTTTGTTTACGGAGATAAAGATATTGATTACTTCCGTCTGTGTGCCGAACAGGGCTACTTTCATAACCCCTTCGGCAGTGATAACCTGCGTCTTGATACGCTCCGCCCAGTTGCGCATTTCTTCGTAAGAGAAGCCGTCGTCGCCGACCAGTCCGTAATAAATGCCGAATACATCGCCGAAGTCGTCCGATACCGTCGGTACGGAAGCTCCTGCCGGAAGTTGGGGCTGTATGTTGAGAACCTTCCGGCGCAGTTCGTCCCACTTCTGCGGGATAGATGCTGCGGAAAGCGACGGCTGTAGCTCGAACGTAATTTTGGAAAGTCCGTACATGGATTCCGATTTAATCTTGTACACTCCGCTCATGCTCTGTATTTCGCGGGAGATGGGTTCGGTAATGAGCCGTTCCACTTCGGCAGGCTCGGCTCCGGGATAGCGTGTCATGATGACCGCTGTCTTGATGACAAAGGGTGCATCTTCTTTCTTCCCCAAACGGCCGAATGAGAATATGCCGCCGATGAGCAGCACGGCAAGGAAGAAATAGATAATCTTTGTATTATCTAATGAATATTTGGCTAAGTTCATATATAAAAGGTGATAGGATGATAAAGTTATGAAGTGATAGAGGGAAAGCGGTTATTCCACCTCTTTTACCCTCTGTCCCTCTACCAGTTGGTACACTCCGGCAATGACAACGGTTTCATCCGGTTTCAGTCCTTTGGATATTAGAAGATTGGCTTCACCGGTCGGCGAATACACGGTTACTTCGCGGCGGCTTACCCTGTTGTCTTTCACCACCCATACGTAGGTATTCTTGTTTTCGCTGTCACCGAATACGGCACTCAGCGGTACATTCATCAGTTTTTCTTCTATAAAGGGAGCGATGTCCGAAGCGAGGCGGATGTTGCAGGTAAATCCGGGTTTCACATCGTATACGGCACGGTCGAAGGCGGGGTCGTCGATGGTGATGGTAACCGGAATACCCGTGCCGTCGGTCGATATGTCAAGATACTCTTCCAGTCTGGCATTGAATATATTGCCTTTGTACGTATCGAACTCCACCTTGAATGTGGCGTCTTTGGCACGAAGCAGGTACAGGTAATCATCGGGTACGGTAAATTTTATGCGCAGTTTCTGCGTATTTACCAGCCGCACAATCCCTTCTCCCGAATTGACGCGCTGATAGTTCTCTACCAGGCGCTTCTCGATAGAGCCGTCGAAGGGGGCGAGCAGTTTTGTATCGCGCATATTGTTGGTGGACAGCTCGTAGGCCGATTTGGCTTTCTGGTAATTGGCTACGCTTATTTCATACTCCTGCAGGGAGATGGCTTGGCGGCCCAACAGCCGTTTGTTGCGCTCCACCTGGGCGGCAGCGGTTTCATAGGCAGCCTTGTCGGCGGCATATTGCAGGGAAATATCCCGCGGGTCGATGGCGGCAATCAGTTGTCCTTTCCTGACCCTTTGTCCTTCCACTACCGGAAGGTCGATGATTTGTCCGCTGACACGAAATGCCAGTTTCACATATTCCACCGCTTCCACCATGCCGGAAAAGTCTTTGAGTATTACCGACTGTGAACTTACGGTGGCGGTTTTCACAGGTCGCACGAGGGGAATATCTTCCCCTTTCTTTTGCCCGCAGGACGTGACGATAAGTGTCACCGTCAGGGCGAACAGATACATTTTCTTCATTTGTTTTTGATTAAGACAAGTCTTTGCGGTTGACAGTCAAATCCAACCCTTGTTTTAATTCATAAACGTTTTGATATACCTGTATGTTCAATTGTTTTCCTGCGGTCAGGCTGATTTTTATTTCTTTGCCTACCTGTATATGCAGCGTATTGCCCAAGTAATTCACTTTGAACGAATAGCCGCTCCATTTCGCCGGTATGACCGGTTCAATCTTAAGCGTGCCGCCCTGTATCTGCAATCCTGCAAATCCGCGTACAACAGCCAGCCAACTGCCCGGCATACTGGTTATATGCAGTCCCTGGTCTCCTTCATTGTTGTAGTCGTCCAGGTCGAGGCGGGTAGCGTGTAAGAATAGTTGGTATGCCTTTTCCACTTTCCCGATGCGTGCGGCAAGAATGGAGTGGATGTGCGGGGAGAGGGAAGACTCGTGCACGGTCATCGGTTCGTAGAATTCGAAGTTGCGGCGGATGGTCTCCCGGTCGAAGTTGAAATAATAGAGGTACAGGCCGAGCAGGACATCACTCTGCTTGATGTAGCACGAACGCAGGATACGGTCCCACGACCAATACTGGTTGATGGGGCGTTCGCCGGCGGGAATGGCATCGGTGCTTTGCAGAACCTTGTCCATATAGCCGTCGTTTTGGATGAAGATACCGCGTTCCGGATTTTCCGGCAGGTACATTCGTTCGATAATGTCCCGCCAGCGTTCACTCTCTTCCGTATAATTCAGGTTGGTGATGCTGCATATGCGGGCATATTCATCGGGATATTGCCGGGCAATGATTTCAAGGAAACTGAGAGTGGTTTCGAGGCAACGCATGCAGGAGTAGTTGGTATACCAGTTATTGTTTACGTTGTTTTCGTATTCATCGGGTCCGGTAACTCCCAGAATGACGTATTTCTGCTTAGGTTGCGAGAAAGACACCCGTTGGCTCCAGAAGCGGCTGACGGCTATCATTACTTCCAATCCGTAATGGGCGATGTAGTCCAGCGTACCCGTAAGCGTGGCATGTTGCAGAATGGCATAGACAATCATATTGTTCCGGTGAACCTCTTCAAAAGTAATCTCCCATTCGCTGTGGCACTCTTCTCCGTTGCTGGTGACCTGCGGGAAGAGGGCGGCTCCATGGTCGAATCCCAACTTACGGGCATTCTCAATGGCTTTGGGCAGTTGCTTATAGCGGTATATCAGCAGGTTTTCGGCAATCTTCTTCGGGGTGGAAAGCAGGAAGAAAGGTACGCAGCACAATTCGGTATTCCAGTAAGTATTTCCGCCGTACTTCTCGCCGGTGAAACCTTTGGGGCCGATATTCAGGCGGGGGTCGTCTCCCCGGTATGTCTGGTAGAGCTGGAAGATGTTGTAGCGTATGCCTTGCTGGGCTTCCGGGTCGCCTTCGATACTGACATCGGTTTCGTCCCATATCTCCTGCCAGGCATTCCGGTGCTCCTGTTCCAGAGCATCCCAACCTGTACTTTGGGCGTTGCGGGCTTCTGCTACGGAGGCTTCTATCAAATCCTGCCGTTCATAATAAAGGGAAGATGCTATGGCAATGTATTTGACGAGCGTCACGGTATCTCCCGGCTTCACTTCAGTGCCTACGCTGAAACCGGCCTGTTTTTCTTTTTCTATCCGTATCGGGTTGGCAAAAGTCTCTTTATTGTTCTTGAAGAACCGGTAGGTCATGGCATAGCATATTTGCGCATCTTCCCGCCTGGTTTGCGTCCACAGATAGGCGCAATCGCTGGTGGTGCCGGAACGCAGGATATTCCATATCTTTTCATCCGGATGCCTGACCGGGTTCGCGGTGTCTCCGTCAAGGATAGGCACAAGTGAAACCTTGCCTGTATAGTTGGCGGACGTAACGCTGTACTTTATAAGGCAGAGATTGGGGTGAGCCATATTGGCGATATGTTCCACGTGCAGGCGGAGTTTGTTTCCCCGCGGAGAGGTTACTTCCGCGTCCCGATAAGAAATACCCGCTTTCATGTCGAGGCGTCTGTTGAAACTGTCCACATCCCATTGTGCCAGGTCCAGTTCCTCGTCGATGAGGCGCAGGCTGATACTGCTCCAGTCCGGAGCATTGGGGATGCGTGTGTAGAATTGCGGAAAACCGTTCTTCCACCAGCCTACACGCGTTTTGTCCAGAAAGGTGATACCTGCCACGAATGCGCCGCGATAGCTGTCGCTGCTGTATGGTTCTTCAAAATGTCCCCGTTGTCCGAAACGGCCGTTTCCAAGACTGAATATGCTTTCCGACCACCGCATGCGGTCGGCTTGAAAACTATCTTCTATAATATTCCATTCATCGGTTTTAAGGTATTTCTTCATGGCGCTCTTTTTCTGTGTTATCGGTGTAAAGATAGACAAATAAACGGATAAACAAATAGGATGCGGAAAAAAGAAGAATGTGCCAAAACTAAAATTTGTTTGCTATTTATTTTTAGGCACGGATTACGCGGATTTCACGGAAAAGAGATAAAATAAATCCGTGTCAATCCGCGTAATCCGTGCCTAAAAGAAATCATCAAGTGTATTTTGACACACTCCCTTATGCC
>OHWS01000696.1_pt1 | contig 11413 bp, 7 predicted proteins | sample 1579751 | NCBI WGS metagenome assembly OHWS01 (sample SAMEA3882517, study PRJEB24775) | human gut metagenome | biome: human-associated habitat; feature: intestine environment; material: feces | place: Netherlands | collected 2009/2010
TGAATTAACCGGACTTCTTGTCGATAATCCCAATGCCGTTGCAGTGTTGGACTATACATTGTTTGATACTTCGGCTGAATATTTGCTTATATTGCAGGAACGGTTTAAGGAGGCACATTTTGTTCTGTTCAGCGATAATCTGAGTGAGGATTTCATCCGGCGTATGGTTTTTAGCGGAACTTCATTCAGCGTGGTGATGAAAGATGCGCCGATGATAGAGATAGAGGAAGGGCTGCGGAAGGCAAAACAGCATTTACAATACATGTGTACGCGTGCAGTCTGGCTGTTGCAGCATAAAGAAGACAAAAAAGATAAGTTAGTTTCACCGCTTACGGTCACGGAGCGTGAAATTCTGAAACTGATGGCATTGGGCAAGACTACGAAAGAGATTGCGGCTGAGCGTTTCCTAAGTGTATATACGGTAATGACTCACCGCAAAAATATCTTTCGCAAGCTGGAAGTGAACAATGTGCACGAAGCAACAAAATATGCCCTTCGTGCAGGGATTGTGGATGTGGTGGAATATTATATTTAGGATAAAGTGATTTCACCGCTTCCCACACAGATTTCCGCATTCTTGTCATACAGCACACCGAACTGTCCGGGGGCTATACCCTGTAAGGGGACGTGGCTGTGGATTCGGAACAAGTTATCTTCCCGTGTCAATATTCCTTTCATGAAAGTGTCTGTATGCCGGATCTTGAAAGAAACATCTGCGGAAGGTGCTCCCTTCCATAAGTCCTCTGTGATGAAATGAAAATCATGCAAGGCAAAGTCTGTCCCATATTGTTTGTCTGTATCATAACCGTGTGAGACATAAATGATATTCTCGTCTATATCTTTGCGGATAACAAACCATGGTCCTCCACCTAGTCCCAATCCTTTGCGCTGTCCGATGGTGTGAAACCAATATCCTTTGTGAGTGCCAATCCGTTTTCCTGTTTCCATTTCAATGATATCCCCTTCTTTTTCACCCAAGAAACGGCGGAGGAACTCATTATAGTTGATTTTTCCTAGAAAGCAGATACCTTGACTGTCCTTGCGTTGTGCACTGGGCAGTTTGGCAATGCGGGCGATATCCCTGACCTCATTCTTCATCAGACCTCCCAAAGGGAACATCAGTTTTGAAATTTGCAGATAATCTATTTGTGCCAGGAAATCTGTTTGGTCCTTGACGGGGTCTTGTGCGGTTCCCAGCCATATTTTCCCGTCTTTTTCAAGAATACTGGCGTAATGTCCGGTAGCTGTCTTGTCATATAAATGCCCTGCTTCCTGCTCAAAACATCCGAATTTGATGAGCTTGTTGCACATTACATCCGGGTTGGGAGTAAGACCGCGTTTCACTTTATCGATGGCGTATGCCACTACATTATCCCAGTACTGTCGGTGCAGGTCAATGATATTCAGGCTCAGACCGTATTTGCGGGCGGTGGCGGTACATAGTTCAATGTCCTCTTCTGCCGTGCAGGTGAGATCTTCGTCACCGTCCATTCCGATTTTAATATAGAAAAGATCCGGTTTGTATCCTTGTTCGCAGAGGAGATGTACGACAACCGCGCTGTCTACTCCTCCTGAAATTAATGCAGCTATGTTCATCTCATTTTATGATAATGGGTATTCTTCAAAAGCATAAAGCACGGTAGACAAATATCGTTCCCCCGTATCGGGCAAGATTACTACAATTTGTTTTCCTTCATTTTCGGGGAGTTTGGCCAGTTCCAATGCGGCATAGGCAGCTGCTCCCGAAGATATTCCGACCAATAACCCTTCCGTCAGAGAGAGTTCGCGTCCTGTGCGGATGGCGTCATCGTCTTTCACCCGGATTATCTTGTCTACTAATTTTTCATTGTAGGTATGAGGGATAAATCCGGCTCCGATACCTTGTATCTTGTGCAGTCCCGGATTTCCTCCCGAAAGGACGGGGGAGTTATCCGGCTCTACAGCTACAATCTGTATATGGGGATTCTGTTTTTTTAATCCTTCCGCTACTCCGCTTAAAGTGCCGCCTGTACCGACTCCGGCAACAAAGATGTCTACCTTTCCGTCCGTGTCGTTCCATATTTCCTGTGCAGTGGTACGTGCATGGGCGGCGGGATTCGCCGGGTTTTCGAATTGTCCCAGAATGACGGCTCCCGGAGTCCGGTCACGCAATTCCTCCGCTTTTTCTATGGCTCCTTTCATTCCTTTTGCACCTTCGGTCAGTACCAATTGTGCTCCCATGGCTTTTAACAGGTTCTGGCGTTCCTCGCTCATGGTTTCGGGCATGGTCAGTATGGCTTTGTAACCTTTCACGCTGGCAACCCATGCTAACCCTACGCCGGTGTTGCCGCTGGTTGGTTCAATGATAACCGCTCCGGGTTTCAAGATTCCTTTGGCTTCTGCATCCTCTATCATTGCCAGGGCTATACGGTCTTTTACACTTCCTCCGGGATTGAAGTATTCCAGTTTGGCAATTATTTGCGCTTTCGCATCGTGTTTTTTACTAAGGCGTGACAGTTCCAACAAGGGAGTTCCTCCGATGAGTTCGGTCAATTCTTTTTTTATTCTTGCCATAATCTTTTCATTTAGTGGGTTCTGATTTTATAATGCAAAGATAGGGGAAGATGTTCATGGCGGAAATACCCTATTTAGGGTATATTTTATAGTGTTGTCTCCTGAATAATTCACTATCTTTGTCCGGAATTAACAAGTCTAATCTATGATGATAACAAGAAATTTTATTGGGGTAGTAGTCCTTTGCTTGTGTGCATTGGCAGCTTGCACATCTTCAAAAGAGTCGAAAAAGACGCTGACTGTCCTTTCATGGAATGTATGGCATGGCGGTCATTCAAAAACTTATTCCGGAAAAGGGTGTGAGGGAACTATTGATATTCTGAAAAAAAGTGAGGCTGATGTGGTCTTGATGATTGAAACTTATGGAGCTGCCCCGATGGTAGCCGACTCATTGGGATATTCGTACAATCTCATTTCTGATAATCTTTCTATTTATAGCCGTTATCCCATTATTCGGAAATATGCTTTTGCCGACAGCATAAGTACCTTTAATTTTGGCGGAGTGATGATAGATGTGGATGGGAAACCTGTCCGTGTTTTTAATACTTGGTTGCATTATCTTCCTGATATGCGTTTGGCCCCGACGGATAAATCCAAGGAAGAAATATTGGCTTGGGAGATGGAGGGAACACGTGATGAGGAAATACATAAGATTTTGTCTGTTCTTCAACCCTTGTTGGCAGAGGCCGACAGTATTCCAATTATAATGGGCGGTGATTTTAACGTGCATTCTCATCTGGATTGGACGGAAGCTACCCGTAACCTGTATCTTCATGGTGGTGCAGTGGTGGATTGGCCTGTTTCCATTGCTATGGAAGAGGCGGGATTTAAAGATAGTTTCCGTGAGATGAACCCCAATCCGGTGGCCAATCTGGGAGTAACGTGGCTGACAGATGCGGATTCGTTGGAAACCGAGTGTCGTATGGACCGCATTGATTTTATTTATTATCAGGGAAAAACCATTCAGGCGATAGCATCTGAGTGTTATGACAATAGTTTGGGTAAAACTTTTACTTTTAAAGGAGAAGATTTTTTCTATCCTTCAGATCATGGTTTTGTCCTTTCGAAATTCGAACTTGATTAAAATAAGAGTTGATAAAAATAGATATTCATGAAAAAGACCTTTTTATTATCGTGCCTGATGTTGGCCGCAATGCCGGTGATGGCTGCTTACACGGGCCATGTATATGTAGATAAAAACAAGAATGGCGTATTTGACCAAAGTGAAAAACCGCTGGCGGGCATCAAAGTATCCGATGGCTTGAATGTGGTTGAAACGGCTGCCGACGGTAGTTTTACTTTACCCGGTCATGAGCGTGAACGTTTTATTTTCATTACCACTCCTTCGGGGTATAAAACATTTAACCGTCATTATCATAAAATAGAAAAGAAACAGTCCGGTTATGATTTCGGTTTGATCCCTTACAGTGGACGGATTCGTAAAAACGGCTCCCACAGGTATATTCATATTGCTGATACAGAGATATTTAATACGGAAAACCATGCAGACTGGGTGAATAATGTGCGTGACTATGCCAGGAATGAACAGGCGGCTTTTATCATTCATACCGGGGATATCTGCTATGAAAAAGGCTTGAAGGCTCATATCAAACTGATGAATACGGAAAATATGGACTGTCCTGTCTTTTATTGTATCGGAAATCATGATTTGGTAAAGGGGAAGTATGGCGAAGAACTTTTTGAAAGCATTTATGGGCCGGTATATTATTCTTTTGATGCAGGTAATGTGCACTATGTTGTTACGCCGATGCCCGGAGGAGACCATGCTCCAGGCTATACTTCCGATGACGTCTGTCGTTGGTTGAAGAACGACCTGGCTCATATCCGCCCCGGAACTCCTGTTGTTGTTTTCAATCATGATTTGCTGACATACGAAGATACCTTTATTTTTAAGAGCAAGAATGCCGGAAGCATTAATCTGAATGAGTACAACTTGAAAGCATGGGTATATGGTCATTGGCATATTAACTATATGAAGAAACAGGGAGATGTTTACAGTGTTTGTACCTCTTCATTGGATAAAGGAGGCATAGATCATTCCACTACTGCTTTTCGTGTGATGCACGTAGATAGTAAAGGAGATTTCACTTCCGAGCTCCGTTATACCTATTTGGACAAGAATATCTGTATCGCTTCGCCTGCAGGAGTAATGGCTTCGGGTGTCCTTCCGGTGGCTGTCAATGTGTATTCTTCCGTGTCGCCGGTGAGAGAAGTGCTCTATACTTGTCTGGCCGACGGGAAACCTGTGCTGAAAAACAAGCGATTGCTGCAAAGTACTGACTGGTCATGGAACGGGGAGCTTCCCTTGTCTCATAAATATGTGGGTAAGGAACTTACTTTGCGGGTAACAGCCCGTTTTAATAACGGAGAGATAGCTGAAGCAGAAAGTCATTTTATCTGCCGGACTGAAAAGGCCGTTCCTTTGTTTTCTGCTGACTGGGATAATCTGTCAGGCAATGCGAAACATTCCGCCCCCGTTTCCGCTCCATTGAATTTGCCTTTGCAGCTGGCATGGACTAACAATGTCGGAGCTAATCTTTATATGACTTCTCCACTGATACACAAGGGAAAAGTAATTGTTGCCTCTGTGGATGAGGATCTGAAAGGTGTAGGCCATGTGTATGCTTTGAATGGGAAGGACGGTACAATTCTTTGGAGTTGTCCTGTTCGTAATTCTATTAAAAACTCCATTGCGGTTGATAGTGACATCGTGTTTGCCCAGGATGCCCAAGGCTTTTTGTATGCCATTGATACCGAAACCGGCAAATTGTGTTGGGAAAAGCAATTGCCCGTAAATGGCTTGCCGGCCCTTATTGACGGACTGGTGGCCGGTGAAGGAGTGGTCTATGCGGGAACCGGAAAGGGGCTTTGTGCTTTTGAAGCCCGAACGGGCAAACAACTTTGGAAAAATGAAGGCTGGGGACAAGGAGAAGGGACTACGAGCACGCTGACTTTGGGTAACAACCTGCTGGTTGCCGGTGCACAATGGAATGCCCTTTACGGCAATGATGCCAAAACAGGTGAGAAACTTTGGGCGGTCAGCGATAACGGCTTGCGTAATCGGGGAGCATCTCCTGCCATGCATGGTGCCTTGTTGTATCTGATCTCAGATAAGTCTTTCTTTATATTAGAGGCTGCTACCGGAAAAGTAATAGTCCGTAAACCATTACCTTATAATGTGGACGTTACTTCTACTCCTTTACTCACTGACAAGGAGATTATCTTTGGTTCTGCACAGAAAGGGCTGATAGCCTTGGATAGTGAGACATTGGAAGAAAAATGGACTTGTCCTGTGGGGGATGCTTTGGTTTATACCTGTCCTTATAGCCGTCAGCCTTCCGCTACGATTGAAACCAGTGCGGTATGGGCGGGAGATATTGTTTATGTAGCCGCTTCGGACGGTACGGTATACGGAATTAATAAAGAGGATGGCAAGGTGGTATGGAAACATGCTACAGGAGCTCCTATGTTCGGGTCGGTAGCCCTGTCGGGTAATGCATTGGTGGTTTCGGACTTTGGTGGAAATGTTTATTTGTTCTGTAAGTAGAGTTACGTAGATTACGATATGATATGGGCGGTAAGTGTGAAGTATCTTCTTTCTTATGATGGAACTATTCAATGGATCAAACAGGAACTATCTAGTTAAATAACCATAAAGTCTGCCCGGAAATACTTCCGGGCAGAATCATTACTGTACCTTTGTTCCCATAAAATAGATACAGGCCGTGAGGCCCAATTTAATTATTTCACATGACATTTAAAGAATTAGATCTTATAGAGCCTATTTTGAAGGCTTTACAACAAACCGGCTATACAACGCCGACCCCCATTCAGGAACAAGCAATTCCTGTATTATTAAAAGGTAAAGATTTGCTGGGATGCGCCCAGACAGGAACAGGAAAAACAGCAGCTTTTGCTATCCCCCTTATACAACGACTTTATCAATCAGACCATAAAAAAGGTATCAAAGCATTGATACTCACCCCGACGCGTGAGCTTGCTATACAGATAGGCGAGAACTTTGACCAATATGCCGGATATACCGGAGTGAAGCATGCCGTCATTTTCGGTGGAGTGCCCCAAAAGGCGCAAGTTGATGCTTTGAAACGAGGTGTGCAGGTATTGATTGCCACTCCCGGACGTTTGCTTGATTTGCAGTCGCAAGGCTGTATTTCATTGAAGGGGTTGGAGTATTTTGTATTGGATGAGGCAGACCGTATGCTTGATATGGGCTTCATACACGATATCAAGAAAGTATTGAAACTGATTCCTGCCCGGCGACAGACTTTGTTTTTCTCGGCTACCATGCCTTCTGAAATAGAGAAGCTGGCAGATTCCATGTTGACTAATCCGGAGAAGATAGAGGTGACTCCAGTTTCATCTACTGTTGATACTATCCGGCAGAGTGTTTATTTTGTAGAGAAGAAGGAAAAGAAGGACTTGTTGCTGCATTTGCTGAAGAATCCTGAGATAGAGTCAGTGTTGATTTTTACCCGTACCAAGCATGGTGCGGATAAATTGGCGAGGATTTTGAACAAGAGTGAGATCGGGGCGGAAGCTATTCATGGAAACAAATCGCAGAACGCACGCCAAAGGGCGTTGACAAACTTCAAGGATCATACCACAAGAGTGCTGATAGCCACAGATATTGCAGCCAGAGGCATTGATGTGAACCAGCTTTCTCACGTTATCAACTATGAGCTGCCCAATATATCGGAAACTTATGTGCACCGCATCGGTCGTACCGGGCGTGCCGGACACGACGGAATAGCCATCTCTTTTTGTGAATCGGAAGAATTGCCTTATTTAAAGGATATCCAAAAACTGATAGGACTACAGATTCCTGTTGTGAAAGACCATCCTTGGGTGACCGTGGAAGGGGAAAAAGCGCAGGCCGGCAAGACCGAAGAACTGAAAGAAAAAGCAAAAGCCAATAAGGTGTACCGGGGCAGCAAAAGCAATGGTGATTATTGGCGCAGGAAGAAACAGGCTCAAAGCAGACAAGGGCAAGGCAGGCAGAGTTCGGATAGAAAGGCTTCCGGCAGACAAGGATAAAGAATAACTTGTCTGCGTTTCATTATAAAATAAACACATAGCGAAAAAGTAAATTTGGGCAAAGCGTAGCGAATTAGCTGATAGAGCGTTCGTTACGCTTTGTTTTTCTATGGGACAGAGCCAACGAAATACCACCTCGAAGCCAAACGGTGCAGAAGTTCAGTTACCACCTCGTTACTCCCGTAACGGGTGCAGATTTCTTGCTAAACAGTTCTGTTTCTGCGTTTTGCGTAGATTTACATAGCTGTCGGTAACTCACTAATAACTAATTTTGTAATCAAAAAAAGGAGTGAGTTATGCGTAGTACATTCAAGGTATTATTTTACGTGAAGAAAGGCAGCGAGAAGCCGAACGGCAACCTGCCTTTAATGTGCCGTATCACGGTGGACGGCGAGATTAAACAGTTCAGTTGCAAGATGGACGTTCCCCCACGGTTGTGGGACGTGAAGAACAGCCGTGCTTCGGGCAAGAGCGTCGAAGCACAGAAAATCAACCTTGCGGTAGATAAAATCCGTGTGGAGGTAAACCGCCGCTATCAAGAGTTAATGCAGACGGACGGTTATGTTACCGCCGCCAAACTCAAAGACGCCTATCTCGGTATCGGCGTCAAGCAGGAAACTTTGCTGAAACTGTTCGAGCAGCACAACGCCGAGTTTGAGAAGAAAGTCGGGCACAGCAGGGCGCAGGGTACATTTACCCGTTATCGGACGGTCTGCAACCATATTCGGGAGTTTTTGCCCCATACCTACAAGCGTGAGGATATTCCGTTAAAGGAACTCAACCTCACGTTCATCAACGATTTCGAGTATTTTCTGCGCACGGAGAAGAAATGCCGCACCAATACCGTGTGGGGCTACATGATTGTGTTGAAACACATCGTTTCCATTGCGAGGAACGACGGGCGTTTGCCGTTCAATCCCTTTGCCGGATATATCAACTCTCCCGAAAGCGTGGATAGGGGCTACCTCACCCAAACGGAGATACAGACGCTCATGGACGCACCGATGAAGAACGCCACCCACGAGCTTGTACGGGACTTGTTCGTCTTTTCTGTTTTCACGGGTTTGGCGTATTCGGACGTGAAGAACCTCACCGTCGACCGCCTGCAAACATTCTTCGACGGCAATCTTTGGATAATCACCCGAAGAAAGAAAACCAACACCGAATCGAACATCCGCCTTTTGGACGTTCCCAAGCGTATCATCGAAAAGTACAAGGGGCTGGCAAGGGACGGTCATGTTTTCCCCGTTCCGAGTAACGGAAGCTGCAACAAGATACTCAAAGATATAGGCAGACAATGCGGCTTCAAGGTACGTTTGACCTACCATGTGGCACGCCACACGAACGCCACGACCGTACTTCTGTCGCACGGCGTACCCATTGAAACCGTCAGTAGGCTTCTCGGTCACACTAACATAAAGACCACCCAGATTTACGCCAAAATCACCGCCCAGAAGATAAGCCAAGACATGGAAACCTTGTCGCACAAGTTGGAGGATATGGAGAAGAATATCTGCCGAGCCATCTAATTAAAAACAGAATCCCGATGAAAGAAGAAAGGAACATTATCACGATGGACGGGCAGGGCAATATCTCCCTGCCGAGCGATATAGGTGCAACCGCCATGACCGAGCGGGAAATCTGCGAACTGTTCGGGGTTATCGCCCCGACGGTTCGGGCAGGGATAAAGGCACTCTGCAAAAGCGGAGTTTTGAGCGTATATGACATAAAGCGCATTATCCGCATATCGGACAAATACAGCGCGGAGGTTTACAACCTCGAAACGATAGCCGCCCTCGCTTTCCGTGTTGAATCGTTCGGGGCGGCGAAAGTCCGCAAAGTGTTGTTGGAAAGGATTATACACGGGCGAAAAGAGAAAACGAAGGTATTCGTGTCGGTTGTTTCGGACGGCAAGCCCAACAGCCGTTGGAAAGCATGATGATATATCAACATACCAACATGCAAACATATCACTATGGTGATATATATTGCAGGTTCTATTCCTCTTTTCAGAGGAAAGCGGAGCAATCATTTCCGTTTACAAAGGCAAAGCAAGCACGGGGCGGCTCACCTGCACAGGGACGAGGAAACGCCACACATACACGTTACGCTCGTCCCCATCGTCAAGGGAGAGCGAAAGCGCAGGAAAAGGGAGGAACAGACGAAGAAGCGATACCGCAAGAAACCGACCGACACCGTGAGGCTGTGCGCAGACGATATTATGACACGGCTGAAATTGAAGTCCTACCAAGATACCTATGCCGTGGCGATGGCGAAATACGGGCTGCAAAGGGGCATAGACGGCTCGAAGGTTCGCCACAAGTCCACGCAGCAGTATTATCGGGATATACAGAAACTCGCCGACAATCTGAAAGCGGAAGTGGTGGACTTGCAGCAGCAGAAAGAAACGGCACGGGAAGAGCTTGAACGGGCGAAAAAAGAGATACAGACCGAACGGCTGAAAGGGGCAGCCACGACCGCAGCCGCCAACATCGCCGAGAGTGTCGGTTCTCTTTTCGGGAGCAACAAGGTCAAGACACTGGAGAGGGAGAACACCGCCCTGCATAGGAAGGTAGCCACACACGAAGAAACCATCGAAGCACTGCAAACCGAGATACAGACCATACGGACAGACTACAGCCGTCAAGTGCTGGAAATGCAGCAACGGCACTTGCTGGAAAAGAACGAGACGGTAACAAAACATCAAACGGAAGTATCAAGGCTTAACGCCTTGTTGATAAAAGCCACAGAATGGTTTCCTTGGTTTCGTGCTATGCTCCGTATTGAGAAATTGTGCCTTGCTGTCGGTTTTACCCATGAACAGACCGCCCATTTAATGACAGGCAAGCCATTGCCGTACAACGGCGAACTCTATTCCGATGAGCATAGGCGTAAGTTCAGGACGAATGATGTTACTGCCAAAGTTGGTACAAACAATGGAAAGCTGATACTTGCCATTGACGGACTGCATATCGGGGAATGGTTCAAGAAACAATTTGAACGATTACAACAGAATGTCGGCTTGAAGCCTATTCAGAAAAAGAATAAAGGCTTCAAGCTATAGTCAATCATGCGCATCACATACATGGAGGACATTTTTTGTCCCCCATGTATATATAGAGTCCAAGACTAACTCATGTTATTCCCAAGAAATTACTCATACGGTCAATACACCGTTTCTTTTGATTGAGATTAGGATGAACGTACAGATTAAGTGTCGTTGCCACATTTGAGTGACCGAGTATGACACTGACAGTTTTATAATCACACTGGCTTTCAATACATCGGGTCGCAAATGTATGCCTAAGTCCATGAAAGACCAAGTGGGGAATATCCAATCGTTTTAGCAACCTGCCAAAATAATCACGATAAGAACGGGGCTCTTTAGATTGTATGGAAGTGCCTACCACGTATGGGGATTGAGATTGTTTCCTTACCATTTTCAACGCTTGGAAAAGTTGTTTGGATATAGGAATCTCACGATAGGAATTCTTGGTTTTTGGGGAAGAGTGAACCCTTTCTGTAGATTTCAACTCACAGTTATATATTCTGCCTACAGTATGCTTCACGATGACTGTCTTTTGTGCAAAATCCACATCTTCCCATTTCAAAGCACAAACCTCACCGATTCTCATTCCGGTACAGAGAGCCAACAGTACACCTATATTTTGTGGAGTGGGCTGTTCCAGCAAGTGACGCATCAATATACGCTGATGATTTAATGACAATGTGGGCGGCAGTTTGTTTTCTGTTTGGGTAGGATATTCGATTTCCCATTCTTCAA
>OHWS01000707.1_pt1 | contig 11313 bp, 4 predicted proteins | sample 1579751 | NCBI WGS metagenome assembly OHWS01 (sample SAMEA3882517, study PRJEB24775) | human gut metagenome | biome: human-associated habitat; feature: intestine environment; material: feces | place: Netherlands | collected 2009/2010
TTTAATAGCTTCTTTTTTGTGTTTTGTGTGGTAGCTGCGAAGAGAAGAAACACGATTAGTGTGGTGTCTCGAGTTAGTAGCCAAGTGTTAAAAGCGAATAAAAAAACAAGTATTAAGAAAAAAGATTTTTTTTGAAAGAGGACAACACTAGAGATTGTAATTATGCCTAAAAGTGTGATGCTGGACTTGCTGAGGGGATCTAGAAAATCAAAATCAAGCAAATTGGCATATTTGTTTATTAAAAGAATTATAAAGCCAGCAATGATGATGATGTGACTTACTCGGATTTTGTATATATTCTCTATCGTAGTTTTCATGTATCTCATTCCAAGCTTGCGCGCAATGCTGCAATTCTCTCTAAGTCTATACAAAAGATAAAATCTGTTAGGGACATAAACGAAATGCCGCATCGTAGGTGTTGCCATTCTTGTTTTGTGTTATTGGCAGTTCATTCGTCTCCCTATGGGTCCAAACTAAAGTTCATTTTTTCCTACTGCCGAATGGTGCAGTTTGGTGTGACGTCGGTGATCATCTGGCCGCCGGCCACGGCGACGCTGCCGCCGCTCACCCGGTAGTCCTTGCCCTGCCCGCCGTTGTTGTCCCAGGCGGAACCGCCGTCCGTGAACGCCATGCGCACCTGCCCGTCGGCGGTGTCCGGGATCGTGTACTTGTACCAGCCGTTCCTGTACAGGGTCATCTGCTGGGCCGAGCCCGTCCACTTGCCGTTCGCCTGGTAATGCACCTTCGCGGTCTTCCACGACGACGCCGGCTTGTACCACACCGTCATCGGCTGCTTCGGCACGTCCGTGACCGTCACCGTGACGCTCGCGCTCTTGCCGCCCGCGGTCGCGGTGACCGTGGCCTTGCCGGCCTTCGACCCGGCGGTGACCACGCCCGTGCCCATCACGTTCGCGACCGAGCTGTCGCTCGACGTCCACGTCGGGCTTGACCGTCGCGGTCAGCTGCGCGGACGCGCCGGACTTCAGGGCAAGCTTGCCGTCCCTCACACCATCACCCGAAACCGACACCGACGAGACCGGAACAGGAACATTCGCTACGGTAACGGTGATCGAAGAGGATATATCGCCGGCGGTTGCGGTAATGGTGGCGGTTCCGGCCTTTAGAGCCGTGACCTTACCGTCGGATACTTTTGCCACAGAGTTGTCCGAGCTATCCCAAGAAACCGTCTTATTGGTTGCGTTGTCGGGCTTGACCGTCGCAGTCAACTGTGCCGATGAGCCAACTTTCAGGCTCAGCCTGCCATCGCTTACTCCGTTACCCGAAATCGTCACCGACTCCACTGGAATTGGCTGCTGAATATTGCAGTTCACGGCGGTCACCGTGCTCGAGGAGCCATCCCAGCTGACCTTGCCGGAGAATTCGATGCCGGGCTGGCTGGCGCCAGGGGTCTGCGCGCCGGAACCGTTGGTGAAAATCACACGGTACTTGCCTTCTCCCAGATCCGGTACCTCGTACTTGTAGGTGCCGGCCTTGGCGCAGGAATCGTCGGCGGTCAGCTGGGTCATTTCAACGCCCGGCCAGTTGCCATTGTTCTTGGACGTGGTGTCGTTGTACACGTAGGCGTAGATCTTGCTCCAGCCGGAAGGCTTGGTGGCGTAAATCACGTTGGAGACTTCCGGCTTCACGCCGGTGATCGTGATAGTGATGGAGTCGGATTTCTTGTTCGTACCGGCAGTGGCGGTGATCTTCACCGTTCCCGCCTTAAGGCCGGAAACCTTGCCCTTGGAATCGACGGTGGCAACAGAAGTGTCGGAAGAAGTCCAAGTCACGGAAGGACGCTTGCCCGCCGGATCGGTTGTCACATCCGCCTTGAGCTGCACGCTCTGCGTGGAAGCGAGATCCATGGAAGTGTCGCCGGAAACCTTGATGGCAGTAACGGTCACATTTCTTGGATGGCAAGGCTCTTTGGCGTCAATGTAGCAATCCGGGTCCAGACCGTTCTTTTCCATATACTCCATGCAATATTTGTCGCACGGGCTGGAAGTGCCGTCACTCGGGTCGTAAGTAGGATCACCATACTTGGTGTAAGAGTACGTGTGCTTGATGGTTTCGCCGTCTGCACCAGTGCCCTTCACCGTGACCGTCACCACTTCATCCGACTTGGCCTTGCTGCCGATTTCAATGGTGTCGCCGTCCTTGAAGGAACCGGACTGACCGTCGGAAGTGGAGTAGGTGGTGTTGGTGGACTGATAGGACCGGAGAGTGATCGTCTTAGATTCGCCCGGAATGGTGCCCTTGTTCGGATAGGCCTCGGCGGTGGAGACCTTGCCGGAACGGGTCTTATTGGAAAACGCCGCGATGGACTGGCCCTTCACTGTGCCGGAGGTAACCTTGCCACCGGAAACGGTGATGGTGGAACCGGTCACTTCATCCGTATAGGTGCCGTTGGCCAGCTTGGTGCTAGTACCCGCAAGGTTCTTGTCGGAAGCGTTGGCGTTGGCCACCACCATGCCGTCCTGAGCTGCGGAACCGGCATAACGCTCGACCATCAGGCAGTTGTCGTCGCCGCAATTGGAGACGTTTGACGCTTCGCCGACCATGGCGTTGCGGAAGTGGTTGACGGCCACGACTTCCGGATCCTTCCACAGGTCGGAGCCGGCGTCGCCGAGCTTGGAGTTCTCGGTGAACGGACCGCTGCCATTACCATACGTGCCGACGCCACCAGTGCCATACGTGCCGCCGTCCTTGTACGGGCGGTCGAAGAACAGGCTCATGCCGTTCTTCTGCGCGGTCACACCGGCCCAGCCGTACTTGATCCATTCGTCGGAGAGCTCCTGTGGAATGTTGGCTTCGCCATTGGCGAAGTTATCGTGCGATTCCACCCAGTTCACGGACTTGTCCTCGGTCACCTTGCTGTGGGAGGTGAAGTGGCTCGTGCCGAGATTCTTGAACTGCACGGCGTTGCGCACCTCATGACCGTAGCTGGAGTCGGTGATGCCGCCGCCACGCGGAGAGCTGCTGTTGAACAGGTTGGCGTAGTCGGCTTCGCGAACGTTGGCATCTTCAAGCACTTCGCCGTACTGGTACTGTGCGCCGTTCTGCAGGATGGTGTCCCAATAGTGGGACTGCTTGCCGCCGAATACCTCATCAGAAAGCTCGATATGCTTGGCAGCGTCATACCGGAAGCCATCAGCGCCGTCGGCCACGGTCTGCACGAGCAGATCATGCATGCCTTTGGTGACGGTATCATCCTGAGTGTTCAGATCCCACAGGCCAGAAAGCTTGTGCTGGGTGCAGTCCTCTCGATTGTTGTAATCGGAGATCTGCTTGTCTTCATGGTAATAGGCTTTGTTCTTCCACTTGCCTTCGATCACATCAAAATCGGAAGTGAAGTGGTTGGACACGGAATCGACGATGATGCGCAGGCCGTACTGGTGCGCTAGCTTGCACATTTCTTTGAACTCGTCTTCCGAACCGACCACATAGTTGCCGATGGACATGTCGGTTGGCTGGTAGACGTAGTACCAGTTGAGATACCAGTTGCCGGTGCCGAGCTTGCGGTTGTCCTTGATTTTGACGATTGGTTCGGTTTGGATGGAGGTATAACCGGCCTTGGCGATATCCGGAATGTTCTCCATGATGGTTTTGAAGGACCATTCGAAGGCGTGCAGGGTCGCGCCGTCCTTCATATCCTTCGGCAGGCCGTACTTCTGACGGGCTGCTTCGAACGTCGGATTGCCGATGGTGTCGGCGTAGCTGTCACGGGTGGCGGCGTTGGCCTGCTGCGGTGCGGCCGTAGCGAGTGAAAGACCCGCGAGCAGCGTGGTGGCCGCGGCAAGGAACGCCACGGTCTTCTTGCTCAGACGAGCAAGCGTTGCTGATTGTTTCATCATCTTCCTTGATTGGATTGAATTTGTTCAGGTAAGGCTGAGGCCCGATCCCCTTGGAATACGGAATCAGGCCTCAGCTGTCTTCGGTTATTGTTTGTTGGTTACCGCGCAGTTTGGTGTGACGTCGGTCACGGCCTGCCCGCCCGAGACGGCCGCGGACTCGCCCTTCACGTCGTACAGCTTCCCGCCGTTGTCATCCGTCGTGGAACCATACGAGAACGACAGGCCGACCCTCGTGGAGCCCGCGGAAGGCACCGTGGCCTTCCACCAGCCTCCGCACGCCTGCGTCATCTCCACGCCGCCGGTCGTGTCCGGACTGCCGTACACGCGCCACTGCACACGCACGCGCGACTGCGTGGACGAGGGACGGTACCAGACCGTCGCCGACTTCAACGGCTGGGCGACCGTTTTGAACGTCCACTGCTGGGAACGGTACCCGTTGGCGGTGTAGATCTGCACGTTCGAACCGTTCGCGGCCTTGCCGTCCTTCACGTCCAGCGCCATGGACGGGGAGAGCGCGGACACCAGTTTGTACACCGATCCGCTCCTGACCGCCACCCACTTCTGCGAACGGTAGGAGTTCGGCGCGTACTGCTGCACGTTCGAACCGTTCGCGGCCTTGCCGTCCTTCACATCCAGCGCCTTGCCGGAATTCACGTTCCTCAGCGTCACGTAGCCCTTCGAGTCGTGCGAAACCGTCCACCGCTGCGCCTTCGTCCCGTTCGACGACCACAGCCGCGCGTTCGCGCCGTCCTTCGCGGAACCGTCCGCCACGTCCAGGACCATGCCGTCCTTCAGCACGGTCGACACCGTGTACGTGCCGTCCTCCAGATCCGACGCGTGGGCCTTCGCCAACGCGTCCAGCTCGGCGTACGGATCCTGCGCCTCGACCGTGACCTCGACGGACGCGCTCTTGCCGCCCGCGGTCGCGGTGACCGTGGCCTTGCCGGCCTTCGAGCCGGCCGTGACCACGCCCGTGCCCATCACGTTCGCGACGCTCGAGTCCGAGCTCGTCCACGTGACCTTGCGGTCCGTCGCGTTGTCGGGCTTGACCGTCGCGGTCAGCTGCACGCTCGCCCCGGACTTCAGCGAGAGCTTGCCGCCGCTCACGCCATCACCAGAGACCGAGACGGACGTGACCGGGATGGTGGTCTCGCACTCGACCGCGGCCAGGGCCGCGGAGGAGCCGTCCCACTTCACGATGCCGCCGTTGTAGTCCAGGCCCGGCTGGCGGGATCCCGGATACTGCTGGCTGCCGCCGTCGTTGAAGATCACCTTCGCGCCCTTGGCGAGGCTGTCCGGGACCACGTACTTGTACAGGTCGGTCTGCTGGCAGCCGTCGGTCGCGCTCGGGGCGGTCATCTCCACGCCCGGCCAGGCCGCGTTGTTCGCCGCGGTCGCGCCGTCGCCCGTGTACACGTACGCGTAGATCTTGCCCCAGCCCGAGGGCTTCGAAGCGTAGACGGTGTTCTTCGCGACCGGGTCCGGCGGAAGCTCACCGGTCACGGTCACGGTGATCGACGAGGTCTTGGTCCCGGACTTCGCGGTGATCGTGGCCTTGCCGGCCTTCCTCGGGGTGACCACGCCCTTCGGGCTGACGGTCGCCACGTCCTTGTCGGACGAGCTCCAGCTCACGGACGCGCCCTTCGGATCGGTCGTGGCTGTCAACTGCTTCGTGGCCACGCCCTCGGACAGGTCCACGCTGTAATCCGACTGATCAATCTTCACGGACTTGGTTTCGACCGGAGGCTCTTCGCCGCCGATGTTGGCCATCTTCACGCTGAACATGTCGTCATCGGACTTCTCGAAGGAGTTATTCACCTGAGAACCGGTGTCCGGCAGGTCAGCATTGTCGTTCATTGCCAGATCGTACGGCAGGGAATCCATGGCGGACAGACCGAAGGTGGCTGCCAGTTCGATGCCGATGCCGCTCGAGGCAATGCGGTCAGCGGTGGTGCCGATCTCTTCCAGCGGGATGGCGATCTCGTAGTGATCATCCATCTGAGCGGAATTGTGGCCCTTCTCGTTGAAGTTGACCCACTTGGCCTTGTTCTGGTTCTCGGCCTTCATATCGCCGATGAAACGACCGTTGTTTTCACCCCAGCCACCGTCGATGCCGATGACATCCTTGCTTAGAATGCCATTGCCATAGCCGAACTTGATGTTCGACTTCTTGGTGTTGGTGGCGGCGTTAGCAGCCGGACCATACGCAGCCTTGGAGTTCAGACCAGTCTCGTCGCCCTTGTAGATCCACGGACCGTTGGAGCCGTTGGTGGAGATGGTCACCACATTGTTGAGCTTCTGCTCGCCGCCCCAAGTGATGTTGGATGCCCACAGGGAACCGCCGGTCTGCAGACCGCCGTTGTTGCCGATGCGGGTGCTGTCATCTTTGGTGTCGATGGCGATGTGGAACGGCAGGTTCTGGGTCTGCCACAGGTGGCCTTGGCTCAGGGGGTAGTCGTCGCCAGTGTCGACGACATCCTGCACGTTAGTCATTTCCCACATGAGGTACAGGTTGTCGTCATCGTAGGCGCCATACAACGCATACAGATCGATCGGAACCTCATACATGGAATTCGGGCGGTACACGCGCGGGTCGTCGTTGGCGGCGCCCTGCGCGATCAGCATGGAGCTGTCCCAGTCAGCGATGCTCGCATCCTTCCCGGCGTTGAAGTTGATGGTCTTCTTGACGCCCATGCCCACCTTGTTGGTACTGTACTGCGCGGCAAGGTTCTGCTTCGGGACCTCCACCTTCTTCACGGTCACGGAAGCGCTCAGCGCCTGACCCTTCTTAACCTTCTTGCCATCCTTGGCGGCGGTGCCGGTCACCTTGACGGTAGCGGTCTCGCCGATGGAAAGAGTTTTACCAACGGAAATGACCTTTCCGTCAGTGAAGGAGCCGCTCTCGCCCTCGGTGGTGGTGTACTTCAGATTGTCGGCATCCTGCGCGCGCAACGTGACCTTGACATTGTCGGAAGAGAATTCCTTGGAAGCCGCTTCCACGGACACGTTCGGATCGGATTCGCCCTTCACGTAGAAGACGCTGACCGCGCCGCCCTTGGCGGTACCGGAAACGATCTTATGGTTGGAGACCACAAGCTGGCCGCCATTGACCTCATCCGGGTAGGTGCCATCGTCAAGTGTGGTTTCCATGCCGGAAAGGCTCTTGTCGCCACCCATGTTGGCAATGACCACACCATCGTTCTGAATGCCATCAGACGTGGAGCGCTCAATCATCAGGCAGGACTTGTCGCCGCAGTTCTGCAGGTTCTCGCCCTTGCCATCCATGGCGTTACGGAAGTGGTTGACTGCCGCGACGGACTTGTTCTTCCACATGTCGTCACCGGCGTCACCCAGCTGGGACTGCTCGGCGAACTGCGGGTTGGTGCCGCCAGAGCCCTTCGGACGGTTGAAGTACAGCGGAGCGCCGGCCCTACGGGAACCAACGACCGCCCAGCCCATCATGATCTGATAGTCGGTGAGGCCGGTGGATTCCTTGTCGCCGTTGGCGTAGTTATCGTGGGACTCAACCCAGGTGACCAGCTGGTCTTCGCTTGCGCCGCCGGTATCGATGTTCTTCACCATCTTGACGTCAAGGTTGTTCGAGCCGACAGCGGCGCGAATGGTCTTGCCGTAGTTGGAAGCGGTGTTGCCGCCGCCATCGGAGGAATTGTCGCGGAACATGTTGGCGTATGCCTTGTAGTCAAGGCCGGAATCGCCCTGCAGCACCTCGCCGTACTGGAACTGGGAGCCGTTCTTCAGAATGGTGTTCCAGTAGTTCGACTGCTTATTGTCGAAGACTTCGGTCGGCAGCTCGACGTGCTTTGCCGCATCGTAGCGGAAGCCGTCAACGCCGTCCGCCACAGCGGTCTTCAGGAACTTCTGCATACGATCGGCAACAGCCTGGTTCTGCGTATTCAGATCCCACAGGCCAAGCAGGTGGCACTGCGTCACCTTGTAACGGTTGGAATAATCGTTGATTTCACCGTTGGGGCCGTCGCAGCCGGTACGCTTGTGGAAGTACTCCTTGTTCTGCCAATCGGGGTCGATGGCGTTCCAATCGGAGGTGAAGTGGTTGGCGACCACATCCACGATCACACGCACACCATACTTATGGGCGGTGGCGGTCATTTCCTTCAGGTCAGCCTCGGTGCCGACCACGAAGTTGCCGATGGAGGTGTTCGCCGGCTGGTACACGTAGTACCAGTTCTCGGTGAACTTCTTGCCGTTGGCGGCGACTTCCTTGATCTTGCTCATAGGCTCGGTCTGCACGGAAGTGTAGCCCGCCGCGGCGATCTCAGGCATGTGCTGCGTGATGGTCTTGAACGACCACATCCATGCGTGCAGGATGGCGCCGTTCTTCATGTGCTTGGTCAGACCGTACTGGTTACGGGCCGCTTCGAAAGAAGAATTTCCGATGGTGTCCTGGTAGCTGTCACGATCGGCGGCAAGTGCGGTGGATGCCACACCCATACCGCCGAACAGCGTGGCGACCGCCACTGTTCCCGCTGCGACCTTCTTCCAGGTCTTGACGGCGCGTGCTTTACGGGCCGCGCGTCTGCGCTCCGCACGAGTCATCAGCTCAGGCTGATTCTCATGAGGAGGCTCTTTTCTGGTGAGTGCGTTCGCCATACCCGCGAACGTATGAGTGCTAAGTCGCACCTTACCCTCCCTGCTTCCTTGCATCTAACTTTGACAACGTTTGCCACTAGCAGACGTTGCGTCAAAAATACCACATTTTTCCTTTGAAAAATGAGTGATTTTTATTGAAAAATGGCGGTTAAAACGCAATTGTTTTCTGCTCTGTTGCAAACGCTGTCAGCAACAGATACACTCATACCAGCACCCCGTAGCACCCACTATCGTTGCAAATTCACATATGCAAACGTTTCAGAAAATTTTCCAACCAATACCACCTTGCGACGCAAAGCACCCTCGCCCCATCCCACGCCACCGACAGCCCACCCCCAACAATCCTGAAATTAATCTTTCAAGAGATGCTCAAAAAGGGCTTCTTTACCTCTTATGGCATGCAACATGCCAATCAAATCAAAATATCAATAATAAAAAATGGGTGAATATCACAAACACGCTCGGACTCAAAAAAATAGAGTAGGGCCAAGCTATGGTGAATCAATCCATGGACCTAAAAGAATTATCAGGCAACGATTTGGGAGCGGATGGGGGCGGGGGTTACCGTACGGTGCTTGCGCATGCTTTTCAGGATTTTACGGATCGCACCGTTCGTCTGTTCGGCGGCGACGCAGAACATGCTGAATTCGCGGCCATGCGGGTCGGCGATGTCCTTCGGCTGGGGAATCATCGGACGAATCATCGAGGACTTCTTGATTACCGACTGAAGACGTTCCTGGATGGTCAGTCCGGCAATCATATTGTTGCGAGCGCAGTAATCGCACATATTCGCGAAATCGTCAAGCAGGAACGTGTATCGTACGGCGGCTGGCGCCAACGTGACGATTTCCTTGCGCTGCTGCTTTTCGAAGCAGAGGATCAGGTCGGCTTCGTCGGCCATCTGTCGGGTCAGTCGTCGGGAACGGAAGCCGCTCGACTCAATGCCGACGCTTTGCATAAGGCGGCCGCTCGACGGATCGATCGGATGCATCGGCAAACCACGCGTGCCGGCGCTTGACACCTGCACGGTGGTGCCGTTCAGATAGTGGGTCATCAGAAGCTCGCCCATAGGGGAACGGCAAATGTTGCCCGTGCAGACGAACATGATGTGCATGCCTAAACCCCTTAACCGTTCTTCCAACGTTTCGTGTTGCGGTTTTGCGAAATCCACCATGGCTTCCGCAACCCGCCAAACGGAAATTTTAGCGCGAGGCGTTCCCCGCATGCGGCAAATCGTCCAATACGCGCAGAATCATTGCAGAAATTCGGCGCGGGCGGTGGCGGTCAGCGAATAGCGGATCGGGCGGGAGCCGTGGAACTCGAGCAGGTTCCTGTTCACCAGTTCCGCGAGCGCGGTGTTGGTCTTCCGCTCCCCCACGCCAAGCCATTCGCGCATTAGGCGGCGCGATATGGGTTTCGGAGCATCGTCGAAAAGCTCCTCCTGCAGCAGGAAGTACAGCATGTTCCGCTGCAGTTCCGTAATGCCCTGCGTTCGCGCATAATGTTCAAGCCTCTTCCGCGCGGTGTCAAGCAGGGTTTTCTTCTCGCCGAGCACAGAGATGATGTTCTTCTGGGCGGTGGCGATAAAACGGATCATCCGATATGAGAACAGCGAGACGTCAGAACAGTTCAGCGGATGCTGCGCATCATCAAACGCCTTGTAATACCGGCCTTTTGCGTCGGCGATAACCGGACTCAGGCTGATCGCCGTCGGTATGGACAGGTGCTTGCTCAGCTGCAGAGCAAGCAGGAACCGGCCCGTCCTGCCATTGCCGTCATAGAACGGGTGAATGCATTCGAAGGCGTAATGGCACATCACAGCCCGCAGCAGCGGAGGAATCGCCTCATCCGAAAGCAACGCCAGCCATTTGGTCAATTGCACTTGGATTTCCGATTCCGGCCATGCGCCTTGATGAATCTCCCGGTCAAAGCCGTCACACACAGAGACTTGCTTGGCTCTGAATACCATTCCGTCAGGCTTGTCTTCCTCCCGTAGTTCCCCAGCCATCACCTGATCGTAAATATTACGTATGTCATGCAACGTTTTCGGTAGTTCCAACGTTGCGGAATTTTCGCCGGAGAGTCCGAGAAAGAGTTTGGCAAGCTCACTCAACCGCTTGTGCGGCCCGTCCGCGACCGCCGCATCCAACGCGTCTGAGATTTCCTTGCGCGTGGTGTGCACGGCTTCTATGGAGTTCGTGCTCTGCATTTCCGCGCCGATGAGTTCCATCAGATACGCCCTGCGGGCAATCGGCGGCAATGCGGCCCACAGCGATTCGACCTGCACTTCCATGCCACGGACCGAATCCATGACGTTCAACAGTTCCCTGAACGCCACGGCGAACATCTCATGACCTTCGAATTCAATACCTGACCGGTATGTTGAATAGCCGTTGAGTCTTTTTTGGTATTCCTCCTCAGCCGCATCCTTCGGCTTGGCCGTGGATGATGACATTGCCAATGTCTGCCGTATGCTTTTGTACTCCATAACCATCATCCTTATAACCGTCATTTGTGCAGAATATGCAGGTTCGGGGTGAATATAGACTATTCCTATACCTACATAATGTCAAAAATGTCGATATAGCAGCAGGCGTGTTTGCGGCTATTGGTACGTTGAGGGGCATATGTGGGGATACGTGCGGATATGTTTGCTATGCGCAGATATGTTCAAGCGCAGATTAGGTGCGGGTCAGGCGACTTCGAGCGTGGCGAGGAGAGCGCGGTGGTCGGAGCCGGCGATGTACTTGGTTTCCAGATCGCCCACGTTCACGCCCTTGTCGTGCACGATATGGTCGATTTCGGCGATCGGCATCATGGCCGGGTACGT